>Ga0233425_10001851_pt1 | contig 44528 bp, 48 predicted proteins | sample Watercolumn_Towu_2_FD_181712 | JGI IMG/M metagenome (GOLD analysis project Ga0233425, IMG submission 181712) | Freshwater microbial communities from Lake Towuti, South Sulawesi, Indonesia - Watercolumn_Towuti2014_140_MG | ecosystem: Environmental > Aquatic > Freshwater > Lake | place...
ACCCTGAGGCAAAAATTCGGACCTGCCGGAATATACAGATATGCCTCTGCATTATATCTGACTGTCGCTCTTTTGTTGCTCATGACTCCGGCTTATGGAAAGACTGACATGGCTGACAGCGTAAACCGTCTGCTGGTGTCGATGAAGGGAAGCGGTCCCGATATGATCACCACAGGAGAACCTGAAGAGCAACCCAGAGTCGGGTTGTCAGGTGAGGGATATCTGGTCCATCTGGGCGCTCCTCCATCAAAATATTTTCCTGTTGCTTCTGCAGTGCCTGGAGACCCCACAGCAACAGGACGCAATTTTCTTATCGAAAACAGGGGCCTGCTTGGTCCGGAAAATGGACTCGTTGATTACCGGCCATCGGCAAGGAAAAGCCGTGCAGGCAGACATACCGAGACGTATGTCCAGACCTACTCCGGCATACCTGTTTTCGGAGCGACTGTCAACATGCAGGTAAATGATTCAGCCGGCGTAGAGTATTTTTTGAGCAGGCTCTCTTTCAGCTCATGGGAAAAAGACGGTATGCCGCTGTCAGCAACTCCCTTGATTGCTCCGGAGAAGGCGCTGATGATCGCAGGAAGGGAATATGCTGCTGAGTATCCCAATGTCAGATTCGAAACAACGATGCCTGTGCTGAATATTTTTGACCAGGTTCTCATCGGGGACAAAGGACCTCTCAGGCTCGTCTGGATCTTCGAACTGTACGACAGCAAAAAAATGGTGGTCCATGATAAAGTCCTGATTGATGCAGGCAGCGGAGAAGTGGCAAAGAAGATAACCATGCGTCCGACGGCCCTTGAGCGCGAGATATTCGACAACAATAATTCAAGGACACAGCCTTCCGATCCGGTCAGGTCGGACATCACAAACCCTCCCGGGCCTAATGCAACAGGCATTGCACAGGTGGACAACATGTACACCTTTCTCGGTGACTCATATAATTTCTATAAGACCAATCATAACCGGGACGGCAGGGATGGAAGCGGGGGAACATTGACCGCATATGTTCGTTGGTGTTCAACTGATACATCAAAAGATTGTCCGTACAGCAATGCAAATGGCGGGGACCCCATGGTCTTTGGAGATGGATATGTTGTTGACGACGTAGTGGCACATGAATATACCCATTATATTACCAGCATTGAGTCTCAGCTCATCTATTCGAACAACTCCGGCGCGATCAATGAATCTTTTTCGGACATATGGGGAGAATTCGTTGATCTTTCAAACGGAAGAGGCACGGACACGGCGGCTGTCAGATGGCTGGCAGGCGAGGATATGGCCGACGGAGCATTACGCAATAAGAACCCTCCGGCCTTTACCCATACCTGGGGCTCTGTGACATTCGCTGACCCTGACCGCATGTCCGGATATCTGTCGAATGCTGATCTCACAGTCGAAAAATGGGACGGCTCACATGGATGGTATGGTGACGGAGACGGAGTATGTGATGCGGGCGAGACCTGTATCGTATTAGACAGCGGCGGAGTCCATATAAACAGCGGGATAGGCAATAAACTCGCCTATCTGCTTACAGACGGAGATAAGTTTAACGGGTATACTGTAACGGGAATGGGCATATCGGCAGTTGCCGACCTGTTTTATGAGGTCCAGGTGAACACTCTGTTCAACACCCCTGCTGCCGACTATTACAGCCTGCACTGGGCACTGAGGCAGGCTGCCGTCAATCTGGGATGGAGCACTGCGTCAAAGAACAATCTGTACCGGGCATGCAAGGCAGTCGAGATAGTGGGCTTTTACTGGCCAATATATATAAGCACGGCAGGCAGCGATGTCAGCGGAGACGGATCTTCATCCAATCCATTCAGGACTGTCTGGCATGGCAATTCCATGGCAAGTCCCGGAGACGCACTAAACATTGCGCCGGGCACCTACGCCGAACCACAGACATTTGACAAGATCATGACGATCAAGAGATGGGGCTCAAGCGGCAGCGTTGTAATAAGGTGAAAAATAATTTAGAAGGAGGAACAGAGATGACCAGAAGATTGATACCGTTTGTTATGGCAGCAGTCATGGTGGTATTTTCAGTTTCATTGGCAGCAGCTGAGGAGGTGAAGCTCGACATTAAGGCTGCCTCCACAATAAGGGATGTGCTGAACGATCATGTCGGCAAAAAGGTTGCTCTCAGACTCGAGGCAGGCGAGGAGATCGAAGGGGTTGTCGTCATGGTAGGAAACAGCGTTGTCCATATGACAAGACTGACAGGCAAGGAATATTTCGATTCAGTTGTCCGCATCGACACAATTGCAGCGGTAAGGATAAGGGTAAAAGAAAGGTAGCAGAAGATCAGAAAGAGCACGGACGGGAACCGGCATCTGCATTGGTTCCAGTCCGTTGCTCAATTTAGGGATGGGATATGGTATTATAAAACCGTATGTTTCTGATCATATCGGAGGGAAGATGATTACGAAGCCAAAGGCAATTGAAAAGTTCGAAGCAGAAAGAGAGAGCATGGACCAGTTCATGTCCATTGCGCTCGAACACCCCATCGACAGGCTCAAGTACCACATACTTCAAACAAAGGGCAAGATAGTAAAGTCAGAGTTCTCCAATGACGGAACCGCCTATGTCATATGGGAGAGCCTGGGCAAGCAGTACAGGGCATGGAGCGTCTGGCCTGACCAGGACGGCGCAGTGAACTGGAAGCCGATGCAGTAGCAGCACCTGCCCTCAGATAAACCTTCTTAACTTTCCTGAAGCCTCTTCCGCTTTTGCGATCCTCGGGTCGCCATTTCCGGCAGACTTCCTGAACTCTTCAAACGCATAATAGGCCTCGCGCTTCATGTCTTTCCTGATAAAGGCAAGCCCGAGATTATAGTGTGCGTCAGCATTGTCAGGCCGTATCTGTATCGCCCTTGCATATGAGCTGATAGCATCATCAAGCAGCCCTTTCTTCATGTATGCAGAGCCGAGATTATTGGCAGCCTCTGCGTAGGAAGGGTTTGCATGGAGCGCTGCAGAGAATGACTCAATTGACCTCTCCAGTTCATTGCCAGCAAGCAGCAGATTGCCTGCCCTGAAATGGGCCTCTGCATGGGCAGGGTCTTTTCTGGAGGCTTCCCTGTAAGAGGCGAGCGCCTGCTCTCTGAGCCCCTCTTTCTGGTATGCCATCCCGAGGTTGTAATATGCGGCTGCAAAATCAGGCCTGAGCCGGAGAAGGTTCCTGTACTCTGTTATCGCCTCATCAGTTCGTCCGTCATTGAACAATGCTATGCCGAGATTGAAATGCGCGGCAGTGAAGTTCCTGTCCAGCCGCAGCGCATCCCTGTATGAGCCGACAGCGCTTCTGTTCAGGCCTTTCTTTGCAAGAGCGTTCGCAAGGTTGTAATGGGCCTCGGCATTATTGGGATTGCGCCTTATGCTCTCCCTGTAGTTCTTTATGCCTTCATCTATAAGTCCAAGATTGGCCAGGGACATGCCTTTGTTGATAAGCCTCGACTCGCTGATATCCTTTGTCACCTCAGGCATCGGGGGCTTTTCACCCGTCCTTCTCGAAACCTCCTTTCTGAATATCTTCTCAAGTTCTGTCCTCAGAACTCCAAAGTTCTCAAATCTCCTATCCCTCCTCTTCTGGAGACATGTATTGATGATGCCAGACAGCGGGCTCCAGGGGCCTGACACGGAAGGCACCGGGTAGAGCTTATGCGCATTTCTCCATGTGTCTCCCTTGCGGGGTTCAAAAGGCAGAGCACCTCTGTTTGCCATCTGATATAGAACAATGCCAAAGCTGTACATGTCGCTTCTCATCTCTGCAACCCCATAGAACTGCTCAGGAGACATCCACGGAGGAGAGCCGGCAATGATCCTGCTGTTCTGGGCAGAGAGAAAGGTCAGATGGCTGTTGTTCCTGTCCATTGCGTCCCTTATCCCGTCTGCATGTTCTGCCTTGCCTAGCAGTCCGACAAGCCCGAAGTCGGTTATTTTTATATCTCCCCTGTCAGAGACCATGATATTGTCAGGCTTTATGTCCCTGTGGGGAGTCACGCCCATTGAACAGGCATACTCCATCCCATGACAGAACTGGATGGACCAGTAAAGCGTCTGTCTCAGATCAAGCGGTTCACGAAGATGCTGTGTCAGTGAGTTCATGCCGGCAGCATCAGGTTCGACATATTCGCAGGCAATATACATCCTTTCATCTATCTCGCGGACCCAGTATGCCCTTACTATATATGGATGCTCACCGAGATGTATCCATGCAAGGGCCTCTTTTTTGAAGCTGTCAACCGTCTTTTTGGAATCCAGGCATCTGTCCTGAAGCGTCTTGAGCGCAAGGGTCTGGTTATGCTCAAGGTCATGACACATATACACAACACCCATAGAACTCCGGCCCTCGCCGCCGAAAATATCCATTATCTGATATCTGTCCCCTATCCTGTCTCCTGTTGAATATGTCCTTAGCCGGCGGGCCGAGAGGTCGGCATAACTGCCCGTATCGCCCTGTGTTGAGCCGTATCGTGCAGTAACAGGCCTTTCTGTTCCTGAATGACCTGAAGAGGTAAGATATGATCCGCATCTGCCGCACTTCGGCCTTTCAGAGAGTCTTGACCTCTGGATCCTGTTCTTCACATTGCAGCCTGCGCATCTTATTACAATAGAATCTGTATCTGTCATCTTATCCTTTATCTCTCCACCAGCATCACCGAGATATTGTCAACGCCTCCACGGGAGTTGGCCCCGGAAACCAGCATATCAGCCATTCTGTCAAGCTCCCCCCTATGGCTGCAGATTATCCTGTTTATCTCATCATCCGTAAGCATGTTTGTCAGACCATCCGAACATAGCATAAGTATGTCGCCCTGTCTCAGCATCACCCTGATGCTGTCAGGCAGGGGGCATTCTCGTATCCCCACTGCCTGGGTCAGGACATGCCGCATACGCTGTGATGCTTCGCTGAAGACCTTGCCCCTGTCTTCAGACAGGGAACTGCCTACTGTGTGATCTTTTGTTATCAGCTCAAGTCCTGAGCTGCATACATATGCCCTGCTGTCCCCTGCATGGCATATGTATGCAGCATTGCCTCTTATGCAGGCCTCTATGAGCGTGGTGCCCATTCCATGAAAGCGCAGGCCAGAACCGGCCATATCCTTTACAGCATCATGGGCCCTGCATATTGATTCAACAAGAAGATCGGGGATGCCGGCATCGTCAGTCAGCAGATCGAGCCGCTCTGCAAGAAAATCGTGCGCAGTCTTAATTGCAAGAGCGCTTGCGACCTCACCGGCATTATGTCCGCCAAGGCCGTCAGCAAGAAGAAAGAGGCTGCGCTCCTCGTCACCCAGAATAAAGTCCTGATTGTTCGGTCTGACCCTGCCGGTATCGGTCCTCCAGACAGCCTTCATTCTGATATCTCAAGGCAGGCAGCAGCAAAGTGCGGATCTATGGCCATGGATGTCCCAGGTCCAAGCAGTCCAGATGCAGGCTGTCCCCATTCAACCGTAGCATATCCGATTATATCAGATAATCAGGCCATTATTGGGCATAATGTACTAAAATAACTGAAGGTATATCCTTCTGCGGCAATGTCTCTGCCGCAGTATCACGGAAGACGAGGTGATGACATGAGGTATGCAGCATTTCTGATACTTGTCCTGACAGCAATCGCAGCCTGTTCAACCCCTGCAGGCGACAGGGAGACTCTCGAACAGAGCATAAAACTTTACAACAGCATGCTTCAATGGCAGGAGACCAACAATGCCTCCCTTTTTGTTGCGGCAAAACAGCTCAATGATTTCATTGCAGCCGCTGATGCTGCAAAGAACAAAAGGATCGTAGAGGCCCGGCCAAGGATAACAATGTTCGATGAGATGAAAAAAGAGGCAGAAGTGCGCGTTGAGTTCGACTATTATCATAAAACCGACAACAAGCTCAGGACTGCAGTTGATGTTCAGAAATGGGTCTTTGTGACAGAGGGCAAGGAGGCACACTGGAAGCTCGCAAGCCCATACCCTGTATTGCCGTAAGAATCAGTTATAATGTGTTGCGGCTGACTAAATGAGTTCGGAATAGTCAACCCTGATCCCGTCCTTCAGCTTTTCGTAGAAGATCAGTTTGACATCTATCTGTTCAGGCAGAGCTTGTTTTGTTCTGTAAGTTTCGGGCTTTATGGATACCGGCATACTGCCGATATATCCATCGATACCCTTAGATTCATCAGAGCTTTCGGATAATCTGTAATCAGTCTTTAATAGTTCAGCGCCTTTTTTCAGAATTGCCTCCTGAAACTTGAGGCCGAGAAATGTCTTGACGATCACAAGGTCTTTTACCCATTCCTGCACTATGGGATCATCGATCTTCTGAATTGCACTCTTCAGGTTTTCTATCATATCGAGGATTTTTGCTTTGGCAGCCGCAATTGAATCGGGATACTTTTGGAGGTACCAGGTTTCCCATTCAGTCATGGTTCTGCCGGAAAATTCCTGTATCAGATCGCTCAGCTGGCCGACCACTTTTGGTCTCGTGCCCTGGGCGTTCTGATTGGCGAGATTTATTATCTGTGTCACATACTTGGGGAATGACGGTTCTTCAATCTCCAGCGATCTTCTGATCTCTTCGTTTGTCAATTTGATCTTCATGTTATGAGGCTTCCTTTTTAAGAGCAATGAATTTAGCCCTGTATCGGTAATCGAGCGATGTATCAACATCAGATAGATGGTTCTTGATCAGATGGGCATTGATAAAGGTTTTATTCTTCAGATAAACATAGCAGAACAGATTGCCTTCTTTATCATGTTTCATGCTGTCATACTTCAGGAAGACCTTCTCGCCCTTAAACTTTTCTGATAAATACTTGAGGGCCTTGCCGTTTACAGCCCGGTCCTCTTTCACTCCAAGAAGCCTGACCTTAAGGCCATTGTCAAGCACGAGCATTTCCGGAGACAGAACTTCCTTTACCGTATGATATGTCTCCCGTTCCTGGTCTGTATGGTCAATACGCGAGCCAAACTTCAGCTTTTTGGGATCTGTCTTCTTGTCGAACTTGACTGGGTCCTTGAAGACATAAGGCAGTCTGCCGATCTCTTCCTTAAAATCGCCTGAAAATTTCTTCTGATTTATTACCTCAATATCAGGGCACCCAATCTTGGCCTTGATAACAGGCAGAAATTCTTTGTTGATCTCATAGCCCACAGAATTTCTGTTAAGGTTCCGGGCTGCGAGGCTCGTCGTGCCGCTGCCGAGGAAAGGATCGAGGACTGTGTCACCGACAAAACTGAACATGCGTATAAGTCTTTTAGGCAGCTCTTCAGGGAACATGGCAAGGTGTCTGTCCTGCCGCTCACCGGCAAAGTTCCAGTGTCCGTAAAAATACTCGTTCCATTCTTCAGTTGTAAGCTTGGACTGCTCCTTGATCTCACGGCTGACCTTGGGGGCATCACCAAGTTTTTTAAATATGAGGATAAACTCATAGTCGAGCTTGATTATGCCGTTTCTCGGATATGGGAATGAACCCATTATCGTTGCCCCGCCTGTCGTGTTGCAGGTCGTCACCTTCTGCCAGATGATTGCGCCCATGTAATCGAAGCCTATCGTCTCGCAAAACCTGATTATCTCTTCCCTGATCGGTATGATCTTGTATCTGCCGTAATATACCGAGCGGGCGAACTGGTCGCCGATGTTCACGCAGAGGCGGCAGCCGTTGTGCAGGACACGGTAGCACTCGCTCCAGACAAGGTTGAGGTTGTTGATATATTCCTCATAGCTGTCATTGAACCCGATTTGATCATTGCTGCCGTAGTCCTTCAGCTGCCAGTATGGCGGAGATGTGACGACAAGATGAATGCTCTCATCTTTCAGCTCACTCATCCTCCGGCTATCGCCGATTATTATGGTTGATTTCGTTTTCATTCGAGATGATGCAATCCTTATGATATTTTTTTTGCCAGTTTTTCAAGCCGCTCCGACAAAAGTATTGCACGAGTTTTTTTGCTTGAGACTATTTCTTTTAGATACATCCCTATATCAGTGATGCTGTCTTTAAACATCTTATTTTCATCTCTTGATAACGAAGAAATAGTCTCTTTTAGATATGAACGTGAGCTCGTACTTCCATGGGCTAAGTAATTCCGCAGAGCGATGGCAAAATCGTAAAACTCAGCCTCTGGTGCGTGAAGGCTAAATTTCTTGGCAAATCGAGCTGGAAGAATTTGATTAGCCCTTTCGGTCAGTTGCTTTGACGTCTTTAGCGTCACATTAAAGCCCTTAGGATCAAGTATCGCTGCAACGCGTGTTCTGCTTAGTGGGAACTTGATATTAAGTTTCATTGTTTTTGCTGGTTCACTGCCAAATTTTGATAAAATCGACTGTTCAACTCTATCTTTAAGATCTTCGACCATTTTGCCCGGATTAGCCGCAACATAAGCTATTAGCAGATCGCTGATGAATGCTTCCCATATCGATAACGTTGAGAAGGTTAATTGCTTCGCCAACATGCTCTTAAGCATTGCCTCATTCTTTTTGTTGTGAATTGCAATTAAAAGTTCCGTGTATGCTTTTCTGTGCAAGTCAATGCTTCGAGTAAATGAAGATATGACATCTTTTCTTGAACTCATGATTTATACATTAGTCCAAATTGTCGCTCAGGATATTAGAGAGAATGCGGAGACGTTCTGCTCTCTTTGGCAATTTGTTTGGCCCTTCTATGACAGTAGCATGATAAGAGCGGGCAGTAGCTCCTCTTTGTTCTTCTTCGCCATCAACCTCCTGCACTAAACTTAATAGTGCCTGACGTGCAGGCGAGAGATCGACGGCTTCCTTTTTGTGTTTGCAGGCTTCAGCAACAGCGGCGAACAAGCCATAAAAATCTGCTTTCTTGTTCAGTCTCGAACTAATGATGAGATCGGAAATAGTAGTTAGTGATTTCAATATTCTGGTGAATTGCAGCATGTATGAATTCTTCTTTGGGAAAACGACATCATAGTCAGCATAGAATCGATCCAAACTTCCTTGCTGATCCTGAGGCCCATCGATTAAAAGAACAAATAATTCAGAAATAAACTCGATATCTTTCATGCGCTCAGAATCACGGCGAGAAAAAAAAGTCATATCATCCCAGAAAGAATCTCGTGCAAGTTTTTCCACTGCTGCCACGAATTCGCCAAAATATTGAGAATGTCGCAGCTCCTGTTTGTTTAGTTTCTCTACTACGTAGTTTAGTCGCCTGAATAGCGCTCTTATTTGTGCGTCATCCCAGCCACGAAGTTCCTGAACGGCAAGGGGAAAATTCCAAATTTGGTCCTGCATTTTGGATGGGAGTTCAGAATATTTCTTCCCAATATGTGGTTTATATGTGTCTGACACTGGATATGATTTCGCTGTTGTCGCCACTAATGGCCATGCGTCATTCATGAATTCGATGATCGCACGCAGTCTCTGTTGACCATCAACAACCTCGTAGATGGTTCTTCTTTTTTGGCCAAATCCATCTGTCTTTATGTTGATATATACTTGTGGAAGTGGACAACCGCTAATGATGCTGTCAATTAAAAAACACTTTTGCCCGATTGACCATATGGGATTACGCTGATACTTAGGCGTGAGTTGTAAACTACCTTTCTCATATTCGCCATAAAACCAGCTTAGAGCCTGCGTATTTGGTTTAGGTGTCAGTTCCATAAAAACTCCCTTTGTTTTTATTCCGTGCTGATATCATGTTCCACACCCTTCAGAGGATGTTACAGCTTAAATTTCCTCACCACTGCACTGCAGAACGCATCAAGGTCTTTGCTGTTCTTCTGCCATACCCTGTGGACGATCTTCAGGTCAATCCTTTCGTATTCATGCACGATCCTGTTTCTGAACCCTGCCATCTGGATCATCTTTTTCGACAACTGCGGGCCTATCACCTTCTTCTTTGTCAGGACCTCGAAGATATCGGCCTGAGTGCCGGGCATGTCCCAGCCTGCATCGCTGATAACATGAGTGCCGATGTTAATGCAGGACTGGATCGCCTGGATGAGATTGAAGAGAACGATGCTTTGTAGGTCCCGGTCTTTCCGAAATGCATCGAGCCCTGGATCTTTCTTCTGCCGTATAAGGCCGAGGTATGTCTCTATCTTATCGATCTTTCTCAATACAAGGGGTTTATCGACCATTGTTCGCTCTCCTGAAACGCCCTGCTACAGCGTTAAGATATATGTCCTCGATAGGTTTGAAATCGAGGTATTCAGTGATTGCATTTTCGGTAAACTTTGTTCTAAGTTTACGCTTTCTGTCAAAGAGAACTTTCGCGGTCTTCAGCACTTGATACTTGAGAAAAGTAGGGGCCGTGTTCAGGATCACGATATCAACAGTCTTTAGGGAAAAAGTGGGAGACGCGGCATAATAGCGATTTTTCAAAGACTCAAAGTTCTTTCCCTTCATCCGTGATTCGTCAAGCAGCACGGCGATGTCGATATCGCTTTCGGCAGTACCCTTATCCCTGCTGAAGCTGCCGAAAAGATAAAGGGCCGAAACTTCGGCCCTTCCCCTGAAATACCGCTTTATCTTTGCAATGGCTTCTATGGGTTCCACCGGATCAGGCGCACTTGGTGAAGCCGCAGCTGTGGCAGACCGCACAGCCTCCTTCATGCTCTACAGCTCCTCCGCACTCGGGACATGCGCCTATAAAGACATTGTCGCCTCCGTGCTTGCCGCCGTTTCCATTGCCCTTGGCACCCTTTTCCATATACTTTTCGAGGGCCTTTGCTATGGCATCAGAGCATGAGGTTATCTTCCCACCGTTCGCCCAGGTCTGGTTGTGGCAGGTTATTCCCTTCAGCTGTTTGATTATCACATCAGGTTCAATGTTTGAACGAAGGGCAAGGCTTACAAGCCTTCCTATTGCCTCTGCCTGGCTCGATGCGCATCCACCTGCCTTGCCCATATGGGTAAAGAGCTCAAAGAGATGTCCGTTCTCGTCCTCGTTAACAGTAACATATATCGTGCCGCAGCCAGTGTTCATGGTGCGGGTCTCTCCAACGATAGCGTCAGGCCTCTTCCTCGGCACTATCTTTGTTGTCCCTGGCTGTGGCTCTGCCTGCTGCTTTGCTGAGGTCTGTCCGGTCGAAAGCACCTGCTCGTCACGCGAGCCGTCGCGGTAAACAGTAACGCCCTTGCAGTTCAGCTGATATGCAAGCATATAGACATCCTCTACATCCTTGGGAGTTGCGTTGTTCGGGAAGTTTACGGTCTTAGAGACTGCATTGTCCACAAACTCCTGGAACGCAGCCTGCATGGCCACATGCTCAATCGGTTTTATATCATGGGCAGTAACGAACACTGTCTTTACATCTTCCGGTATCTCATCAAAATAATGAAGCGAACCTTTGTCAGCTATCCTCTCCATGAGCTCCCTTGACCAGAAGCCCCGCTCCTTTGCCACCTTCTCGAAATAAGGGTTTATCTCGAGAAGCTTTGTGCCCTCCATGACATTTCTCACGAACGAGACCGCAAAAAGCGGCTCCACTCCTGATGAGCATGTGGCAAGTATAGAGAGTGTGCCTGTCGGCGCGATCGTTGTAACAGTAGCATTCCTGGCCTTCATCTTGCCGTCATATATGCTCTCAGGATAGTTGGGGAACACGCCCCTGTCCTCAGCCAATGCTGATGAGGCATTCTTCGCCTCTCTCTGGACAAATCCCATGACCTCCCTTGCAAGTTCAATTGCCCTCTCAGAGTTGTATGGTATGCCCATCATGATAAGCATGTCTGCCCAGCCCATCACGCCGAGACCGATCTTGCGGTTGGCGCGTGTCATCTCTGCTATCTTCTGGATCGGATATTTGTTCACATCAATGACATTGTCAAGAAAATGCACGGCCTTCCATACTATCTTCTTCAGCTTCTGGAAATCGACCGCCCCCTCCTTCACCATATGTGAAAGGTTGATCGAGCCGAGATTGCATGATTCATAAGGCAGAAGCGGCTGCTCGCCGCACGGGTTTGTTGACTCTATCTGTCCGACCTTCGGAGTAGGGTTGCCGGCATTCAGCCTGTCTATGAATACGATTCCGGGTTCACCGTTCTTCCACGCATGGTTGACTATAAGGTCGAAGACCTCGCGTGCCTTGAGAGACCTCACAACATTTTTTGTGCGCGGATTTATCAGCTCATATTCCGTATCGTCCTTTACCGCCTGCATGAACCTGTCCGTGATCGCGACAGAGATATTGAAATTGTTGAAGCGGGAATTGTCATCTTTTGCTGTTATGAAGCCGAGTATGTCTGGATGGTCAACACGCAGTATGCCCATATTGGCCCCGCGGCGGGTCCCTCCCTGCTTGACAGCTTCTGTTGCAGTGTCAAATACGGTCATGAAAGAGACAGGGCCGGAAGATACGCCCTTTGTGGAGCCTACTATGTCTCCGCCGGGTCTGAGGTTCGAGAAACTGAAGCCTGTGCCTCCGCCCGACTTATGGATGATCGCAGTATGCTTTACAGCATCAAAGATGGACTCCATCGAATCTCCGACAGGCAGAACAAAGCATGCCGAGAGCTGGCCCAGCTTTCTGCCTGCATTCATGAGCGTTGGGCTGTTCGGAAGAAAATCGAGAGAGGTCATTATTGAATAAAACTCCTCCTCAAGCAGCATAACATCAGCCTCTGCCTTGCCGTAGAGCAGATCAGCCCTTGCGATAGTCTTTGCGACCCTCCGGAAAAGGTCTTCAGGGGCCTCTATGACCTTTCCGTCCTCGTCCTTTTTGAGATACCTCTTTTCGAGAACCTTGAGCGAATTTGGGGTGAGAGCTGTCTTTGATGCTGTTGCCATGCCTGATCCCTCCGTTTTTTTGTTATCCATTCTATTTATATTTCGAAATCTACTCTTTAAAAGGGATGCAAAACCGAAGACTTGACCGGCATTTCAGGCCTTTTTTATCCATGTTTATGCATCCGAAGTAAAGTGAAAATCTGCCCACAAATTGTATGAATGTTGAATTAAACCACAATATCTTGTATAAGTCAAGGTCAATTCGGGATAATTTCGAACCATTTGTTTTTAATGAAAAAAATCGGTGAAATGCATGTTCATGATATGTCAGGCTGCAGCCGGAGCAGGATGCTGCAACAGTTCACTGCCTCAGGATCTTTCTTATAAAACCTCCCGTGCGCGTCTCTTCTGACGAAAGCGCGCCATGGGGGCATACCTCAACACAGCAGTAGCAGCGTATGCATTTATCGTAATCGAACTTCAGCCCTTCAAGCGCTGGTTCGATGGCCTTTGCAGGGCAGTAGCGCCAGCATTCGCCGCAATGCACGCAGAGGGACGAATTGCAGACCGGTCTCTGCACCAGGTGCCTTCTCATGAACGGATGCAATATGCCGGGACCGAACACAAGCGGTGTTATGGCAGGGAGCTTCAGGTCATGGACCTCCGGCAGGGGTCCGTCGATCTCAAGAGGTTCTGCTGCATGGCCGATCCTTTTAGCCGCACTGACGGTCAGAAGCCCGTCCTCATGAATGCCGAGCATTGAACATACTGCCCTGTCAATATCAAGTCCGCTGCTGCCTGCCACGATAACTCCAATCTCACGAGGCACCCCTCCCCTGCCCGGCCCCTGCCCTTCCATGGCAAGTATTCCATCAAGGATATTTATCTGCGGATTGACCGCCGCCCATATCCGCACAAGCAGTTCAGCGAATTTCTCCCTGTCAACCCCTGTCCTGAAATGCCACTCAGGCTTTCTCATTCCTACAATGCATCCGAACATATTCTTGACACAGAGGGTCAGCAGCATCTGCGTATGGGTCTTGAGCTTTGCAAGGTTTATGACAATGTCTGCCTCTGCAGCATCCCGTGCTATCTCTATGCTGTTAAAGGGAGGGCCTATATCCAGACTCACAGAATCCCTGAAAGGTCTGCATTCAACAGGAAGGTCTTTCAGTGCCTCCCGAATGCCGCTCTCCTTCATGACCCTGTCGAAAGTTCCCATTGCAGGACTGTCAGAGACCTGCGGAACAGCACCCTTATCGAGCACATATTCCGCCACAGTCCTCACGATCAGCGGATGTGTGACAATGGCCTTTTCAGGCGGCGCAGGGGCCAGCAGGTTAGGCTTGATGAGGACACGGCAATTTCTGCCTATACTGCCCTGGTCCATGCTTTCAAGAAGCCCGAAGATGCAGGGCCTAAGCACTGAAAGATCATATGATGAATTTCTGGAATATACCCTGGACATGCAGTACTATTTTGCAGTTAACAGCCAAAACCTTCAAGATTAAATAGATCCAAGAATGATATAATTCAGGTAAATGCTGTTTCTGCAGAATGCGTTCAGCAGGCAGCCCTTCTGACAGGAGTAAAGATTTAAGCCTCAAAGGAGCACCGATGAAGATATTGTCCCGTATCAATTTCGCTTTCATTGCCATGTCCCTGCTGCTGATGTCTGCAGCGGTTCAGGCCGGCACCTATGAATTTCAGAAGGCAGAAGGCATAAGCATCGATATACCGGCCCGTGATGACTTTGATGCAGCATTCGGAAGCAGTACCGATCTGCCCCGCAATGACAATGACATTGTCTCACTTGCAAAAAAGCTGTTTCCTCCCTACAAAGAGAAACATCTTGCTGCAGAGCAGGATCCTGGGTCGCGCGAATATGAGACCGGACTATTGTTCATCGCCTTGAGCAATCCTTCAATTCAGCAGGCAACCCGTAACACAGCAGACTCTGTTATTGCGGCAGCAGTCCCTCCACTTCCAAAGACATATACAAGCGGGCACTTTAAGTTCTCATACACAGACAATGATCCTGACCCGAAGAACAATGTCACGCTTGCACAGATCCAGGCGACCGCAACCGCACTGAATGCAGCATGGACAGCCTATGCATCAAATTTCAGGGAGCCGAAGCACTATCTTTCCGGCGGGAAGAAGATGATAAACATCAAGGTGTATGACCTTGGAGCCGGCATATACGGGGAGACCTCTTCAGGCTGGAACTACATCAATCTGAGCAGCCACCTGACTGTTGCAAATGCCTGCAAGAGAAAGACCATGTCTGCGCATGAACTATTCCACAGGGTCCAGTATGCCTATGGCTATGTCAGCGGCACTGCCAACATGCAGTGGATGGCCGAGGGAACTGCTTCATGGTCGCAGAAATATACCAATGCCTCTGTTGGAGACTACATCTCTGACATGATATCCGGACTCAAGACTCCGGCAAGAGACCTTCTCGCAGAACGCAGCCATGATGCTGCCCATTTCTGGGTCTATCTGCAGAAGAGGGCTGGATGGGACGCCATCAGGGATGCATGGCAGACATACTCCACCAACGGCAATCTGGCAAAAGAAGCTGTAGATGCAGTCACACGGGTCCAGCTCGGGCTCTCTTTTGATAATTTCGAGGCCCACTGGATACAGGCAAACTATCTTAAAGACACAAAAAACTCCGGACTGTACGAATATGATGAGGATGAGGCAATCATGACAAGCTGCGGGGTCACTTACGGGCCGCTCAATCATGTACAGAAAAAATCTGTTGTGAGTACTACAAATGCAACAAGCTGGGGAAGAAATGATACCCTGAAGCCTTACGGTGCAGATTATTATGTGTTCAATCTTGATCCGACACTGACCTCAATAGAGATAAAGCTGGATGGAAGCAATGCCGGCAGATTGCGCTATTACATACTCGGGATAAAGAACAACTCGCTCCTCTCAAAGACCACCATACTTGTGCCTGACAATACCTACAGCAAGTCACTCTCTGCAGGCCAGTGGGACAAGATAGTTGTCATTGCAATGGCCAGTTCCATCGGAGGCCCTTACACCATAAGGATCAATAATGCCTGCTTTGCAGGAAGGTGGTTCGATGAATACAGCAAGGAATGGTACATCAATCAGCTCTCTACCGGCATTACAGGCTGGGTAACTGCGCCGATCTGCACCAGATGGGACATTTCCGGCACATACGGCGCCAGGAACATGACATGGACAATGACAGGGTCCCCTAATACGACTTTATGCTGCAACTGGACATTCACAGGTACAGCAGACTCTACCTGCACCCATGTCACCGGCACCTGGACCAATGTAAATTCTGCGCCATGCACAGGAGAGACGGGCAGTCTGATGATAAGCAGGAAGGCCAACCTGTCAGCAGAGCCGTTATCTGAAGAGCCTATGATCGGCCCGATGCCAGGGCTCGCACAGCAGCCGCATTGATATAGCCGGGCTCCTGCTTTAATGCCGGGGCCCGTAGCAGTCCTGTCAGTTGATCCCCCTCACACTAATAGCTCCGATTACTAAATATTATTAATCTATGGCAGATCCATTAATGATATATTTAAAATATAAATGAACTTCTGAGAAAGGGGGTGCTCGTCATTATAGCCATTGTCGGTCCGAAATCATAATTTATCCCCCATAAACAACAGGTTAACTATATCAAGGAGGCCCGTCATGAAAGCAACTGTCCGTATCAGTACCGTCATAATCTCTCTTTTTCTGATGATCATCACACCTGTTTCAGCCATTGGTGCGATCTATGAATTCCAGAAGGCAAAAGGCATAAGCATTGAGATACTGTCACAGGATGATTTCAATGCATCCTTTGGAAACAATCCGGATGTGCCGCGCAATGACAATGATATCATCGCCCTTGCAGAAAAGCTTTTTCCCCCATACGGCCAGAAACATCTGATTGCAGAGACAGATACAGGATCACGCGAGTATGAACTTGGCATACTTTTCGGTGCGTTGCAGAACCCTTCAGTATCACAGGCAACCCGCAATGCTGTTGATGCTGCCATTGCTGCAGCTGTCCCGCCTCTGCCAAAGACATACACAAGCGGCCACTTCAAGTTCTTCTATACTGACAATGACCCCGATCCTCTGAACAATGTAACTCTCGCACAGATACAGGCGACCGCAACCGCTATTAATGCAGCCTGGGACAGCTATGCGACCAATTTCAAGGAGCCGAAGCATTACCTCTCAGGAGCAGATAAAATGGTAGATGTGAAGGTCTTTGACCTCGGCGCAGGTCTTTACGGAGAAACGTCATCAGGATGGAACCATATAAACCTAAACAGTAATCTGACCGTAGCAAGCGCATGCAAGAGAAAGACAACCTCGGCTCATGAACTCTTCCACAGGGTCCAGTACGCCTACGGGTATGTCAGCGGAACCGCAAACATGAAATGGATAGTTGAGGGAACTGCTTCATGGTCACAGAAGTTCACGAATGCCTCTGTCAGGGACTATATGTCCAGAATGATTGCAGGCCTTGACGCTCCGGACAAGGATCTTATAACTGAAAGGAGCTACGATGCCGCACATTTCTGGGTATACCTTCAGAGGAGGGCTGGATGGGACGCTATAAAGGCAGTCTGGCAGACATATTTTACAAACGGCAAAAATGCCAAGGCAGCAGTAAATACAGTGACAAGCAACCAGCTTGGCCTTACATTTGACCAGTATGCTGCACAATGGGCTCAGGCCAATTATGTGAAGGACACTGAAAATCCGGGCAATTATGAGTACAACGAGGATGAGATAACACAGACAAGCTGCGGGGTTGTTTACGGACCGCTCAGCCATGTGCCCAAGACAGCGGTCATCCCGGTAAAGAACACTACGGCATGGGGAAGGAATGATACATTAAAGCCTTATGGCGCGGATTATTATGTATTCAATCTCGACGCAAAGCTCACATCCATCAAGATAAAGATTGACGGCGATGACGGTGGAGCCTTCCGCTACTATATCCTCGGGATAAAGAACAACACCGTAATGTCAAGGACTGCCGTAACAACTCCTGATTACACATACAACAAGACCCTTACAGCAGGCCAGTGGGACAGGATCGTTGTCATAGCAACAGGCGGATCTACAGGCGGAATATATACAGTCAAGATCAATAACACCTGCTTTGCAGGACAGTGGCTTGATAATCAGGGAGGAGGGAATGAATATTACCTCAACCAGGGCCTGACAAATGTGAGCGGCTGGGTCACATCACCGTATTGCACAAGCTGGAATGTCAATGGGACATATAATGCCAAGGATATAACCTGGACACTGTCAGGATCGCCCAATACAACAAGCTGCTGCAACTGGACAATAACCGGAGCGGCAAACGAAACCTGCACCCAGATAACAGGCACATGGGTCAATGTCACCACCCCCCCCTGCAATGGCGAAACCGGTTATATAACCATAAACAAGACGGCTGATATGTCAGTCGAGCCTTCCTATGGTCCACTGCCCGGACTTGCACAGTAAGAGCATCGGCACTGCAGGGCCTCTGGCTTAGTGCCGGGGCCCTGCAAAAGCTCACAATGAGGAATATCAGGCCATTAATTATCGTACTTGCAGTATCAGCCTCTATTCTGCTTGGATGCAACAAGGCATCAGAAAGCGTACAGCCAATATATCCTGAAAAGGCCGTGGCAGTGCTTACAGAGGAACGCTGGGGCTGCATTACAGGACAGCGGATACTGTCAGAAACAGGCAGGACTGCAGAGCTTTCAGAGATAAAGAATCCGGAGGACAGGAATGACCGGAACGAGCTGCTTCTCTTCTTCCCTGCAAGGAAGTTAAGCAGTCTTGAGGGATACTTCATCCTGCGTATCAGTGTCATGCATCCTGATCCTGCTGTTCAGGGGCAACTTTCAATAAGGGAGCCGGCGCTTGTACAAATGAATAACAGCATCTCATTACAGTTTCAGGGGACTGCAACAGGCAAGATAAGGGCAGATCTGCTCTACTCACGGCGCAAGGATATTGAACCCGTTCTCATCACCTGCCCTGAGGCTGATATTTTTGAACCTGTAAATGCAAGGTTATTCAGGGTCTATCCTTTGAAAGCAGGACTTAAGATCAGTATTACTGAACCCTCGACTTACAGAGCAGAACTGCCCTCGCAATTCATTTCTGCTGCATCAGATATCGATCTTGCAGAGCAGCTGTTAGAAGCCCTTGACAGCGAACTCAGGATCGCTGGTCTACCCATATTCGTATGGGGCATGGAAGGGATATCGGAAAACAGGCTCAAAGCAATGATCTCAAAACATGGCAGGGAGAGGAAGTTTTCAGTATCTTTAAATATCAGGAACAGGGGAAGATCTGAAATCATCTCAACAGTCGCAGAGTCAGTTCTTCCGGCTTTAAAGCAGGGTTTAATTCTTAAAAAGCAGGATGGTCATACAGTTCCAGGAGAGATATCAATATCAGTCGATCGTTGAAATTTTCTGCAGATCTTTGTTTTTGCCATCTTGAAATATCTATATCCAAATATGGATGTATATCTTTTTAACGATGCGCCGAATCATCCAGTAGAATTCGATATTATCATCCCGGCAGCAGCGAACCCAGCAACAAAGGCAGCCACTTTAAGAATGGACGTTTATGACATTGACCTTCCTGATGAGGTCGATGAGGTATATGTGAACGGCAAGAAGGTCGGCACATTGACAGGGGCGGATGGAATATGGGGAGTAAATTATTTCGACATCCCTATAGGGACCCTAAGGGCAGGAAGAAACCGCATAAAAGTGGTGATCGATATTAACAACGGCGGTTGGGCAACAAATATTGACTGGGGCATAATCAAATTATCTTCACAGGTCACTATCACCCAGGGATGGATAACCCCTGTGAGACAGAAGAAGGGAATGTTCATCAACCTCTTCGCAACAGTAAGCGGAAAGCCTGCAGCAGTCCAGGGCTTCAATGGCACAACCAAGATCTGCGATATGTCAGATCCTGACGGAAACGGGACATGGTCATGCCAGTACCAGATACCGACAGGATGGCCCACAGGATGGAAGTCCAATATTTACATAAAGGCAAAGAACGCAGCTGGCGGCGTCCTCTCACAGTGGCCTGGAGTTACCGTACAGTAACAGTCGTAACAGCAATAAAAAAGGCCGGCATCGTTTATGAAGCCGGCCTTTTTTATTTTAGAAAGATCTTATTGGAAGAGGCTAAAGCTCGGATTCCTGGGTAAATGCTGCCATCCGTTCCATATTCTCCTTGCAGTCAATGCAGAGCGTTGCGGTAGGCAGCACATTAAGTCTCTTTATGCTGATCTCCTCCCCGCATTCCTCGCATATGCCATAGGTCCCGTCATTTATCTTTCTGAGACATTCCTCGATGTCCAGAAGCGTCTGCCTCTGTGCAGAAAGCCTCTTGAGATTGAGGTCTTCGGATATGTCTATGGTCGCCCAGTCACCCTCGTCAATAGCTGTATCAATAAGCTGGCGATGCTCGCCATTCATGTATTTTGCTATCTCCTGCTTGGCCCCGTTAAGTATTGCTTCGCGCTTTGCCAGGATCAGTTTTTTAAGGTCTGCAAAACGGTTGTTTTCAGGTGCCTGCTTATTCAGCGCGGTCTTTGTGTCGGCCTTCTTGACAGCAGGCGATTTTGACTTAACTGCAGGTCTGCCAGATGCTTTCCCCTTCAGAGGTTTCGCCGGAGCTGCCTTCGAGGTTTTTTTTGAGGGCTCTGAGGGACGCTTGACGCTCTTCTGCTTTGAAGCTGCGGGCTTGGCCTTCACAGATTTTTTGGAGACAGGCTTAATTGCCTTCTTCGCCTTGCCGGACAGGGCCATTATTTGGGCTCTTCCTTCTTTGATTCTTCCTTGTATACCTCGATAATGCTCCTGACCTTTATTCCGGCCTGCTGCAACGCCTTCTGAACATCCGGAAGCTTTGCATCTTCAACCTTAAGCATGAAATTGCTGTTCATATCAGACCTCCATTATCTCTTTTTCTTTATGTTCAAGAAGTTCATCGACCTTCTTTATGAAATTGTCCGTTATCTTCTGCACTTCGTCATGTTCCTTTTTTATCTCATCCTCGCTGACATGCTTCTCTTTTTCGAGCTTCTTCAGCTCCTCATTGATATCCCGCCTGATATTGCGGATGGCGACCTTGGAGTCTTCGCTCTCCTTCTTTACAAGCTTGACAAGCTGCTTTCTGCGCTCTTCGGTCAGGGCAGGGATGTTGATCCTTATCACCTTGCCGTCATTCATGGGGGTAAGCCCAAGGTCTGACTTCAGTATTGCCTTTTCTATTTCGGGTATGAGCTTCTGCTCCCACGGTTGCACCATAATCTGCCTGCTGTCTGGGATGCTGAGGCTTGCGACCTGCTGTATGGGCGTCAGCGTCCCGTAATAATCGACAACAAGGCCGTCCAGTAGCGACAGGGAGGCCCTTCCGGTCCTGACTGCAGTGAATTTCTTCTTCAGGGCCTCGATAGAGGCCTGCATACGGTCATTTGATCTTTTTCTTATTTCCTGTATCATTTTTCCCCCTGACAAGAGTGCCTATCTTTTTTCCCTCTATGATCTTCCTTATGTTGCCTTTGCCTCTGAGGTTGAAAACTATTATCGGCATATCGTTATCCATGCAGAGCGATATTGCAGTGGAATCCATTACTCCGAGGCCTTTTTTGAGCACATCTATATAGGTAAGCTCCCTGAACTTTGTTGCTGTCGGGTCCTTTACAGGATCAGCAGAGTAAACGCCGTCAACTTTGGTCCCCTTCATTATCACATCTGCATTGATCTCCATTGCCCTGAGAGCAGCGGCAGTGTCTGTGGTAAAGTAAGGGTTGCCTGTGCCTGCAGCGAATATCACCACCCTGCCCTTTTCGAGATGGCGTATCGCCTTCCGCCTTATATACGGCTCGCAGAGCTCCTGCATCTCTATGGCAGAAAGCACCCTTGTGGATATCTTGTACTTTTCGAGCGCGTTCTGGAGAGCAAGTGCATTGATGACAGTAGCAAGCATTCCCATGTAATCGGCAGATGCCCTCTCCATCCCCTCAAGGCTTGCCTGAACTCCCCTGAAGATGTTGCCGCCGCCGATGACAACAGAGATCTGGATACCCATAGATATGATATCCCTGACCTCTTTTGCCATGAAATCCACGGTATTTGCGTCAATACCATAGCCCTTGTCACCCATAAGGGCCTCACCGCTGATCTTAAGCAGTATCCTCTTGTACAGGCGCGGCATAATCTTACCTCTCTGTATTAGCAGCTTTTCGGTTCTGAAGGCTGGCCCTCGCCGAGCTGGAACCGTGCAAATCTCCTGATTATGATGTTCTCGCCGAGCTTTGCAACCTTCTCGGTCACAAGGTCCTTGATCTTCTTCTTGCCGTCAGGGTCCTTCACGAATATCTGGTCAACCAGACATGTGTCTGAATAGAACTTGTCTATCTTGCCCTCGACTATCTTCTCGACAATATTCTCCGGCTTTCCGGTGACCTGGGCCCTGTAGATGTCCTTTTCCCTTTCGAGCACATCTGCAGGAACATCTTCGCGTGACAGATATGTAGGGTTTGCGGCCGCTATATGCATTGCCACATCCTTGACGAGCGACTGGAAGTCATCTGTGCGGGCAACAAAGTCTGTCTCGCAGTTTATCTCTATCATAACGCCTATCTTGTCCATATGGATGTAAGAACCGATAAGACCCTGGGAAGCTGTACGGGCTGCCTTCTTTGCTGCCGAAGCAAGTCCCTTCTGTCTGAGCAGGTCTATTGCCTTCTCGAAATCGCCGCCTGCATCTGTGAGCGCCTTCTTGCACTCCATCATGCCTGCGCCGGTCTTTTCCCTGAGGTCCTTTACAGCTGTAGCAGATATTGCACTCATTCTGCAACCTCCGCTGCTGCCTCAGGTGCTGCCGCTGCTGCCTCAAAAGCCTGCTCAACATCCTTTGTATATGCAGATCTGCCTTCGATGACAGCATCCGCTATCTTCGAAGCCATCAGCTTGATCGCACGGATAGCATCATCATTGCCAGGGATCACATAATCGACCTCATCAGGGTCGCAGTTCGTATCAACAACAGCAACTATCGGGATCGAGAGCCTTTTGGCCTCTGCGATAGCAAGTTTCTCCTTCTTCGGGTCAATTATGAATATTACGCCTGGGAGTTCGTTCATATCCTTGATGCCGGACAGGTTCTTGTCGAGCTTCTGGCGCTCCTTCTCGAGCCCTGAGGCTTCCTTCTTTGTCAGAAGGCCCATTGTGCCGTCTGCCTTCATTGTCTCGAGCTTCTGCATCTTGTCAATGCTCTTCTTGATGGTCGCAAAGTTCGTGAGCATGCCGCCAAGCCATCTCTGGTTGACGCAATAGGCATTTGCCCTCATTGCCTCTTCCATCACTGCGTCCTGGGCCTGCTTCTTGGTACCGACGAAGAGCACGCTTGCGCCGCGTGCAGCCGAATCCCTGACGAACGCATATGCGTCCTCAAGACCCTTGAGTGTCTTCTGAAGGTCGATGATATAGATACCGTTACGTTCGCCGAAGATATATCTCTTCATCTTCGGGTTCCAGCGCTTTACCTGATGGCCGAAATGTACTCCGGCCTCAAGCAGTTCTTTCATTGAAACTACCATGATGCTCCTCCTCTGGTTTTGCCTCCGCCTGTCCTGCCCTCCTTTCGGACCATGGGCATGGACTGTAGCCGGCGTGTGGATTTTGCCTGCAAAGCAGGCAATCGGGTTAGAAAGATTACCATAGCAAATCCTTTTTTATCAAGGCTTCTGGTAAGATAATCTGCAGCACGGACACTCTGATAATGACGCAAAAAAGAAGAGATATAGGCATAATCGCCTCGGTTGCGGCTGAGGCAGAAATCATAAAGGGAATGCTTGCAGGGAATAATGGCGGCCGCCTCCCCTTCTCTGCCGGCAGACTGAACAGAAAAAATATTGTACTTGCCATCTCAGGCATGGGCAAGACAAATGCGGCGCATGCTGCAGCAGTTCTGGCCCTCAAGCATAAGCCCTCCATAATCATCAATATGGGTATAGGCGGAGCATATCCCTCATCAGACCTGAAGATCGGTGATATTGCAATCGCAGAAAAGGAGATCTACGGGGATGAAGGGGTTATCCTCGAAGACGGGTTCCATGAGACAGAACTTATCGGCATACCCCTGCTGACAAAGGGCAGGAAGAGATATTTCAATGAGTTCCCCCTTGACAGCAGGCTCGTTAGCAAGGCCTTTAAATCTGTTTTGCCCATCACCCATCATCCAGCCTCGGGCGGACCCGCCGTGGTGGGCCCATCACCCATAACCGTCAGGAAAGGACCTTTCCTGACCCTTTCCACCTGCACAGGCACTAACAAACGGGCGGCAGAGCTCGAAAAAAGATATGGTGCGATCTGCGAGAATATGGAAGGCGCTGCAATTGCCCATGTCTGTAGCATACATGATATCCCGTTTATGGAGGTCAGGGGAATAAGCAATATTGTCGGGAAGCGGGACCTCAGAAAATGGAACATTGAACTGGCAGCAGCGAACTGCCAGAAGGCAGTGCTGCAGTTCCTCGGATCAGAAGTGGCTGAATGAACCGGCCTCTCACCCTCGGATATTCCCCCTGCCCAAATGACACATTCATATTCTATGCGCTCGTGCACGGCAAGATAGATACCGTTGGCCTCTCCTTCCGGGAGCTGCTTGAGGATGTCGAGACGCTCAACCGCATGGCGCTGAATACAGAGCTTGACATAACCAAGGTATCGTTCCATGCCTTCGGACATCTTATGGATAACTACTGCCTGCTCCGCTCAGGGGGCGCACTCGGCAGGGGCTGCGGGCCGCTCGTTGTTGCAAGGGATGCATGTTCGATGCAGGACCTCAGGGGAAAGAAGATCGCCATACCAGGCAGTCTGACAACAGCATACCTTCTGCTGCAACTGTACGACCATGAGCTCAGGCATAACATAATTGCCATGCCTTTTAACCGCATTATAGATGCAGTAAAGAACGGGGAAGCTGATGCAGGTCTGATCATTCATGAGAGCAGGTTCACATACCAGGAGGCAGGCCTGAAGAATATTTTAGACCTTGGCCGATGGTGGGAGAATGAGACAGGCCTACCCATCCCGCTCGGCTGCATAATAGCAAAAAGAGGCCTCGGCAGAGAGCTTATCGAAAGGACTGAGCAGTTGATACGCAGAAGTCTTGAGTATGCCTTCTCAAACAGGCAGGAGACAAAAAATTATATAAAAGGGCATTCCCAGGAGCTTGCAGACATGGTCATAGAAGATCATATCGATCTTTATGTGAACGACTTTTCGCTCGACCTCGGCAGTGACGGCATCGAAGCTGTCAGAGAGCTCTTCAGAAGGGCGTCTGAACAGGGCATTCTTGCAAGGTCTCCGCTGCCGCTCTTCATCAACTGATGAGAAGATATCTGCTTCACAAAGAACCTCATTCCTTCAGTGTAGATTATGAGAAGGACCTGAACCCTGAACAGCTTGCAGCAGTGATGCACAGGGACGGGACCGCACTTGTGCTTGCAGGCGCAGGCACAGGCAAGACAAGGGTCGTCACATACAGGGTTGCAAGACTTATAGAAAGCGGGGTGCAGCCCGAGAACATACTCCTTCTGACATTCACGAACAAGGCAGCAAGGGAGATGCTCAGAAGGGCCGAATCCATAATAGGGATGAACATTTCGGACATTACCGGGGGCACATTCCATCATGTTGCCAACAGGCTCCTGAGGCAGCATGGCACGCTCATAGGATACAGGGACGGATTTTCTATACTTGACAGGGAAGATTCGAAAGAGCTCTTCGATGCCTGCGTTGCAGATCTGCACAGGAAGGACACGATCCTGCCGAAGGGCAATGTGCTTGGTGAGATATTCAGCCTCAGCAGGAACATGGAGATGCCTGTTGAGGAGATGGTATTCCAGAGGTTCGGACACTTTGCGAACATCAAGGATGAGATAGTACAGGTCACTGACCTCTATGCAAGGAAGAAGCTCGAACTTAACCTGCTCGATTTTGACGATCTGCTGCACGGGTGGAAGAGGCTGCTCGAGGAACAGCCACGCATCAGGGAATACTATGCAATTAAGTACAGGTACCTGCTTGTTGACGAATATCAGGACACCAACAGGCTCCAGGCAGAGCTCGTTGATATGACATCAGGGGATGAGGGGAACCTTATGGTCGTAGGGGACGATGCCCAGTCCATCTACTCCTTCAGAGGGGCAGACTTCGAGAATATTCTCAGGTTCCCGGAAAGGCATCCGAACACCTCTGTCTATAAGCTGACCACAAACTATCGGTCAACTCCCCAGATACTCGAACTTGCGAACAACAGCATATCTCACAACCGCAGACAGTTCAGCAAGGAGCTGAGTGCAGCTTCAGGCTCTGGAGAGCTGCCTGGCGTGGCCCCGCTGAGGGATGCCTTTGAACAGGCCAGGTTCATAGCATCAGTTGTGATAGATCTCAATGCAGAAGGAAGATCATTTGACGATATGGCAATGCTCTATCGCTCCCATTTCCAGTCAATGGAGCTGCAGATGGAGTTCCAGAGGAAGGGCATTCCTTTTGAGGTAAGATCGGGCTTAACCTTCTTTGAACAGGCCCATATAAAGGACATCCTCGCCTTTCTGAAGATAATAGCTAACCCGCGCGATGAGATAGCATGGAAACGCATATTAAAGCTTATTCCGGGCATAGGCAACATAACCGCAGCAAAGGTCTGGAACTTTATACAACAGTCGGAAGATCCGGTAGAGGCGGTATTCGATGCTTACAGGATAGCGCCGAAAAAATCTTCAAATGCCTTCAGCCAGTTCCTTGAGATGCTGAGCGTACTGAAACAGGAAAGATATAAGAGCATGCCGTCAGCGGCCATAGACCATGTCATGCATAACGGCTATGAGGAACATATATACTCAACATATCCCAATGCAGATATGAGGATAGAGGACATACGCCAGATGATGAAGTTTGCAGCACGCTATGAATCCCTTGAGGCATTCCTGAGCGAGATGACGCTTCAGGGTCTTAATGAAACTGCTGACGGCGTGGATGAGACAGAAGGAAGGGTGGTGCTCTCTACAGTACACCAGGCAAAGGGGCTCGAATGGAAAGTGGTCTTCCTGATCGGGCTCAATGACGGCAGGTTCCCTTCTGCAAAGTCCCTGAAGAACGATGATGAAGAGGAAGAGAGAAGGCTCTTTTATGTCGGCCTGACCAGGGCAAGGGAGTCCCTTTTCCTCTGCTATCCTACGACCGCAGATGACTGGCAGTCTGTCGGAATGGCAAGGCCGTCGAGGTTCATAAGGGAGCTTGACCCGAATTGCTTTGAGGAGATAAGAGTTGAAGAGGTATAATAGCGAATGACTTATACTGAAGCTATCAGATCAGGTTTTCAGACCATAAACAGCAGGTGGCAGCTTGTAGGCGTACAGGCCGGGCTGATGCTGCTCAACTGCATAAGCTTTTTTGTTATCGTGGGCATCCCGCTTTTCATAGCATTCGTGATATTCGGGCTTGACCTTACCAACCTGACGAATCCGAAAGACTTCTTCGGCATGTTTGCGAGCCCGTCCGACTTCATATCCAAATATCTCTGGATCGTGCTTGCTGTGGTGACATGTCTTATGCTCTATCTTCTCCTCGTATCCACTCTCGGGCTCTTTGTTTTCGGCGGGTCCGCAGGTCTGATAGGCAGAAGCATATTGGTCCCGTCCCTCGGCTTCAGCATGAAAGCCTTTGCAGAGGAGGGCAAAAAGCTCTTCTTCCCGCTTATGTGGTATTCACTCTTCGTAGGGCTTGTGTTTCTGCTGATAGCCTTTGTCATGGGGCTGTTCGGAGGAGGTGTTGCAGCTATAGTATCTGTCGCCAAGACCCAGGATTCAACCCTTGCGCTCTTCCTCGGAATCTTCTTCTCACTCATTGTCTCGCTCATTGTGATAAGCATAATAGTTGCCGTATTGGCCGTTACAGTCTATGGCATTGCAGTGCTCTTCTTCAAAGGGGAGACGCCTGTCAAGGCATTTAAGGCAGCAGCCCGTTTTCTATGGAACAGACAGGATGCGCTCTGGTTATATACGATCCTGTTCGCAGGGTATATAGCATGCAGCTTTATGACAATACTCGTCAGCTATCCCTTCCATCTGCTCCCTATCGTCGGGACGATCATATCATTCCCTATCCAGCTGATGTCATACATTGTTCAGGGGTATCTCGGACTGGTTGTTCTGGCCGTGACCTTCACATATTATTACGAGAGTGAGATAAAGCCAAATGAGCAGGCAGTTCAGGGAGAAGATGCCCTTTCTGCTACTGACGAAGGTTCCACGAGCCCTGAAAGTACTTCTGCTCCTGCAACTCAACAGCAAGAAGAAGTTCTTCCTCTGACGGATGAGAAGCCTGAAGACTGACGCTGAATATCTCTTCAAACGCCTCGCTGAGAAGTCTTTTAAGGACCTGTATTTCGGCCGCATTGCCTGATTCATTCAGTCCTGCCATCTGAATGTCAGGACTGCAGATCCTGAACACCCGCCGCACACTCTCCCTGTCATATGATAGAGGTATCGAACCCTGCTGAAGCAGTCCGTCCTTCCAGCGCCTCTGCGCAGAACCGATAAGCTTGTTATTATTGCTGAGTATCTCTTTGTAGGAACTTGTTCGAAAGCAAAGTGGGCTGCCGGTCAGAACTCTGCCCTTTTCCCTCCTCTCTTTCGACTCTGCAGATATCCCTGCATTCCTGAAGGCAGAAAGGAATGCCTCGCTCAGCAGCCTGTAACTTTCCAGCAGACCACAATTAAAAGGTCCCGTATCTGTCCTGACAGCAAAGCTGTATGTAAGTTCATCGCCGTGCAGTATGGCCCTGCCTCCTGTAGGTCTCCTGACAACAGGGATATTCTTTTCCCTGCAGTATTCAAGGTCTATATCGGAACTCTTCTGGAAGCGGCCGAGACTGACCGAAGGTCTGTCCCATCCATAGAAACGAAGGGTCGGGGGCTGGTTCTTCTCTCTGACATGTCTGGAGATAGCCTCATCGAGCGCCATACTGAATGCAGCGCTGCAGGGGCCTGAATCAATTAGCCGCCATATTTCAGACATGACTGGCTACAACGATTATGGTTTGCCCTGAAGTATTATCCTGTGCCTCAGAAGCGATACCTCTTTGATCTCGCCCTCGAATATCTTCTGCTCTCCGAACAGGTTCTTCATAAAGATCTTTCCCTCTTCAGGTTTCATCAGGTCAACATTTTCGAGAAACAGCTCTTCTTTGCCGTCCTTAAGGATATATGCATTTGCCTCACACATTGGTACTCTCCTTTATGCCAGATATCAGATGTTCTATGAGATGCGGCAGCGGCTCCCTTGTTATGCCTGCAATGTCGATCCCCTCCTGGTTCAGAGGAAGCAGAAGCTTCTTCGCAGGGGAATGCACGATCGCAGATGCCATTGCAGCTGTCACCTCTCCCAGCATTGCATTCGGGAATGTGATGCTGAGGGGGCCTGTAATCATATCCACCCTGCCCGAGTTCCAGATGATCGCGTTCTCGCCTGTTGCGCCCTTGTTCGCGCGGGACTTCATCATTGCAGTGGTCGCGGCAGCATTCGTACCGAGGGCTATAACATCGACGCGCTCGCCGAACTCCTCCTTAAGCCTCTTCACTATAAGGCTGCCAATGCCGCCGCCCTGCCCGTCTATTACAGCTATACTGAACATGATTGAAGTATAAAAAATAGCGTACAAAGAGTCAAAAGATACTCAGGGCACCGGACAACTGAACCTGCATATCAGGGCTTTTATGCTAAAATAGATTCCTTATGAACGAGAAAAAAGGCATGGTATATCTTGTAGGTGCAGGACCTGGCGACATCGGACTGCTGACAGTCAAGGGAATGAAGTGTCTCCAGAGGGCAGAGGTCGTGATATACGACTTTCACCTGAACGCACAGATACTCAACTACATAAGCCACAGGGCAGAGTTCATCTATGCAGGAAAACGCGGCGGCCATCATGCAATGACCCAGGACGAGATAAACAGGGCAATTGTGGATAAGGCACTCGAAGGCAAAATAGTATGCAGGCTTAAGGGCGGAGACCCCTTCATCTTCGGAAGAGGCGGGGAAGAAGCACAGGAACTCCGGAAGGCAGGCATCCCGTTCGAGATCGTGCCGGGAGTCAGCTCATCGGTTGCCGCCCCTGCATATGCGGGCATCCCTCTCACACACAGGCTCTATTCTTCAACCTTTGCGGTCATACCCGGCTATGAGGACACGACAAAGGGAGAGTCTGCGATCAACTGGGAAAAGCTCGCAACAAGTGTCGGCACTCTCGTCTTCCTGATGGCTGTCAAAAATATTGATGAGCTCACAAAAAAGCTGATAGAGCATGGCAGATCCCCTGATACTCCTGTAGCAGTGGTCCGCTGGGGCACACGTGCAGATCAGAAGACCCTTGTCAGCACACTTAAGGACATTGCGGAACTGGTCAGGGAGAAGGACATAAAGCCGCCTGCAGTGACCGTTGTAGGAGATGTTGTAAGCCTGCGCGATGAGCTTGGCTGGTTCGAAAACAAGCCCATGTTCGGTCAGAGGATACTTATAACCAGAGAACATTCAGAGGGATTTGAATCGCTTGAAGACCAGGGAGCAGAGGTGATCCAGTTTTCGACCATAGAGATAGTCCCTCCGGTATCATGGGATGAACTTGACCAGTCAATAGACCGCATAGATGAATATGACTGGATCATCTTCACAAGCGCAAACGGCGTGAAATATTTCTTTGCAAGGCTTTTTGAAAAGGGTATTGATATTCGTGACCTGAAGGGCATAAAAATATGCGCCATCGGAACAAAGACAGCCGCCGCAGTTAACAGTTACGGCATAAGGGTCGATATAGTCCCTGACGAGTTCAATGCGGAAGGTCTGCTCGCATCGTTCGGGGAAGAGGTTAGAGGCCTCAAATTCCTGCTTCCGAGGGCTGAGGTTGCCCGCGAGGTCTTCCCTGAAAAGGTGCGTGAACTGGGCGGTATCATAGATGTGCCTGCTGCCTACTGCGCAATAAAGCCCGAGTCGCATGGAAAGCGAATGAAGCGTTTCCTCAAGGAAGGCAAGATCACGGTCGCAACCTTCACGAGCGCCGCCACATTCAACAACTTTATGGAGATCATGGGCGAAGATGCAGATGACCTTCTGCATGATGTAACAATAGCAGCTATCGGGCCTGTTACCGCAAAGGCCATTGAGAAGGCAGGACTGAAGGTGCATATAATGCCTGAAAAGGCGACTATCGAAGCAATGGTGGAAGAGATCGAAAGATGGGTTTTGCATAAGCAGTGATCCCGTTCAACAGTGACTCTTATATTACAGACCCTAAGCGCAGCCGCAGCATATTATCAAAGATATTCCTTGCCCCGAAGTTCACATTCTATCCCCAGGCATTCTGCATCGTATGGAGAAACAGCAGAAAGGCGTTAAAGGACCAGTATCCTGCAGAGGTCTGGGCTGAAAGCAGTTTCGAGATAGTCGAGGCACTCGAAAACATCGGTACTGTGATCGAGGTCACAGGCATGGACAACATCCGAAAATGCGAGGGGCCTGCAGTATTCATCGGCAACCACATGAGCACCCTTGAGACACTGGTGCTTCCGAGCATGATCCAGCCTATCAAGCCTGTAACCTTCGTAGTCAAAGAAAGCCTTGTAAAGATGCCTGTATTCGGTCCGATCATGCGCTCAAGAAAGCCCGTGCTTGTGGGCAGGACAAATCCGCGCGAGGACCTCAAGGCAGTGCTTGAGGGAGGCACAGAGAAGCTGAACAGCGGCCAGTCAATAGTAATATTCCCGCAGTCAACGCGTGCGCTCGTATTTAATTCTGAAGATTTCAACTCCCTCGGCATCAAGCTCGCTATAAAGGCCGGGGTCCCTGTCATCCCAATAGCATTAAAGACAGATGCATGGGGAATCGGCAGATTGGTAAAAGAGTTCGGACCGATAGACAGAAGGAAGAAGGTGCATTTTGCATTTGGTGAACCTTTAACAATTCAGGGCCGCGGGTCAGATGAGCATCAGAAGGTAGTAAATTTCATTCAGGAGCATCTCGCAAAGTGGGGAACAGAGTGAAGTGGACATAAGGAATGAGGACATACGAGAGATGCGTATTGAGGTGCCTGAAGGTCATAAGCATTTGAGGACTACTCTTTCGCTTCAGGACGGTTCAGAGCTGGTGCTGCAGGAGGCCACTGTTGCCAACCTCGTGCGGGCTTATGTAACTGTCAAGACCCACCCCCAGAAGTCTTCCATCTTACTCAAAGGCACCGCTCTAAGCGACAAAAAACCCGGCTTTGCAGACTGGCAGCTGATCGAGGAATAAAAAAGAGGGACTTTGGGGTCCCTCTTTGGCGAATCCTGTTGAAGCGGGAAGTTATTTGATCATTCCCTTTTCTCTGAGGTACTCTTCGCTCGGGATCTCGACAGAGCTTGCGCCACCGCCGTAGGAATACATGAGCCTTCCTACATTGATCATCTCGCGAAGGGCCTTCTTGACCTCATCCTTTTCCAGTCCCAACTCTGCACCAACTCCGTTGAGAATGTCCTTCTCCTTAAGCTTCTTCTTGCCCTTTGCAGCCTCACAGAAGGCAAAAATCTTATCCTGAAGTTCTGACATTTCCATCTGTTCTCTACCCCCGTGATAAATTTTTAAGATCCGGCAGCCCTGTTCTCAGGACTGCCGGCATAATTTTACTATATTTCTACCACTTAAATGTTGAGGATGTCCTCATTGTGTCGCGCATGAATGTGAAGTCGTCGATTGACTGGAATGTGAAGTCAATGTCGGTGAGCGAGAAGAACCTCTCCCATCCGATCCTGTCGATCCACTCGCCGAGCCTCTCGTGCTTCCTTGCGTTCTTCGCATATACTTCAACAATGTGCTTTATCGCAGCAACAGCCTTCGGCCAGCGCGGCGGCTCATTGGAGATGTAAGGAATAACGAGCTTCGAGAACTTCGGGTTGGCCCTGAGGCTGCTCACCTTTCCGCCAACAACGATTGCAACACCGTCGCGATCCGGATCCTTGATGCTGATCGGAGGGCAGACAGTGAAGCAGTTTCCGCAGTACATGCACTTTTCAGCATTGATCTTGACCGACTTATTGGCCGGATCAGGGCTGATAGCGCGTGTCGGGCATGAGCCGATAACTGTCGGAAGTTCGCACATGTTCTTGAAGTCTTCGTGCTTGATCGTGGGCACCTTTGTATGGACTGCAACGACTGCGATATCAGAGCAGTGAACAGCACCGCACATATTAACGCAGCATGCGACTGCAAGCCTTACCTTGTTAGGGAGCCTCTTGGACTCGAAGTACTCCATGAGTTCGTCCATCATTGCCTTCACAAGGCCTGATGCGTCTGTACATGCGCTGTGGCAGTGTACCCAGCCCTGGGTATGGACAACATTGGATATGCCTGAGCCGATGCCGCCCATCCTGAAGCCTCTATCCTTCAGTTCCTTCTGGAGTGGTTCGACATTCTTCTCGTCTGATACGAGGAATTCGACATTGTTCCTGGTTGTATAGCGGAAGAATCCGCCGCAGTACTTCTCTGCGATGTCGCAGTGTTCACGGATGGTAGCGGTCGAGAGGAGTCTGGGGGATGCTACCCTGACTGTCCAGATCTTGTCTCCGCTCTCACCAACATGGACCATAAGGCCCGGAGTGATTACTTCATGATATTTCCATTTGCCGTAGTTCTTCTTTATGACTTCCGGCAGGAACTGATCATACTTGGGCGGTCCGATATCTGTTCTTCTCTGTGGTTTTGCCATTTCGTAATATCCTCCTTATATATAATTAAAATTTGTATTTGCCGGATTTTTTCTCTTCTGCTTCCTTGGCCTTGAAAGCAGCCATATCATCCTCGGTGTAGAACATGAACGGATCTTTCCTCGGCTCCTTGATCTGCTGAGGGATCGGATCCTGTCCGATGCCTTCGAGGAACGACCTCATGCCCTTCATCTCGATGACCTCGCCGATACGCTCTCTCGGCTTTGCATTGTCATCCCACCATTCCCAGATCTTCCTTATGAGGTCCTTCACCTCTGTGTAAGGAGGCTCGACCTTGATGAAAGGAACGATGACCCAGGAAAGGAGCGAACCGACAACGATCGGGGCCTTTGAACCTATGCATATTGTTGCGCCTCTCTCGCCTGCAGGCTTGAGGGCCTTTGTCATTCTGGTTATGCAGTGCATGCAGCGTGAGCATTCAGCATTGTTTATCTTGAGCTCCTTGCCGTCATAGCTTATGCACTGGGTCGGGCACATATTTACGATCTCGGCATTGATGTCCATGCCGTTCTTTGCATAGTTTGCAACTTCTGCCTGGTTGACCTCGATGTGGCCCTTCCAGGTGCCGATGATGGACATGTCAGCACGGGCAATGGACGCAACGCAGTCGCATGCGCAGCCTGACATCTTTATCTTGAATTTGTATGCGAACATAGGCCTGTGGATCTCGTCCTGGAACTCCTGTGTGAGTGCATAGCAGAGATCGAGGGTGTCATAATTTGACCACTCGCAGCGTGCAGGGCCAAGGCAGCAACTGGGGGTTCTGAGAGCTGAACCTGAACCGCCGAGGTCCCATCCCCTTGAGGAGTACTCTGCAAAGATGTCCTCGAGTGCTTCGGTCTTGGTGCCAAGCAGAACGAGGTCGCCTGTTGAACCATGTACATTGGTGAGTCCGCTTCCGTATTTGTCCCAGATATCGCAGATCTCTCTCAGCTTCTCGCTGGTGTAGAAGAAACCTGACGGCTGGTTGATTCTGACTGTGTGGAAGTGTGCAACTCCGGGGAACTCATCTCCGATCTCGGAATATCTTCCGATAACGCCGCCGCCATAGCCAAGAACGCCGACGATTCCGCCGTGCTTCCAGTAACCAACCTTGGTCTGATAGCATTTTTCGAGATGTCCTACTGCGTCATTTGCCATCTCGTTGGTCTTTCCAGCCTTCTTCATCTCAGTGACGAAGCTCGGCCAGGGGCCTTTTTCGAGTTCGTCAATCAACGGTGTGTCATACTTCTTCATCGAATCCTCCTTTATGGTGATTGTTCTGTGCCCAAAAACAGGATATGCAGGCTTAACAGCTTAAAATACCTTCTGCCATATGGTCAAATAAAAAAATTTAATCTGAGGATATTATTATTTTATCAACAGGTTCCGCCATGCCAGGAGAGCGGCGGAACAGGTGCGGAAGTCCTCTTTTTTATTTACAATACCCCCCGTTTCAGTGCTATACTTACCCTGCTTTAATTTCGTAACAATAAATATTCCACCGGCTTCTGGAGGGAACACCTATTATGTTAAGAAGAGCGCTTTTCGCATTACTGATCATTCTGGCGGCAGCATATTCATATGCCCAGACCCAGCCTCTTGTGAATGCAATAGAGGTAAAAGGACTTAAACGCATTGAAGAAGGTGCGGTAAAGGCAAAGATCGCACAGAAGATCGGCCAGCCTGTCGCGCAGGAGAAGATCAACGAAGACATAAAGACCATATTCAAGATGGGGTATTTCGACGATGTAAAGGTCGAGATAGAGGCATTCGAAGGCGGCGTAAAGCTCATCTACATCGTAAAGGAGAAGCCCACCATTATAAAAGTGGACTTCCAGGGCAACAAACAGATAGAGGACTCAAAGATCAGGGAGAAGATCTCGATCACATCAGGGTCCATAGCAGATACAGTACTGATACAGGACAACGCCTCCAAGATCTCAAAGTTCTACGAAGAGGAAGGCCATTGGCTGACAAATGTCGTTCCAGTGGTCAAAAAGGCTACTGAGGACGAAGTCACCCTCACATATCAGATCGATGAAGGGGACAAGGTAAAGGTCAAGAATATAATTATAGAAGGCAACAAGGCCTTATCATCAGGGAAAATAAAGGGCGCGATCGAGACAAAGGAATGGTGGATCTTCTCCTTCTTCAGCTCCACAGGCTATTACAAAAAAGACAGGATGGATGCAGATGTCGAGAAGGTAAGGAACCTTTACTACAATAACGGTTACCTGAAGGTTGTCGTGGCAGAACCAGAGATCACAGTTGACAATAAGGCAATGACAATAAAGCTGCGTGTCTCGGAAGGCGATCAGTTCAGGGTCTCATCCGTGGATATCTCAGGCAACAAGATCCATGACAACGCATCCATTAATAAACTTATTTCCCTTGCGCCAAACAGCGTATTCATGAAAAATGTCCTCGAAAAGGATATGCAGGCTATAACCGAGCTTTATTCGAAGAACGGCTATGCCCTGGCAACCGTACTTCCAAACCTGGTGCCGGACGAGCAGAACAGGACGGTAAAGGTCAATCTGGCTATCGAAGAAGGGGACAAGTACAAAATCGGAAGGATAGAGATCTCGGGCAACACAAAGACCAGAGACAAGGTCATAAGGAGAGAGATCAGGCTTGATGAAGGAGAGACCTTTGACAGCACCAGGCTCAAAAGGAGCTATGAAAGGATCAACAATCTCGGCTTCTTCGAGGGTGTTGATATGGTCCCCAAACCAAAATATGAGGACAAGACCGTTGATCTGGATGTAAAGGTCAAGGAAAGGCCTACCGGGTTCCTGAGCGTAGGCGGCGGCTACAGCTCGACAGACAGGTTCATTGCAACTGCCGACATAACACAGGGCAACCTCTTCGGCAGGGGGCAGTATATAAAGGTCAAGGGAGAGCTCGGCGGCAGGAGCTCTTTCTATGAAATCACATTCCGTGACCCCTGGTTCCTCGACAGCCCCTATTCCCTCTCAACCGGCATATACAGGACATCCCGCGAATATATCGAATACGACAAGAGGGCATTCGGTTTCTTTCTGGGATTCGGAAGGGCGCTTGAGGAATACTGGAAGGGTGATATCACCTACAACTTTGAAATTGCGGATATATACAATGTAGATGATACAGCCGCAACCCTAATCAGGGACCAGGAAGGAAAGAGTACGACAAGCAGCATAACCCCGACAGTCGTAAGGGACAGCAGGGACAATTACCTCGATCCCTCAAGAGGATCAAGGAATGCACTGTCTCTCACACTCGCAGGACTCGGCGGCTCGAACGGCTTCTTCAAGAGCACAGTGGATTCAGCATGGTACTTCCCGTGGGGCAGTTCGACATTCATGTTCAGGGGCCGTCTGGGATATGCAACCGAGATGTTCGGCAAAAAGCTGCCGCTCTATGAAAGGTTCTATCTCGGCGGCATAAGCACGATACGAGGCCTCGGATTCGGCGAGGCAGGCCCGAGAGACAATAGCGGAGATCCTATCGGAGGAACATCAGAGCTCATATTCAATTCTGAGTTCATCTTCCCTATAGTGCAGGAGATGAAGCTCAAGGGTCTGGTATTCTTCGATGCAGGCAATGCCTATGAAGGGTTCGATCATCTCGGCAAACTGCGCTATACTTCCGGCATAGGCGTCCGCTGGATATCGCCTCTCGGACCGATGAGGCTTGAATGGGGATATAATCTTGATAAAAAACCGGGTGAAAGCTCAAGCAAGTTCGAGTTCGCATTCGGAAGCTTTTTCTAAAATCAAAGGAGACAAGGCATGAAAAAAGCAGTTTGGTTGGTAGCAGTGATGCTCCTGTTTGCAGCAGGACAGGCAGCGGCAGTGGAGAACCTCAAGATAGGGTTTGTAGACCTGGTGAAGGCGCTTAACGAGTCTGATGCAGGCAAAAAGGCAAAGTCTGACCTCGAGTTCATGATAAAGAGCAAGCAGTCCACAATAGACGAAAAGGGCAAGGCAATAGAGAAGGCAAAGGGAGATCTCGACAAACAGGCCTCTGTTCTCTCTGCAGACGCAAGAAAGACAAAGGAAGAGGACCTCGAGAGGCAGCTCAGGGAATACCAGAGGTTCGTGTCAGACTCCCAGAACGAGATAAAGAAAAAAGAGAACGAATTCACAGTTGAGATAGTAAAGGAACTCCGCAGCATAATCCAGAAGATTGGCCAGGATGAGGGTTACACAATGCTTCTCGAAAATGCCGAGGGCCAGATACTCTTTGCAAAGAAGGACCTGGACCTGACAGAGATAGTCATAAAGAAGCATAACGAATCCAAAGCAAAGCCGAAGAAATAATTTTTTCCATAAGGTTGCAGAGGAGGGCCTCCTGTCAGGGAGGCCTTCTTTTCTGGAGATGATCATATGAAGATCAGGGAATTCGCAGAAATAGTCAAAGGTGAAGTCATCGGCAATGCAGAGGCCGATATTACCGGTGTCTCCGGCATAAAAGAAGCCGGCCCCGATGACATAACCTTCATCTCCTCAGGGCAGTACACGAAATTTCTGAAAGACAGCAGGGCCGCCTGCATAATAATCAAAGAACCGATACCTGACTGCAGCATAACCCAGATCAGGGTGAATAACCCGCATTATGCCTTTGCCAAGGCAATAGAGTGCTTCCATCCTGCCAGGCCCCATGTTCCGGGCATAAGCAGTCTTGCATCCGTGCCTGACAGCGTTATCAGAGGCGCCAATATCACTGTAGGGCCTTTTGCATGCATATCTGAAGGAGTTGTCATCGGTGACAACACAGTAATCATGCCAGGCTCTTTCATTGGAGAGAAGTCTCGCATCGGCAGTAACTGTCTCATATACCCGAATGTCACGATAAGGGAAAATGTATCCATAGGCGACAGGGTAATTATCCACTCCGGAACTGTAATAGGTTCTGACGGCTTCGGATATGTCTTCGAGCAGAATGAGCATTACAAGATACCACAGGTCGGAGGGGTTATCATAGAAGACGATGTGGAGATCGGCTCTAATGTCTCTGTAGACCGCGCAACCATCGGAAATACTTTAATCAAAAAAGGCACAAAGATAGATAACCTTGCACAGATAGCCCATAATGTGAGCATAGGGGAGAGGTCCCTGGTCATTTCACAGGTTGGCATTGCAGGGAGCACAGAGATCGGGGATTTCGTGATAATCGGGGGGCAGGCAGGCATTGCCGATCACACCACAATAGAGTCAGGCACAATGATAGCAGCACAGACAGGGCTTAAGGGCGATATAAAGAAAGGCATTTATTCGGGCTCTCCCGGCATACCTCATGCGATATGGCTAAGGGCACAGGCGCTCTATGCAAAGCTTCCAGAGATGAACAAGAGGATCAGGGAGCTCGAAGAAAAGATAAAAAATCTCGAAAAGGAGAAGTAATATGATGACCGTTAATGAGATCATGAAGAAGCTGCCTCACAGATATCCGTTCCTTCTTGTTGACAGGATAATAGAACTGAAGCCTAACGAATCAATAACAGCGATAAAGAATGTAACAATAAACGAGCAGTTCTTCCAGGGACATTTCCCCGGACAGCCGATCATGCCCGGGGTGCTGATCATAGAGGCAATGGCACAGGCAGGCGGAGTCCTTGCCTTCAGCAGCGGCAATGACGCAAACTCCGTCTTTTTCATGAGCATAGAGAAGGCAAAGTTCAGAAAGCCTGTTGTTCCCGGAGACCAGCTCAAAATGGAGATAAAGGTGATCCAGCAGAGGGGAAATGTATGGAGACTTTCAGGAACCGCCAAGGTCGATGACAAGGTGGTCTCAGAGTCAGAGTTCACTGCAATGATCACGAACCGGGAGATTTCATGAAGAAGAACTGGCACAAGACTGCGGTAATAGATCCCAGGGCTGACATTGATGAAGATGTCGAGATTGGGCCTTATTGCATAATAGGCAGGGGGGTAAAGATATCAAAAGGGGTGAAGCTCCATTCACATGTGGTGATCGAAGGCGACACAGAGATAGGGGAAGGATCTTCCATATACCCTTTTGCGAGCATCGGCCTCCCCCCGCAGGACATCAGATACAATAATGAGCCGACAAAGGTCATCATCGGCAGGAAAAACACTATCAGGGAATATGTGACAATACACAGGGCTTCAGCATCCGGCGATGCTGTAACCTCGGTAGGCGACAGCAACTTCCTCATGGCATATGTCCATATCGCCCACAACTGCAGGGTCGGAAGCCATGTAACAATGGCCAATGTCGCAACGCTTGCAGGCCATGTAGTGGTTGAGGACCATGCAGTAATAGGAGGGCTCGCAGCAGCCCATCAGCATACAAGGATAGGCAGATATGCCATGGTCGGCGGACTGAGCGGAATAGTTCAGGACATCCCTCCCTACATGATAGCAGCAGGCTCAAGGGCAAAGCTCTTCGGCCCTAACTCGATAGGGTTGAAGAGACACGGTTTTTCGGACAGTTCGGTAAATGCAATAAAAAAGGCCTACAGGCTTTTGTTCAGGGAGAAACTCACCCTGAAAGAAGCCATCAAGAAGGTGCATGACGAATTACCGAACTCGCCCGAGATCAGACATCTGATAGAGTTCATAGAGAAGAACAAGAGAGGGATATCCAGGTAATGCCCCGGCTCGGCCTGATCGCAGGCAACGGCGAACTGCCCCTCGCAGTTGTCGAAGAGGCAAGGGCAAAAGGATATGAGGTCATTGTTGCTGCGCTCGAACCCCTCGCCGACATCTCACTCTTCCCGAAGGATATAGAACTTAAGTCCATAAATGTCGGCAAGCTCGGGACTCTCATTGACTATCTGAAAAAGTCCGGGGTCAAAGAGGCCGTGATGGCAGGAAAGGTTCCGAAGTCCCTCCTTTACAAGAGCATAATAACGCCTGACCTGAGGGCAGTGAAGCTTCTTTTTAACCTGAAGGACAAGAGCGACGACTCCATCCTTCTTGCATTAACGAAAGAGCTGAAAAAAGACGGCATAACCCTGCTGAACACAACTGATTTCACTACAAGCCTGATAATGCCGGAAGGTGTCCTTACAAAGAATACGCCTACTGAGACTGAATGGAAGGACATAGCATTCGGATGGAAGATCGCAAAGGAGATAGGCAGGCTCGACATAGGCCAGACAATTGTGGTGAAAGACTGTGCCGTTATGTCAGTAGAAGCAATTGAAGGGACCGACGAGGCCATAAGACGCGGCGGGACGCTTGCGAATGGCGGGGCAGTGGTGATCAAGGTGAGCAAGCCCCAGCAGGACATGAGGTTCGATGTCCCTGTTGTCGGGCCGGACACGCTAAGGACAATAAAAGAGGTTCAGGCCCGCGTACTCGCAATAGAGGCAGGCAGGAGCATCATTCTGCAGAAGCAGCGACTTACTGAAGAGGCAGAAGCAGCAGGCATAGCCATTGTAGGCATGGGCAATAACAGGCAGTAGAAATAATCAGAACAGATCAGACAGCTGTCAGCTGCACGCTCTTTTTTCCAGCAAGCACAGATTTTTTTCCGCCAAACCCGGGACGCAGTTCAAGCTCAAAACCTGCTTCTGAAAGACTCCGCCTTACTGCCACAGAGACCGTATACGTTGCGCATGTCCCGCCAGGAACTGTTCTGTCTCCGACAGCCTGAAGCAGCTCAGGCCGCCATATTTCCGGGTTCTTCTTCGGCCCGTGCCCGTCAAGGAACCAGGCATCACAGGATTCATCAAGAGCGCTGACCATCTCCATTGCCTCACCGATCCAGAGATTAAGCATAAGACTGCCGAATGGCCGCAGAAGAACTATCCTGTGCCACCCTGATCTGGCTGTATCAATATTCCTGTACTCCATAGCGAGGAGGTCAATAAGCGGCCCTGTATCCGGCCTGAAACCATCCAGGACAGAAAGCATGCGTTCTGATGCAATAGGATGCAGCTCTACAGAGTTATAGATGATATCAAGATCCTTAAGCCCGCTGCGGTCCAGAAAATCCATAAGCGCAACAAGCACCCTGCCTGCCCCAAAACCTGTCTCGCCTATGACGAATCTCCTGCCTGATGGCTGGGCGGACAATCTCTCAACAAGCCTGCTGCCCTGAAAAAAGATATGTTTCGCCTCTTCGATGGCATTCACCACATCAAAGTAGCGGTCATCATAATGTTCATTCAGAAGGTGGTCGGGTATCTGCATTATAATCGGCTGCTATATGTCATCATATCCGCGGTAGGCGTTCTTCACAAAATCTGGCACTATCTGCATTGCAGCGCTGGAGTCCCTGAGCCTTCTGCAGAGCACAAGGATAACGGCATGATATATCTTGGCTGCAAGGTCCCTGTCCTGCTGCATCAGCACCTCGAACGTCCTTGAAGCTATCTTGATCAGCGCTGTATCTTTTCCTGCAAGGAGTGTTGCCGACCTGCTGCCTTTGTCAAAGAACGAGATCTCTCCTATGGGTTCACCTGCCTGGAGTGTCTCTATATGCACCCCGCCCTTCATCACTTTTGCAGACCCTGTTTTTATCACATATATCGCATCGCATGGCTCGCCTTCCTTCATTATCTGCGCATCCTCATTAAAGGCCGCAGTCTCTGTGACAACATTAAGCCTGATCAGCTCCTCTCTCGAAAGTTCCCTGAAAAATGAGATTTTTCTCAGCAGGTTCATGTCTTCCATTTGCTCACCTCGGTATTTTGTGATACGGCTATTGTATCACTTATGAGGGCTGCGAGTGAGCCTCATCCTGTGTGGTCCTCGATTCCGTATCTCTTCAGCCAGTTGCCTGCGGTTTGGTAGTTCGGAAGTCCGAGAAGAGAGGCTATTATGGTCTTGTTGCCCCTGCTTTCGAAATCTGATCTTCTTAATGCACGCTTTTTACAAAAGCGCTTCTGCGTATGATTGGATCATTTGTTATGAGGGGTAGATCAAGATACATGGCAGTCCCTGCAATAAGTCTGTCATGGAGTTCAGGGATATCATTTATTTCAAAGGCTGTTTTTATTATATCAAGTGACAATGGTTCTTCAATATAGTTCAGGGAGCCGGCAATTATGCCTTCGATATCCGTCACTGACACTGGTATTCTCTTTTTCTCATAAAGGTAGGCGATTTCGAAGATCACCACTGACGGAATTATGATAATGTTTTCTCCGGAATCAGTCTTCCTGAGAATCTCATCAACAGAGGTGCTGATCACCTTAACCCCATTCATGAACTTGATCAGGGCTTGGGTGTCAATCACATATTTATTCATATCTTATCTGCCGACCTCATCCAGAATATGTTTTTGGGATTGCTTGCTGAGTTTTTTCAGTTCTCCTTCAATTCCGGCATAATCAATTGTGTGCCCTTTGAAAAGACCGCCGATCTTAGCTATTTTCTTCTTTTTTTCAGGGAAAATAACAAGAACTTCTGCAGAACCCTTAATACCTGGTTTCTCTATCAATTCAACCATTCCGTTATGATAAATACCCTTCACCGCATTCATAGCATTAACCTCCCTGAAAAGTGAATGTCTTTAGTTTATATTTTTCATCCTGAGTTTGCTACTGTAATTCCCTGTAAACAGTAGCAACTTGCCAGAGTGCTACAACCCAACCCGTGAAAGTTCTGACATACTGCTGTCAGCGGGTAGTGGTATTATTTATCCGATAAGGTTTCCAGAGCATTGTTTGGATATAATGTAACTTCTTAAGGAGGGAGCCAAAGCAATGAAAAACATCATCTCAATTCTTGAACAAGAGCTTATTGCCGAAGGCTTCAGGGTCAGTACAGAAGATACATCAACACCCTCAGGGACAAAAGCTTTCACCGTCACAGGACTCAAGCTCCCAAAAGTCGCGCCGTTTGACGATGCTCACATCTGGATCAATCAGGGCAGAGGCAATCTCCATTTTGCGCTGACATTCACATACAGCAAGGAATTCGAGAGTTGCAGATCAAAGGCTGAATGCAGAGAAATTTATGAACAGGACTATCCGAAATGGGAAGAGAAGATCGAACAGGTTTTAGGGGAGCTCATAAGCTACTACAGGCTCACATGGGCAGTTGATGCTGCAGAGCCTGATTCAGACGATCAACTGTTTGAGCTTATCACTTACCTTGAGGGCGACTTTGATAATAGATCCTATGTCAGGGTCAGAACATTAATGCTTGAATTGAGGGACCTATGCAGAAGAAACCAGCAAAGATAAAAACCGGCATCACAAAAAAGCCGAAGACTTCGCTCAGCAAATCTCTATATATCATGGGACTGCAGTGCCACAAGGCCCTATACCTGCATCATTATCATCCAGAACTGAAGAATGCTATTACTGCTTTTCAGGAGGCCTGTTTCAGTCAGGGAAGTGAAGTCGGCATTCTTGCACAGAAGCTTTTTCCCGGAGGCATCGAGATCCCTTACGAGAAAGGCAGGTATGATGCCCAGGTCAAAAAGACACTTGAGGCGATCAGGAATGGTAAAAAGATCATCTACGAGGCTACCTTCTGTTTTAATGGAGTATTCGTCAAGATAGATATTCTGAAGAAGGGGAATAAAGGCTGGGAGATCTATGAGGTAAAAAGCTCAACAAAGAAAAAGGATGTTCATATTGATGACACGGCAATTCAGTACTATGTTGCCTCAGGCAGCGGGCTTAAGATCACAGAGGCCAATCTGGTCATTATCAATAATAAATATGTCCGCTCAGGCGATATTCAGCCTGATCAGCTTTTTACTGTCGAACCTGTCACTCGGGATGTCCTGAAGTTGCAGTCAATGATCCCGGACAGGCTTGCTGCGATTCGAAAAGCACTCAGCGGACAGATGCCGAATATTGATATAGGTCAATACTGCTCAGAACCTATCTCAAAATCGATTTAGGAGAATTTTGATGGAAGCAAGTCTCGCAAAACCGAGGAAATTCTCAGCATGATACTCCCATCTTGTCAGGAGTCTGCGCTGCCATCCAAGCCAAGCAAAGAACCGTTCAACAAGCCATCTTCTTTTATATGGACGAAGTTTTCTTCC
>Ga0233425_10001852_pt1 | contig 44527 bp, 36 predicted proteins | sample Watercolumn_Towu_2_FD_181712 | JGI IMG/M metagenome (GOLD analysis project Ga0233425, IMG submission 181712) | Freshwater microbial communities from Lake Towuti, South Sulawesi, Indonesia - Watercolumn_Towuti2014_140_MG | ecosystem: Environmental > Aquatic > Freshwater > Lake | place...
CACCTCGGGAATGGTGACGGCGTGCGAGGAGAGCACGTCATCATGAACCTCCCCGCGCGACAGCATCTCGGCGAGCTTGTGACGGATGAGCTCGGCCACGCGCAGCATGCGTTGGGATGGGGCTTTGGTGGACTGGGAAGCCTTGCGAGACATTTAAGCCGCCTTGGTGCAGCGCCGATTGCGCGCGTTGATCATGACGCTCATCGCCGCTCCTCAGTCTGGCGAAGCAACGTTGCAACCACTTGTCGCAACTCAGGGAAATATTTTGTCTCGATGCGCCACATGATCAAGTCGTCCACGCGTTGATACTCGTGCCTCAGGAGATTGCCCACGGCCTTGATCTCCTGCCAGTAGGCGTTGGGGTGCTGATCCTTGAGCTCAGGTGGGATGTGGCGGCTCGCCTCGGAGACGATCTCCACACACCGTTCGAGAGCCCGGCGAACAATCGAGCGCGTCATGTAGTCATCGAATGAAAGGCCGCTCGTGATCTCGATCCCGTCGTCAATGGCACTCAGCATGTCGGACAGTCGAACGCGGACGGAACGCTTCACCATCAGAAGATCCTGACGCTCGATCGCTCGATTTCCTCCTTGAGGAGAGGGTGCAATCCGTTGCGTGTCGTCAGGTCGACGTCGCGATTGAGGCGGGCGTTGACCAAGTCCTGCAAATGGATCAACTCGACAAATGAAAACGGGCCGGCCGGATCATAGTCGACGAAGAGATCCACATCGCTTTCCGCCGTGAGTTCGTCGCGGCTCGCGGAGCCGTACAGGTAAAGGCCGGTGGCTCCGAGGGCGCGAATCTGTTCGGAACAGCTCTCGATGGCAGCTATCGTTTCTGCTTTCGTCATGACATGGCCTCATGAGCGCTGCGCCCCAAGCGTCATTCGTAAATATCGTCTCACGCACTCAAACCTACGTCCAAAGGCGAGCGGGAGCCGAATTACAGGCTCCGCTTCACGATCTCCACCGTAAAGCACTCGATCTCGTCGTTCTCGCGAATGTCCTGGTAGTTGGCGAAGGCCATGCCGCATTCCTGGCCCGAGGGCACCTCCTTCACCTCGTCCTTGAAGCGTTTGAGGACCGAGAGCGTGCCCTCGTGGATCACGACCTTGTCGCGCAGGAGACGCACCTTGGCGCCGCGCTCCACCTTGCCCTCGGTGACGAGGCAGCCCGCGACCTTGCCCACCTTCGAGATATTGAACACCTGCTTGATGGTGGCGTAGCCGAGGAAGTGCTCGCGCTTGGTCGGCGCGAGGAGACCGGACATCGCCGCTTTCACGTCGTCTACGAGATCGTAGATGATGTTGTAATAGCGGATCTCGATGCCCTGCTGGTCAGCGGCTTGCTTGGCTTGGGCATTGGCACGCACGTTAAAGCCGACGATGATGGCCTTGGCGGCATTGGCCAGCGCGATATCGGATTCAGTGATTTGACCCACGCCCGAATGCACGATGCGCGCCGAAACCTCCTCGTTGCCGAGTTTCGCCAGCGCACCTGCGATGGCCTCGACCGAGCCCTGCACGTCGCCCTTGACGACGAGCGGGAACTCCTTCTTTCCGGCCTCTTTGAGCTGCTGCATCATCTGCTCGAGCGTGCGCGCGGTGCCGGCGGTCCCCAACGTCTCGCGGCGCTTCCTCACGCGGTAATCAGTGAGCTCGCGGGCGCGCGCCTCGTTGTCGACGACGGCAATCTGGTCGCCGGCTTCCGGGGCGCTGTCGAAGCCCAGAATCTCCACCGGCACCGAGGGTCCCGCCGAGGGGACGTTGGCACCCTTGTCGTCGATGAGCGCGCGCACGCGGCCCCAGGCCATGCCGGCGACGACGATGTCGCCGACTTTCAAGGTGCCGCGCTGCACGAGCACGGTACCGACGGGACCACGGCCCTTCTCGAGCTTGGCCTCGATGACGATGCCTTCGGCCGAACGGTTGGGGTTCGCTCTCAGGTCGAGGATCTCGGCCTGCAGGTGGATCGCTTCCAGGAGCTTGTCGAGGTTGGTGCGCTTCAAGGCCGAGACCGGCACCTCGAGCGTGTCGCCGCCCATGCTCTCGACCACGATCTCGTGCGTGAGGAGCTCGGTGCGCACGCGGTTGGAGTCGGCCTGCGGCTTGTCGATCTTGTTGATGGCGACGATGATCGGCACTTTCGCCGCCTTGGCGTGATTGATGGCCTCGACCGTCTGCGGCATGACGCCGTCATCCGCAGCGACCACGAGCACCACGATGTCCGTCACCTTGGCGCCGCGGGCGCGCATGGCGGTGAAGGCGGCATGACCGGGGGTATCGATGAAGGTGATCTTGTCGCCCGCGGGCGTCGACACCTGATAGGCGCCGATGTGCTGGGTGATGCCGCCGGCCTCGCCCGCAACCACGTTCGCCGACCGGATGGCGTCCAGGAGCGACGTCTTGCCGTGATCGACGTGGCCCATGATGGTGACGACGGGAGCGCGCGGCTCGCGGGCCTCGTCCACGTCCTGCTCGCCCACGAAGCCGATCTCGACGTCGGCTTCGGACACGCGCTTCGGCGTATGGCCGAACTCCGTCACGATGAGCTCGGCCGTATCGGCGTCGATCACGTCCGTGATCTTGTGCATCGCGCCCTGCTTCATCAGGAGCATGATGACGTCGACGCCGCGCTCGGTCATGCGGTTCGACAGCTCTTGAATGGTAATGGCTTCCGGAATGACGACTTCGCGCACGATCTTGTCCCTGGGCTGCTGAATGCCCATGGCCTTCAGCTTCTCGCGCTCACGCTTGCGCTTCAACGAGGCCATGGAGCGTTCGCGCTGCTGCTGATCGAACGCGTTGTTGATGGTGAGCTTGATGCGCTCGCGCTTCTCGTCGACGGGCGCTTTGACGGGCTGGCGCACGAGCTTGCCGCCGCGCTTCACGAGCGCGCCGCGCTCGTCCTCGTCGGCGAGTTCGGCAAGGGCGGGACGCGGGCGCGTCTCCCCGCGGACTTCCTTCGAGGGCTTGGTGACCTCCGTGCCGCGGTCGGCCTGGGCGGGCGCACGTGCCGAGGGAATCTTGATTTCCTGCGGCCGGCCGCCGGCGCGCGGCATGTGCGCGACGTTGAACGACTGGGGCGACCTGGAGCGGCCCGTGTCCTGACGCTGCCCGGCGGCGGCTCTCATGGTCTGCTGGGCGGCGGGGGCCTCGGTCCTCGCGGGCCGCGCCTCGGCGGCTGGCGCGGCCGCCTTTGCAGACATCGCCTCGGCGGCGGGGGCCTGTGCCTGGGCCGCGCGCGCGGCTGCCTCTGCGACCGGGGCAAGTGTCTGAGGCTTCTGGGCCTCGGCACTGGCCGCTGCGGCCCGGCTCAGCTCCTCCTCGACAGCGAGCTTGCGGGCCTCCGCCAGGGCGCGTGCGCGCGCATCGCGCTCCTCGGGCCTCAAGAGATCAGGCTTGCCGGCAGGAGCTGCGGGGCCGGGTTTCGCCTCGGCGCGCTGGGCGGCCACGGCCGGCGCGGCCTGTGCCTTCGGCGCGGCGGCGGGCTGAGCGGGCGCCGCCACGGCGGCCTCCCCCGGGCCGCCGAGCTTACGGGACTTGCGCTTCTCGACCACCACCGTCTTGGTGCGGCCGTGACTGAAATTCTGCCGAACATGGCCCGATTCGACCGTTCGCTGCAGCGACAGGGGCTTGCGGGCCCCCGCGCGCAAGGTCTTGTCATCAGGCTCCTTCGTTTCCGTCATGCGTTTTCCGTTCAAACCTAGGTTTCGAGTGCGTCATGGGTCGTGGATGCGGAGGTCGTCAATGCAGAAATGCCGCGCCGATAGCGCGCCAGCCGCTCGGCTTCGCTCAGGAATTTCTCTGCTGCGCCACCGTGTTCGAGGGCAGCATGTACCACATTTGGACGGCCAATTGCCAAACTCATTTGCTCGACCGAGAGAATGTCAATAACGCGTGGCCGCCGACCCGAAGCCGATGAGATCGCGGTAAATTTCCTGGTGAGCCTGAGAGAGCCACCCGCCGCGGCGTCCGCCCCGTGGACGAGCGCGAGAATGGGCTGTTTCTCGAGCGCTTCCTCGACCTGTGCGAAGCCCGTGGTTACCAGGCCGGCCTTGTTCGCGAGGGCGAGGGCGCCGATGGCGCGTTTTAGGAGCAGGTCCTCGACCTGGCTGGACAGCTCCCGAGGCACTTTAAGCTGACGTTTCAAGCTCTTGTCGAACACGCGCTGCTTAACGGCGGCGTCTACGGCCTGCTTCTCGGCCAGCACCCACACACCGCGCCCCGGCAGCTCGCGGGCGAGATCGGGGACGAGGGAGCCGTCGGGAGCGGCAACGAAGCGGATCAGCTCATCGAGCGGACGCGCGAGACGTGTGGCCGCACAAAGCCGCAGAGGGCCATCATGGCCTTCCGGTGCCTCGGCGTCCAAAGTCCGCTGTCGCGCGCTTGCCAATTCTGGTTCCTCAACGTTCCCATGGCTCAGCCGCCGGAGGCCGCGGGCGCGGCATCTGCGGTTTCGCCGTCTGCGCCCACCTCGGCAGGCTCGTCGGCCGGGACCAGATCCTCCGGACTGATCCAGCCAGCGAGAACGCGGGCCGACATGATCATGTCCTCGGCCTCCTTGCGGCCCACCTCGAAGCCGTCGAGGATGCCCTTGTGGCGCACGGGCTCCGCGTCCTTCTCCTTCTTGCGCTCGGTCCAGCCGACGAGATCGTCGGTCGCGCAATCGGCAAGGTCCTCGAGCGTCTTGATGCCCTTCTCGCCGAACGCGACCAGCATGGCGGTCGTCACGCCGGCGACCTGTGCGAGGTCGTCCGAGACGCCGAGCTCGCGGCGTCTGGCGTCGCGCTCGGCCTCCTGCCGCTCGAGGAACTCGCGCGCGCGGGTCTGGATCTCCTGGGCTGTCTGCTCGGGAAAGCCTTCGATATGCGCAATCTCCGCCAGATCGACGTAGGCGACCTCCTCGACTGTTGCGAAGCCCTCGGCAACCAGAAGCGAGGCGATGAACTCATCGACGTCGAGGGCCTGCATGAAGGTCTGCGAGCGCTCGACGCGCTCCTTCTCGCGCCGCTCGCTCTCCTCCTGCTCGGTCAGGATGTCGATGTCCCAGCCAGTGAGCTGGGAAGCGAGCCGTACATTCTGTCCGCGCCGGCCGATGGCGAGCGAGAGCTGGCTCTCCGGCACGACGACCTCGATGCGCCCGGAGTCCTCGTCGAGCACGACCTTCGAGACCTCGGCAGGGGCCAGCGCGTTGACGACGAGCGTCGCCGCATCCGCCTCCTTCGGATAGTTGATAATATCGACCTTCTCGCCCTGCAGCTCGTTGACGACAGCCTGCACGCGCGCTCCCCGCATGCCGACGCAGGCACCCACGGGATCGATCGAGGAATCCTTCGAGCGCACGGCGATCTTTGCGCGCGAGCCGGGATCGCGGGCGACCGAGACGATCTCGACAGTGCCGTCGTAGACCTCCGGCACCTCCTGCGCGAACAGCATCTTCATGAACTCGGGCCTGGCGCGGGAGAGAAAGATCTGGGGCCCGCGCTGCTCGCGGCGTACGTCGTAGATGTAGGCGCGGATGCGGTCTCCGAGGCGCACGTTCTCACGCGGGATCATCTCGTCACGGCGGATGATGCCTTCGCCGCGGCCAAGGTCGACGATGACGTTGCCGTACTCGGCGCGCTTCACGGTGCCGTTGACGATCTCTCCGACGCGATCCTTGTACTCGCTGAATTGGCGATCCCGCTCGGCCTCGCGCACCTTCTGCACGATGACCTGCTTGGCGTTCTGGGCGGCGACGCGGCCGAAATCCATCGGCGGCAGAGCCTCGGCGATGAGGTCGCCGACCTTGGCATCGGGGTTGCGCCGTTGAGCGTCGGGCAGAGAGATCTGCGTTGCTTCGCTTTCGACCGTATCGACGACAGCGAGCACGCGCGAGAGGCGCGCCTCCCCCGTCTTGGGGTCGATCTCGCAGCGGATGTCGTTGTCGGCGCCGTAGCGCGACTTGGCCGCCTTCTGGATGGCGTCCTCCATCGCCTCGATGACGATCTTTCGATCGATCGACTTTTCGCGCGCAACTGCGTCCGCGATCTGCAGAAGCTCGAGTCTGTTGGCGCTGATGCCGGCGACGCCCATGTCAGTCTCCCTTCACCTCGAAATCGTCGGTCTCGGAGCCGTCCCCGAGACCGGTCTTGCCTTTTGCCTTGGCGCGGGCGAGTGCCATGCGCACCAACTCGTCTGTCAGCACGAGCCGCGCCTCGTTGACGAGACCGGCCGGAATTCCCAGCGACACGCGGCCGGCCTCCTCGAGATCGACCTCCATCCTCACCTCGCCGTCCTCGATGCCCTCGAGCCGGCCGCGAAAGCGCCTGCGTCCGCTGACCGGCTCCTTGAGCTCGACCTTGGCCTCGTGCCCGGCCCAGGATTCGAAGTCGGTGAGGCGGACCAGCGGACGATCGATGCCGGGTGAGGAAATCTCGAGCCGGTAGCTGTCGGCGACGAGGTCGTGGACGTCGAGCAATGGCGAGATCTGATGCGAAAGGGTCTCGCAATCGTCGATCGTCATCGTGCCGTCCGGCCGCTCGGCCATGATCTGCACGGTCTTGCCGTCGCGGCCGGAGACGGTTACGCGCACCAGCCGGAAACCGAGGTCGCGGATCACGGGCTCAACCAGCGAGGCAATCGCAGCCGCAAGACCCGTCTCGCGAATGAAACGGTCGTCCGGGAGGATCGTTGTCTGTTGGCCGATAGCCTGCTGTTGCATTCCGCTTGTAATTCCGGACACTCGAACATGGTGTTCCTGGGCCAGAAAGGCGCCCGGCGATTGCTCACGCGCACGTTCAAAACAAAAAGAGCGGACCCCGCGGGGCCCACTCTCAAGAGTTGAGATGATCATGAGCGAGCGAATACTACGCGAGCCCCTCTCCTGTTGCAAGTGCGATTTGGCCCGTTTTTGCGCTCAAATCCGCTTGAACTCGAAGTAATAGCACTTCCTGCCCTCGCGCAGGGCTTTGCCCTCGTAGCGGGTCCCCGGCCAATCGGCCGGGCGGGTCCGCCAGTCGGCGGGAGCCGTGGCGGTCCAGCGAAAGCTCTTCTCCTGGCGGATCGCGACCAGCGTCGAGCGGGCATAATCGCCGATATCGGTGGCAATTCTTAGTATGGCGCCGGGCCGCAGGACGCGGGCCAGGAGAGCCAACGTCGCGGGCGAGATGAGGCGGCGCTTGGCATGCTTGCGCTTGGGCCAGGGGTCGGGAAAGAGAACGAAGGCGCGCGCGATCGAGCCCTCCGGCAGCCGGCGAAGCAGAGGCCGCGCGTCGCCGGGGTGGATGCGGACGTTGGCGAGGCCCTTCTCCGCAATGGCCGACAATGCCTTGATCACCCCGTCCTCGAACGGCTCGCAGCCGATGAGGCGCACATCGGGCCGGTGCTCGGCCTGCCAGACGAGGTGCTCGGCTCCGCCGAAGCCGATTTCGAGCCAGTGCTCGCCCTCGCCGGAAAGCGGTCGCTCCAGATCAACGGCGACGCGGGGCAAGAGGTCCCTGAGCAGCCATGACTGGCGCGCGCTTGGCTTGCGTCCGCGCTTGCGCCCGAACGAGCGCAGGTCTTCTCGAGGACTGCCGGTTTCGCTCTTGGTCATCAGCTCTCAGATCAGCGGGTGAAACGGGCACCGGGCCCGGCCCGGACCGACGCGTTCCGTGGTGAGGAGATCGGGTTACTTCAGCGGTGCTCGGTCTGCCCCGGACGGGCCCCCGAGACCAGCCAGTTTTTTTTGGCCGGCGCCCCCGAAGGTGATCCTGCACTCGCCTGCCTCGCTCCTCGCCCCCTTTCCATTCAGCCTGTGGAAATCCCGCCTCACCCGCTCGAATTCGGTAACGAACCATTGACGCCCATAAAAATCCATGCAATCCCGTAAATGCCCGTCCGCACCGGGTAGGGAAACCGTGGTGTGGCGCTGGTCTGGAGAGAGGGCCCAGACATGTGCGACCGCCACGGCCCCGCCGGTGGACGGGCAGGGGGACAGGGTTCGGCCGCGTAAAGGGCGAGGTTCGAGAACAGGGGATGGACCGCTTTGTCTCGACATACACAAACAAGATCGACGCCAAGGGGCGGGTCTCGATTCCCGCTTCCTTCCGCGAGGTGCTCGAGCGCGACGGATATGGCGGGGGAATCTACTGCTACCCTTCGCTCGATGCTCCGGCGCTCGATGCTGGCGGCGAAAGGCTTGCAAAAAAGATCGACGGGCTTCTCTCGGGCCTGCCGGATTATTCGGACGAGCGGGACCAGCTCTCTGTCGCGCTCTACGGCGATGTCCAGATCCTCTCGATCGACGGTGACGGGCGCATCGTTCTTCCTCAAAGCCTTCGCGCCCACGCCGGTGTTCAAGCCGAGGTCACTTTTGTCGGCCTTGGCGACAAGTTTCAGATGTGGTCTCCCGAGCGCTTCGAGGCCCGTCGCGCCGCGGCCCGCGAGAAAGTCCAGGAGCACCGCAAGCTGCTCGGCTCAACCAAGAGCTCCAAGGATGCTGGCGGATGAGCGCGCCCCGGCACATCCCCGTCCTTATCGCCGAGGTGCTGGAGGCGCTCGAGCCGCAGGCGGGCGAAACCTACATTGACGGCACATTCGGCGCGGGGGGCTATACGCGCGCCATACTCGAGTATGCCCGGTGCCGCGTCATCGCCTTGGATCGCGACCCCACGGCCATCACGGCAGGCCGGGCGCTCGAGCGGGAGTTCGAGGGTCGCCTGACGCTGCTCCAATCGCCTTTCGGTGCGCTCGACGAGGAAGCTCGATCGCTCGGTCTCGAGCAGGTTCATGGCGTCGTGCTCGACATTGGCGTGTCGTCGATGCAGCTTGACGAGCCGGAGCGCGGCTTCTCCTTCCAAATGGATGGACCGCTCGACATGCGCATGTCGCAGAGCGGGCTCTCGGCCGAGGACGTCGTCAATACCTTCGAGGAGGAGCGGCTCGCCGATCTCCTCTACGAGCTCGGCGAGGAGCGCCGCTCGCGGGCCGTCGCGAGGGCGATCGCCCGGCGGCGGGCCGAGGCGCCCATCAGGCGGACCCGGGATCTGGCCGAGATCGTCTCGAAAGTGTTTCACGGGCGCCACGAGGAGGGAAGGCATCCGGCGACCCGAACGTTTCAGGCCCTGCGGATTTTCGTCAACGACGAGCTCGGCGAGCTCGAGCGCGGGCTCGAGGCGGCAGAAAAAATTCTTGCACCCGGCGGCCGCCTCGTCGTCGTGACCTTCCACAGCCTGGAAGACCGCATCGTCAAACGCTTTTTCGCCGCCCGCTCCGGCAAGGAGGCGCACGGCTCCAGGCATTTCCCCGGGCGAATCGGTGATGCTCCACCGCCAAGTTTCCAGATTATTAACCCCCGTCCGTTAACTCCTCAGAAAGGTGAATTGGATGTGAACCCGCGTGCGCGCTCGGCACGCCTGCGTGCTGGCCGGCGCACCGGGGCGCCACCCTGGCCAGAGCCGGCGTGAGCCACGATCCAGTCACGAGAACGAGTGGTCAGGTGAGCCGAAGGGGGTTTTGATGCGTATGCCCATCGTTGCCGCGCTGCTGATGGCTTTGTCCAGCGCCTTTCTCGTCTATGGCTTGAGCTACGATACCCGTCAGATGGAGGCGCGCGTCAACGATCGGGAGCGCCTTGCGGAGAAGCTGCGCAACGACATCGCCGTCCTCAAGGCCGAGCGCGCGCACCTCGCCCGGCCGGAGCGGATCGAGCCTCTGGCCCGCGCACAGGGCCTCAAGCCCTCGACCGAGAAACAGCTCGCGCGTGATGTCGCCGGCACGGGCATCATCACCGGGTCAAACCCGAACCGGTAGCAGTATCATGGGCGCGTTCCTGAGGCAGAGGGCTCACGAGATCCGGCCCGCCGTACGCGCCAACCCGTCGCGTAGAGGGCAGGACGGCCGCACGCTGCGCCGGCGGGCACTGATGATCGTCTTGGGGGCGGCCCTCGCCTTCGTGCTGGTGTCTGCGCGCCTCGTCGAGCTGTCGCTCAAAGGCGTCCATGCGCCGCTTCTGAGCCAGGTCGAGGCGCCGCCCTCGAACTACGCGCGCCCCGACATCGTGGACCGCAACGGCCGGCTCCTGGCAACCGACGTGGCCGTGCCCTCGCTTTACGCCGATCCGGCCTTGGTGCTCGACCGGGACGAGGCCGCGGAGAAGCTCGCTGCCGTTCTGCCGGGGCTCGATCAGGAGGAGCTGCGCCGCGATCTTGCCGGGAAGAGCCGGCGCTTCGTCTGGGTGCGGCGCGGGCTCGCGCCACGGCTCGCTCAGGCCGCCCACGATCTGGGTCTGCCTGGCTTCGGCTTCCGGAACGAGCTCCGCCGCGCCTATCCGCTGGAGCCTCTGGCCGCGGAGGTCATAGGCAGCGTCGATACGGACAACCGCGGCCGGGCCGGGCTCGAGCGCTATGTGGATTCGGCGATCGGCATCGACGGTGTTCACGGCGCGACGCTCTCGGGACGGGTGCCGGTCCGCCTCTCGCTCGATACCGGCGTCACGCATAGCCTCCGAGACGAGCTCGCCACGGCATTGAGGCGCTTTGGGGCCCGGGCGGCGGCGGGCCTCGTGATGGACGTGGACACCGGAGAGGTTGTGGCGACGGCCTCGATCGAGCGCGAGCCTCAGCCGACCCGCGCTCACAAGGAGGCGATCGATCGCGTGGCGGGCGGCACCTATGAGCTCGGCTCGCTGTTCAAGATCGTCACTGTCGCAATGGCGCTCGACGGCGGCAAGCGCGGGATCGGGAGCATCTTGGATGTAACCAAGCCCTTGGTCGCCGGCCGCTATACCATCGAGGACCCGCACCCGGCCGGCCGGCCTCTGACGCTCTCGGAAGTCTTCACGCTGTCGTCGAACGTCGGCGCCGGTCTGCTGGCGCTGGAAGCGGGACCCGAGCGCCAGAAGGAGTTCCTGGACCGATTGGGGCTTCTCATGCCGATGATCACCGAGGCGGGAGCCGTGGCTGAGCCGCTGGTTCCCGGGCAATTCGGCCGGGCCGAGCAGATCACCGTCGCCTATGGGCACGGCCTTGCGGTGGCCCCCATCCAGTTTGCAGCCGCCGCGGCATCGATCATCAACGGCGGCGAGCGCGTGCTGCCGACCTATCTCTCGAGCATTGGTCAGCCGCAGCCGGTGCGCGGGCGCACGCTCTCGGCCGCCGCCAGCAGCCGCATGCGCGAGCTGATGCGGCTCAACGTGACCGAAGGCACAGGCAAGCGGGCGGGCGTTCCCGGCTACGATGTCGGCGGCAAGACCGGTACGGCCGAGATGGCAGACAAGGGCGGCTACGCGGAAAAGCGCGTCATCGCCTCGTTTCTCGCCGCCTTCCCCATGAAGAGTCCCCGGTATCTGGTGCTCGTCTCGCTGTTCGAGCCGCACGGCACTCCCGAAACCGACGGCGACGTGACGGCGGGCACCAACGCTGCGCCGACCGCCGGGCGCATCATCGCCCGTATCGCGCCTCAGCTCGGCGTCTTCCCGGACACCGGCAAGGTGGCGGAGCTTGGGCTTGGGGAGTGAGGCTCGCGAATTGTAGTTCCCATGGATCGGTCCCACAGCCATGCAATCGTTGTTGCCACGTAGAAGCCAACGAAATTGTCGACCTCGATTTCGTTGACTGTCATTAGGGGCTGACATGGCCATCAAAGTATCCTTCCGGCCTCCGCATCCGGGCGGTTTCACAAGCGCTCCATCTTGCCGGACGGGCTCGGTGTGACCGAGGCGGCGCGTCTTCTCGACATCGGACGGCCCGCTCTCTCTCAGCTCCTCAACGAGAGGGGCTCGCTCTCGCCCGAGATGGCGCTGCGCTTCGAGAAGGCGTTCGGCGTCAAGATGGATGTCCTCTTGGGCATGCAGGCCCGCTACGATGCGTGGCGGATGCGCGCGCAGTCCGGACGGATCAAGGTCAAGCCATTCATGACGGCCGGACCGTGAAGCGGTGCTTCGCAGTTTGACACCTGCCGGACACGTCTGAATTGCGCTGGTCTCGTGCCGGATTGGCAGGGAGCGGAGCAGGGGGATGGGCGGGAAAAATACTCGTCACCTACCGGAAGGTCTCCGCGCACGCGGGCCGCCGAGCGACTTTTGCTTGAACGGTTGCGCGAACAGGATAAGTGGGGAGCCGTATTGGCGGCAGTACCTTGACACGATGAAACTCAGCCAGCTTCTAGGTTCGGATCTCGTCGCACCTTCCGGTGCAGGCGCGATCATGATCGCGTCGATCACCGCCGACAGCCGCAAGGTCTTACCGGGCGCGCTGTTCGTCGCCATTTCCGGCACCAAGGCTGACGGTGCCCGCTTCATCGCCGACGCAGCGGCGAAAGGCGCGGTGGCCGTCATTGCCGGCGAGGGTGCGGTTCTGCCGGCCGGACTGGCAATTCCTCTCGTGCGCGTACCGGACCCGCGGCGGGCGCTGGCACTTCTCGCGGCACGCTTCTACGGCGCACAGCCGGAGATCGCGGTCGCCGTGACGGGCACCAGCGGCAAGACATCGGTCGCAGAGTTCACGCGCCAGATCTTTGCGCGCTGCGGACACAGGGCGGCTTCGCTCGGGACGATCGGCGTCGTGAAGCCGGAGGGGGCTGTCTACGGCTCGCTGACCACGCCCGATCCGGTCGCTCTGCACAAGACGCTCGCCGGACTTGAGAGCGAGGGCATCACGCATCTCGCGTTCGAGGCGTCCTCGCACGGCCTCGATCAGCACCGGCTCGATGGCGTGAAGCTCGTTGCTGCCGCCTTCACCAATCTCGGCCGCGACCATATGGACTATCACCCAAGCGTCGCGCACTACCTCGCCGCGAAGCTGCGGCTGTTCACCGAGCTCCTTCCGCCGGGGCGAACGGCGGTGATCAACGCCGACGGAGAGCGATCGGAGGACGTGCTCGGCGCCATCGAGGGCCGCGATCTTCGCGTGCTGACTGTGGGGCGAAGGGGACGCCACTTGAAGCTCATCGACGTCAGCCTCGAGGGATTCGGACAGCGACTCACCGTCCGCCATGCGGGCGGGGACCTCACGCTGAGCCTGCCGCTGGTCGGCACGTATCAGGCGGAGAACGCGCTCACGGCCGCCGGCCTCGCGATGGCGGCGGGCGAGCGGGTCGAACAGGTGCTCGGCGCGCTCCCCTCCTTGGAGGGTGTCAAGGGCCGTCTCGAGATCGTCGGACGGGTGAAGGGCGGTCTTGCGGTCGTCGACTATGCCCACAAGCCGGAAGCGCTCGTTGCCGCGCTCGAGGCGTGCCGGCCCTTCGTCTCCGGCCGCTTGATCTGCGTGTTCGGCTGCGGGGGCGATCGCGACAGGGGCAAGCGGCCGATCATGGGCCGGATTGCTGCCGAGAGGGCCGATGTCGTCATCGTCACCGACGACAACCCGCGTTCCGAGCGCCCCGCCGCCATCCGCTCCGAAATCCTCGTTTCGGCGCCGGGAGCACGAGAGATCGGCGACCGGGCGGAGGCGATCCGCGCGGCCGTTGCCATGATGGGCCCCGGCGATGTCGTGCTCGTTGCCGGCAAGGGACATGAAACCGGCCAGATCATCGGCGACAGCGTGATCCCGTTCTCGGATCAGGACGAGATCAGGGCGGCACTGGGGGAAGCCTGAACCGATGTCTTCCGGACTCTGGACATTCGACGAGCTCGTGCGGGCCGCGGACGGCGTGGCCGACGGCAGTCCTGCGCCGGCGATCACAGGCTTCTCGATCGATACGCGGTCGCTCGCGCCGGGCGAGGTGTTCGTCGCCCTCGAGGATCAGCGCGATGGGCATGAGTTCGTGTCCAAGGCTTTCGAGGCCGGCGCGGCGGCGGCGCTCGTTTCGAGGGATTATGCAAGGAAGCCCGGTGACGGAGCACTGATCCGTGTCGCGGACACGATGCGGGCCCTCGAGAGCGTGGGGCGGGCCGCGCGGGCGCGATTGTCGCCAGAGGCCCGCGTCGTCGCCGTCACGGGCAGCGCCGGCAAGACGACCACCAAGGACATGGCTCGGGCCGCCTGCGCCGCCATCGCGCCGGGCCGCGTGCATGCCTCCGAGAAATCGTTCAACAACCATTGGGGTGTGCCGCTGACGCTTGCGCGCATGCCCAGGGACACACGCTACGCCGTGCTCGAGATCGGCATGAACCACGCCGGCGAGATCACGCCGCTTACGGGCATGGTGCGCCCGCACGCGGCCATCGTCACCACCGTCGAGGCGGTGCATCTCGCGCAATTCGGCTCGGTCGCCGAGATCGCCGAGGCCAAGGCCGAGATCTTCTCGGGCCTGGTGCCGGGCGGAGCGGCGCTCATTCCGGCGGACAACCCGCACGCTCCGCTACTCACGAGGTGCGCTCTCGAGTGCGGCGCGCGCGTGATGACCTTCGGCGAGAGAGAAGGGGCGAGCGTGCGTCTGGTAGCGGTGGAGCTCTTAGCGTTCGCCTCGCGGGCGAGGGTCATCATCGAGGGCCGGCTCGATATCGCGTACAGCCTCGGTTTGACCGGACGACACAATGTCATGAACTCGGCCGCCGTGATCGGCGCCCTCTATGCCATCGATCCGGATCCGGACGAGCTTCGTGCGGCTATCGAGGCCCTGGGGGGCATCAGGCCCCCTCCCGGGCGGGGCACACAGGAATGGCGGGTGGATGGTGAAAGGGCCTCGCAGCGCGTGCTGTTGATCGACGAGAGCTACAACGCCAACCCGGCATCCATGAGGGCCGCGCTCGGGAATCTGTCGCTCGCGCGCCACTGGACCGGCGGGCCGCTCACCGGCCGGCGCATCGCCGTTCTGGGCGATATGCTCGAGCTGGGTCCCGATGCGCCGGGCCTGCATGAGGGCCTCAAGGATGCCATTGACGCGGCGGGTGTCGATCTGGTCTTTGCATCGGGGCCGAACATGGGGCATCTCTTCCGGGCGCTTCCGGAGCAGAAGCGGGGCGCGTGGGGTCCTGACAGCCGCAGCATCGAGGAGGCGCTGCTGGCGGCCGTTCGCCCGGGGGATGCGATCATGATCAAAGGATCGAACGGCTCGCGCATGAACGTGCTGGTCGAGGCCTTGAGAAAGCGCTACGCCGGTCTCTGGGCGTCCGGCTGAGACACGTAGTCCTTCTGGGCCAACGAAGGGTGTGAAGCGGATGCTCTACGAGCTCGTGCAGTTCAGCGATCAGATCGGCCCGCTGAACGTCTTCAAATACATAACCTTCCGCACCGGAGGCGCCATCTTCACGGCGCTCCTGTTCGTGTTGCTGTTCGGGCCCGGCATCATCGATCTTCTGCGCGTGAAGCAAGGCAAGGGCCAGCCGATCCGCGAGGACGGCCCGCAGTCCCACTTTTCCAAGAAGGGCACGCCGACCATGGGCGGGCTCATGATCCTGGCGAGCGTGACGTTTGCCACGCTTCTGTGGGCCGATCTCAGGAACGCCTATGTCTGGATCGTGATGGGCGTGACGCTCCTGTTCGGCGGCATCGGCTTCTACGACGACTATCTCAAGGTCACGAAGCAGCACGCGTCAGGGTTCGAAGGCAAGGCGCGGCTTTTGCTCGAGATTGCGGTGGCGGCCATCGCGGCGCTGCTCATCATGGAGCTGTCGAGCGAGGACCTGGCGGGGCGCCTCGCGGTGCCGTTCTTCAAGGGGGTGCTGCCGCCACTCGGGGCGCTCTTCATCCTGCTCGGCGTCCTCGTCATCGCGGGGGCTGGCAATGCTGTCAATCTGACCGACGGACTCGATGGCTTGGCGATCGTGCCGGTCATGATTGCGGCGGCGACCTTCGGCCTCATCGCCTACATCGTCGGCAACTTCAAATTCGCCCAGTACCTGCAGCTCCACTATGTCGCCGGCACGGGCGAGCTCGCTGTCTTCTGCGGCGCTCTGATCGGGGCGGGTCTCGGCTTCCTGTGGTTCAACGCGCCGCCCGCCATGATCTTCATGGGCGATACCGGGTCGCTCGCTCTGGGCGGCGCGCTCGGCGCGATCGCGGTCGCCACCAAGCACGAGATCGTTCTGGCCATCGTCGGCGGCCTGTTCGTGCTCGAGACGCTGTCCGTCATCATCCAGGTCGCCTCTTTCAAAATGACCGGTAAGCGCGTGTTCCGCATGGCGCCCCTGCACCACCACTTCGAGCAGAAGGGCTGGCAGGAGAGCACGGTCGTCGTGCGCTTCTGGATCATCTCGGTGATCCTCGCTCTGATCGGGCTCGCGACGTTGAAATTGCGCTGAGCCGCAAATGATCGCCGCCACAACCTTCGCCGGGAAGACGGTCGCCGTGTTCGGGCTCGGGGCCTCGGGCAATGCCACGGCCCGGGCGCTTTTGGCTGGCGGCGCAAGGGTTGCAGCCTGGGACGACAGTGAGGCGAGCCGCGCCGCCTCGGAGAAGCAGGGTATCGCGCTCTCCGATTTGCGCAACGCCGACTGGTCGGGGTTGGCGGCGCTCGTGCTGGCGCCTGGCGTGCCGCTGACGCATCCCGAGCCGCACTGGACCGTCGAGCGAGCCAAGGCGGCCGGCATCGAGATCATCGGGGACGTCGAGCTCTATGCGCGCGAGCGCGCGAGGCTCGCCCCCGACGCGCCGTTCATCGCCATCACCGGCACCAACGGAAAGTCGACCACGACGGCACTCATCGCCCACATCCTGCGCGAGGCCGGCCGCGACGTGCAGCTCGGCGGCAACATCGGCAAGGCGATCCTGACGCTGGAGCCCCCGGCCAGGGACCGCTTCCACGTCATCGAGATGAGCTCGTTCCAGATCGACCTGACGCCGACCCTGCAGCCGAGCGCCGGCGTTCTCCTCAACGTCACCCCCGACCACATCGACCGCCACGGAACGGTCGAGCATTACGCGAGCGTGAAGGAGCGGCTCATCGTGGGTGCTGCCACTGCGATCGTGGGAGTGGACGACGACTATTGCCGCGCCATTCACGAGCGTGCGGAAGCGCGCGGCCAGGACGTCCTCGCCGTCTCCATCAAGACGCTCGTGGCGCACGGCGTCGTGGCCATGGGACGCAAGCTCGTGTGGGCCAGCGGCGGCAAGGCCAAGGCGATCGCCGATCTCGAGGGCATCACCAGCCTGCGCGGCTCGCACAACGCGCAGAACGCAGCCGCCGCTGCAGCCGCGCTTGCCGTTCTCGCCTTCACGCCCGCCGATATCCAGCGCGGCCTCAGCACGTTCCCGGGGCTTGCTCATCGCATGGAGGAGATCGGCCGGATTGGGCGGGTTCTCTTCGTCAATGACAGCAAGGCGACCAACGCCGACAGCACCGGCAAGGCGCTCGCGAGTTGGGAACACGACATCTATTGGATTCTGGGCGGCAAGCCGAAGGACGGCGGGATAGAATCGCTGAAGCCCTTTTTTCCGCGCATCGGAAAGGCGTACCTCATCGGTGCGGCGTCGGACGCGTTCGCTCGAACGCTTGGGGGCGAGGTGGCATTCGAGCGGAGCGGCACGCTCGATGCAGCCTTGGCAAGTGCAGCCCGGGATGCGGCGGCGAGCGCCGGCGCCGAGCCGGTCGTTCTCTTGTCGCCGGCGTGCGCCTCCTACGACCAGTACAGGAATTTCGAGGAGCGAGGCGACCACTTCCGCCGTCTCGTGGCCGCGTTGCCGGGTGTCACGCTGAGATCCGGGGCTGGAGCATGAGCTTCTCGCGCGCGGACAAGAGCCGGCTCGCGCAGTGGTGGTTCACGGTCGACCACGTGCTCCTCTCCGCGATCCTGGCCATCATGGCCGTCGGGCTCGTCCTGTCGCTGGCGGCGTCGCCGGATGTTGCGGCCAGGAAGGGCCTCGGCCCCTATTACTTTTTCGAGCGCCATGCGCTGTTCTCGGCGGCAGGCGTCGTTCTGATGATCGCCGTTTCGCTGATGCATCCGCGTGGCGTGCGCCGTCTTGCACTCGCCGTCTTTGGAATAGCGCTTGCCGGTCTCGTCGTCGTGCATTTCTGGGGCGCCGAGATCAACGGGGCCCGGCGCTGGCTGTCGCTGTTCGGACATTCCCTGCAGCCGTCCGAGTTTGCAAAGCCGGGGTTCGTCGTCGTGTCGGCCTGGCTCCTGTCGGAGGCGCGCGAGCGCCCCGACATGCCGGCCCTGCCGATCGCCGTCGCGGCTTTTGTCGCGCTTGCCCTTTTGCTCATCGCCGAGCCGGACGTGGGCCAGACCATGCTGGTGACGCTCGTCTGGAGCGCCCTCTTTTTCGCATCCGGCCAGCCGGCGAGCCGCGCCCTCGTCATTCTTGCCGGCGCAGCCATGGCGTTTCTTGGCGCCTACCAGGCGTTTGCGCATGTGCGCTTTCGCGTCGATCGCTTCCTCAATCCCCTGCCGGGCGCAGAGGGGCAGGTCGAGCGTGCCATGCAGTCGTTCATCGAAGGCGGGTTCTTCGGCCGCGGCCCCGGCGAAGGTACCATCAAGACGGCACTGCCGGACGCGCACACCGATTTCATATTCGCGGTCGTGGCCGAGGAATACGGAATGATCGCATGTCTCGCCATACTCGGGCTCTATGCGTTCGTCGTCGTGAGGGTCCTCGTCAAGAGTGCGAGCGAGCCAGACGGAGCGACCCGGCTTGCAGTCATGGGATTGGCCTTGCTGTTCGGTCTGCAGGCGCTGATCAACATGGGGGTCAATGTCGGGCTGCTGCCGGCCAAGGGCATGACGCTGCCCTTCATTTCGGCTGGCGGCTCCTCCATTCTGGCGGTGTCGCTGACGTTGGGCATGGCTCTTGCCTTGACGCGGCGGCGGCCCGATGCTTCACGGCTCGCGCGGGGACGCGCAACTCCCGCGCGCGAGACCTGAAAGGAACGGGGCGGTCATCACGTGACGACTGACGAACGAAGGGTGCTGTTGGCCGCTGGCGGGACGGGCGGGCATCTCTTTCCCGCCTATGCGCTGGCCGAGGAGCTCGGTCGGCGTGGCGTTGCCGTCGACCTCGTGACGGACATGCGCGGCGACAAATACGGAACCGGCTTCCCGGCACGCGCCATTCATCAGGTCCCATCCGCCACACTCGCTGGCAGGAACCCTATTGCCATGGCCCGCACGGCTCTTACGCTGGTGCGGGGAGTGTTGGCCGCTCGATCGCTGCTCAATAAGCTTCGCCCGCACGCCGTCATCGGGTTTGGCGGCTATCCGACGTTTCCCCCGCTGCTCGCAGCGCGCATGCTTCGGATACCGTCCGCTCTCCATGAGCAGAATGCCGTCCTCGGCCGGGCCAACAAGATGCTCGCCGGACGGGTCTCGGCGATCGCCACGTCCTTCGAGCGCACCAGGCTTCTCGACGGGACGCTCGAGGCGAAGGCCCGGTTCACGGGCAATCCCGTGCGCGACCTCGTGATCGGCGCGGCAGGCGTGCCCTATCCAGCGCTTGCTCCGGGCGGACCGCTGAGGCTGCTCGTGTTCGGGGGAAGCCAGGGCGCGCGCTTCTTTGCCGATGTCGTTCCGCCGGCGCTCGCCGGTCTGTCCGCGGAGTTGAAACGCCGTTTGAGGGTCGTCCAGCAGGCGCGCGAGGAGGATCTCGAGAGGGTGCGCGGGGCCTTTGCGGCGGGCGGGATCGAGGCCGAGGCGGCCGCCTTCTTCAAGGACCTGCCGGACCGGATGGCGGCCAGTCACCTGGTCATTGCGCGGGCCGGCGCGTCGTCCGTCGCCGAATTGACCGTTATCGGACGGCCTGCCATCTTGGTGCCGCTGCCCCATTCCCTTGACAACGATCAGCTGCAGAATGCAACGAGGCTTGCCGAATCGGGCGGCGGCTGGTGTATCGAGCAGAAGGATTTGTCTTCTGAGCGCCTCAAAGCCGAGATTGAACGATTGGCGGGGAATCCGGAAGAGCTCGAGCGCGCCGCGGCGGCCGCAAAGGCGGCCGGGCGGCCCGATGCCGTAAGGCGCCTCGCCGATCTCGTCGAGGAGCTGATGGGGGCATCGACGACGAGGTCTCCTCTTCCTGCGCACTGAGCGAGAGGGAGAGGGGTCGAGCAACGGGAACCATCGCATATGCAGATACCCCGCGACACGGGCACGTTTCACATCATCGGCATCGGCGGCATCGGCATGAGTGCCATCGCCGAGATCCTGCTCGCCAAGGGACACTCGGTTCAGGGCAGCGATCAGAAGGAATCGGCGAATGTGCGCCGGCTGCGCGCCAAGGGCGTGCGCGTATTCATCGGTCATGACCCCATCAATCTCGTCGGCGCGCGCAACATCGTCATCTCGACTGCGGTGAAGCGCGGCAATCCCGAGCTCGAGGCCGCTCGCGCCAAGGGCCTGCCTATCATCCGCCGCGCCGAGATGCTGGCCGAGCTGATGCGGCTTTATTCGACGGTCTCGGTCACCGGCACGCACGGCAAGACCACCACCACCTCGCTCATCGCCACGATTTTCGAGAAGGCCGAGCTGGACCCGACCGTCATAACAGGCGGCATCATCAATGCCTGGGGCTCGAACGCGCGTCTCGGCAAGGGCAAGTGGATGATCGTCGAAGCCGACGAGAGCGACGGCACGTTTGCGAGAATTCCGACCGAGATCGGGGTCGTGACCAATATCGATCCGGAGCATCTCGACTACTTCAAGACCGTCGAGAACATGCACCGCGAGTTCGAGGCGTTCTATCGCGGCATTCCCTTCTATGGCCTCGCCGTCACCTGCGTCGATCATCCGGTCGTGCGCGACATGATCGAGCGGCTCGAGTTGAGGCGTGACGGGCGCCGGCTCCTCACCTACGGCACGAGCGAGGCGGCTGACCTGCGGCTCACGGGGCTTCGCTTCGAGGGCTTCACCACCATCTTCGACGCCGCTCTCGGCGAGCGCGTCAAGGGCGGTGCCAGGGTCTTGAAGAGCTGGTCGATCCCGGTGCCGGGACAGCACAACGCTTTGAACACGCTGGCGGCCATTGCGGTCGCGGCCGAGGCCGGCATTCCCGATGACGTCATCAGGGCCGGGCTTCTCGGCTTCTCCGGCGTGAAGCGCCGCTTCCAGCCCGCAGGTCAATGGAACGGCATTCAGATCTACGACGATTACGGCCATCATCCGGCCGAGATCGCCGCCGTGCTCGCGGCAGCGAGAGCCGGGGCGCGCGGACGCGTCATCGCCATCGTGGAGCCGCACCGCTATACGCGCGTGCGCGACCTGTTCGGCGAGTTCTGTGCCTGCTTCCGCGAGGCGGACAGCGTCATCGTCGCGCCGCTCTATTCTGCGGGCGAAGCACCGATCGAGGGCATCGACCAGCATTCGCTCGCCGACGGCATCCGCTCGAAGGGACATGCGGCCGTGACCTCGATCGACAACCCGCACGATGCCGTCTCGCTCATTCGCCGTTACGGACGGCCCGGCGACATGGTGATTTTTCTCGGCGCCGGGTCCTCGACGGAATGGGCCCACGGCTTTGCTGAACGGCTCGGTGCCGGCGAGCCGCGTCGGGCCGGAGGCGCGATGTGAAAAGGGCGCCATCCGGGTGCGCCCCTATCGGGCGTAGCGCCGAATGCGCTTGGCCTTGTCCATGTTGCGGAGACCGCTCTTGAGCTTTCCCGATATCACAGGCGATCTCAAGGCGCGCATGCCGGAGCTGCGCGGGCGGCTTCTCGCCAATGCCTCGCTTGCGGACATCACCTGGTTTCGGGTCGGTGGTCCGGCCGAGGTGCTGTTCACCCCGGCGGACGAAGCCGATCTCGCCTATTTCCTCAAGAGCGCGCCCGCCGATCTCGACGTCTGCGTCATCGGTCTCGGGTCCAATCTCCTGGTGCGCGACGGCGGTGTGCCGGGTGTCGTCATCCGCCTCGCTCGGGGATTTGGCGACATCGAGGTCGAGGACAGTCACCGCCTGCGCGTCGGCACGGCGGTGCCGGATGTCAAGGCCGCGCGTGCCGCGGCCGAGGCAGGCATCGCGGGGCTCGCCTTCTATCGCGGCATTCCGGGCTCGATCGGCGGCGCTTTGCGCATGAACGCGGGCGCCCACGGACGGGAGACGAAAGACGTGCTGATCGAGGCACGCGCCGTCGATCGAGCGGGCAACATTCACGAGCTGTCGCGCGCCGACATGGGCTTCACCTACCGCCACTGCTCGGTGCCCGAGGACTGGATCTTCACCCAGGCGCTGTTCCAGGGCTCGCCTGGCGATCCCGAGACGATTGCCAAGGAAATGGACGAGGTGGCCGAGTACCGCGAGAAGAACCAGCCCATCAAGGAGCGCACCGGCGGCTCGACCTTCAAGAACCCGCCCGGGAGGAGCGCCTGGAAGCTGGTCGATGCCGCGGGCTGCCGCGGTCTGCGCGTCGGCGGCGCCAAGGTCTCGGAGATGCACTGCAACTTCCTCATCAACGATCAAGGGGCCAGCGGCGAGGACGTCGAGCGCTTGGGCGAGACCGTGCGAGCACGCGTGAAGGCGCATTCGGGCATCACGCTCGAGTGGGAGATCATCCGCTTGGGCGTGCCGCGCGCAGGCCGGCCGGTGGGCGAAGGCCTGGCAGAGGCGGTGAAGACATGAGCCGCCTCGGTTCCGTTCCTCCGCGCACCCATTCCCACGTTGCCGTCCTGATGGGCGGATTGTCGGCCGAGCGCGAGGTTAGCCTGCGCTCCGGCGCGGCCGTTGCGGACGCCCTCGAGGGCGAGGGATACCGCGTCAGCCGCATCGATGCGGGACGCGACATCGCGCTTCGCCTCGCCGACGTGAAACCCGATGCCTGCTTCAACGCCCTGCACGGCAAATGGGGCGAGGACGGCTGCATCCAGGGCATCCTGGAGACGATGGCCATTCCCTACACGCACTCGGGCGTGCTCGCCTCGGCTCTCGCCATGCATAAGGAAAGGGCCAAGGCCGTCATGAAGCCGGCCGGCGTGCCGGTCGCCGAAGCAAAGGTCGTCACGCGCCGGGAGGCGCTCCTCTCCCACGTTCTGCCCGCGCCCTACGTCGTGAAGCCTGTCGACGAAGGCTCGAGCGTCGGGGTGGTCATCGTGCCGCCCGATGCCGGGCGCCCGCCCAATTCGATCGCCGCAGGCGGTCCACTCGAGCAAGAGGTGATGGTCGAGCGCTACGTTGCGGGGCGCGAGCTCACCTGCGCGGTAATCGGCGACTTCGTCACCGAGGTCATCGAGATCCTCCCGTTGAAGGGCCTTGCCTTCTACGATTTCGAGGCGAAATACGCTCCGGGCGGCTCGAAGCACGTCCTGCCGGCCGAACTTTTACCGGATGTTAAGCAGTTGGTCCGGAAATATACGTTAATGGCGCATCAGGCTTTGGGCTGCCGCGGTGTGTCGCGCACCGATTTCCGGTTCGACGACACGCTCGGGGGCACGGGCGAGCTGATCTGCCTCGAAGTCAATACGCAGCCCGGCATGACCGGGACGTCGCTGGTGCCGGAGCTTGCGCATTACGCGGGCTGGAGCTTCGGCCAGCTGGCGAGGTGGATTGTCGAGGACGCGAGTTGCTCGAGATAGGAACAGCCGGTCGTTTCCAGAGGCGGGCGCCAAGGGCGCCGGCGCCACGACCTCTCGCAAGCCTCACGTCTCACCGTTCGCAGCGTGCCTCCTTTCAAGCCTTGGCCGAGCCGTCGAGGCGGTGGCGGCTGCGCCTCTTGCTCGGCCTTCCGCTCGCAATCGGCGGCTCTCTGTTGGGCCTTTTTGCCGGCACGCCCGCGTCCGGCGAGGGCAAGAGCGGCCTCTGGCTCGGGCGGCTCGATGGAATTGCGAGGGCTGCGGGCTTTGGCATCGATACCGTGGTGCTCTCCGGGCACCGCTATACGGCTGACAGCGACCTCTACGACGCTCTCTCGCTTTCGGAGTCCCGTTCGCTTGTGACCTTCGATCCGGCCCGAGTGAGGCTTCGGCTCGAGAAGCTGCCGTGGGTGGCGAGCGCCGAGATCACGCGCGTCTACCCGGACCGGCTCGATATCAGGGTTGCGGAGCGCCGGCCTTTCGCCGTCTGGCGGCGAAGTGACGGCGAGGTCCTGATCGACGCGGGTGGCCGCGTTCTCTCCCCGATCAATCGCAGCACCGGTCTAGGTCTGCCGCACGTGACGGGCGAGGGCGCCGCCAGTGAAGCGCGTGCGCTGTTCGACCTGCTCGCGCGTTATCCATCAATTGGGCCGCGTGTTCTCGAATCGAGGCGCGTGGGCGCGCGGCGCTGGTCGCTGGTGCTCGCAGGCGGCGTGACGGTGCATTTGCCAGCCAGCGGGGAAGAGGCGGCACTCGAGCTGTTGAGCACCGATCCGGACCTCGCCCGGCTGCTCGGCGCGGGCAATTGCTTGATCGATCTTCGCGTGGCCGGCCGGATCGGCATTCGCCAGGCCGGCCCGGGACCTGACGCTTAGGTCGGGCTGAGAGGAGAGGCGACCGGAATGGGCGCTGAGGGACGGCGAGCACGGACGAGAGCGGCAGGGCCGGTCGGGGTCCTCGACATCGGGTCGAGCAAGATCGCATGCCTCATTGCAACCGCCTTACCGCTGCGGCGCGGCGCGGGCGAGGGCCCAGAGCTGCGTGTCCTGGGCTTTGGTCACAAGCGCTCGGCCGGCATCAAGGCCGGCGTGATCATCGACATCGCCAAGGCTGCTGAAGCGGTCAAGGCGACCCTTGCCGAGGCGGAGCGATTTGCCGGCGTGACCTTGAGCGAGGTCGCGGTCTCGGTCTCGTGCGGCCGCCTCGGCTCGACTCTGTTCCGGGCCCATGCCGAGACGGAGACCGGTGTCGTCGCGTCTGCCGACGTAGTGCGCCTTGCTTCGGGCGCGCGTGCCTTCGCCGAGCGGGATGGGCGCGTGCTCGTTCACATGAACCGTCTGGGCTGGCTCGTTGACGGCGTGCCCTCTCTGCCGGCACCCGAGGGCATGCCTGCGGCCCGGCTCTCGGCCGATCTGCACGCGGTGACCGCCGATGAGCCGCCGCTGCGCAATCTCACGCTGCTGCTCGACCATTGCTACGTGGCGCCCTCGGCCCTCGTCGCCGTGCCCTATGCCAGTGCGCTCGCAGTTACGAGCGGGGAGGAGCGCCGGCAAGGCGTCACGGTGATCGACATGGGCGGAGGAACGACGTCGTTCGCGCTGTTCGCCGAGGGCGAGCTCGTGAGCGTCGGGTCCATTCCAGTGGGAGGCGGCGTCATCAGCAGCGACATCGCCTACGCGTTGCATACGCCCCTCGAAGGAGCCGAGCGAATCAAAACGCTTTATGGCAGACTGATCACTGCTCCGTCGGACGAGCACGAGGACTTTTCCTATGCCGTAACGGGCGAGGAGGGGGGCGAGGAGCACCGGACGACAAAGGCAGCTCTTGCGGGTCTGATCCGGCCGCGGATGGCGAGCACGTTCGCTCTTGTGAAAGAACGGCTCGCTCTATCCAGCGCAGGACGGCATGCGAGGGGACGCATCGTGCTGACCGGCGGCGCCAGCCAAATGCCGGGAATGGCCGAGTTCGCGTGTCACTGCCTGGGAGTGCCTGTCCGCGTAGGGCTTCCGCAGTCTGGGCCCGGACTGCCGCCGCAAGCCTCGAGTCCGCAATTCGCTGCGGTGGCCGGACTTCTCTCAGCTGCCATCGCGCCCAGAGACGAGTTCGACGCCATTCGTGAGTGCGCCGGCTCGGAGGGGGGCTATCTCGATCGCGTGCGAGAGTGGTTGAGGCAGGGTTTTTGACGGATGGGGCGGAGAGGGCCCGGAATGCAGCGATGGCATCGGGGCGGCACACGCCGGGACGAAGCGGATGATCCTTGGATCAGGCATCCAGAGAGGCCATGTGAGGGCGCGATGAGCGATAAGCCGGAGCAACGCCGTGCCGTGGACCACAGACCGCGGATCACCGTGATCGGGGTCGGTGGAGCTGGATGCAACGCCGTCAACAACATGATCAGCGCCGGGCTCGTCGGCGTCGACTTCGTGGTCGCCAATACGGACGCCCAGGCGCTCTCCTCGTCGAGCGCCGAGCATCGCCTCCAGCTTGGCTCGCGCCTCACCGAGGGGCTCGGCGCGGGCTCGAAGCCCGAGATCGGGGAAGCGGCGGCGCAGGAGGCGATCGACGAGATCCGCCATCAGATCGCCGACTCGCACATGGTTTTCATTGCCGCCGGCATGGGGGGCGGAACGGGCACCGGTGCAGCTTCCGTGATCGCGCGCGCCTCCAAGGAAATGGGGATTCTGACCGTTGGTGTCGTCACCAAGCCGTTCCAGTTCGAAGGCGCGCGGCGCATGCGCATCGCGGAAGCGGGCATTGTCGAGCTCAGGAAGCACGTCGACACGCTGATCGTCATTCCGAACCAGAATTTGTTCCGGGTTGCGAACGAGCGCACGACGTTCGAGGAGGCGTTCGTCCTGGCGGACCAGGTGCTCTACTCGGGCGTCGCCTGCATCGTCGATCTCATCGTCAAGGACGGCATCATCAATCTCGATTTTGCCGATGTGCGCACCATCATGGCAGGGATGGGAACGGCCATGCTCGGCACCGGTGAGGCTTCCGGAGAGCGCCGGGCCATTTCGGCGGCCGAGGAGGCGATCGCCAATCCCCTGCTCGACGACGTGTCGCTCAAGGGCGCGCGGGGGCTTCTCCTCTCGATTACCGGCGGGCGCAGCCTCACGCTCTACGAGGTCGACGAGGCGGCTGATCGCGTGAAGGCCGAGGTCGATCCGGACGCCAATATCATCGTCGGTGCGACCATCGACGAGACGCTCGGCGAGAAGGTGCGAGTCTCGATCGTGGCTTCCGGCATGGCCAAGGCGGGTCAGCTGCAGGCTGGCGCGCCGCTGCATGGGGCGCAGGCGCTGCGCGGCGGCCGGCCCGGGCCTGCCTTCGGCGCTCCCTTCGATCCCAATGCCGCGTCGCTACCGCGTACGCTTCAGGGCTATCAGGCGGGGGTCCAGTCACAAACAATGGTGCCGCCGGTCATCCCGCAAGGCCATCCGGCGCACCAGGAGGACATCCATCGTCGACTCTCGGAAGCGCTGCAGCAGCAACAGCCGTACGCTGAACAGGGCCAGCCGCAGGAGGTGGGCTTCGATGGGCAATTGCTCGGGGCTGCCGAGCAGGGTCTTGCCGCCCCGCGCGAGGCTTGGCACGGGCCGGGCAATGTCGTCATCGAGCCTGCCGAGGCGGAGCTCACGGCCCAGCAAGGCTCCCCCTTCGTGCCACGTTCCGCCGCGCATTCGGCGCCGCCGCGGATGACCGAGGGGATGGCACAGTCCCTTGGCGAGAACTCTTTCGTGCCGCGAGCCACGGTCGAGATTCGCAAGCCCTTGCGGCGCATGCCGGAGGTGGGGGATTTCCCGCCTGTCGGGCAACGCGAATACCGCGCGCGCGTTTTCGGGGAGGCGGACGGCGAGGCGGCGGCCCGTGAGAGTGGGCCGGAGCGCCGCCCCGGCCTGTTCGGACGAATCGCTGCGCGCGTTCGCGGGGCAAGTGATTCGCGTGATGCTGATTCGCACTTGAGCAAGGTCAAATCTGGTGTACCCACACATTTGGCAGGCGATGTCGACGCGCGTGATCACGTGTGGCGCAAGAGCGCAAATTCGGGAGCGGATGCCGCCCACGGAGAATCTGCAGAAAGGCCCGAATTGCCTGCGTTTTTCAATGGCCGGCGCAGATAAGGCGCATGGGAGGCAATCGTTATGCCGTGAGCGGAGGAGCGGGCTCTGAGTGCAACGTAACAGTGTGTAAGAAAGCGTGATTTGTCCCTGTTGACCTCGGCGACTATCGTTCTGTTAACGGCCACGTAAGCAAGACTTCATCCGGCCTCGTCAGCGCCAAGCAGAGCGTGAGTAGGCGGCGAAAGCAAACGAAGCGGCAGACGTCGGTTGGGGGTTCAAGGCAGGGTTTGGCCCGCGGGTTCGCTCCAGGGGTAGGCTTTGCCGGAAACGGGATCGAGGGACGGCGCCAGAATGTCGAACCGATTTATTGGTGCACGACAGACCACGCTTGCTCGAGAGATCGAGCTTCAGGGAACTGGAGTGCATAGTGGAGCGCCCGTCGCGGTTGTGCTCCATCCCACGGAGGCCGACACCGGGCTTCGCTTCGTCGTCACCAAGCGCGGCCGGGTGGTCGCCGATATTCCCGCCAAGGTCGATTACGTCAAAAACCTGACGCTCTGCACCGTCATCGGCGACGCCGCCGGCACCACAGTCGGCACCGTCGAGCACCTTCTCGCCGCCCTTCGCGGCCTCTCCATCGACAACTGCATCATCGAGATCGACAGCAAAGAAGTGCCTATCATGGACGGTAGCTCGGAGCCGTTCGTCGAGGCCATCGATGAGGCGGGCGTCCGCGAGCTTCCGGCGCCCAGGAAATTCATCAAGGTCTTGAAGCCGATCCGTGTGCAGGACGGGGCCTGCTGGGGTGAGATCGTCCCCCATTCCGGTTTCCATCTCGACGTCGAGATCGATTTCGATAGCCCCATCATCGGCCGCCAGCGCCTCGCCTTCGAAATGAGCCCTGGCGTGTTCCGCCGCGAGCTGTCCCGAGCCCGCACCTTCGGCTTCATGAGCGACGTCGAGCGCCTATGGAAGGCCGGTCTCGCCCTTGGCGCCAACCTCACCAACACCATTGCGATCGGCGACGGACGCATCATGAACCGGGAGGGACTGCGTGACCCGCTCGAGTTCGTGCGCCACAAGATGCTGGATGCGGTCGGCGATCTGAGCCTCTCCGGCCTTCCGCTGCTCGGCGCCTATCGCTCTGTGAGGGGCGGGCACCGCCTGAACTCGAATGTCCTGCAGGCCCTGTTCGCCGATGCCTCGGCGTGGACCGTGGTGCAGGCGCCTCGCGTGCGGGAGCTCATGCCGCGCGGTTTCGATCTGGCGATCGCGGCCTGCGAGTAGGGGCGGATTTCAGCTCTGCCATGTGCTGGCCCTCCGAAGCATCCGGGGGGCCTTCTTCTTGGAGGGAGGCCCGCACACGTGTCCCAGATCCCTCGGTCGCGACGAGCCGCGGCGGGCCCTGTCGGGCCCTTGCCGGTCGTTCTCAAGCCGGCCTAAAGTCAACACAATCCGGAGTTAACGGCGATTGGGGGCGGACGTCGCGGAGAGTTTCGCGGGGCCGACTCGTGTGCTATCCCGCACCTGACGGCTCTTTGGGGAGACCGCTCCGGGGCGTGCACTGAGAGGTAGGGTTGGCATGGGCGTTTGGCGCTCGAGCTTGAGGACGATGACCGGGGCTGCTGGGGCCGTGGCGCTCTCTCTACTGGCCGGGTGCGCCTCCTCGGCCGATCTCACCAGTGCCATCAACACCGATCCTCCCGAGAAGATGTACGCCGAGGCCGATGCCCTGATGTCGGCAGGGAAGTTCGAAACCGCGGCCAAGAAGTTCGAGGATCTCGACCGGTCCCATCCTTATGCGCCTGAAGCGCGCCGGGCGATCGTGCTCGCGGCCTATTCCTACTACAAGGCCGGCAAGACGCCGGAGGCCATCGCCTCGGCCGAGCGCTACACGGTCATGCATCCCGGCACCAAGGACGCCGCGCTAGCCCATCACATCATCGCGTCGGCCTATTTCGACGAGATGAAGCTGCCCAATCGCGACCAGACCGCCACCCGCAAAGCGCTCGATCAATTGAAGATCATCGAGAGCCGTTACCCTGATAGCGAGTACGCCAAGACAGCGGTGAACCGCATCCGTATCGCAGAGGACAATCTCGCCGCGCAGGAGATGGAGGTCGGGCGCTACTATCTGAAGCAGAAGAACTACGCCGGCGCGATCAACCGCTTCAAGACAGTCGTCTCCGACTATCAGACGACAGCCCACGTCGAGGAGGCGCTGATGCGCTTGACCGAATGCTACATGGCGCTCGGCGTGGTCAACGAGGCGCAGACCGCGGCCGCCGTGCTGGGCCACAACTTCCCGCAATCCCAGTGGTACAAGCAGGCCTATGCCCTGCTCGCAACCGGCGGCGTCGGCCCGCGCGAGGATAGCGAGAGCTGGATCTCCAAGGCCTGGAAGAGCCTGCCCAAGCTCGGCCTCGGCGGCCCGCTCTGAGGGCCTTTCCGCAACGCTGTTGCTCACACTATGCGATTGCGGGCGCGTTCTCGTGGACAGATCGTGTTAATCCGGGGGGCAAAGGGGACATCACCATCGCCGGTAGCTGTGCGTGTGGCTGAGGCTGTTGCGATGGTGTCCCCTTTGCCCCCGACGGTATGTTGCGCCACCAGTGTGCCGTGAGGGCGGCATGGGCGTGCGGGCGAGCGGAAGCCGGAATGGCATGGCCAGACAGAGGACAGCGACGAAGCCGGTCGGCGATCTTTCGCAAGCAGAGGCGCGTGCCGAGCTCGAGCGCCTCGCCTCCGAGATTGCTCGTCACGACGCCCTCTATTATCGGTCCGATGCGCCGGAGATCTCGGACGCGGAGTACGACGCGCTGCGCACGCGCAACGAGACCATCGAGGCGCGGTTTCCGTCTCTGGTGCGGCCCGACAGTCCGACCCACAGGATCGGGTCTCAGCCTGTCGAGACATTCGGCAAGGTGCGTCATGCCGTGCCGATGCTGTCGCTCGGAAATGCATTCACCGACGAGGATGTCGTGGACTTCGCGGCCCGCGTGCGCCGGTTTCTCGGATTGAGCGACGCCGGGCCGCTCGCCATCACCGCCGAGCCCAAGATCGACGGGCTCTCGATCTCGATCCGATACGAGAAAGGACGTCTCGTGCAGGCGGCGACCCGCGGTGACGGGACCGAGGGTGAGAATGTCACCGAGAACGTCAAGACCATCCGGGACATTCCGAAAACGCTCGCCGGCAAAGGCGTTCCGGAGGTGGCAGAGATTCGCGGTGAGATCTACATGGGAAACGCCGACTTCGCGCGCCTCAATGCCGCCCAGGCCGCCGCCGGGGAGAAGGTCTTTGCCAACCCCAGAAATGCGGCGGCGGGCTCTCTGCGTCAGCTCGACGCCAAGATCACTGCCAGGCGCCCGTTGCGATTCTTCGCCTACACATGGGGCGAGATGACGGAGTTGCCGGCCGGAACGCAGACAGGCGTGGTGGCGGCTTTCAAGCGCTGGGGGCTGCCGGTCAATCCGCTAATGACGCTCACCGAGAGCATCGAGGAGATGCTCGACTATTATCGTGACATGGGAGAGAGGCGTGCCTCCCTCGGCTACGACATCGACGGCGTGGTCTACAAGGTCGACCGGCTCGACCTGCAGGAGCGGCTCGGGTTCGTCTCGAGGAGTCCGCGCTGGGCCACGGCGCACAAGTTCCCGGCCGAGCAGGCCACTACGGTTCTGAGAGACATCGAGGTCCAGGTGGGCCGCACCGGAGCGCTGACCCCGGTTGCCAAGCTCGAGCCGGTCACCGTCGGCGGCGTGGTGGTCTCGAATGCCACACTGCACAACGAGGAAGAGATCGCGCGCAAGGACATTCGCATCGGAGATACGGTCGTCGTTCAGCGGGCAGGAGATGTCATTCCGCAGGTCGTGCGTGTCATTACGGAGAAGCGTCCGAAAGGGGCGCGGCCCTACCATTTCCCGGCTCGGTGCCCGGTATGCGGAAGCGCTGCCGTCCGCGAGGCGGACGAAACAGGCGAGGAGGATGTCGTTCGCCGCTGCACGGGCGGCCTCATCTGTCCCGCGCAGGCCAAAGAGCGGCTCAAGCACTTCGTCTCACGCCTCGCCTTCGATATCGAGGGTCTTGGAGATGAGCGGATCGAGCTCTTCTACGACGAGGGGCTCATTCGCACGCCGGCGGACATCTTCACTCTCGAGGCGCGCGACGGGAAGGCGGGGCCTCGGCTCGAGGATCGCGAGGGTTTCGGGGAGAGGTCGGCGGCGAACCTGTTCAAGGGAATCGCGGCGCGCCGCACGATCGGTCTCGAACGGTTCCTGTTCGCGCTCGGCATTCGACACGTCGGCGAGACGACGGCCAAAGACATTGCCAAGGCCTTCACGACCATGGAGGGCGTGCGCGCCGCCGTGAAGCGAGCGACCGCCGATCAGCCGGGACCGAGCTTCCGCCGGCTCGCCGGCGTGAAGGGGCTCGGACCCAAGACCGCGGAGGCGATCATGGATCACCTTGCCGGCGCGGAGCATCAGTGGCACGGGACAGGTGATCTCTTCGCAGTCGCCAAGTCGTACGACGATCTCAAGTCCATCAAGGGGCTCAGGGCAGGGGCGATCGAGGCGCTGCGGTCGGCCTTCGCGGATGAACGCGAGGCATTGAGAACCGCACGCGCTGCGGCCCGCGAGAAACCCGGCGAAGGCTATCGGGAGCTCGCGAGCCTTTCCGGCATCGGCGAGGTCGTAGCGGATCGGCTCGTCGGGTTCTTTTCCGAGCCGCACAACATCGAGGCTGTCGAAGCGCTCCTCGAGGCGGTGACGGTCGAGCCCTACGAGGCGACCGCTGCGGTGAAATCGGCGATCACGGGCAAGACGGTCGTCTTTACGGGAACGCTCGAGCGGCTCTCCCGCAACGAGGCCAAGGCTCAGGCCGAGCGCCTTGGCGCCAAGGTCGCCGGCTCCGTCTCGAAAAAGACCGATTACGTGATCGCCGGGGCGGAGGCCGGCTCGAAGCTCGACAAGGCGCGGGAGCTCGGGGTCGCCGTTCTCACGGAGGACGAGTGGCTGGCGCTCATCGGGTGAGGCCGGCCACTCGGCTCGATGTCGGTGCGATCCGGCTCAGTAGAGCCTCGGGCGATGGATGCCGCGCAAGCCCCTCCGCATCATGCCGATGGCGAGGCCCGTCGCGCGCAGATTGTCGTCGGGTTCCCAGTCATCCTCCTCGTCGTAATCCGGGAGGCGGATCCTGATGCCGGGACGAATTACGATGGGAACCCGCGGAATTTCGACGACGCGGACGGGCGGCGTCCAATTGCGCCGGGGGGTCTTGATCGTCGCGACCTTGACCACCGGCGTCGCGGGTACGAGCTTGCGTACGGCCGGCTGAGACTTCGGCTCTGCCTTTACCTGCTTGGTGGGGCTCTTCAGCTCCGTCCGGCGCGGCGTATTGGAGCTCTGGCAGACATCGGCGCCCGTGAGGACCGCTCGGGTGAATTCCGGCTTGGGGTCGATCGAGGGCGGGGATACGACGAATGGGAACGCCTCGTCGAAGGTGAAGCTCGCCTGCCGGCCGAGGCGGCTCCAGCAGTCGGGCGCGCCCACATCGCCGTCCTCGCCGACGCGGATGATGGTGCCGGGACGATCGACGATCCGGCACTTCCCGCGCGCGTTGCAGGCCTGCACTCCGCCTTCGCTCAGCATGAGCCACGTCTCGCCGGTCTCGGGAACGAACACGTCGAAGATCGTGCCGCGCACGGTGATGCTCGCAGTCGGCGTGCGGATGACGTAGGCGGGCTTGGCGGCCATGCCGGTCATGAAGCGGAACGCGCCCTTGGCCAGGTTGACCAGGATGGCGCCGCCGGTCTTATCGGGGTCATAGACGAATTTGTCGAGCGCCAGCTTGGCGCCTGGGCCGAGGGCGAGCTTTGTCTGGTCGTCGAGCTTCAATTCCGTGCGCGCGTCCTCGCCGGCCTGGATGATCTCGCTGTGACGCACGCGGTCTCCCGCGCTGAGCGTGCGAACGTCCCGCTGCAGCTCGGCCGTCACCTGGTTCACGACGACGAGGGCCGAGCCGATCTGCTTGGCAGGCTCGGCATGGGCCTCGGCGAATCCGGCCACCGCAGCACAGGCACTTATCGCGAATGATGCATAACGCATGGGTTCCTCCTCATCCCCCTTGGAGGGGAATCGACCGTATATGACCCGCATTCGGGGCTTCCGGCGTCGAAGTCGGCCGAGCGGGAGCGGACTTCGCCGAAAGCACGGACGGCAGTTCATGTTAAAGATTGCGATGGATCGGCAACCGGCGCTGTTCCTCACGGAACAGGGCGCTGAAAATGCTTGCTCCTGCGGCCCCGCGACGGCCTTAATCGATTGGGAAAAGGGGATTGCGGCTCTGGAGCCGGCGCCCGTGGAGACGCCTCGGCCGGAGGCTGGGGCAAGAGCGGGAGAGGAGGAAGACCATGTCCATCGTACGGACTGCCATGTCGGCGCTCGTGGCCCTGCTGGCGTTTCTTTTCTCGATGGCGAGCGTCAACTTTTTGCAGATCCAATGGCCGGGACGGGAGAAGGACGGCAGGGCCCACAAGCCCGCGGTGGCAGCGAGGCTCGTGCCGGAGGAGAGCGCGAGGCCCGATGGGCGCGAGGCGCGGGGCGGAGAGAGCGAAGAGTCCGCGGGGGCCGATACCGGGGCTAAGAAGGCTCCCGAGAAGGGCCAGGGCGAGACGGCAGACGAGGGTCCGCTGAAGGAGGACGGCGGTGCGGCAACGTTCGATGTTGCGCGTGTCAATCCTGACGGCATCTCCGTCTTTGCCGGCCGTGCCGCACCGGATGACACCGTCACGGTTCTTGCCGACGGCAAGCCCATCGGAACGGCCAAGGCCGACGAGAACGGCGAGTGGTCGCTCGCGGTCGAAAAGAAGCTCGAGGATGCCAATGCGGAGCTGAGCCTATCGATCGATCCCAAGGTGGCGAAGTCTCTGACCGGTGAGGACGCAAAGGGTGCAGGCGGGGAAGGAAGCGCAGCCGGGGCGCCGGCAAAGGTCGTTGCGCTCGAGCGAAAGGACCGGCCGGCGAGCGAGGCCGTCAAGGAGGTGACCGCGGGCATGATCCGCAATCTCGAGGGCCTCGTGGACGCCGCGCGGAAATCGGCCGCGCAGGAGGTCGAGGCTGGGGCGCGTGGCGCCGGAACCGAGATTGCCGCGGCCGATACGAAGTCTCATGAAGGGAATGAGGGAGAGGTGGCGCAGGAGGCCGGCGAGGCCGGGACCGGGGACGGGGGCAAACTTTCCGGCGCCATCGGTGAGCCGGCCATGGGCCGCTCAGGTGATGCGGCGCAGTCTTCGTCATGGTCGTCCAAGGCCGAGGATGAGCCGAGCCGCGTGCCCGTGCCGATCATGTTCGTCTATCGGGAGGCGACGTTCACGACGGAAGGCGAGCGAGCGGTGCGGCTCTTGCTCGAGTATCTGAAGCTCAAGAGCTTTCAAAGCGTCAAGCTGACCGGACACGCGGACGAGCGCGGCTCGCCCCAGCTCAACATGGGACTTTCGCGCGACCGCCTCGAGGCCGTTGCGCGGTATCTGAAGACTGGCGGGTTCACGGGCGCACTCGATCTCGTGCCGAAAGGCGAATCCGAGCCGTTTTCCGGCGTCGATCGCACGCGCTATTCCAGTGAAGATCTCTATCAACTCGACCGGCGCGTGGAGCTGCGGGTCGCCCGGTAGCCTGCTTGTCGCACAGGGTTGGCTCTCAGCGCTCGCCGACAATGTCCACTCGTAAGGGCTTCCACCAACCCGGATTGTCGAGATACCAGCGCACGGTGCTCTCGAGACCGGCCTCGTAGTCGATGGCTGGGCACCACCCTGTCTCCCGCTCGAGCTGGCCCGGGCCGATAGCGTAGCGCCTGTCGTGGCCGGGCCGGTCGGCAATATGGGTGATGAGGCGTGCGTGCGGCGCTCCCTTGGGTGCGAGCCGATCGAGGATCGCGCCGATTTTCTGCACCACCTCGATGTTCGAGCGCTCATTGCGCGCGCCGGCGGTGTAACGGTGACCCGCGCGTCCCTTCGCGAGCACCGCAAGGAGCGCCGAGACGAAGTCGTCGACATGCATCCAGTCGCGCACGTTTAGGCCATCTCCGTAAACCGGGAGCGGCAGGCTGTCGAGGGCGTTCAGAATCATGAGCGGAACGAGCTTCTCAGGCATCTGGTAGGGACCGTAGGCATTCGAGCAGTTGATGACCGTGGCGTTGAGCCCGAACGTGCAGTGCCAGGCGAGCGCCAGGTGATCGGCGGCTGCCTTGCTCGCGGAGTAGGGAGAGCTCGGGCATAGAGGGCTCGCTTCCGAAAAGGCGCCCACTGGTCCCAGCGATCCGAAGACCTCATCGGTCGAGACATGAAGAAAGCGAAAGCGCTCGCGGTCCGCTGGTGCAAGGCTCAGGGCATAGTGCTGCGCCGCCTCCAAGAGGACGTATGTGCCGGTGATATTGGTGGCGATGAACGGCGCGGGGCCTTTGATCGAGCGGTCGACGTGGCTCTCGGCCGCGAGATGAAGGAGGGCCTCGGGCCGGAAGTCTCCGATAGCCTCTGCAATCCTCGGCGCGTCGCAGATATCGCACTCGAGGAAATGGTAGCGTGGATGTCCTGCAACCGCCTCGAGCGAGGTGAGATGTCCGGCATACGTGAGCTTGTCGAGGTTCAGGACCACGGCACCTTCGGCCAGCACCAGACGCCGGCAGAGTGCCGAGCCGATGAAGCCTGCGCCGCCCGTCACCAGAATTCGCATTTCCGAGCGCTCTCCCTCACCCACAATCCGTTTGCGGCGCACCCTATTCGTGCTAACCGCGCACAGGGGAATTCGCCCACCTTCTATACGTGAACGCTTTGGGCCGCACCTTGAGCTTTGCGCATGAGCGTGAACGGCCTCCTGGGACCGAGCCAGGTCCTGGCGCCTGAGGCTCCAAGCGTGCGCTGACGGCGCGTTCCGTGGTGAACGGATCAGGTCAGAGCGGGGAGCGGCATGCGCATTCTTTTCGTGCACCAGAACTTTCCCGGCCAGTTCCTGCATCTGGCCCCGGAGCTGCGTGAGCGCGGGCACGAGGTGCTGGCGATGACAGTCGAAAGCAACGCCCGGCCCTCCCCCGTACCGGTGGTCAAGTACCGCTATGACGGCAAGAGCGAGCCCGCCTTGCCGCGGCTCGTAGCCGACTTCTATGAGCGTGTGCACCGCGGCGAGACCGTTGCGCAGGGAGCTGCCGAGCTGCGCCGCAGGACGGGCTACGTGCCGGACGTCGTGTTTGCCCATCTCGGTTGGGGCGAGAGCCTCTACTTGAAGGACGTGTGGCCAGAGGCCCGCCTCATCGTCTACGCCGAGTTCTGCTACGGCCCCCGCGGTCTCGACACGGACTTCGATCCCGAGATCCAGCGCGTGACGCTGCCGACGTCCGTCTATGTGCGCACCCGTCAGGCCCATCTGTTGCTGGCGATCTCAGCGGCCGACGCGGCGCTGGCCCCGACGCGCTGGCAGGCGAGCTCGTTCCCGCCGGGGCTCCGGGAAGGCATCACCGTCATTCACGACGGCATCGATACGGCGCGCGTCTGCCCCAATCCGGCGGCCACCTTTGCCATTCCAGGATCGGGACCAGGATCTGGGCAAATGCTGAAGGCGGGCGACGAGGTGCTGACGTTCGTCAACCGCAACCTCGAGCCCTATCGCGGCTACCACATCTTCATGCGCGCGCTGCCGGACATCCTATTAGCCCGCAAGGAGGCACAGGTGGTGATCGTCGGCGGCGACGGGGTGAGCTACGGCACGCGCCCGCCCGGCGAGAAGAGCTGGAAAGCGATGTTTTTGGACGAGGTGGCCGGCCGGCTCGATCTCGAGCGCGTGCATTTCGTCGGCAACGTCGACTATGCGAGCTTCATTGCCCTGATGCAGGTCTCGCGCGTGCATGCCTATCTCACCTATCCCTTCGTGCTCTCCTGGTCGATGCTGGAGGCGATGAGTGCGGGCGCGCTGGTGGTCGCCTCGCGTACGCCGCCGGTCGAGGAGGTCATCAAGGACGGGGTCAACGGGCGGCTCGTCGACTTTTTCGACGTGAAGGGCTGGTCGGCGGCCCTCTCGGAAGTGCTCGCCGAGCCGGGCCGCTTCATGGGGCTCTGCAACGCCGCGCGCGAGACCATCATCGAACGCTACGATCTTCGCACCCGCTGCCTTCCCGACATGGTTCGTTTCGTCGAGGGGTCATAGATTTGGGCACGCCGCTCTCACTCAAATGGGTGCCGTTGCGGCCTCGAGCCAGGCCCTCGCATCGGCGTCGACCTCGGGGCCGATCACGCTTAAGACGCGGGCGTGGTAGGCGTCGAGCCAGGCGATCTCGTCGCGCGACAGAAGCTCCCTCACGACGAGCCGGCGGTCGATGGGCGCGAGCGTCAGCGTCTCGAAGCTCATGGTCTCGCGGTCGCTCCCCGGCAGCCTCTCGGCGGGAAGGACAAGCACGAGGTTCTCGATGCGAATGCCGTAGGCGCCTTCCTTGTAGTAGCCGGGCTCGTTCGACAGGATCATGCCGGGCTCGAGCTGGGCCATCCCGGCGCGGCTGATGGACTGCGGACCCTCGTGCACCGAAAGAAAGCTGCCCACCCCATGTCCTGTGCCGTGGTCGTAGTCGAGGCCGCGCTGCCATAGCGCACGGCGCGCGAAGGGATCGAGGTCGATGCCGCGCGTTCCCTTCGGGAAGCGGGCAGTGGCGATGGCGATGTGCCCCTTGAGGACCAGCGTGAAGCGCTCGCGCATTTCCGCCGTGGGCATGCCGACGGCAATGGTGCGTGTGATGTCGGTCGTGCCGTCGCGGTACTGCGCGCCGGAGTCGATCAGGAACAGCTCGCCTGCCGCAAGGCGCCGGTTGGTGCTCTCGTTGACCCGGTAATGGACGATGGCGCCGTTGGCGCCGCTGCCGGAGATCGTGTCGAAGGAGATGTCCTCGAGCTCTTTGGCCTCGCGCCGGAAGCGCTCGAGCGCTTCGACCGCGCCGATCTCATCGAGCGTGCCCTCTGCCTGCACGCGGTCGAGCCAGGCGAGAAAGCGCGTCACAGCCGCTCCGTCGCGCACATGGGCGGCTCTTGCGCCGCGGATCTCGGCGGCATTCTTGACGGCTTTGGCCGCGATGCAGGGGTCTTGGGCCCGAACCACCGACCTTGGTCCGAGCGCGGCGATGAACCAGGCCGCTGCCGTCTCGGGATCGAGGCGGACACGTTTGGGGCTCGCCTTGAGCGCCTTGATCCGGTCCGGCAGACGAGCGGGCGGGGAGAGGCGGGCGAGACCTTCGATCTCGCTGCGCGCGTCCTTCGCAAACCGTGAGGGGGCGAGGAACAGCTCCGCCTTGCCGTGGGCCGGCACGATCGCGAAGGCGAGCGCTACAGGATTATGCGCGACGTCCGAGCCGCGGATGTTGAACAGCCAGGCAATGGAGTCCGGCAGCGTCAGGAGCACGGCATCCTGCCGCTCGTCCTTGAGACGCTTCTGCAGGTCGGCAATCTTATCGGCCGCGGGCCTGCCGGCGTATTTTACGGCGTGCAGGACGACGGGCCCCTCGGGGGCTCTCGGGCGCGATCTGCCCCACACGCGATCGACGAGGTTCCTTGCGGTGGGCTTGAGCTTGATGCCTTTGGCCTTCAATTGAGCCGCGAGCCGCTCGATCTCGCCGCCGGTATGCACCCAGGGATCGAAGCCGACGATGGCGCCGGCGGGAAGCTTCTCGCTGAGCCATGGGGTGAGCTTCGTGCGCGCGAGGCCTGGAAGCTCGAAGAGTCGAGGGTCCGATTCGGTGCGCGCCTGCACGGTGTAGCGCCCGTCGACGAACAGAGCCGCGGAGCGCGTTCCGATCGCGGCCAGGCCAGCCGAGCCCGAGAACCCGGTCAGCCACTTGAGGCGCTCGGCCGAGGGCGGCACGTACTCGCCCTGGTGCTCATCAGCGCGCGGAACAAGAAGCACGTCGATGTTGGCCTTGGTCATCAGCACGCGCAGTCGGCGCACGCGGTCGGCGGCGTCTGCCGGGCTCGATGGGGCGCTGAAGGTCTGGAACATGGATCCGTGTTTAGGGGCCTGCAGGCGCAAGGGCAACGGGGAGCCTGACGCGTGACGGTGGACGGCGGCGGATTAGGGCTGGCGGCGCATGACCAGTGTCGACCACCCCGCGATGCGGGTGTGGGCCTCGACACGGAATCGGTTGGCCCTGTAGGCGGCGGCGACGGCCGGGGCCTGGGGAACGAGTATGCCCGACAGCACGAGCGTGCCGCCCGGGCTGAGGACCCCCGCAATGCGGCCCGCGAGCTCCATGAGGGGGCCGGCCAGAATGTTGGCGATCACGAGATCGAAGGGCTCGGCCCGGCGGATCGCTGGCGAGTCGAGCCCCGCCGCGCAAAGAGCTGTGATGCGGGCCGCAACACCATTGCGGCGCATGTTCTCCCTCGCAACGCATATGGATCGAGGGTCGATGTCGGTCGCGAGCACCCTTGCGGCCGGAAGCGCACGGGCAGCGGCGATGGCGAGCACGCCCGAGCCGCAGCCGAGGTCCAGCACGGACTTGAAGCCGTGATTGCGGACGAGGCGCCCGATTGCATCGAGGCAGCCATAGGTGGTGGCATGGTGGGCCGTGCCGAACGCTTCCCCGGCGTCGATCAGGATGGCGTTAGGCCCGAAGGGGACGCGACCCTTGTCGTGCGACCCGTGCACGGTGAAACGGCCGGCGTGCACGGGCGGAAGTGCGGCCTGGGAGAGCTCAACCCAATTGAGATCGGGCACGGTCTCGACCGTGGAGTCCGGAATACCGTTGCCCAGAAGGTCCCGCAGGGCGCGCTTCAGGTCATCGGGCTCCCATGGGTCATCGTAGTAGGCTTCGATGCGCCACCGCGGCAAACTCTCCTTGCTCTGCTCCTCGAATAGGGAGAGCGCTGCCGGCGCCGGCTCGACGAGGTCCAGGAGCGCGGCCGCGATCTCACGGGCGAAGCTGCACTCCGCGGCCTCGATGACGATCTTCTTCTGTGCCATGTGCGATGAAGTGAGGCGTGCTTGGGCGGGCCGGTGCGGCGCAGAGGGCCGGCGATCGAGCGGGTCTACAGCGTGCTCTGGACCTCGTGCCCTTCCTCGGCATGACCGAAATCCGGGAGGTCGTCGAGCAGCTTATCCCACAATTTGTCGATATGAAGCGCCGCGTGCTCCGGGCTCAGGGTTACGAGCGTGCCGTCGGGCTCCTCCTTGACGAGACCGTCGGCGATCAGCCGGCCAAGTGCATCTTCAAGATCGAAGTCGACGCTGATGCCGAAGCTCGTGGTGAGGTACTGCTCGATCGCGGCATCGATGGCCGGGAGGTCGGCGCGCTTGGCGCGCTCCTTGGCGAGGACGCAGTAAAGGAGGATTTCCTCCTTCACGTCCTCCTCCGCTGCCCGGTCGGCGAGCTTGATGATGACCCCGCGGTTGTCGGCCATGGCATGGAAATAGAGGTTCCGCGCCATCACCACCATGTAGCGGTTCTTCTGATTGATGAAATTCATGGTCTGGCGGAAGGCGACGCCGCCGAGCGTCGCGACCGCGCCTGCAAGGGCCACCGGATTGGTGGCGACCAGTCCGCCGGCGGCAACCTTGCTCGCCGTGCCGAACACACCGGCGCCGAATGCGCCCCCACCCGTCACGCCGAGCTTGATCTTGTCGAGCATGCGGAACTTGACGCGCGTGTTCGGGAAGATCATCTCGATGTCGTTGCGCGGAATGTTCTTGAAGAGCTTCATATAGATCTGGCCTTCCTTGACCGTGTCAGGGAAGAGCGCGCGCAAGCGCTTCACAGCCTTCTCGGCTTCCTTGCGCGTCAACTTCTGCTCGGCCATGAGCTCGTGCACGCGCGTCTCGAACGGCTTCAGCTTGAAGAGCAGGAACAGCCGCTGGAAGATGGGGATGTCGAACTCTTCCTTGCGGTAGAACTTGCGGAAATTCCGGCGCTGATCGCGCTTCGTCGAAGCGCCGCGGTAGAAGATGAGGCATTCCTCGAAGGCGGTGAAGTCGACATGAAGGTCGAGGCCGTAGGTGGAATCCTTGGTGAGGATCACCTCGACGGCCGCCGGATCGATGCGCTCGTAGTTGGCTTGCGTCAGGAGCCCGGCCATCTGGCTCACGACACGCTTCTGCATGGCCCGCCGCTCGTCGGGGGTGTACTCCCGCGTGATGAGCAGATCGCTGTCCGGGCTGAACGGCTCGTAGCTCTGAAGCAGGTCGATGAGACTTGCGGCATACTGTTGCCGGCGCCAGTAGTCCATGTAGCGGAAGAGACGGCGTGCGGCGCGCGCTTCTCCGCGCCGCCAGGCGCTCGGCACCGTGAGCCGGTCCACGAGCGCACCGAGCGTCAGGGGAATGAACTTCTCGCGTCTGCGGGCCTCATCAGGCTTGAGCACGTCGATCGCCCCCTCGGCGGGACCCGTGGCGGGCTTTTGAGACAAAGCCTCCTCGCGCCGTCCCGCGGCTGCACTTTCAGCCGTCGCCATGCGATGACATCTCCCGTTTCAGGGCCCCGCGGCCACACGGTTGCGGTACTATCCAGATGTTCTTGCCTGTTCTAGGGCGCCGGCTGCGGATTTGTCGAGACGCGTGAGGCCGGAAGCAGGCTCATGGTTCCGGCGAGCCGGGATTTCCAGCGTGCTCCAGGGCATAATCGGCGTTCACTCAGGCCTTTGCGCCGGGGAAGCCGCCGAGCACTGCCGCAGCCACCGCTCAATGGCCGCGAGGACGTGATCGCGCTCGGGCCCCGTGAGTGCCCGCCCCTTTGGGATGGCGTGCCAGGAGCTGAGGCAGGACCGGCAGCAGGTGGCGGTCGCGTGCTGGGCGATGAACACGGGGTGCCCACGCATCGGCGTCTGCCGTCCGTCGTTCGGAGGCCCGGCCGGTGCGAGGCGCTTGTCGACGAAATCGCGCGCGTGAGCGAGGACGACGGAAAGTCCCTTCGCCTCGAGATAGGCGCGCTCCTCGGGGCCGAGCTTGAAGCGGCGGCGGAAGGCGGATCTGGCGAGACCGGCACAAACCTGGTCGAGAGGTCTCATGCCGGTCCGCCGGCTCCGGCCAGTCCTACTTCACATTGACCTTGAACGAGACCTCGGCCGCCTTCTTCTCCTTGCCGGCGCGCGTGATGGTGGCGCCGCACTTGTAGCTCGACGAGAAGCCCGAGATGCGGCACGACTTGGTGCTCACGGTAAAGTCGAGCGAGCGCTTGTTGTCGACACGGTTGATGTCGATGAGGTCGTCCTGCGCAACGTCCTTGTCGAGAATTTCGAGCGTCACCTTGACGTCGCCGCCCTTCACCTTCTTCGAGATCTTCCAATCGGGCTTGTCGACGTTCTGCTGCTTGATCGGCTGCGTCGACTGCGTTTCGCCGTCGATGGTGACGCGGGCGTAGAAGTCGCCCTTCGAGAACTCGTCCGCCTTGTCGATGGCACTCACCTTGGTCACGGACACGGTGACCTCGGCCGCGAGCGCGGCAGAGGGGGCGGCCGCGAATGCAGAGAGCGCCAGCGCCGCGGCTGCGAGACGGGTGCTGAGGGGGTGGGCGTTACGATTGAAGCACATCATGGGAGAACTCCTCGGAAGTGTTCACTTTTGCTCGCTATTGAGACGGCCGCATCGACGCGGGCGCCGCCCGCGTCAGGTCTATCGAGCGCCGCTGGCGTGAGCCTAGCAGCAAATCTGCGGGTGTGCAGATATTCAAGCCGTAACAGCGCCGTCTGTGGCTTTCGGGTGACATTGAGGCCCCGGCCGGCCCGCGATCACGGGACCTTGCCGCGGGAGGCGTCTCGTGGTGTGCTGAGGATGAGGTCCCCTCTCCCCGCGTGCGGGGCGAGGGAGAATGACAGCCGGAGGCTCGCGTGGCGGAGCCGGGGGAGAAACCGAGCGAGAAACTGAAGGTCTTCGTCTCGTACTCGCGGGCCGATCTCGCGTTTGCGGACGAGCTGGCCTCCGGGCTCGACGTGATGGGCTTCCAGGCCCTGATCGACCGCCACGCCATCCGCGAGGGCGAGGACTGGAAGGGCCGCCTCGGCACCCTCATCGCCGAAGCGGGCACGGTCGTGTTCGTGCTCTCGCCCGACAGCGCCCGGTCCTCGGTCTGCGCCTGGGAGGTGGAGGAAGCCGCGCGCCTCTCGAAGCGCATCATGCCGGTGCTGTGGCGCCCGGTCGAAGGCCTGCCCGCGCCGGCGCGGCTCGCCGCGCTCCACTACACGCGCTTCGACCCCGGCGAGGACGGCAAGCCGCGCTCGTTCATGGAGGGGTTGAAGGCGCTCGCAAAGGCCCTCGCCACCGATCTCGACTGGCTCAACGAGCACACGCGGTTGCTCACCCGCGCGCTCGAGTGGGACCGCGGCGCGCGCGCCGCGAACCGGCTCCTCTCCGGCAAGGACATAACGGACGCCAAGGCGTGGGCCGCGCGCCGGCCGAGGAACGCGCCGGAGCTGACCGCGCTCCATCTCGACTACATCAGGGCGAGCGAGGAGGAGGAGGCCGCCCGGCACGACGCGGCCAGGCGGCAACTGGCGGAGCGCGAGCGGCTCGCCCGCGAGCGCGAGGCGGCGGCGCGGCAGGCGGAGCAATCGGCCAAGGCGGCGGAAGCGGCGCAGAAGGACCGCATCGCGGCGCTGGCCGAGGCCGAGAGCGCGGCCAAGCTGACGGCGCGCACGCAGCGGCGCGTGGGGCGCTTGTTGTGGGCCGTCGGCGCGCTGGTGCTCGCCATGCTCGCCGGCACCGTCTGGGCCAGCCGCGAGACGGCGAAACGCGAGGCCCTCGTCTACACTAGCCTCGCCGCGCAAGCGTACAAGGAGGATCAGTTCGAGCGTGGCATGCGCTACGCGCTGCAGGGCTATTCGGCCATCGGCGAATGGCCCTGGTCTCCGCACTCGACGGCGCTCGAGGGCAAGCTGGCCGGCGGGCCGATGATGACGCGCTTGCAGCAGACGCTGCGCGGGCATGACAAGCCGGTCTACGAGGCCGCCATCAGCCCCGATGGGAAACGCGTGGTGACGGCGAGCTTCGACAACACGGCTCGTCTGTGGGATGCGGAGACGGGGAAAGAGATCGCCGTCTTGAAAGCCCATGAAGGAGGCGTGACAGCGGCGTCGTTCAGCCCCGATGGGAAACGCGTGGTGACGGCTTCAGATGA
>Ga0233425_10001853_pt1 | contig 44523 bp, 43 predicted proteins | sample Watercolumn_Towu_2_FD_181712 | JGI IMG/M metagenome (GOLD analysis project Ga0233425, IMG submission 181712) | Freshwater microbial communities from Lake Towuti, South Sulawesi, Indonesia - Watercolumn_Towuti2014_140_MG | ecosystem: Environmental > Aquatic > Freshwater > Lake | place...
TACGATGATCCGCAATTCAAGGCCAACGCCGCCAAGATGCAGTTGGAACTGGCCTACCTGGGCGGGGAGGATTTCCGGAAGGCCATGAAGAGCATGTTCGATCAGATCGGCGAATCGGTGAAGAAGTAGAGGGACATGATTTCCAAACTACGGTAAAAGCCGGGGTTAAGGAAGTAAAAAATAAATGAATGTGGATCGATTTCTCGGCTGGGCTGCGCTCCTTTTGGCACTGCCGGTCGTGGCGGCATCCTGGGGATATGGGGTGGGAAGCCCCAAATCCCCAGGCGCCGGCTTCTGGCCGCTCGTCATCGCCCTGACGATGGCGGGCCTAAGCCTCGCGCTCATCCTCCGTCCGACCGCGAACGCACCGACCGAGGGCGGGAAGTCGCGTTGGGGAAAATTCGCCATCTCGCTCGGAACCTTTGTCTTCTATGTGGCCGCCCTGGCGCAGCTCGGATATCTGCTTGCGACCGTCGTCATGTTGTTGGTCCAGCTCCGCTGGGTGGAGAGCCGCTCCTGGAGGTCGAGCGCCGCAATAGCGGTCCTGGCAGCGGTCATCTCGCTGATCGTCTTTCGGGTCCTGCTCAAGGTTTCCCTGCCCGAGGGCGTGATCCCGCTCCCCCGGGGCTGGTAAGGGCGGCCGGATTTAAGGAGTCACGTTGGATACCATCGGCGCATTATTCCAGGGTTTTGCCATCGCCATGACGCCGGGAAACCTCCTGGCCGTGTTCCTGGGGGCCTTCATCGGAACGGTGATCGGCGTCCTGCCGGGCCTGGGGCCAACCGCCACCCTCGCGCTCCTGTTGCCGATCACCATCGGCATGGACATGGTCACCGCACTCATCATGATGTCCGGTATCTACTATGGGGCGATGTACGGAGGATCGACGACATCGATCCTCGTCAATATCCCCGGCGAAGCCGCCTCGGTCGTCACGTGTATCGACGGCTACCAGATGGCCCGGCAGGGCCGGGCGGGACCCGCGCTCGGGATGTCCGCTTTTGGCTCGTTCATCGGCGGCACCGTCAGCGTGGTGGCGGTGATGCTGATCTCGCCGTTTTTGGCCGAAACCGCCCTGAAGTTCGGGGCGCCCGAGATGTTCGCGCTGCTCTTTTTCGCCTTCACCTGCATCGGCGGGCTGACGGGGACATCCCGGGTCCAGGGGCTTCTCATGGCCTGTTTCGGGCTGCTGTTGGGGTCGATCGGGACCGATGATATCCAGGGGGTGGACCGGTTTGTCTTTGGGATTCTCTACCTGCAGGACGGCATCGGCCTCGTCCCTCTGGCTATGGGGATCTTCGGCCTCGGCGAGATCCTCTACAACATCGAAAAGCGGCAGGAGCAAGGCTCGATCCTCGAAACCCCAAGAAGACTCCTGCCTACGTTCAAGGACTGGATACGTGCGGCATTGCCCATCGCGCGGGGCAGTTTTCTCGGGTTCGGCGTCGGGATCATCCCCGGGGGGATGCCGGCGGTGGCATCGCTCATGAGCTATGCGCTCGAAAAACGGGTGTCCAAGCGGCCGGAGGTGTTCGGACACGGGGCCATCGAAGGGGTGGCGGGCCCCGAGACGGCGAACAACGCCGCCACCGCCGGGGGCTTCGTGCCGCTTCTCACGCTCGGCATCCCCACCAACAGCGTCCTGGCGCTCATGCTGGCGGCGATGATGCTCCACGGGGTGACGCCGGGACCGCTTCTGCTCGTCAAGTGGCCGGACGTCTTCTGGGGGGTGATCGCCAGCATGTACATCGGCAACGTCATGCTCCTGGTCCTCAACCTGCCAATGATCGGCCTCTTCGTGCAGATCCTGAAGGTGCCTTACGGGATCCTCTCTCCGCTCATCATCATGTTCGTCCTGCTGGGGGCCTACGCCCTGAAAAACAGCGTCGCCGATCTGGTGACGACGATCCTGTTCGGCCTGATGGGATACCTCATGAAGCGCTTTGGGATCGAGCCCGCCCCGCTGATCCTGGCCTTTGTCCTCGGGCCGATGCTGGAAAACAGCCTGAGCAAGGCCCTGATCATGTCCCGTACGGGAAACCCGCTCTTTTTCTTTACCCGCCCAATCTCGGCGGCGCTGCTGAGCCTTGCCATTCTGGTCCTCCTCTTCCCGCTGCTCCGGTGGGCGTGGAGGTCTGCGACGGGCCGGGGCAACCGCCGGAGGCATGCCGCGGCGCAGAGGAATGGTTAGGAGGAAATGGTCATGCCTCAAGCGAATCTGAACTTGGGGAAGCTGCTTCCCGCCCCGTCGCTCAAAGAGATGGCCCTGGCGACAATCAAGGAAGCCATGTTCTCGCAGAAGCTGGAGCAGGAGGTGATGTACACCGAGGCCGCGCTCACTGAAGCGCTGGGCATTTCCCGGACACCCGTTCGCGAGGCATTGATCCACCTTGCCTCCCGGGGGCTCATCACCTATTTCCCGCGAAAAGGCTTCAAGATAAAACGGCTGACCGAAAAAGACGTGAACAATCTCTTCGAGCTGCGGCTCGCCCTCGAGCTTGCCGTCGTTCGCCGTATCACACCGACCCTGACCAGGGCGACCCTGGCGAAGATCGAAAAGGCCCGTGCCGAGTACGGAAAGGCCGTTCAAAAAGGAGATCCGCTTCGCTCCATCCGGGCGAATAGGATGTTTCACGCCTGCCTGGCGGAGCTGACGGGGAATACCTATCTCATCAGCGCCCTCGACGAGATACGGGACCTCACTGATTTGGCGGGCCTCAGGAGCCTCGAGGTCGGTTCCCGGATCACCGAGGCGCTGGAGGAACACGAGCGGATCGTGGCCGCGCTCGGCCGAAAGTCCATGAGCGGGGCGCTCCGGGAGATGGAGTCTCACATCCGAACCACCAAGGCGCGGGTGCTGGCCAGGATTCGGAATCTACTCTAAAGGAAGCGAGGAAGCGGAAGATGGAATTCAGGAAGAACAGTTTGCGGGAGAAGATCCGCCGGGGCGAAACCGCCCTGGGGACGGCGCTCTACAGTTTCAGCCCGGCGCTCATCGAGCTTGCCGGATACACCGGGCTCGATTTCTGCCGGATCGACAACGAACACGCCTGGCGGCAGGATGAGAGCGGCGAGATGATGATCCGGGGGGGGCTCCTTGCGGGGATCTGCCCGCTCATGCGGGTGGATAGGGATAATCCCTACCTGGTGCGCAAGGCGCTTGAAGCGGGCGCCGGCGGCGTGATTGTTCCCCATGTCCACGACCAAAGGGACGCCGAAGCGATCGTTCAGGCCGCCAAATTTCCCCCCTTCGGCAAGCGGGGCTACGGCGGGCTCTGCCTCTCCGGACAGTGGGGCGTCAACGGGGGAACCGAGTGGATGGAGTGGAGCAACGCCGAAACCCTGGTTATCCCCATGGTCGAGGATGTCTCGACCATTCCCCACATCGACGCGATCCTCGCGACCGAAGGGGTGGATGCCGTCCTTTTCGGCCCGGCCGATTTCAGTATCTCGGCCGGCGTTCCCCTCCAGACAGGGCACGAAAAGGTGATGAGCGGCCTTCGGAAGACGGTCGAGGCGGCCGATAAGTACGGTAAGTTCGTCATCTGGCCGGGTGCGGGATTCCCCCAGTGGGAAACAATTCACAAAGCAAAGGAACTCGGCGTCAAAGCCATCGAACTCGGCCACGACGTGACGATCCTCCGCGCCGTGTGGGCAAAGACGATCCAGGCGCTCAAAGCAGGTGTCGGCACATAACAGGGAAGGATATCATCATGGAGAAGAAAGAGTCGCCGTTTATCCCGGCTGCGGTTTTGCAAGATTTTTCGGTACGGTCATTTCGGGCGAGCGGGCTTTCGCAAGAGCACGCCGGATGGATCTCCGACACCCTCATCCAATCGGAGCTCAGAGGGGTGGGCTCGCACGGGATTGTCCGCCTGCCTTACTACTGCAAGCGGATTCTCGATAGAGGATCGAACGCCAATCCGGATGTACGTATCGTCGCCCAGAAGCCCGCCTCGATCCTGGTCGACGGGGACAACGGCCTCGGGCAGATCGTGAGCATCAAGGTGATGGAGATGGTGATCGAGCGGGCCCGGACCCAGGGGATCTGTTTCGCAGGGGTGCGAAACAGTTGCCATTTCGGGATGACCGCCTATTATCCGATGCTGGCCGTCAAAAGCGGGATGATCGGGCTCGCCGGCTGCAACACGGCCACCGTCATGGCCCCCTGGGGTGGAGGGAAGTCGGCGATCGGGAACAACCCCCTGGCGATTACGGTCCCGACCAATAAGCCCTATCCGCTTGTTCTCGACATGGCGATGAGCGTGGTCTCCGGGGGGAAGGTGCGCCTCGAGGCGGTCAAGGGGATGAAGATCCCCATCGGTTGGATCCTCGACGAACAGGGGCGCCCGACGGATAATCCGGCGGATATGTTTCCCAACGGGACACTCCTCCCGCTGGGGTACAAGGGGTTCGGCATGGCGATCATGATCGAGATCCTCTCCGGGATCCTGACCCGGGCCGCCACGCTCAGCGAGATCCCGCTGTGGTTCGACAAGACGAGCGTTCCCACGAACCTGGGGCATTTCTTCATGGCCATCGACATCGGGACCTTTCTTGCGCCCGAGGCATTTAAAGAATCGGTCGGCCGGATGATCGATGCGCTGAAGAGCTCCCCCCCGATGGAAGGATCGGCCGGGATCTTCATGCCCGGCGAGATCGAGTATCTGAAGGAACAGGAGTATGGCCAAAGCGGCATCCCCGTCTCCCCCGAGGTGCTCAAGACCCTGGACGGCTTCGCGGAGAAGCTCGGGATCACCCCCGTTCCCCGGTGATCCTTTTGGGATCCGTCCGGTGTCGGTGAGACGAGGGTTGTCATAGGGTAGGTGCCGAAATGCATCGGCACCACCTGCTTGGGTTGCACCCACTCCACCGCCTGCGCGGCCCGCACCGGGTCCATGGTGAAATGGCCGACGGTCGCTATCGTCCCCTTTGCACTTTTGGCGTGGATATTGTAAAGATCAATGCATGGAAAAGACACCGAACGCATATGAAAAGATCTACCAGGGATTGGCGTTGATCGCCGATCCCATCTACCGTTACGCAACCTTCACCGTTCCGGCGTCGGGCGGGGTGCGGGCGGGCGAGAAGACCGAAAAAGATCTGATCGATTCCCCCTGGGTCCAGCGCCTCCGCAGGATATATCAGCTTCAGAGCGCCCGCTGGGTCTATCCGGCGGCCGAACATACGCGTTTCCAACATTCCCTGGGGACGATGCACATCGCCGGCGAATTCGGGTGCCATCTCTACCCTTCGCTCAAGGGGGTCTGCCCCGATCTCCCCTCCCGGAACTATGTCGAAGAGCTGCTCCGTGTGGCGGGGCTTCTCCACGACGTCGGACACGGCCCCTACGGCCACTTTTTCGACGACCATTTCCTGGACCGGCATGGCCTTACGCACGAAGACCTGGGACGGCTGATTATCGTCCGTAAGCTGGGGCGGATCATTGCGCGGATCCGGAGGAGCCCTTCGGGACCCTTCGCCGCGGGCGAGATGCTTGATCCGGCCGCGGTGGCGTTTCTGATCAAGATACCGGCTGAGCGCGATGCGGCGATGCCGCGGTGGCTTCAGCTCCTTCGGCAGCTCTTCTCCGGCACCTACACCGTGGATAATCTCGATTACGTCCAGCGCGACGCCTTCATGACCGGCTTTTCGCTCGATATCGTCGACATGGCACGGCTGCGTTTCTACACCTTTTACACGAAGGCCGGCCTCGCTTTGCACCAGGCGGGCATCTCGGCCCTCAGCCGCTTTCTGAATGGCCGCTTGAATCTCTATGCGAACGTCTATTTTCACAGGACGACGCGGGCGCTCGATCTTCACCTCCAGGAGATCTTCCGGGATACGATGGGTTTGCTCCTGCCAGTCAATCCCGCCGAGACCCCGGAGGCGTACCTGGACTGCGACGAGTGGAGCCTCTTCTCCGAGGTCCGTCGCTGGTCGGAAAGCGACAACCTCCAGAAAGCGAGGCTCGGGAGGGAATGGGAAAAACTTCACCGGCGGGAGGTCAAATGGAAGATGTCGTTTTCAGCGGAAATCTCCATCGACCAGCTCCAGAAGGGGACCCGCTTCTCCCGCGCCGCGGACTATGAGGAGCAGATCCGATCGCACCTTCCCGGCTTTCTTCGGAATAAACCGATCCGTGTCGATCTTGCGACCCAGGACCCGAGACCCCTGAACCCGATGGCGGATACCGAAAAGCGGATCAATATCTTCAATCCGTCGACGGGGATCACATCGCCCGAACCCCTCCGAGACATCTACCGCTTCATCCCGGCCCGTATTGTTCATTTTCGGGTCTTTTCCCTAAACCACGACCACGACGACCTCCTTGCTCACGCGGCGGAACGGACGCTCGAGGCCGCCGAAGGGGTCGCGAAAACGAATATCTGATGACGAGCAACGATCCGGAAACCACCGATCTTACGTTGTTTGTCCGGACCTCGGGCGAGGAAATCGCCCGATGGAACCGCCGGCGCATTGTCGAGGCGCTGATCCGCGAGACCGGAACCGATGAAGTTACCGCCGAGGCGATCAGCCGGGAGGTGGAGAAGCAGATCGTTGCTTCGGGAATCGGCCTGCTCACGACGGCGCTGATCAGGGAACTGGTCGATGCCAAGCTGATCGAAAGGGGTCTGGAAACGGAAAGGCGGCTCCATGCCCGCCTCGGTTTTCCCCTCTACGACGTCCGTCGACTCATTTTCCATCAGAACAAGGAAAACGCCAACGTGCCCCACGTCCCCGAAGGGACAAGCCTGGCGCTTGTCGAGGGGATCAAGCGGGAATATGCCCTCCACGACGTCTTCTCGCGGGAGGTCGGCGATGCCCACGTATCCGGGGATCTCCATTTGCACGGCTTGGGTTACATCGACCGGCCCTACAGCTCCTGTCAGTCGCTGGAATACCTGAAGCGTTTCGGTCTGAAGCTGCCCCATTCCGTGACAATCGCCGGGCCGGCGCGGCATGCGGAGGTCCTGCTGGCCCACATGGTCCGCTTCGGAGCCTCGCTCCAGGGCCATTTTGCCGGGGTGATCGGCTGGGATACGGTGAATCTCGCTTTTGCCCCCTATCTGACCGGGATGGGGCGACAGGAGATCGAACAGCTTGCCCAGATGCTCGTCTATGAATTTTCCCAGCTCACCTCCGCCCCCGGGGGGCAGGCGATGTTCACCGACATCCATCTCCACTGGGAAGTTCCCCGCTTTCTCGCCGATCTGCCCGCCGTCGGTCCGGGAGGGAAACCCACCGGTCGGACATGCGGGGAATACGGCGCTGAATCGCAGCAGCTTGCCCGGGCGCTTGTGAAGGTGTATCGAGGGGGAGACGCCTCCGGCAAGCCGTTCGTTTTCCCTCGAATGATCGTCCATATCTCCGAGGAGTTCTTCCGGACTCCCGGCCACGAAGCGTTCCTGGAGGAACTCTGCGGCGTCGCCTCGGCGATGGGGAACCCCTGTTTCGCCCTCGACCGGGAGGACGATGTTTCCTCGGCCGCCCGCCGCATCCCCGGCCTCGTTGAAAAGGATGCCGCGGAAGTCCCGGAAGCACTTCGGGGGCGGAGCGATGTATCGATCCAGAACGTCACCATAAACCTTCCCCGCCTCGGTTATCGTTCCCTGGCGGGTGATCGTTCTCTCTTCGTCCTCCTGGATGAGATGATAGCGCTTGCGGTGAAGGCGCATGTCCAGAAGCGCGAATTCATCGATAGCCTTCTTGCCCTCGGAGATGCAGGTCCGTTGGCCATGCTGGCCTTGCAGGGCGACGGCGTTCCTTCGCTTAGGATGGAGGATGCCCGCTACCTGATCGGCATAGCGGGGCTCAACGAGCTTGTCCAGATCCGTAAGGGCCGGCAGTTGCACGAGTCGGACGGGGCCCTGGCCTGGGGCCTCGATCTGATCCGACATATGCAGGAAGAGATTGACAAGCTCCGCAGGATTCACGGGATGTGTTTTGTTCTCGAACAGACCCCCGCGGAGACCACCGCTTACCGTTTCGCGCGCCTTGATCTGAAGCATTTTTCTCCGCAGTCGGGCCGTTACGTCCGGGGCGATCTGGCCAAAGGGGAGATCTACTATACCAACTCAACCCACCTCCATCCGGCGGCAACCGTCGACCCGCTGACCCGGGTGAGGATCGAGGGGAGTTTCCATCCCTTCTTCCGTTCGGGCGCGTTGACCCACATCGAGTTGGGCGCCGCCGAACCGCCGCCGGCGGCCCTTGCCGGCTTTATTGTCAGGGCTTTTGAAGAAACAAAGAACCGTCAGATCGCGTTTTCACCCGAATTTACCTCCTGCGGCCGCTGCGGGGCCACCTCCAGGGGGTTAATGCGGGACTGTCCCTATTGCGGGTCCCCGGAAGTGGATGGGCTGGCCCGGATCACCCGTTATATGAGCAGGGTATCGGGGTGGAACCGTGGAAAACGGGCCGAACTCCGTGACCGGAACCGTAACGAAGGGTATTTCCTAAATCCCCAGGAGCCTTGAATCCGCTGCGAGCGCTTACCCCGCGGCTTGCCGCGGGGTAAGCGAGCAAATACAATAGGTTTTGTTCAAGGAAGGAGTAAAGATTCTCCGCAGCTCGCCGCGGGGTGCTTCCATATCATTCTTCCCGCGTCCGGTCCAATGCGCGCTTCGGGAGACATGATTTCCGGGCTGCCGACGGATGCCCTCCCTGTTTCCTCTCTCCATTTTCTGTAAGAATTTAATCGGCCTGCCTCCCTTGACAGGGTATGGAGCGATTCATATATTATGCGCGATTTAGAGATGTCGTAAATCCATGGCAGAGAGCGAAGATGGAAGATTATATCATTAAAATATTTCGGGAGTCGAACCAGACCCAGGAAAATTTCGTCAACGAGAACCTGACGCGGATTGTGGCGGTTATCGAGGCGGTGACGGCGGCGCTCAAAGACGGAAACAAGATCCTATTCTTTGGCAACGGCGGTTCGGCGGCGGATGCCCAGCATCTGGCGGCGGAATTTGTCAATCGGTTCGTGATCGAGCGGCCTCCCCTGCCGGCCATCGCGCTCACCACCGATACGTCGGTGCTCACAAGCATTGCCAACGACTACGATTTTACGGATATCTTCAGCAAACAGATTCGGGCCATCGGTCAAAAAGGGGACATCGCCTGGGGGATGAGCAGCAGCGGGACCTCCGCGAATGTGGTTAAGGCCCTGGAAACGGCAAAGAAGATCGGCATGGTCACGGTGGGCCTGACCGGTCGGGACGGGGGGGACATGGCCAGGATTGTGGATCACTCCCTGAATGTCTCTTCCACCAGCACCCCCCGCATTCAGGAAGTGCATATCACGGTGGGGCATGTCATCTGCGAGATGGTGGATTTCAAACTCTTTCAGAGGCCGGATAGCAGGTAAAGGAAGTATGGCAAAAAAAATGAAAATGGATGCAACCAAGGCGAGCGAAAACATTCCGGGACCGGTGGAAACAGCGGAACCGCTGCCGGAGAAGAGTACGGAGGCCGCTGAAGATAAAGCGCGCGGAAGTCGGTCCGGAGAAGAAGAGCTGATATGCAAACTCAAGGAAGCGGAGAAGCGGGCTGACGAGAATTACGATAGATATGTGCGTGTTGCGGCCGAACTTGAGAATTACAAGAAACGGGCCGTCCGGGAGAAGGCGGACGCGATAAAATACGGCAACGAAAGCCTGCTCAGGGACATCCTGCCGCTCGTCGATAATGTGGACCGGGCCCTGGAGCATGCCGGAACTTCCGACGATTTCGGGGCTTTCAAAGAAGGGCTCAAGATGCTTCACGGGCAGCTCCTGTGCTGTCTCAAGAAGCATGGCGTTGAGGTGATCGATACGGCGGGAAAGGATTTCGATCCCAACGTGCATGAGGCTATGCTGCAGGTCGTAAGCGATGAACATGGGGCGGGCAAGGTGGCCAACGAGTTCGAGAAGGGTTATCTCTTGAACGGCAGACTGCTCCGTCCTGCAAGGGTATGCGTCTGCAAGCGGCCTGAATAAGAAAATCGGTAGGAGTGCGAAAAGGATAATTCATTCAAGGAGGATTGGAAATCATGGGAAAGATTATTGGGATAGATTTGGGAACGACGAACTCGTGCGTCGCGGTGATGGAAGGCGGAGACCCCGTCGTGATCGCAAACCAGGAGGGGAACCGGACAACACCCTCGATGGTGGCCTTCACGGAAAGCGGGGAACGGTTGGTGGGACAGGTTGCCAAAAGGCAGGCCGTCACCAACTCGGAGAACACCGTCTATGCGATCAAGCGGCAGATCGGGAGAAAGTATAATTCGAAAGAGGTGCAGTATGACCGGACGATCAGTCCCTTCAAGATCAGCGAGGCGGCCAACGGCGACGCCCAGGTGACGATCAGGGGAAAGAACTACAGTCCGGCGGAGATCTCGTCGATGATCCTGGTGAAGATGAAGCAGACAGCCGATGATTACCTCGGGGAGAAGGTCACCGATGCGGTCATTACCGTACCGGCCTACTTTAACGACTCGCAGCGGCAGGCAACCAAGGACGCCGGTAAGATCGCGGGACTCAATGTCCTGAGAATCATCAACGAGCCGACGGCGGCGGCTCTGGCTTACGGACTGGACAAGAAGAAGGATGAAAAGATAGCCGTCTTCGATCTCGGCGGTGGGACCTTCGACATCTCGATCCTCGAACTGGGGGGCGGCGTCTTTGAAGTCAAGTCAACAAATGGCGATACGCATTTAGGCGGCGAGGATTTCGACCAGCGGCTGATCGATTTCCTGGCGAATGAATTCAAGAAAGACCAGGGGATCGATATCCGGAAGGATAAGATGGCCTTGCAGCGAATCAAGGAAGCGGCGGAGAAGGCGAAGATGGAGCTTTCCAGTTCTATGGAGACGGACGTCAACCTTCCCTTCATTACGGCCGATGCCTCGGGACCCAAGCACATGAACATCAAGCTGACCCGGGCGAAGCTGGAGGCGCTGGTGGAGGACCTGATCGAAAAGACGGTTCCTCCTTGCCTGACGGCCCTCCAGGATGCGAAGCTAAAGACGAGCGACATCGACGAGGTGATCCTCGTCGGCGGGATGACCCGGATGCCACGCGTCCAGCAGAAGGTGAAAGAGATCTTCGGCAAGGAACCCCACAAGGGGGTCAACCCCGATGAGGTGGTCGCCATCGGCGCCGCTATCCAGGGCGGCGTACTGACCGGCGATGTAAAGGACGTCCTGCTGCTGGACGTGACCCCGCTCTCCCTAGGGATTGAGACTTTGGGCGGAGTCATGACGCGGCTGATCGAAAAGAACACGACGATCCCGACCAAGAAAAGCCAGATCTTCTCTACGGCGGCGGATAACCAGCCGGCTGTGAGCATCCATGTTCTCCAGGGTGAGCGTTCCATGGCGGCAGACAACCGGACGCTCGGGCGTTTTGAGCTGGTCGGAATTCCCGCGGCGCCGAGGGGAATGCCCCAGATCGAGGTCGGCTTTGATATCGACGCGAACGGTATCGTCCATGTCTCGGCGAAGGACCTGGGAACCGGAAAAGAGCAAAGCATCAAGATCACCGCCTCCAGCGGTCTTACCGAGGAAGAGATAAAGAAGCTCGTGAAGGAAGCCGATGCCCACGCCGAGGAGGACAGGAAGAAGAAAGAGCTTATCGAGGCGAGGAATCAGGCCGACTCGCTGGCATATAGTGTGGAGAAGAACATCAAGGAGTTTGGCGATAAGATCGACGCCGCCGAAAAGACACGGATCGAAGAAAGTATTGCCAAGGTGAGAAAGGCGATCGAAGGAGACGATCTGGCGGCGATCAAGGCGGCGCAGGAAGAGCTCACCAACTCCTCGCATAAACTGGCCGAGGCGATGTACGCCAAGACCGCGTCGCAACCGGGAGCAGGGACCGGCCCTCAGCCCGGGGAGGGCGCGGACGCACGTACCGGAGGCGGTAAGAAAGACGACGATGTGGTCGACGCCGATTTCGAGGACGTAAAAAAATAGAATCAAGAATCAAAAACGGCCCGGGGTGCTTTCTCTTAACCCCCGGGCTTTTTTTATCGACGGCGGACGCCATTTGTTGTAAAGAAGCAAAGGGGTAAGGCTTCTCCGCTGCATAGAGCGGTGGGTCATTTTGCGAAGTGGTGATCAATCGAGGCGCGCGGATGGGTAAGCGGGATTTTACAGCGAAAGTCGGGCGATGTTGTAGTGCGACGCTGATCGTGATTCTCTGCATGTTGCTTGCGATAGTGTGCCCCGGAGCCGCTGCCGAGAGCATCCCCGCGGCCGACGGCTATGCTGTCGGCTGCATTCTTCCCCTTTCGGGACGCAATGCCGCCTACGGCAATCGGGCGCTCGATGCCGTCCTCCTTGCGGCTGGAGTTTTTAACGCGGCCAAGGAGACGCCGATCCGCGTTATCATCGAGGATTCGCAGAGCGAAGCGGCTGTGGCCGGGGCGGCGGTGGAAAAACTGGCCCGCGCCGGAGTGACCTGTATTCTCGGGCCATTGGGGAGCCAGGAAGCCCTGGAAGCGGCGAAGGAAGCCCAGCGTCTGAAGGTCCCCATCCTGACCCTCACGCAACGGGAGGGGATCACGGAGGTTGGTGACCACGTCTTCCGGGCTTTTCTTACCGCGGCGATGCAGGTCCGGACGGTCGTCCAGTATGCCCAGGCGGAGCTGGGTCTCCGCCGGTTTGCCATCCTTTATCCGAATGACCCTTATGGCCAGGAGATGGCACGGCTGTTCAGGGAAGAGGTGCGAAGAAAGGGCGGCGATATCAGGAAAGAGAAGTCATATCAAGCCGGCCAGACCGATGTAGGTGAGGAGATCCGAGCCCTCGGCGGTATTGCGCCGGTCGCTCAAGGTATGGAAACCGTTGCCGGGATTCCCCCGAAACCCAATCCCGGTTTCGAGGCCCTGTTCATCCCCGATTTCTCATTCCGTGTTGCAACGATTGCACCGCAACTCGCATATTACGATATCACGGGTATCCGGCTTCTCGGGACGAGCGGATGGGATTCCCCGGAGCTTCTCAGGGGCGATCCCGGGCATTTACAGGGGTCCGTCTTTGTAGACGCTTTCTTTACTGCGAGCTACCGGCCCGAGGTGAATGATTTCATAGAAGCATTCTATACGGCCTACGGACGCGAGCCGGATACGATGGAGGCCCTTGTTTATGACGCCGCGGAGATCGCGGTAAAGCTGCTTCTGGAAAACCGCGGCGGAACAAAAGAGGCATTCCGCAGGGGTCTCATGCAGATCAAAGGGCATCGCGGCGTTTCGGGAAAGACCTCATTCCCGGCATCGCGGGATGCGGAAAAGGATCTTTTCATCCTGACGGTCAGAGATGGACGGATCGTCCAGGTGAAGTAGAGGGGAAACATGCGCTTTCTGCTGACAAATGACGACGGGATCTACGCGCGGGGACTCGCTGCGCTTTACCAGGAGCTTGCGAAGGACGCCGAGTGCATCGTTGTGGCGCCCGAGGTCGAGCAGAGCGCCGTGGGCCATGCGATTACGATCTTCCGGCCGCTGATGGTCCGGAAGGCCAGAAAAAACGGTACTTTTCTCGGCTATGCCGTCGCGGGCACGCCTGCGGACTGCGTCAAGATAGGGATTTGCGAGCTGGCCTGCGGGCCGATCGATCTGGTGGTGTCAGGGATCAATCGAGGGGCAAACGTGGGGATCAATGTTCTCTATTCGGGGACCGTGTCGGCGGCGACCGAGGCGGCAATCCAGCGGGTTCCCTCAATAGCGATCTCGCTCGACACCCATCAGGAGGCGGATTTCACCGCGGCCGCCCGCTTCGCCCGGCGGATCGCCGCCTTCGTTCTTCGGCACCCCCAGCCCCCCGTGGCGCTCAATGTCAATGTTCCGGCTATCCCGGAGAGGGAGATCAGGGGTATCGCGGTCGTGAAACAGGGGCACGCGCGCTTGATGGAGAACTTCGACAGGCGGATCGACCCGCGGGAGAATATATACTACTGGTTGGCCGGGGACACCGAGCTGCCCGCCTGCGAGGATGAGGATACGGACGCCTGCGCCCTGAAGCGGGGGATGATCACGATCACGCCCATCTGCTTCGATCTTACCCGCTACGACCTACTCGACGGCCTGAAGAGCAGGATCAAAGACCATTTTCCCCATCTTTGACGGCATTGTAAAGAAGTCGAAAATCAACCCCAAACGTCATGTCGGCCCCGTATCCAGTACGGGCTGAACTCAAGCCGGCATCCGGCAATTTCAGATGGTTACGAAAACACCGGACCCCGGCTTTCGCCGGGGTAACGACTTTTTGGCGGAATCGACTTAGTTCGCCGGCGGGACGGTAACGAAGCGGGCCCTTCGGTTCTTTGCCCAGGCGGCTTCATCGTGTCCCTTATCCAGCGGCATTTCCTTGCCGTAGCTGATGCTCTTGATTCGCTCCTTCGCGATGCCCAGGTCGACAAGGTATTTTGCGGCCTCTGCCGCGCGTTTCTCGCCCAGGGCCAGGTTGTATTCCACCGTGCCTCGCTCGTCGCAATGCCCTTCCACTACGAGCTTGTACTGCGGATACTTCGCATACGCCGGGGCGGCCGCTTTCAGGATCGACTGGGCGAGAGGCTTGAGGTTGTACTTGTCATAATCAAAGCCGATGTCCGAAATCTGGAGTTCTTTCAGAATAGCCGCCTTGGCTGCCGCTTCTTTCTTGGCCTTTTCGGCTGCTTCCTTGGTCGCCGCTTCCCGCAATGCCTGTTCGCGCAGGTCCTGCTCACGAAGCGCTTTTTCCCTGGCGGCCGCATCATCCTTCGAAGGCGCAGGCGCTTTGGCTGCCGGTTTGGGCTCGGGTGCAACCACCGCCGTCTCCTTTATCGCCGTCTTTTTCGTGCAACCGGCGAGGAACGTGACGGAGAGACATAAAACCAGAGCGACCAGCACAGCCCATCCCCAACTTCTTTTCATCATAGTCTTTCCTCCTTTTCTGCTGTCATATCATGTCGCTTGCGATGCGACAGTTTGAAGTATCGCCTCCGCGGATATTAGTTAATGTTAGCTTACCAGTCAAGCGAAATCTATCTTTCCGGGGACGAACCGGGCAGAGGGCTTTAGCGACTGGCGATGGCATCGCGGTATACCTTCCAGAGGGATTCGTATTTCTCGGTCAGCCTGAAGCTGCAATCGCTGAGAGCCCAGATGTTTACCAGTCCTTGAATGAGGGCAAACAGCAATGTCGCCGCGGCATCCAGGTCCATATCGCTTCGGACGGTGCCGTCTCGGACACCGTCGGTGAGAAGCTCTTTGAGGCGGGATATGTATTTGTCGATCGCCAGATAAGCCTGTTTGTTCAGTTTTCGGTCACCGATGCTGATGATCTCGGCGATGACATGAAAGGAGAATCCCTTGCGCAGGTCGATTGCGGAGAAGTGATTCCCGATGACCTTCTCGATGGTTTCGATCGTCACCGGCCCCGTACCCGCGCTTTCAGGTGATATTTCTCTTATAATGATCGCTTCAAGCTGGAGAAGAAGGAAGGAGAGGATGCTCTTTTTGCTCGTGAAATGGCGGTAGATGGCCGCTTCGGAAATACCTACCGCCGCGGCGATCCGCTTGACGGTGAGCTGTTCACAGCCATATTTGAAGATGAGCTTTGCCGCAGCCTCGAGTATCTGCTGCTGGCGAAATTCCGTTTTTTTTCTTTTTGTCGCCATCGTATAAATCCTTGGCTGGTTTGCCGATCCATGCCAACGATCGCTACTTATACAGCGAATGCGCATTGATAATAGTTAATGTTCGCTAACAATGTCAAGGAAAATAATTGTAAGGGACATTACCCCATCAGCGCCTTGGGGAGCCAGAGGGTGATCGGAGGGTACACGATCAATATCGCCAGCGCGACCAACAGCGCCACGAGAAAGGGGATCAGCGCCCGCGATACTTCCAGGATGGTGGATTTTGAAATGGCCGTAACGACGAAGAGGTTCGCCCCCACCGGCGGGGTTAGAAGCGCTAACTGGATATTGACCGTAAAGACCACGATGAAGTGTACGGGATCGATTCCCAATTGTTTCACCACCGGCATGAGGATGGGGATGAGCATCATGATCATCGGCAGGGGCTCCAGCGGGAAGCCCAGCAGGAGAATGAGGAGGTTGATCATGAACAGGATCAGCAAGGGGTTGTCGGTAATCGCCAGGAAGGTCTGGGCCAGTTTCGGCCCGATCTGCTCGGCCGTTGCCACCCACCCGATCACGCTCGCCCCGGCGATCGTGAAGGTGATGGAGGCCGTTGTCACCGCGCTGTTTCTGAGGGCTTCCAACAAGGATGGCCAGGTGAATTCCCGATAGATTGCCCCTCCCAGGAACAGCGCGTACGCGACGGCGATGCCCGCTGCCTCGGTGGGGGTGGCGATGCCGAAGATCATCGTTCCCAGAACAACGACCGGCATCAGCAGACACAGCACGGCATCGCGGGTGCTCAGGAGGAGTTCTCTGACTTCAAACACCGACTCTTTGTCCATTTTTCGCTTGCGGGCGATGAGATAGGTGGCGATGAGCAGCATCACCCCCATGAGAAAGCCGGGAACGGCGCCCCCCAAAAACAGTCGGCCGATGCTGACGCCGGTCATGCTGCCGATGAGCACGAAGGGGATGCTGGGCGGAATGATGGGGCCGATGGTGGCGGAGGAAGCGATGACGGCGGCGGCCATCTCCGGCGGGTATTTCGCTTTTTTCATGGCCGGGATGAGGATCGTGCCCGTCGCCGCGGCGTCCGCGACCGAAGATCCCGACATCCCCGCCATGATCATGTTGACGACAACCGAGACATTGGCCAACCCTCCCGTGATATGGCCGACCAGGGCCCGGGCAAACCTCACCAGGCGCACCGTCACCCCGCCTTTTTCCATCAGCTCGCCGGCCAGCATGAAGAGCGGGACGGCCAGCAGGGGGAATGAATCCAATCCGTAGACAAAGTTCTGGGGGATGATCGAAAAGGGGATCGGAGTCGGTCCCAGCCACGAAATCAGGATATAGACCATCCCGCTGAGCCCCATCGCCGTCCCCAGCTCCATGCCCAGCAGTATGAAAATCAGCATCATGCCGAAGAGGAGGATCATTTACGATTTCCTTTCTTTGAACAGATCGATCCACATCTGGGCAATGAGCGCCGACAGTCCCAGCGGAATGACCAGATAGACGAAGGCCATGGGATAGTCGAGCGCCGGGGTGGTGATCTCCATCCGCTGCAGCTCCGCCATCGATCGGACTGTGAGCAGGATGACCGCCGCCAGAAAAGCCGATGCGATCCCGACGACCGCAAACTCTACGGCTCGCTTCAATCTTGCTGGGAGCAGGGTAACAAGGGCATCGATGGACATGTGCCTTCGGCGACCGTAGGCCGCGCCGATACCGATGAACGCGAGGTAGATGAAAACGATCCGGGCCATCTCCTCCGACCAGTCGAGAGGGTCATTGAATACATACCGCAGGACGACCTGGGCGACGACGAGGATCGTCATTAAGGCGATACATGCCATGGAGAGATACTCCAAGGCGGTCGTCAGCCCTCCGGCAAATCGGTGTTTCGTCTTCATCGCACCGCTTGGATCCTCTCGTAGAACCCCTCTCCCCAGGCCTTGGGGGCGAACGCCTTCCAGACGTCCTTCATCGCGTCCCTGAAGGCTTGAACATCCGGGACGATCACGTCGCCGCCCTTGGATTTGGCCTTCCAGATTCCCTGGTTGTTGGTCTCCTGCGCCAGCATCTCTTTGCGCAATTCCATCGAGACGCCGTTCCAGACCTCCATCCAGACCTTCTTCGTCTCGGGCGTCAGATCCTGCCACACCTTGTCGTTGATCTGCACCCAACCCGGGGGGTTGACGTGCCCGGTCAGGACGAGGTACTTCTGCACTTCAAAAAAGCTGCTTTTGACGATGAAGTCGGTGGGGTTCTCCTGCCCGTCGATCGCCCCCTGCTGCAGGCTCGTGTACACCTCGGCGATAGCCATGGGGGTTGGTTTCGCCCCTACGGACCGCCAGGTGGCAAGGTTCACCGCCGATTCGGGGACCCGGAACTTCAGTCCGACCATATCGGCGGGTTTGCGAACCGCCACCTTGCCGAAGGTACAGTTGCGCATTCCCCGAAAGACCCAGCCGGCGGTCCGGATCCCCGATCTCTCAACCAGCCTTTTGTTCTGCTCTTCCCATAGCGGGCCGTTGATCACCTTGTCGGCGTGGTCGAGGTCCCGAAAAAGGTATGGAAGAACCGCCGTGTCCAGAATGGGGTTCCAGCCACCCATCCCGGAGATCATGAAGGCGAGCGCCCCGACCTTGACCGACTCGATCATCTGGCGTGCCGACCCGAGTTGCGAGCCGGGATAATGGGTAATCTGAATCTTGCCGTTGGTCGCCTTCTTGATCCTTTCGGCGAACTGGATTCCGGCAATACCCATGGCGGCGTTATCGGGATCTTCGGACCCCGATTTGAGAATCAGGGTTTTCTGCCCTTCTCCGGTGTAGGCCAGCGCCAGCCCTCCCCCTGCCGACTGAGCGGCCAAAAAGAAAGAGCACGCCAAAACGACTCCTATCCAACTTTTTTTCATCATTTTTCTCCTCCTTTTCGATGGATTTCTCCGGCAGGCGCTATCGGAAAAAATATCCGGTTGCCTGGATACGAGGCCGTGGATTTTACCCGATGGTGCCGGCCTTCTTCATTTCCGCGATCTCCCTTTCGGAGTACCCCAGCCCCTCCATGATCTGATCGGTGTGCTCGCCCGGATCGGGGGCCTTCATCCGGATCTCCGCGGGCGTCTTGGACAGCTTGATGGGACTGTTGAGGACCTTGATCCTGCCGTATTTCGGGTGGTCCCATTCGATGAAAAATTCATTGGCCGCTGCCTGTTCGTCCAGGGTCACCTCCCGGGGGGTCTTGACCGGCGACCAGACGAGCTTGTTGGCCAGCAGGATCTCGATCCAGTCCGCATAGGTTTTTGTCCGGAAAATCACCTCGATGATCGCCACCAACTCGGCGGAGTTCCGAGCGCGGGCCTCCAGGGTCGCAAACCGGGGGTCGTTCTCCAGATCGGTCCGCTCGATGGCCCTGCAGAAGGATGGCCAGTAGTGTTGGGCATTGGTCATCCCCAACATGACCCAGCGGCCGTCCTTCGTGGGATAGACATTCCGGATCGGGTTTCCCAAAGTTTTTCGCTGGGGTCGAAACGCGTCTTCGCCGGTGATGAGGCAGTGGTTGATGTCGAATCCGAGCGCGTACGTTGCGGTGTTGAACAGCGAAACATCGACCTCCTGGCCGACCCCCGTCCGTTCCCTGATCAGAAGGGCCGCCATGATCCCTGCGAGCAGGCTGAGCGAGGTGATGCTGTCTCCATAACCGGGCCGGGAGATATTGGGGGGACTGTCGGTGTCGTGCATGAGATCCATGACGCCGCTCCGCGCCCAGAAGGCCACGGAGTCGTAGCCGCCGGCGTTTTTCTCCGGTCCCTTGCGCCCATAGCCGGTGAGGTTGGCAAAGACAAGCTTCGGGTTGACCTTTACCAAAGCGTCGTATGTCAGATTGAATTTCTCCAGCTCGTAGGGCCGAAGGTTATTGAGGAAAACGTCGGCGCCGGCGATGAGGCGGTGCAGGATCGATTGTCCCGCGGGGGTTCCGATATTGAGCGCGATCCCCTTCTTGTTCCGGTCCATATGTTCCCAGAGGTAGTTGATCTCGTTGGGTTTCATCCACCCCCCGGCGCCCTCTTTCAATAATGTCCGCATCATGTCTCCCCGGCCGGGCGGCTCGACATGGATCACCTCGGCCCCCCAGCCGGCCATGAGCATTCCCGCCAGGGGCATGGCGGCGGCGCCTCCAACCTCAATGACCTTGATTCCTTCTAATCCTGTTGGCATCAGGATCACCTTTCCTTGATCCTACCAGATTTTGGCATAACTTGGAAATCATGTCCCGATCCAGCGTGTAGAGGTAGCACGATTTCCAAGCCTTTTATGCGCCTTTCACCGCGCTCAGCGCCGCAGCCTTTTCCGCCTCGCGGCGGGTGATGGCCTCGGCGCGCGCCAGGATATAATTGACGTGTTTCATGTTGGCTACATCGTACATCCGCCCGTCGACGGTTACCGAGCCTTCCCCCTTCGCATACGCCTCGTCGAGTGCGGCTTTCACCTTTTTGGCCATCTCAAGGTCCTTTTGCGGCGGCTTGAAGCCTTCGTTGCAGGCAGTGACCCAGCCCGGATGGATGATACTGGCCCCCATGAACCCCATCCACTGGGCATGCTGGCAGGATTTGAACATCGCCTCATCCCCCATCGAAATGGAGGTGAAATCGACGCCGTTCTGCGCACCGAGGCTGTGGGCCTGCACGCCCGCTGCGCGCGCCGCGAACAGAAGGGCGTTTTCGGCGTAGAAGTACTGCTCGAAATTCAGTTCGATGAACCGTGGGAACCCCATGCTCACGGAGAGGTCCCCCTGGCCGATGTTCATCTGGGTGATCCTGGGGCTTGCTTTGGCGATGCTGTTGATGTTGACCACCCCCGCGGCGGTTTCGACGATAAGGTCAAAATAGATTTTCCCGGCGGGGAATCCCCGTTCCTGCTCCAGCCGGGTAACGATACGATCGATAAGCTGAACCTCCTCTGGATACTCGGGTTTGGGGATCATCACGCCGTCCAAACCGGGGACCATGATAGCGGAGAGATCCTCCTCTTCGATTTCCCGGTTATCCCGGTTGATGCGCACCTGGATCTCGGCCCCGCCTTTCTTGACGATGGGAATGACATCCTTCACCAGTTTGCGGGCGGAGTCCTTGTCGGACGGGGCAATGGCGTCTTCAAGGTCAAGGATGATCACATCCGCTCCCCGAGTCCAAGCTTTTTCGACAAATTTCTCACGGTTCACCGGGACAAAGAGCTTGGATCTGCGGACTAAAGTGAGAAGGTGATTCTGCGCATTCGGCATGACGACCTCCAAAAGGAAAATGATGATGCAAACCTCTGATGTGTCGCTCACAGAGATCATAGAGCCTGCCCGGTGTCAAGAAAAAACTGTTCTACAAGAAATCCTTGCCGAGAGTCCCGGTGCGGCTTAGGGATCATTCGTAATGAGCCTTGAGATGGCGGGGAGCCAGGGGGTATGAGGTATCAGAAAAAGGGCGCAATAAATGTGGCGGTCTATTGATAAATTGGGTAAGATGGATACGGGTGTTTGCCATTGATGAATTTTCGTCCCCGTTCACTGTTGCCCGGAGTGTTTGTATAGATGGAACATCACCACAGGCAGAACCAGCCGGCGTCGTTGAAAAACCTTGTCTTCGCCATGGCGATAAACGGCGGGATCGTGGTCTTCGAAATGGTGTTCGGTTTGCTGATCCAAAGCATGGCGCTCATTTCGGACGCCGTCCACAACTTGAGCGATATAGCGGCCATGCTCTTCAGTTACTGGGCGGAAAAGGTTGCGCATCGTCCTGCGAACACGGCCAAGACTTATGGTTATCGAAAAATCGAGTTTATTGCCGCATTCGTCAACAGTATCGTCTTGTCGATCGTTATCGCGTTTGTCTTTTGGGAAACCCTCAAGAGACTTGTCGCACCCCCGGATATTCCCGGGAAGGAGATGCTCTGGGTTGCCGTCGTGGCCTTTGTCGGCAATGGGACGGCAACGCTTTTGTTGCAAAAGATCTCGGCGCTGAATTTCAATATGAAGAGCGCCTGGCTCCATTCGCTTCAGGATGCGCTGTTTTCACTGGGCGTCATTGTCGGCGCCCTGCTGATCACTTTCTTCGGTTGGCGTTTTGTGGACCCGCTTATCTCGCTGGTTATCTGTGTCGTTATCGCCCGTCAGATTATAAAGATCGTCAGGCAGACGATCGATACCCTCCTCGACGCCGTACCGCCCGGCATCGATTTTACAGCGGTCCGCGATGATCTGCTGGCAATCCCCGATGTCGCCGAGGTCAACGATCTCCATATCTGGCAGACCGGCGCCGATCAGAAACTGCTGTCCGCCCATTTGCTGTTCAAAGGGGAATCCGGCGAAGCAATCATCCGTTCGTCCCAGGAGATGTTGTTTCATAAATATGGAATCAACCACACGACGATACAACTCCTCCCCCTTTCTTCCGGGGAGATGCAACACTGCAGCCACTGCAATTGAGAAAAGACGGGTCCTTCCCGGAAAGAACGGATACATATTACCCGGTTCAAGAGGGGTGTGGATACCTGTTTCGGATACAAAATATCCATGCTATCATACGGCATACCGGTTGTCCCTTCGCCCTATGATGTAAAGTATTAACATACAGAGACCGGAAAGCGAGCGCCGCGTTTAGGGGGAAAACATCGCGTTCATCTTTCAGGACTTCAACCTGGTTCCGGTCCTGACCGTATCGGAAAATATCGAATACCCTCTGCTTATGGTGCAGACCCTGCCAGCGGCGGAGCGAAAGGCCCGGGTGGAGCGGTTTCTGGAAGGGGTTGAAATGACCAGCCAGAAAGACAAGTATCCCGAATTCGGGGAGAAGCAGAACGACTACCGGATCGAATGCCGGATAGGGTATTACTTTTAATTCACGAGACATTGTGACGGAGACGGTACATGGCCGCAATGACCCCAAAAACAAAGAACCTTTACAACAGGATGGAGTGGGCGGGGGCGTTCGGCGATGTCGGCACCTTGATCCCTTTTGTGGTGGGCTACATCACGATCGTGAAGGTGGACCCCCTCGGGCTTCTTTTCATGTTCGGAATTGCCCTTGTGGCCTCCGGCATCTACTTCCGGACGCCGCTTCCGATCCAGCCCATGAAGGCCATCGGCGCAGCGGCCATCGCCGGGGGGATCAGCCCTTCGGCGCTGTTCGGATCAGGACTCACCACGGGGCTTTTCTGGCTTCTGGCCGGCATGACCGGGGTGATCCGGCCGATCTCCAGGCTTGTGACCAAGCCGATCGTGCGCGGCATCATGCTGGGGTTGGGATTCTCCTTCATGGTGGACGGGGTTCACCGCATGATCATGACGCCGGTTCTGGCGGGTATTGCTCTTGTCGTTACGTACGTTCTCCTGACGAACCCCAGGATCCCGGCCATGTTCATACTCCTTATCGTCGGCGTGGGCTCCGCGGTGATTATGGATCCGCAACTGTTGTCGGAACTGGCCAAGGTCCGCGTCGGTTTCAAGCTGCCGGTCTTCAGCCTCTCTTCGATGACCTGGAACGATCTCGTTGTGGGTACGTTGTTCTTCACCCTCCCGCAGATCCCGTTGACCCTGGGGAACGCCGTGATCGCCACTGTCGCCGAGAATAACGAGCTCTTTCCGGACCGAAAGGTCACGGAGAAGGAGATCGCAATCTCTCAGGGCATCATCAACCTGGTTGCGCCCCTCTTTGGCGGCATTCCCATGTGTCACGGCGCGGGCGGGATGGCCGGGCATGTCCGCTTTGGGGCGAAGACGGGCGGGGCGCCGGTGATCCTTGGAAGCCTCCTTGTTTTGCTTGCCCTTTTTTTCAGCGATTCCGTCGCCCTCTTTTTCAAGATATTTCCCAACGCGATCCTCGGCGTGATCCTGTTCTTCGCCGGTTCCGAACTTGCGATCGCGGCCAGGGACATCGGCGACAAAAAATCCGATTTCTACGCGATGCTCATCGTCGCCGCTTTTGCCATGTGGAACATGGGCGCGGCCTTCCTTGTGGGTATCATCTTGGACACCTCGTTAAGGAAAGGCTGGCTCAGGATTTGATGCGCGGAATGTTGACCGGTGTAAATGGTCGAGTAGTATAAAGGCTGAAACCAAGACGGAGGCAACGGACGGCGAAGCCGGGCTGCATTCCTTTTGTCGCGGCGCGCAACGCGGTGCTGATAGAAACGGGGCGATCTATCGGCATGTACAGAGGGGAAAATGAAAACACCGACCTTGTTGGAAATCCTGAAGGCGGCTCTGTACGTCGGTACTGTCGGATACGGCGGACCGGCGATTCTGGCGACGATGAAGAAAGTCATCGTTCAGCAAAAAAAGTGGATTACCGATGAGGAGTTCTTGAATGCCTTGAGTCTGGCGCAGATTTTACCCGGGGCCACTTTTTTCAACATGCTGGGTTATATCGGTTATAAGCTGCAGGGGCTCCGGGGTGGAATCCTGGCCCCTTTTGTCTTCGCCCTTCCGGCCACAGCGTCGATTACCATACTGGCGTGGGCCTATTTTACGTTCGGGAACCTGAATTTTGTCCATTCGATCTTCATGGGGCTCGGGGCGATGGTGGTTGCGCTGTTGATCAATGCAACCATGATCATGGGCAAATCGATCTTTCCGGGCACGGACCGAACTTCCTATAAAGGGATCGTGATTGCGGCGCTTTCGTTTTTGGGGATTCATTTTCTGCGCTGGAATGTGGTTTATATCATCGTCGTTTCGGGTGTGCTGGGCGCCTTGTTCTTCTATTACGGCAATGCTCTCGAGCCGGATAAAGGACCGAGCGATGCGGGGGTGGAAAAGGACGCTCCGAGAACAGGGGGGCTGCAACACTTCCTCGCCTCGGCGTTACTCGTCGGAGGGCTCGCCGTTGTCTTTTGGTCTGTCGCCGAAACCTGGACGCTCTTTACGACCTTCGGCAAGATTGGGTTGCTTGCCTTCGGCGGCGGCTTTACAGCTGTTCCCCTCATTCAGCATGTCGCCGTAGATGGGATGCGCTGGCTCGATCCGACGGCCTTCCGCGACGGGATCGCCATGGGTCAGATCACGCCGGGTCCCGTGCTGATTACGGCCACGTTCATCGGTTACAAGGTGAAGGGTATCGTCGGCGCCGTCGCGGCCACGCTCGGTATTTTTACCCCCCCGCTCGTGCTCATGATGCTGGCCGTCCGGGTGCATGCGAAGATCAAAGAACTCAAGATCGCCAAGGCGATCGTCAAAGGGTTTCTGTCCGGCTTTGTCGGCCTGCTGCTCTCCGTCGTACTCCAATTCGGCGTTCAATCCCTTATCGACTGGCGAACCTGGAGCATCCTTGCCGTTTCGGTTCTCTATCTGTGGGTCTGGAAGAAGAATGTGGTATGGCTGATCCTGGGGACGATCGGCGTTTCGCTGCTCGTGTTCTGAACCTGCCGCCGCGCTGGAAGATAAAAAACAAACAAGTCTTATAGAAAGTCGCAAAGATCATCATTGCGACTGTATTTTTATGTAGCGATAATCGCCGCCTGTCCCGCGTAGACGACCACGTATCTGAGGACGAAACCGCCCGTAAGTACCGATAGGGCCACAGCGCCGGAGATCCAGGGGTTGTGTTCCCGCATCGCCCGATGGCTGATGAAGTGGGGGATCAGCTCGTAAACCTCTAGTGAGAGCGGAAGCAGGACGCCGATCACGACAACCAGCCCCCAGAAGAGAAAGGTAAATTCTCCGCCCATGATAAGAACGGCTGCCTCCTGCGAGCTTCGGGACGAGGTATAGAGACCGAAAACGAACAGGAGGAGCGCGATGATCGACAGAACCATCAGAAAAAAGTCGATCGAATGGATCATGAATTTATCCGTCTCGATCCGCTCACGGGTCATTCCGTCGAATCCCTTGATAAAACAGCCGATGAGGCAGATCGAGGCCGCCCCCGTATTCAAGGCCGACACCAGAAAGAGCATGGGCAGCATCGGGTTGTTCCAGAAAGGGCGGGCGACCAGTGCGCCGAGAAGAACGCCCGTATAAATGCCCACAAGAAACGCCACAGGAAGGCCTACCAAGCCGACCCATCCCCGCAGACCGTTGAGGTTCTTCCGGTGCAATTTCCCCACGAGCGGATTCGTCTTCAACATTCGGATGATCGCCCATTTATCCAGACCTGGGGGGATCTTCCGGAGCAACTCCACCACATCAAAGCGGTCGGGCAGCCAAAGGTAGAAATTGACAAAGCTGATGACGGAAAAGATCAGCAGGAGCCAGGCCCCCAGGGACATGATCGAATGACCCTGCAGGTTAACCATCAGCTTCCAGAAGAGATGCGGTCGCTCGAGATCGTAAATGAGGCAGAGGAGTCCGATGATCAGCGGAAAGGGGGCGATATAGGCCCCGATACGGGTGATATTCTGGTACTTTTCCCTGCCGATGAAATAGGCAAGAGCGGAGATGGCAAAGGCGCCGGCGCTCAGCCCGGCGGAAAAAAGGTCGACAGCCACCAGCCAGTTCCAGAAAACAAAGATTGTCCCTTCCATTAAAGACTCCTTGCCGATATGTCGTTCTCTATGCTTATCCGATTCGCCGCCGGCGAATCCCGGTCAGCTTCACCCACCCCCAGTTTTGGGTTTGAAGTTGGGGTCTGCTTTCCCGAAAGAGGCGTCCCGGTAAAAAGCTGGAGTGTCTTTTGCATAGGCAAGCTCCACCGGTTCATTCGACTTCTCTGCTGCCGCGGTCATCTGCCATAATTTCTCTTGGTTTCCCAGTTTGGGAACGCTCTCTGTCTTGCTGCATGCCGCGAGCATCGAGCAGAGGCCCGCCGATAGAGTGGCGATGCCGAATCCAATGAACCTTCTTCTATCCATAATTTTTCACCTTCCCGTTGTTTGTTTCATTCAGTAAAAACAGATGGATCAGTTCGACGGCATTCCGGTAGAAAGAATGGGGGGTGGCCTTTTCCAGTGCCTCCTTCAGATCAGGCATCCAGTCGAGATGATCCCCGATGAATTGTTCGATCTGTTCATCCGATGCCGATTTATACAGGAGCGCGAGGAATTCCAGCTCAAGCACCAGATGATCGGGCATGCTGCGGAATGTCTCCGGGACCTCCAGGGACAAATGGCGATAAAGTTCATTCATGTGGAGGGCGCAGTCCCCCATGAGAAGGCCCTTGGATGCGGAAAAGACCATCCCGCACGTCTTGTCCGTGGTCCAGCTCTTGTATGTGGACTCCACAAGGGAAATCTTTTCTCCATCCCACTGGCCGAAAAGGCGCGCGTATTCTTCCTGCAAAGTGGGGAGAAGAGCTTCCCCGCTTCCCTCCCGGAGAAAAAACGATGCCAACCGGGTGTCGCCCTCCCAGCGGCGGACATATCCGTCGATCAGGCATCTGAGGTTTTCCTGCTGCAGTTCATCGACGATCGCCCTGTCGGGCGGCGCGACGAGCGATGCGGCAAAGACGCAAAACCGTTCTTTTTCACCCCGGGTCATTGATCAGGCCTTCCGGTATAAAATATGCGGTTTGGTGTTCATCTCCCTTTTGAATTCCCTCAGGCGATGCCGATTCCCAGCGATAAATTGCGCAATGTCACTCCGAGGGTCGTCCAAATCGCCAAACATGCGAACGCCGGTCATGCAGGTGGTCATGCATGCGGGCTTACCTCCCTGTTCCACAAACTCTATACAGAACCGGCACTTTTCGATGTATCCCTCCCGCTTGATGATGCGTACGTTGTAGGGGCAGGCGGCGATGCAATACTTGCAGCCGATGCAATCCTTCTTGTTGACCAGTACCACCCCGTCTTTCCGTTTGTGGGACGCACCGGTCGGGCAGACCGACACGCAGGGCGGATTATCGCAATGCTGGCATTGGACCGGTAGAAACTCCCGGTTGAAATTGGGGAACTTCCCGAATTCCCGTTCTTGGAGGTAATTATAGGCTTCATTCTCCTGCAGGCTGTTTTGATTCTGACAGGCAACGCGGCAGGCGTAACAGCCGACGCATTTCGTCTCGTCGATGACCATCCCGTATCTCGTCATATTTGCCTCTCTACGCCTTCCTTACCTGCACGATCACTTCCGAGGACATGGCGTGACCCACGGCGGGGTCAAACAGCGTCGGGAGGAAATCGTTGTAGGACAGCCCCTGATCATAGGCCGTGGTCAGATGCTTGGAAAATATCCCGTAACCGCTGGGGAGCCAGACACAGGAGGGGTGGAGGCCTTCGGTCAACTTCACGCGGATCCTCCCTTCGCCGATGAGGGATTTGATCTCCGCCACATCCCCGTTCTTCAGGCCGATAGCCTCCGCCCGCGCCTTGTTGATCAGCAGACGGATCATGTCGTACCGGCGGCTGATGGCCATCAAATAGGGCTGGTTGGCCGTCATGGCGTGGGTATGAATCGCCTGTTTGCCGTGGATCAGACGGAATGAATAGGGATCTTTCTCGTCGGGCGAAACCAGCGGCGCTTCCCATCGCGGGATCGCCGGGTAACCGAGACCTTCAAGCGCAGATGAAACAATCTCCACCTTTCCCGAGGGGGTCCCCAGTTTTCCGATTCCTTCCTTCCAGGTTACCCCGACCGGTAAAACGCCCCTGGCCTTCAACTCTTTCAGGGCAACCCCCAGGGGTTTCAGCCGAAGCGCGTTTGCTTCATCCAGGGTGAAGTCGAAGTACCTGCCGGCGCCGAGGCTCTTGGCCAAATCGCAGATGATCTGAAAGCCGGACCGCGAATCGAACAGGGGTTCTATCACCTTCCGTTGTATGCTGACCTGCGCCCGTTTGCCGGAGTGCTTGTTGTCGATCGCTTCATCGGCTTCCAGGTAGAAGGAGCCGGGGAGCACATAGTGGGCGATAGAGGCTGTTTCCGAGAGGACCGGATCGATGACGACGAGAAGTTCGAGCTTCTTGTAGCCGGCGATCACCCGTTTGGGGTTGGGGTTTGTTCTGAGGGGGTTATTGTGATAGACAAAACCGCACTTCAACGAACCCCGCAGAGCCAGTTCGGGAATGGAATGGGATATCCCGTCCACATAGGAGCCCAGGGGGTATCTTCCGGGTATGCCCGTTCCATCGGCCTTCGGACCGGAGGGACCGGCCGGCGGCGGATGGGTGGGTTGCAGCTCCCCCAACTCGGCTGATTCGGCGAAATAGACTCCTCCTTTCCGGTTGATGTTCCCCAGGAGGGCGTTTGCAATGGCCAGTGCGCGAGCGGTTTGGAAGCTGTTGAGGTACTGAGCCCCGATGGCGCCGTGATAACCCCGGTGGAGGAGGGCGTGCGGTTTCTCGCCGGCCATCTCCCGGGTGATGCGGATAATGGTCTTTGCGGGAATATCGCATATCTTTTCGGCCCACTCGGGGGGATAGTTGATGATCTCATCCTCTAACTGCTGGAACCCCACGGTGTGGTTTGCAACGAACCTCTTGTCATAGAGCTTTTCATTGACCATCACGTTGATCATCGCCAGCAAAAAGGCCAGATCGGTTCCCGGTTTGATGGGAAGCCATTCATCGGCCAGGATTGCGGTTTCACTGTGCCGCGGATCAACGACGACCACCCTCGCGCCCTTTTCCTTTGCCTTGACGATGTTCTTGACCTCTCCGAGCTCGATTCCGCCGGCGGGGTTTCGCCCGATGATCAGGATAAACCGCGAATGGGCCAGATCATTGGAGGGAAGCTTTCCCACGGTGAAATTCCAGGCGGCGTTTCGGGCGGTAAAACAGGTGGATCCGTGGGTGAAATAGTGCGGGCTCCCCAGGGAGTGCATGAAACGGAGCGCATAGGCATGGTTGAGCTGGGGATAATTGAGCCAGAAGATCGATTCTGGGCCATTTTCCAGCAGGATCAGATTGATCTTCTGCGCGATCTCCCGATAGGCCTGTTCCCACGAAATAGGCTGAAATTTTCCATCCACCTTTTTCAAGGGAGAACGGATTCGATTCGGATTATACAGATCATGAAGATACCCGTGCCCCCTGGGGCAGACCACGCCCTGGTTGCCGTTGGCCTCAGGATTTCCTTCGATCCGCCAGATGCGGCCATTTTTCACGTAGGCAAAGAGGGCGCATCGATTCCCGCATCCGCCGCAAATGGTGGGAATGCGTATGGCGGGGGCCTCGGCGGTGGCCGTAGCCCAGCTTTTGAAATCGAGGAGTCCCAGCGAAAGGGCGCCGGCGGTCACGGCGGACCCCTGTAAGAAACTCCGCCGCGATATCTTCAAAGGTGTTGCTTGCATCGTTTTGGGGGTGTGATCTCCTTGCTGTGGGTTGCCGTAGAAAAAGGGGGTGCCGGGTTAACTCCGGGCACCCCCACAGGTTATTGCCCCTTTCCTTTTTAACGCTCGACCGGGTAGCCGGCTTTGACCCAGTCCTCGTACGGAGCGTCCATCAGGACCGCATTCTTGTACCCCAGATCGTTAAGCGTCTTGGTGGCCATGGCGGAGCGTGCGGACGTCTTGCAGTAGACGTAGATCTTCGCGTTCTGGTCGGGGATCTTGCCGAAGACGTTGAATTCCAATGTGCCGCGGGAGATGTTCATGGCGCCGGGAAGACGGCCGGCAGCGAACTCACCCCCGTCACGGACATCAAGGATGATCGCCTTTTCCTTCGTATCGATGGCAGCCTTCACGACTTCGGGTTTAACAATTTTAATCGCCGCCCTGGCCGAGGAAAGCATCTCCTTGACCTTGGGATTCATATCCGGACCTGCAGAGAACCCGACACCGACCATCGACAGGGCAAGCGCCACGCCTAAACCAAAAACCAATACTTTCTTGAACATTTGACTCTCCTTTCTGAGCTTATGGGATTGATTCACCAATTACCTCATGGTGACATAAACGCGATCAGCCTAACGATAAGCAAAGGCAGTGCCAATCATCAATAGGGTGGGGGAACAAAAGAAAGAATAAAGGGTTTGCCCATATATTCAGTTGGTTAGAGAGATTAAAGATGGTGTTGCCGCTTTCCGTCTCAACCGAATAGAAACATATAAGAGCCGGTCACTGTATGAAAATAGACAGCACCGGAACGCCGATTATATCAACATATTGAATACGTGAGGAAATATGGCATATGTCTGTATTCAGGCATACTGTTTGAAAACAGATAGCAGAGAAGGGATCAGCCCCGGTTGCCACGGGTGGATCGGTTCCGAAGGGGCTGACATGCAAATGCCCTTTTATCGTTTTGCTATCCCATATTTACCCATCCGGTACAGGAGGGCTGAACGGGTGATCCCGAGAAATTTGGCTGCCTGGACTTTATTGCCCCTTTTGATCTTCAGGGCCTCCCGGATGCAATCCTTTTCTACCTCGTCCAGGGTGATGCCCCGCAAAGCGAGGGAAGGCCCTTCGCCCGTTTCTTTCCGATCTTCCGACTTCGTGCTTAAGGAGGAAAGGTGGGTTCCCAGTACCCTGTCCCCCTTCTCCAGCAGGACAATCCGTTCTACCGTATTTCGTACCTCCCGGACATTTCCCGGCCATGGATAGGCAAGCAGTTGTTGCTCCGCATCCCCGTCAATCCTTAAAAACCGCTTGTTGAACTGCTCATTGAATCGTTCGATAAAAAAACGGAAGAGGGGCAGGATGTCCTCTCTGCGGCTCCTCAGGGGTGGAATGGATAATTTGACCACATTGAGCCTGAAGTAAAGGTCGCCCCTGAAACATCCCTTCTCCACCTCTGACTCCAGATCCCTGTTCGTAGCGGCGATGATCCTCACATCGGCCGTCTTTCTTTCTATCCCGCCCACCTTAAAATATTCCTTCTCTTCGAGAATCCGTAACACCTTCACCTGGGCCGCCGGGGTCAGATCCGCCACTTCATCGAGAAAAAGTGTCCCCTTTTCGGCTGCCTCCACCTTGCCGATCTTCCCCTTTTCCAATGCACCCGTAAAGGCGCCTTTCTCGTACCCGAAGAGCTCGCTTTCAAAGAGGTCCTTCGGGATAGCGCCGCAGTTCAGCGGGATGAACGGGAAGCCGGAGCGGGGACTGAGGAAGTGAATATATTCGGCAAGGAGCTCTTTTCCTGTCCCCGTCTCGCCTTCGATGAGGACCGTGGTATCGGTCCCCTTGGCGACCTTCTCAGCGAGATCGAGGACATGCTTCATCTCCGGGCTCACGGCAATGATCCCGATACGGAATTTTTCCCGATACTGCGCCCGGAGCCATTCTACCTCCTTTTTCAGTCGTACGCGCTCCAGGCCTTTTTGGACCAGGATTTCAAGCTGTTCCAAGTCAAAGGGCTTGACCAGAAAATCGAAGGCCCCCATCTTCATGGAGTTTACGGCGAGCTCAATGGATCCCTGCGCGGTCATGATGATCACGGGGATTTCCGTATCGGTTTCCCTGATCAGGCGCAGAACTTCATCGCCGTTAATACCGGGCAACCAGTGATCCAGAAGGATAAGATCCGGTTTTTCTTTCCGAAATAACTCGAACCCTTCCTCGCCGCTCTGTGCCGTGACGATATCATGGCCGGGGGCCTTCAGGGCGACTTCGAGCGAATTCCGCAGGACAGGTTCATCATCGATGACGAGTATCTTGAATCTCATTGCCTCGTTAGCTCCTTGCGGCCTCTTTGCCGGGAAAGCCCCCCGCAAGCCCAGCCCTGCAACCTGTCTCCTTTGCCTGTGCCGTGATAAGCCTCGGGAGCGCCCTCGCAGGCGGATCTATTGCTCGACGGCCGGGAATCGGATGGTGAAGACCGAGCCCTTCCCCTCGGTACTGGTCACATCGATCAGTGCTCCGTGATTTTCCAGCAACTTCTGCGAAATGGAGAGGCCAAGCCCGGTTCCTCTGGATTTGGTGGTAAAGAAGGGGTCGAATATTCGCTTTAGATGCACCGCTGATATCCCGACCCCGCTGTCTCCAATCTCAACGCCTGCCCCGCCGCTCTCGGTAATAAAAGTTCGCACCGTCAATGCACCGCCCTTGTCCATGGCATGGATGGCGTTGAGCATGATATTGATCAGCACCTGCTGAATCTGGTGACGGTCGAGTTTCACCTGCGGCAGTTTCTCGCCCCGTTCAAAGGAGGTGAGGATGTTAGCGTTTTTCAATTGAACATTGAGCACGTCCAGGCTCTTTTCCACAATGGGATTGATCGCTTCTCTTTTATATTCGGCCGCCCTCGGTTTCGCATAGTCGAGCATGTCCTCGACGATCTTTTGAATCTTTTCGATCCCCTCCAGCGTGCTTTCCAGGAGCTGCCTCTCCATGTCAGGGGAATCCTTCTTTCGAGCGAGGACCTGGGTGTTGATCTTGATTCCCGAAAGAGGATTGCGGATCTCGTGAGCCACCCCGGCGATCAGCTCACCCATGCTGGAGAGTCTTTCCGACAGGAGCAGTTTCTCTTCCGCCTTCTTCATCGCAGTGATGTCCTTGCAGATCCGCGAGGCGCCGACTATCTTCCCCGATGCATCCCGGAGCGGGGAAACGGTCACGCTAACCGTAATGTCCCGGCCGCCTTTGGCCTGTCTTCTTACCTCCGCATTGGAAACCACCTCCCCCTTCCAGACCTGCTCCATTAACCCGTGAAACCGCTTTATCTCCCTTGACTTGAGGTTTTCATCCTGGGGGAAGAGAAGATCCATCGGTCTTTTGCCCAGAGCCTCTTCTTTCGTATACCCGTAAATCTTTTCGGCGCCCTCGTTCCAGTAAATGATCTTTCCTTCCAGATCGACCACCGAAATGGCATCTCCAGCTTTCTCGATGATGGATTCAAGGAAATTTCTGGCTTCGATCAGCTCTTTTTGAAGCCTCACCTTTTCGACCATCAGGTTGTAGCCCTCGATCGCCCGGTTGACGACGAAGGGAAAAGCCTTGGCGCATTCGGCGGAACGGTTGATGTAGTCGAAAACCCCCTCCTGCATTGCCTGGATGGACATCCGCGGATCGCCCTTGGCTGTGACGAAGATCGTGGGAATGCCGATCTCCATCCTGTTGAATCGCCTGAGCCATTCAAGACCCTCGCCGTCCGATAAGGAGTGGTCCAAAAGCAGAATGTCGAATCTGTCGCTCTGAAGTTTCTTCATGCAGTCATCGCCGGAACAGACGGTTTCCAACTGAAAGTGATCGCCTGCATTCAAGAGCGAGGTTTTTATCATTTCGATAAAATCACGGTCCTGTTCTGCCACCAATATCCTCATGATCCGCCCCATAACGCTACTTCGTTCAGGCTCTTGTCTCGTAATAGCCCTTCCCCTGGCAGGCGAGGCACCGCTCCCCCTGGCTGGCGGGATAGGCTTCGCCGCACCCGGAGCATATCTCGATCCGCCCCTTCTTGATTTTCCCGTGATACCGGACAACCTGCACGGGAAAGCTCGACAGCACATGCCTCCCCGCCACTTCGATGCTTTTCAAAAGGACGTCAAGGGGGAGATCCTTCTTCGGCGCCAATCGCATATACCAGTTGTAAATGTCGGGGAAGCGTTTGCTTTTCTCGAGATCGAGCCAGACCCGGACGCCTTCCAGGGTCTTCTTATCGTAAAGTGTCAGGGCGAATTTGTCCCAATCGACCACCTTCATCCATCCATTGCCGTATGTGCAGGGGGTAAAGAGCTGGATCGCGTCCGGCAGGCAGCGGATGGTTTCTACGATTGCATCAGCTTCCACATCGGGGCCGATATGCTCCTGCGCCATATCCACCATGAAACCGCCGATCACGACACCGGGAGCGATCCACCCGTGGAAGTTTCGTATCGTGGTCAGGAAATCTTCGTATGAACGGCCGCAGACGGTAAGATGATTCTGCATCAGCGTTGCTTCTCTTTATTTGTTTCCACCGTTCCCGTTGCGTCCCCGCCTGGAGAAACACTTGATCCACCGGATTCCCCTACCAGGGACACCTCTACCACGACGGCATCTGTTTCCACAAGAGCCGCTGTATCCGCCGCGGATGCCGGCGGCGCAGAGGTCCCTGTATCGGCGCCGGACAGCCAGAGGGGATGCCGGTGCCTCGCATAATCGAGGCGGACCGCCCCGGTGAGGATACCGCGGACCATCGGCCGGTTCGGTTTGAGAATGATGGCGCCGATGTGCCCCACGAAGGCCAGGATGAAAAAGACAAAAAAGATATTGTGCAACCATGTCGACCAAAAGACGAGCGTATAGGAGAGATCGGGGGCGTAGACATTCTTGTATGTCTTGATCAGACCGGTAATGATGATAATGGCGAAGATCGCGGCCATCCCAAAATAGGCGAGCCGCTGTTCCGGGAGGTACTTGTCGAATGGCGGCTCCTCGCCCCTGCCGAAGAAGGTCTTGATGACGGCGATCGAGGCCTTCAGATCGCCCTTTTGGGGGATCAGCCCCCGGTCATTCAGGAGACCGTGGTAGAAGAGATGGAAGAATGCGGCCACGATAAAGACCACGGATGCGGCATAGTGGATGGTGAGCGAGGCGATAAAGTCGCCGGACCAGGCCAAACCGGGGATGGCGATGATCTTATAGCGGGCGGCAACCGGCAGCTCGAAAAGGCCCGATAGAAGAAGGGCCAGGCCGGAGAGGGCAAGCGCCCAGTGTTCGGCCAGTTCCAGCGAGCCGTGGCGGACGATACGGTTTTTCCCTTCATCGATGGATATGGACATGATCAGCCCTCCTTTTTGATACGGTCTTTTCTTTTGGATACCAAGGCAAAAGCCCCCGCCACGCCGGCGGCAATCCCGATTGCCGGGGCGGCGAGGACCGCCTTGCCCATCGTATCCGTGCCGGCCATTTGCCGCTTGACAGCCCCGAGAGCTGGTTCCCCGGGTCCCTTCCGGATCGCCGCGTCGAGACGATCGAAAGGTACGGGGGAAACATACAGGGTGCTCGTTCCGCCGTTTTCCCTTTTGCCATAAAGATAACCGCCGATCTTCATCGCCAGCGCTTCGGCCTTTGCGTATATCTCTTTGCGGGGACCGATGGTCATCGCCTTTTGCGGGCAGACCTCGATACATGCGGGAGGCTTCCCTCCCTTCAGCAGGTCGCTGCAGAGATCGCATTTCACCATCACGCCGTTTCCCATGAACGTGGGGAGAACCTTGAGATAGACGCCGATTCCCGATTGCCGCTGGGGAATCTCCCAGGGACAGACCGTTTTGCATTTCGCGCCCCCAAAGCAGACATCCGGATCGATAACAACGGCTCCGTTCTCGAATTTATGATTGGCCGCGAAAGGACAGAGCGTCGCACAGGCGGGGTTGTCGCAGTGCATGCATCTCCTCGGGATGAAGACGGTCTTTTTATCGCCGCCGATATCGACATCCGCTTTCTGAATGTAAATCAGGTTGTAGGGGGTCAAGCGGTTGCTTACATCCTTCTTTTTTGACCAGTCTTCAATCTTGCGAGTGGGGAAGGGCAGCGGGATCGGATCGACTGGCTCGGGAAGCCGTCCTGCCTTGATCTTCTTGCACGCCGACACGCAGGCCGGCGTTGCCCGGTCTGTGCACCCGTTGCAACGGGTGAGATCAATCAGCGTGGCGATCTTCCCCTCACCCGCCTCAGACGTCCTCGGCACGGACAGCGCACCCGCGGTTCCAATCGCTGCGACCGCACCCGCCATCTTCAGAAAACCGCGGCGGTTCATGTTGAGTACCGTTTTCATATCATTTACATTCTCCCTTCAAAGGATCAGGTCATGTCGATGTAACGGGCAATAGCCCTCTGGAATTCGCCCATCTTTTTTGCTTTTTCCATCTCCGGCTTTCCGGAAGTTTCCGCCAGGCACTTCTCGATGTAGACGCGCACGACCTCGGTACCCGCCTTTTTGATGGCGGAAGTGACCGCGGAAACCTGGGTCAGGATATCGAGACAGGGGGTCCCGTTTTCCACCATTTTTTCGAGGCCGCGAATCTGCCCTTCGATGCGCCGGAGGCGGTTGACGATTTTCTTCAGGTCTTTTTCTTTCATAAATACCTCCTGGGGGTATAATACCCATTCAGGGTTTCGATGTCAAGGAGAGAATAAACAGCCACGTTTTCGATCAGTCACTACTTCCCATCATTATTTCCTTGACAGGCAAATCGATTGCTATCTATAACTCCTCCATGCGTTTCCGGGAGATAATTTCCAGGCTGCGCAATGGTCCCAGTCATTCGGAGAACTGAAACTGCTCTATTTCTTTTACTGCCGCGACAAGTCGAACACGGCCGCCCTGCGCAAGCAGCTTGTCGAATCTCACTGGACGTTCATGGATGCTTATGCCTCGGCGTTTATCGCGCGCGGTCCGACGCTTGCCGAAGATGGAATCACGCAGACGGGAAGCATGCACATCGTCGATCTGCCCGATGCAGAAGCGGTGCGGGTATTTGCCTACGAAGAGCCCAACTTCAAAGCGGGGGTATACAGCGATGTTTTCGTCAGCCGCTGGCGAAACGAACTGGGGCGTACCATGTGGGAATTCAAGGGCGATCCGGATCGCCATCAGCGTTTTCTGATCATCGGCCATGGCAGATCGGACATGGACGATGCATACCGCCGCCTGTGCCAGGAGCGCCAGAGCTATCTGACCGGACAGGGCTATCAGGAGCACCTCATTGCTGGCGGATCGCTGTTATCCGCGGACGGCACGCAGTGGGCGGGCAGCGCCGTGATGATCGAATTGCCCGACCGAACCGCGGTGGAGGCCATGCTGAGTGGCGACCCTTATGTGAAGGCCGGACTGTACGATCACATCGAAACGCACCGGTGGCGGTTCGGCGGGAGGCATTGATTCAGCCCTTCCGCTTTGGTTCCCCCGTGCGCTCCCGCGGTCCGTTTTTGAACCGCGCGGGCCGTCGGCCATCTATGAAAGTGGATTTTGGACCGGAGGCAAGCCGCGCCGATCTCCGGGGATCTTCTACTGTGAAATATCCTCGCAACTGGAAAGACCCGCGGCTTTCGGCAAAAAAACGCTGAAGGTCGTTCCCTTGCCCTCCGTGCTTTCCACGGAAATCGTCCCCATATGGGCGTCGACGATGCTCTTCACGATCGAGAGACCCAACCCGGTCCCGACGATCTGACGCGTCTCCGAGGATTTCACCCGGAAAAACTTGTCAAAAATCCTCGGCAGGTCGTCGCTCTTTATGCCGATGCCCGTATCGGCAACGGACACTTTGACGAAGCCGTCATGGTCTTCAAGCCGGATTGCGACCCTTCCGCCGGCGAGGGTATACTTCAGGGCATTGGATATAAGGTTGGTAAAGATGCCTTCCATGCTGCTGCGGTCGGCCTGGATGGTGGGAATGGCCTCCGGGGGCGGAAAATCGATAGCGATATTTTTCTGCTGAGCGTCCGGTTTCATCATTTCGACGACGCGGAGGATGACGTCGCAAAGATTTAAAGGTTCTTTGTACTGGACCATTTTCCCCGCTTCGATTTTGGAAAGATCGAGCAGATCCTTAATCAGGGTCAGGACGCCCCGCGTCCTTTCGCTCGCCCGTGCGATGAGCTGCTCCTGTTTTTCGTTCAGGTTGCCCGCCATACCACCGAGGATGACCGTCAGTTGCTGCTCCACGGTGGCGATCGGGGCGCGCAGCTCGTGGGCGACCATGGCGATGAATTCGGATTTCATCTTGTCGAGTTCTTTCAGGTAACTGATGTCCTGCAACACGGTCACCGCCCCCATGATCTCGCCCAGATCGTTGCGGACCGGGGCGGTGTGGGCGCGGAGAAAGGTCTCCTGGGATTCGCCGATGATCAGCTCCTGCGATATGGACGTATAAACGATCCCTTCCGCCTTGAGGCTGTCCTCGATGGTTTTTGACAGTTCCGGAGGGAGATTGCTATGTGATGCATGGCTGCCCAAAAGCGTGGATTCGGGGATCTTGAGCATCCGGCTGGCGGCGGGGTTTGCCAGGACGATGCACCTGTCCCGGTCGCAAACCAGGATACCGTCGCCCATGCAATTGATGATCGTGTTCACCCGCGACTTTTCCGTAGCCACATCCCGCAGCGAACGTTCGCGCTCGCTCCGCAGGAATTCGGCTTCCTTCTGCAGCGCTTTTCGTTCATGCGCCCGTTTCACGACGATTCGCAACTGATCGGGGGTAAAGGGTTTGGCGATGAAATCATAGGCGCCTTTCTTCATCGCTTCCACCGCGGAGGCGACCGTGGCATAACCGGTGATGACGATGACCAGAGGGATATCGGTCAAGGACTGGATTTTTTCCAGAACCTCCATGCCGCCGATCCCAGGCATCATGAGGTCCAGGAGAATGATATCGATCTCTTTGGGTGCTGTCTTCAGTTTGGCAAGGCCGGCTTCCCCGTTCTCCGCGGCAACGACAGACCAGCCGTTTTTTGAGAGGATTCGCGTGCATCCGTCCCGCATGATCTCTTCATCATCGATAACCATGATCTTTGTTTCTGGATCGGGCATAAGTCCTCCTTCGGGAGGGAAGGTTGTGTTATTGCCTTGAGAGAAGCACCTCGATCCGCTTTGCCAGTTCGGCGGGGTCAACCGGCTTGTCGATGTAGTCATCCGCCTCCGTCTCCATTCCCATCTGATGACTGAAGCGGGTGGTGGAAATGTGAGAGACCACCGCGGTCAGCAGCAAGACGGGTATGGCGTTCAGAGCTGGGTCGGCCTTGAGCTCCTTGCAGACGGTATATCCGTCCTTATCGGGCATCATCACGTCCAGGACGATCAGATCCGGGTTTTCCGATCTTGCTTTCGCAAGTCCCTCGATCCCCCCGTAAGCGGCGACCACATCGTACTGTCTGGACTTCAAAATCATCGATGTCGCCTCGACCAGATCCGGATCGTCGTCGATAACCAAAATTTTCTTTGCCATGGTGATCCTCCATTGTTACGGTAAATAGGTATTGCAGTTAAAACGAACCCCCTACCGCCTTCCCGGCCCGCGAGTCGCCATCGGTCGCCTCACACGATCCTTGCTTGAGTGCGATGAGCTCACGCGCATTTGTACCCATCTCTACGGGGCTGTTTTCGATGATGGGTTGTATCTCCGGATAGGGCGCGAGCAAAATAGTAAAGGTCGTGCCGACCCCCACCTTGCTCTTCACCTCGATCTTGCTTCCATGGGCCTCTATGATCCCGTAAGAGGTGCTGAGCCCCAACCCCGTTCCTTTGCCGATCTCCTTTGTGGTAAAAAAGGGATCGAAAATCCGGCTGAGGTTTTCCTCGGGGATGCCTTCGCCGGTATCGGTAAATTCGATCGTTATGGCTTTGCGCTCGGGATCGAAAGAGGAAACAATGGTCAAGGTTCCGCTGCCGTGGATCGCTTCCGCCGCGTTGACGATAATGTTCATGAAGACCTGCTTTAGCTGCCCGGCGTTGCCGAGCGCAAAGGGAAGCGAAGGGCCAAGGTTTTTGATGATCTGAATGTTGTGAAAGAGGGCCTGGTTTTCCAGGAAAAACAACCCCTCGGTGATTGCCCGGTTGATATCCACCGGCTCCATCTTCGGCTCGCTCTGGCGGGCAAACTCCAGCAGGCTCTTCACGATGTCTTTGCAGCGCCCGGCCTCCTGCACGATGCGGGCCAGGTCCTGCCGCTTCGGGTCATCCTCCGCGAGATCTTCCAGCATCAGGCTGGAATAGATGAGGATCCCGCCGAGCGGATTGTTGATTTCATGGGCAATGCCCGCGGCAAGCTTGCCGAGCGAGGCGAGCTTTTCCGAGCTTATCAGTTGCAGGTGCGTTTCCTGAAACTTGCGTTCCATATCCAGGCGAGGCCTTAAATCGGTGAATATACCCACGCTCGCAATCTCTTTACCCGAACCGTCGTAGATAAGCGACGCCGAAAGTTGAAACGGAATCTCTTCGCCGTTTTTGCTGACCAGGTTGAGTTGAGAGGGGTTGAATTTACCCACTCCTCCGTCTTCCGGGCTGCGGAGCTTGCTCATGATATCGCGGGCCACGCCTTCGGGATACATCCGCGTGATGTGGATTTTGCCGATGACCTCCTGGGCGGTATACCCGGTCAGGTTCTCCGCGCCCTGATTAAATATGAAAATATTCCCCTTCATATCGGCGGCGATGATCCCATCCACCGAACTGGAAATCAGGTTCTTGAAAAATTCATTGGCCGCACGGAGTTCGTTTCCGGTCCGTTTCTCATCGGTAAGATCGCGAACATATGCATAGGCCCTGTCGGCGCCGTCCGCGGGCGTTGCCAGGGCAATGCAGATTTCTACGTTCCGGATCTCCCCGGAGGCGGTCGGAAGCTGAATCTCCGTACAGGTTTTTTCGCCGTACTTCTCGGGGTGAGAAAAAATGTCTTCGAATAAAGATTGGCTCTGGCTGCCGAGGAGCTCGGTGATCGTCATCTCCAGTATCCGGGCGTGCCCATAGCCGGTGATCTGCGAGATCGTTCGGTTTGCGTATTCCACCCCCAGGCGGTCATTGAAGACCAGTATCCCATCATTTGCCAATTCAATAATGGACTGTAGCATCTTCAATCCGTATCTGGCGGCTTCGAAAAAGACCGGATGCCGTGTTGCGCTTCATCCTTCCCCGGCGAAGGCCGGAGGCCTTTTTACGATGCCGCCTCTTTTTATTGCTTTTCGAGGTCATCCATCCTAAGGGGTGAAGGAAGCGCGTCCCTCTAATCGATTTTGGGACGGGGCAACAAACCGGCCATCTCGGTGATCTTGCCGATCATCTGTTCCCATTCGATGGCCATGATGTGGACGCCGTGCACTCCCTCGATCTCTCGAACTTCCTGGATCTGCTCAACGCATATCTTGATGCCTTCTTCGGAGCCTTTGGCGGCTTTTGCCATGCGATCGATAAGCGCATCGGGGATGGTAATGCCCGCCACGTTCTTGGCCATGTACCGCGCCATACCCGTCGACTTCAGGGGGGTAATGCCCGCCATGATATGGACTTTTTTATCGACGCCCAGGTCCCTGATCATTTTCATCCACTCCTTGAAGCGGACCATGTCGTAGATACACTGGGTCTGGATGAAATCAACGCCAGCCGCAGCCTTTTTTGCCGTGCGCAGCGCCCGAAATTCGAAAGGATCGGCAAAGGGATTGGCCGCGCCGCCGATAAACATGTTGACGTCGCCTTCGATTTTTTCTTCCCCACCCATCAGGACTTTCTCATCGCGCATCGTTTTTACCATATGGATGAGCTGTACCGAATCCAGGTCATGGACATTCTTCGCATGGACCTGGTTTCCGAAGGTATGGTGATCGCCGGTAAGGCAGACGATATTCTTGATGCCGAGCGCGGTTGCGCCGAACAGGTCGCTCTGCATGGCGATGCGGTTCCGGTCGCGGGTCACCATCTGCATGACCGGTTCCATTCCCATCTGAATGACGAAGACGCTCGTTGCGATACTGGACATACGCACGATGGCGGTCTGGTTGTCCGTGATGTTGACCGCGTCGATATAACCGCGCAGAAAGTCAACCTTGCGCTGGATAACGCTCACGTCGTTGTTCTTGGGAGGTCCTAACTCGGCGGTGACGGCAAAATGTCCGTTTACAAATACCTTCTCTAAGTTGCTGCCAGATTTCATACCTTGAGATCCTCCCTTGCGATCCTTCTCGGTCCGCTATCCCTCGACTGTGTCCCCCACTGTTTGGCGGGAATGATTTCCGTGAGCCGGTGCAGTTGACCCAGGGATTTGGAGCGGTCGTATATCAGTTGCCAGGCGCAATCGGTCTCACGCTTGATTTCGCATTTACCGTTCGCCGAACCGCCGCAGGGACCGTTCAACAGTTGTTTCGCGCAGCGGGCGATCGGGCACACACCCGCCGTTTTTTCCAGGATGCAGTTGCCGCAGGCCTGACAACGCTCTTCCCAGACCCCGTGCGCCACGGTTTCCCCTAAGAACGTGGTGTTGACGCCCGGGTAAATCTGCGTCGCGGTATACCGGCGGGCCAGCGTCTGCACACCGACGCCGCAGGAAACGGACAGAACCGCCTGCACCTGGCCGATCGTCTCCGACAACTCCTCGGCGAACTCCGGTTCGCACTGCCGGGCGGGCGTCGATTCGAGGATCTCCAGCGGCTTGCCCATTTTTTGCCTGGCCATTCTGAGGGCCGAAGCGAGCAGGGCGGCGTCTTTTTCGCCGCCGGCATGACATACCGTCACGCAGGCGCCGCATCCCGAAAGCAGGATTTTATCGTACGGGGCCAGGTATTCCAGTATCTCTTCAAATGGTTTCTGTTCGGCTTTGATCATCTTGCGGTCACTCCTTCGCTGTTTTACCGAGATTCGGACCCAACGCTCCCAGTTGATCGGATTTCCGCATCAGAAACTCGGCGCATTTCACACCGCTGTTTGTCGCCAGCGGGAAAATTTCCAGACGCTCCGGCTCAAGGCCGATCTTTGCCAGGAGCTGCTTGGCGTAGCCGACGCGGCTTTTTAGTCTGATGTTTCCCTGCAGGTACCGGCAGTTTTCTTCATAGCAGGCAAAGACAACGACACCGTCCGCGCCGCTTTCCAGGGCCCTGAGCAAATAGAGCGTCTCGATGCGACCGGAACAGGGTACCGGAACCAGCTCCAGATTGTCGGGGAGTTTCGCATTCGAGCTCTTTGCCATATCCAGAGCGAGAACCCCCGATTGCTCGCAGCAGAAGGCAACAATTTTAGGTGCGACGGGTGACATGGTCTCTCCCTATGTTTCACCGGTATAAGGTTATTGCCCGAGCGGGACACTCGGCGACACAAATGCCGCAACCGAAGCACGCCGCCGGTTCGATCCGTGCCGCCTGCCAAGGCGAATTCTGGTCCTTCTCCGCCGGGGCGGCATAGACGTTTCGCTCCCCGTAACGCTCCACGCCGATGGCAATATGAGGACAAAGCCGCACGCAGGTATAGCAGAGGGCGCATTTTCCGGCATCAACCTCGGCAACGGGGTTTTCGGCGGTGTAGGTCCCCCCGCCCCCAAGGAGAAGGGCCATTACCTCCTGGACGACGGCGCGCGCTTCCCGCAGAGACTCCGTGACCACCTGGGGAAAGCGACAGGCGCCGGCGACAAATATACCGCGCCGATTGGACGTGACCCGCTGGAGCTGGGGATTGTCCTCCATCGCCCGGCCTCCCGGGCCGGTACGAAGCTTCATCGCGCGGCAGAGCTCCTCGGTCTCCGGATCGGCGGCAAAGGTTTCCCCTACAACGACCAGGTCCGACGGAAGCGAAAGGGTCTCCCGTTCTTCCTTGCGCAGCGTGGTCATGTCCTGAACTTCCACGGCGATCGCATCGCCGGTGTCGGTCAGCACAGGGGGATCGTCATATTTGAAGAACAGCACCCCCTCCTCTCGCGCCCGGCTGTAGAGGAGTTCCATCCCGGAGACGGACACCTTCAGATCCCTGGCCACGATGGCGGTTCGGCACCCCTTTCCCTGCAGGAGCAAGGCCTGCTTGAGCGCGGTGACCGTATCGATTTTGATGTCATCGTTGGTCAGATCGAGGAGGAAGGTCGCCCGCATCACCGGCCGCCCGTTCCGGGTAAGCGGCAGGTCGCGGCATTCGGCAAGAAGTTTCTCCATTTCGGACAATCCGATGCAGCGGCTTTGGCCGCGGATCGCCTCGACCGGACGGGTGATGCCGCCCGTTGCCACAACCACCGCGCACGGCGAGAGGGTTCTTACCCCTCCGTCGCTTATCCTTATCAACGCCTGGAAGCGCCCCATCTGACCGTCGAGACGTTCGAGTTTTCCCCCCTTTAAAACGGTGATGTTCGCATCGCCTTCCAGCGTCGAGATCATCTCTTCCATCCATTTCCGGACATCCGCGGGCCGGTCGTAAAAGAAACGCAAATCTCCGGCGCCGCCGCCCAGCGTTTCCCCTTTCTCCACGACGACGACCTGCACACCTTCGCGGGCCAGCTCCCCGGCAACGGTCATTCCGACGATGCCTCCCCCTATGATGAGCGCCTCGGGTTTAAGAACAACGGGACTCGGGGTAACAGGCTTGCTGCTGTATGCGGTCTGATACATGGACTACCTGCCTTGCAGAAAGTGGTGTACCGAAGCGGCTGTCGATTTTGCAT
>Ga0233425_10001854_pt1 | contig 44521 bp, 41 predicted proteins | sample Watercolumn_Towu_2_FD_181712 | JGI IMG/M metagenome (GOLD analysis project Ga0233425, IMG submission 181712) | Freshwater microbial communities from Lake Towuti, South Sulawesi, Indonesia - Watercolumn_Towuti2014_140_MG | ecosystem: Environmental > Aquatic > Freshwater > Lake | place...
GGCCGTCGGCGAATTCCAGCACCTGAAGCGCTTCGGGAAACTCGATCAGCTTGACGATGTAGTCGGTGACGATCTGCTCGGGACAGATGGAGAAGTCCACGGCGAAATTCGCCTCCTCGAGCAGTTCGGGATGTTCGACGTAGTCGGCGGAACGGACGCGTGCGATGCGCGTCGGCAGGTTGAACAGCGATTTGGCGATGCGGCAGGCGCACAGATTGGTCTGGTCGCTCTGCGTCACGGCGATCAGCAGGTCGGCGTCCTCGGCACCGGCCTGGCGCAGGGTGGACGGGCTGGCGGCGTTGCCCGTCACGGTGCGCAGGTCGAAGCGATCCTGCAACTGCGCGAGCCGTGCTGTGTCTGTGTCGACGACGGTGATGTCGTTGGCCTCGGAGACCAGGCTCTCGGCCACCGAGGCGCCGACCTGGCCGGCGCCGAGGATGATGATTTTCATAGCGCCTCCGCCGGGCCGTCCGCGCTAACGCGGGATAAACGTGAGCATCCCCTCCCATCCTCCCCCGCCGAGCGGGGGAGGTGACTAGTCACCCCCGCCCTCGGGCGGGGGCAGGGGGGGTGGGTTGTGAACTTCCCTGCGGGGGTGCGCTGGCGCACCCCCTTCCGTGGGAAGGGGGTCGGGGGGTAGGTCATTGTTCTTCGCCTTTTCGGCCGAGCGGGATGCCCAGCGCCTTGAGCTTGCGGTAGAGGTGCGTGCGCTCGAGGCCGGACTTCTCCGCCAGGCGCGTCATGTTGCCGCCCTCGAGCTGCAGGTGGTGCTCGAAATAGACGCGCTCGAAGGCTTCGCGTGCTTCGCGCAGCGGCAGGTCGAGCGGCAGGGCCTGGGCGGCGGCGGAAGGCTGCGGCGCGATCAGGCGGGCGACCTCCTCTCCGCCAATTTCCTCGTCCAGCGCGGCGAGCGCGAGCGAACGCACGGCATTCCTCAGCTCGGCGTAGCCGCCCGTCCAGGCCTGGTTGCGCAGGGCGTTCAGCGCCGCCGAGGACAGGCGCCGCAGGGGCACCTCGCCGGCCTCGACCACGTGCGTGAGGATCTGCGTTGCCAGTTCCGGCACCTCGTCCTTCAGCTCGGCGAGGCCGGGTGCACCGAGGCTGACCTCGGCCAGTCGCCGCAGCAGGGCTTCGTCGAATCCCGCGGCCGCCAGTTCCGTCGCCGTCTGCGTACTCGCCGCCACCAGGCGCAGGTCGAATTTTTCCAGCCGGTCGAGGGCGAAGGCGAGGTTCTTCTGCTGCAGGCGCGAGAGGGCGGCCAGTTCCGCGGCGAAGAGCACGCCGCCGGCGGCCTGTTCCAGCGCTTCCAGCGCCAGCGGCTGGCCGTGGCCGGCCAGATCGAGCCAGGGCTTGCCCGGCGCCTGCAGGCTGCGACCGATCAGCTCGGCGAGGCTGCCGCTGCCGCTCTTCAGCATCAGGGCGCGGCTCTTCGCCGCCACCTGGTCGAGGCGCTTCTTCAGGTCGCGCAGCGGGCCGGAGCGGGAAAAGGCCGCCAGCGTCAGCTCGCTGCGCCGTGCCGTGGCGACTGACTTTTGCAGGGCACGCTTGACCGCCGCCAGCAGCTTCTGCAGGGCGATCGGCTTCTCGAGGAAATCCTGCGCGCCGATGCGCGTGGCCTCCACCGCCGTGTCGATGGTGCCGTGGCCGGACATCATCACCACCGGCATGGTGAGCTGGCCGGCGGCCGACCATTCCTTGAGCAGCGTGATGCCGTCGGTGTCGGGCATCCAGATGTCGAGCAGCACGAGGTCGGGCCGCGCGCCGTTCCTCGCCGCGCGCGCCGCCGTGGCGTTTTCCGCCAGCTGCACGTCGTGGCCCTCGTCGGAGAGAATCTCCGAGAGCAGCTCGCGGATGCCGACTTCGTCGTCAACAACAAGTATCTTTGCCATGCCGTTTTCGCCTCATGCCGCCAGAGGCAGCCGTATGATCACCTGCGCGCCGCGCGGCGCGGCGTTGGCGATCTCGATCTGGCCGTGGTGCTCGTCCACGATCTTCTTGACGATGGCCAGTCCCAGCCCGGTGCCCTTGGCCTTCGTCGTCACGTAGGGCTCGAAGGCGCGGGCGAGGATTTCCTTGGGGAAGCCGCTGCCATTGTCGCTCACCGTGAGCAGGATGCTGCGTCCCTCGCGCCGCGTGCCGATGCGGATGGCCGGCTCGGCCGCCTCGCCCAGCGCGTCTTCGGCGTTGGCGACCAGGTTGTGGATGACCTGGCGCAATTGCGCCGCATCGCCCGCCACGCGCGGAAGATCGTCCGCCAGTGCCACCGACAGGCGCGCGCGCGAGGATTCGTAGAGGCCGAGCACTTCCTCGACCAGGGCGTTGAGGTCGAGCGCGCCCAGCTGCGGCGGCGGCAGGCGCGCGTAGTCGCGGAAGTCGTTCACCATGTGCTTCATGGCCTCGACCTGGTTCACGATGGTCTGCGTTGCGCGCTCGAGCATCTCGCGCTCGCTGCCGGACAGCTTGTCGGACAGCTTGTGCGCCAGCCGCTCGGCGGAGAGCTGGATCGGCGTGAGCGGGTTCTTGATCTCGTGGGCCAGGCGCCGCGCCACCTCGCCCCAGGCGGCGGAGCGCTGCGCGGCGATGAGCTGGGTGATGTCGTCGAACACGACGACGCAGCCGCCGCCGGACGCCTCCGGCAGGCGCGTGCCGCGCACGAGCAGGGCCTGCGGCACGCCGGCGCCGTTCTGCATCTCGATCTCGCGCTGCCATTCCTCGGCCTCGGCGGCGCAGCCGGCGGCGATGGCGTCGCGCAGCTCGAGGTGGCGCGCCCAGCCGGCGATCGGCTGCCCCTGCGCGCCGGCCAGGTCGTCGCGCAGGATGGCGCGCGCGCCGTCGTTGGCCGCGCGCAGGCGCTTCTCCGCGTCGAAGGCCAGCACGCCGGCGGAGAGGTTGCCGAGCACGCTCTCCAGGTAGGCGCGCGCGCCCTCCGTCTCGGCGCGGCTCTTCTCGGCCTGGGCGCGCGCCTCGCCGAGCTGGCGCGTCATCTGGCTGAACTGCTGCGTCAGCACGCCGAGCTCGTCGCGCGTCGCCACGGTCTCGCGCGGCGAATAGTCGCCGGCGGCGACCGCCTCGGTGCCGCGCGCCAGGATCGACAGCGGCGCCGACAGGCGCCGCGCCAGCAAAAAGGCGAGCGCGACGGCGGCGAACAGCGAGAGCAGCAGGGCCAGCGTCAGCGTCAGGGTGTACATCGTCTTCAGGCTGGTCTTGGCGAGCGACAGTTCCTGGTAATCGCGATAGGCGGCCTGCACGCTGTCGGCGTTGCGGGCGAGGGAATCGGGCACCGTCTGCGTGAGCTGCAGCACCTGCGTTTCGCCGGTGAAGGCGAGCGCGGCCACCGGCGCCAGCACGCGCAGCGTCAGGCCGCTGGCGGGATCGCCCTCGACCAGGCTCAGGCTGCGGCCCTGGCGCACCTGGCGCAGCTGGGAAGCGGAGGGCAGGTCCGGCAGCAGGGTGCCGCGCTCGCCGCTGCTGCTGGCGAGCACCAGGCCGGCGGAGGAGAACAGGGTGGCCGACTGGACGCCAACCTGCTCGCGCAGGCGATGCAGCTGGCCGGGGCGTGAGGCGCCGCTCGTCCCGCCCAGCTCGAGCGCCATGGTGCCGGCCTTGTCGGACAGGTCGTCGAGCAGGTAATCGAGCGCGCTGCGGCCCAGGTTGAGGCCGCCCTCGAGCGCCTTGTCCACGCGCACGTCGAACCAGGATTCGATGCTCTTCACGGCGAACTGGAGCGAGACGGCATACACCAGCGCGCCGGGCACCACGGCCATGAGGGCGAACATCAGCATCAGGCGCAGCTTGAGGCGCGAGCCGAAGACTTCGGCGCGGTGCTCGCGCCAGAGCTGGCGCAGCTGCCACAGCACGAGGCCGAGCAGGACAACCGCCACCGCGGCGGTGACGCCGAGCAGCAGGCGGTACTGGCCGGCGAACAGCGCCGTGTTGGCCGAGGCCGACGTGAGCAGGAAGAGCAGGATGCCGGCCAGCGCGGCGGCACAGATGAGCACCAGCCTCATTTGGGCGCCGCCTCGGCCGGGGGCGTGAAGCTCCAGCGCCTGATCTCGGCCTTGATGTTCCAGTCCTTGTTGCCGATGGCGTCGATCTGGAAGGGCTTCGGCAGCTGGGTCAGGTCGAGCTTGAGGCGCAGCGCCGCGCTGCAGGCCTCCCCCGGCTTGAGGGCGGCCTTGTCCGCCACCGCCCAGTCGCGCAGGCGCGCGAGCACGCCGAGCGCCTCGTCGAGCGTGGCGAAGCTCTGGTGCAGGGCGCCGCTGGAGAGGCGGTACTGGCGCGTCAGCGCGTTGTAGGCGAGGCGCCAGGTCTGCGTTTTGCCGGCGACATGCTCGTCGGCCCAGTACCAGCGCGGCTTGGTCAGTGCGAATTCTGCGGTGAAGTAGAGGGGCACGCCGCGGTCGACCACTTCCTCGAGATGCTGGCCAAGGGCAATGGTGAACTCGGCGTTGAGCAGCCAGGCCTCCTCGCCGGCGGCGAGTTCGGCCTGCTTCACCTTGATTTCGCCGGCGCCGGCTGCGAGGGAAAACAGCGCGAACGCGAAGAACAGCAGCGTCGCGGCGAACCGCCGCGCGAGGCCGTCAGGCCTGCTTTTCGAGGAGAGCGTAATAAAAGCCGTCATGTTCTTCGTCGGGCAGCAACTGCAGGTCGAAGGCGCCGGCGGCGGGCAATCGCATGCAGTCTTCCTGTCGCGCGGCGAAGGCCGCGACCAGGCGACCGTTCTCCTCGGCAAAGAGCGAGCAGGTCGCATACAGCAATTTACCACCGGGCGCGAGCACCCGCCACAGGGCATCGAGGATTTCCGCCTGCGAGCGGGCAAATTTGGCGATGTCGCCCGGGCGCCGCAGCCACTTGATGTCGGGGTGCCGCCGCACGACGCCCGAGGCGGAGCACGGCACGTCGGCGAGGATGCGGTCGAAGGCGCGCCCGTCCCACCAGGCGTCGACGTCGCGGCAGTCGGCCGGACTCACCTTCGCCAGCAGGCCGAGGCGGAACAGGTTTTCCGAAACGCGCAGGGCGCGGCCGGCATCCGCATCCAGCGCCAGCAGGTCGACGTCCGCCCGCTCGAGCAGGTGCGCCGTCTTGCCGCCGGGCGCGGCGCAGGCGTCGAGCACGCGCATGCCGTCGTGCGCGTCGAGCAGGGCGGCGGCGCGCTGGGCGCCGGCATCCTGCACCGAGACCAGGCCGTCGGCGAAGCCGGGCAGGCGTTCCACCGGGACGGGACGTTCGAGACGGACGGCCTCATCGCCGAGCGTCCGCGCCGGCAGGCCCGCCGCTTCCAGGCGCGCGCAAAAGTCAGTCGCCGTGGCACGGCGCCGGTTGACGCGCAGGGTCATCGGCGGATGGGTGTTGCCCGCGGCGAGAATGGCCTGCCAGTCCTGCGGCCAGTCGCGGCGCAGCCGGTCGATCCACCAGCGCGGATGCTGCCAGCGCGCGACATCGTCCTGCAGGGCGGCGGCCTCGAACTCGGCGCGGTGGCGCAGGTAATTGCGCAGCACGCCGTTCACCAGCGCCTTGTACTTGCCGCGCGCGTGACCGGCCGCGGCCTCCACCGCCTGGTCGACGATGGTGTGCGCCTCCTCCGGCCGCGCCCCGAGGCGGGCGAGCGCCACCAGCAGCAGGGCGCGCACGCCCTCCTCGCGCAGCGGCTTCTCCATCAGGCGCGAGAGGAAGAAGGCGCCGCGCCCGTAGCCGCGCAGCGTGGTGTAGGCGAGGTCCTGCATGGCGCCGCGCTGGCCGGGCGGCAGGGCGGGCAGCTCGTGCCACAGCGCGGCCAGCGCCTCGTTCAGGTTGCGTCCGGCGATGACCTGCGCCACGGCGCGGGCGGCGCCGTGCAGGGCGAAGGCAAGCGAGGTTTCGCCGAGTGCGGGTGTCATCGCGGCCGGTCGCGCGAGGGAATGCGGTACAGATAGGTGGCGAGCAACAGGCCGAACACGGCGAGCGCGGCCTGCAGCTCGGGCCAGGGGACGAAGAAGACGATGGAAATGCCCAGCGTGACGGACATCAGTGCAATGGCCGTCAGCTTGATGCGCCAGGGGATGCTGCGATGGCGGCGCCATTCGAGGATGGTCGGGCCGAAGGTCGGGTTGTTGAGCAGCCAGTTGTAGAAGCGGCTCGAAGCGCGCGCATAGCAGGCGGCCGCCAGCAGCATGAAGGGCGTGGTGGGCAGCACCGGCAGCAGCGCGCCGGCGATGCCGAGCAGCACGAACAGGGTGCCCAGGGCGACGAAGAGCAGGCGCATGGCCGGCGAGTCGTGCCGGTTCATTTCCGCGCTGTAGTCGATGTGCCGCCGCCGTTGCTTCATGACAGGCCGGATTGTACGCGCCACGGGCGCGTGGCAGCGCTTGAGCGGCGACATTGCATTTTTATGCTTTTTCCTTTATTCTGCGCGCCCTTACGTCAAAATAAACAGGCGCCCAAAGGGCCGCGGAAAGGTATCTAGGGGAGAGGAATTGGGAGCATTCCGCAAAGAGCTGGCCTTTGCCGGCCGCATCGTCATGGTGGGCTTCGGCTCCATCGGTCAGGGCACCCTGCCCCTGCTGTTGAGGCACATCGACCTGAAGCCGGAGCAGATCACCATCATCACGGGTCATGAGATCGGCCGCAGCGTCGCAGCCGAATACGGCGTCGAGTTCCACGATACCCCGCTTACCCCCACGAATTACCGCGCCCTGCTCGAGCCGCGCCTCTCGCGTGGCGATTTCCTGGTCAATTGCTCCAACGACGTTTCCAGTGTCGCGCTCATCGCGCTCTGCCAGGAGCGCGGCGCGCTCTACATCGACACCTGCATCGAGCCCTGGGCCGGCGGCTACACGGATGTCTCGGTCACGCCGGAAGTGCGCTCGAACTACGCCTTGCGCGAGGCCGCGCTGGCGCTCAGGCGTCCCGGCACGCCGACGGCCATCCTCACCCACGGCGCCAACCCGGGCATGATTTCGCATCTGGTCAAGGAAGCCCTGCTCAACATCGCACGCGACACCGGGCGGCGGGCCGCGGCCCCCAGGGACCGTGCCGGCTGGGCGCAACTGGCGTGCGATCTGAACATCCGGACCATCCATGTCGCCGAGCGCGACAGCCAGGTGGCGGAGCCGCGCAAGGCGCCCGGCGAGTTCGTGAACACCTGGTCGGTCGAAGGCTTCGTTGGCGAGGGTTGCCAGCCGGCCGAGCTGGGCTGGGGCAGCCACGAGAAGCATTTGCCGGCCGACGGGCGTCGTCATGCCGCCGGCTGCAAGGCCGCCATCTACCTCACCCGCCCCGGTGCCAGCACCCGCGTGCGTACCTGGACGCCGCTGGCCGGACCGATCCACGGCTTCCTCATTACCCACAGCGAATCGATTTCCCTGGCCAATTACCTGACCATCGGCAGCGGCGACAGCCCGGAATACCGGCCGACGGTGCATTACGCCTACCATCCCTCGGACGACACGGTGCAGTCGGTGCATGAGCTGGCCGGCCGCAACTGGGAACTGCAGTCGTCGCGACGGCTGGTCAAGGACGAGATCGTCTCCGGCCTGGACGAACTGGGCGTGCTGCTGATGGGCCATGCGAAGGGCGCCTACTGGTACGGCTCGCGCCTGTCCATTGCGCAGGCGCGCGCCCTCTGCCCGCACAACAGCGCCACCAGCCTGCAGGTCACCGCGCCGGTGGTGGCCGGCGTGATCTGGGCACTGAAAAATCCCGGGCGCGGCGTCATCGAGCCGGAAGAAATGGATCACGCCGAGATCATGGATTTCATCCGCCCCTACCTGGGCACGGTGCTCGGCGAATACAGCGAGTGGACGCCCCTGCAGAGCCGCGGCCGGCTGTTCGAGGAAGACCTCGACGGCGACGACCCCTGGCAGTTCAAGAACTTCCGCGTCGTCTGATTCTTTTGCCTTAGGTCAAAGAGGCGGCCCGTCGCGCCGCCCAGAATGGAATCGTCATCGCCTGGGGAGGGAGCGGTGGAACGTCCGTCCGTCATTCGCAAGACCGCCGCCGACCTGCGCGTGCCGCCGAACCTGGCGGATTACGCCGCGACACGCGCGGCATTCAGCTGGGACGCCGTGCGCGCCGAGCTGGCCGGCCTGCCCGGCGGCGGGCTGAACATCGCGCACGAGGCCGTCGAGCGCCATGCCCGGGGCGCGCGGCGCGGGCACGTCGCCTTCCGCTTCCTCGGCGCCAAGGCCTCGCGCGACGTGAGCTACGGCGAACTGTCGCGCCTGACCAACCGCTTCGCCAATGTGCTGAAAGCGCTCGGCGTCGGCAAGGGCGAGCGCCTGTTCATCCTTTCCGGCCGCATGCCCGAGCTCTACATCGCCGTGCTCGGCAGCTTCAAGAACGGCACGGCGGTCTCGCCGCTGTTCTCCGCCTTCGGCCCGGAGCCGATCGCCACGCGCATCAAGCTCGGCGAGGGCGCCGTGCTGGTCACCACGGAACTGCTCTACGAGCGCAAGGTGGCGAAGATACGCGCCGAGCTGCCGACGCTGCGCCACGTGCTGCTGGTGGGCGAGGAGGGGCAGACGACGAACGTTCCCGGCACGCTCGACCTCGGCACGCTGATGGCACAGGCCTCGGACGACTTCGACATCGTGCCCACCGGCCCCGAGGACATGTCGCTGCTGCATTTCACCAGCGGCACCACCGGCACGCCGAAGGGCGCCATCCACGTGCATGGTGCGGTGGCGACGCACTGGATGACCGGCCGATACGCGCTGGACCTGCACGCCGAGGACATCTACTGGTGCACCGCCGACCCGGGCTGGGTGACGGGCACCTCCTACGGCATCATCGCGCCGCTGCTGCACGGGGTGACTTCCATCGTGGATGAGGCCGATTTCGACGCCGAGCGCTGGTACCGCATCCTCGACGAGCAGAAAGTCAGCGTCTGGTACACGGCGCCGACGGCCATCCGCATGCTGATGAAGGCCGGCGCCGAGATCGCACGCAAGCATGCGTATCCGAACCTGCGCTTCGTCGCCAGCGTCGGCGAGCCGCTCAATCCGGAGGCGGTGTGGTGGGGCAAGGAGGTGCTCGGCCTGCCCATCCACGACAACTGGTGGCAGACCGAGACGGGCGGCATCATGATCGCCAACACGCCCGCGGCGGACATCAAGCCCGGCTCGATGGGCCGGCCGCTGCCCGGCATCGAGGCGGCCATCGTGAAGAAGGACGAGGAAGGAAAACGCCTTGGCGTTTCAGAGGAGGCTAATGCCCGCGAAGCGGGCGTTATGCCGGAACTAAAAGTCAGTCCCGTCGACACGGCGGACACCGAGGGCGAGCTGGCGCTGAAGGCGGGCTGGCCCTCGATGCTGCGCGGCTACCTGCACAATGAGGAGCGCTACCGGAAGTGCTTCGCCGGCGAGTGGTATCTCACCGGCGACCTGGCGAGGCGCGATGCCGACGGCTATTTCTGGTTCGTCGGCCGCGCCGACGATGTTATCAAGTCGGCCGGGCATCTCATCGGCCCGTTCGAGGTGGAGAGCGCGCTGATGGAGCACCCGGCGGTGGCCGAGGCCGGCGTCATCGGCAAGCCCGACGAGGTGGTGGGCGAGGTGGTGAAAGCCTTCGTCTCGCTGAAGAAGGGCTTCGAGGCGAGCGAGGCGCTGCGCATGGAGCTGCTCGGCCACGCGCGCAAGAAACTCGGCGCCGCGGTGGCGCCGAAGGAGATCGACTTCCTGCCCTCGCTGCCGAGGACGCGCAGCGGCAAGATCATGCGGCGGCTCCTCAAGGCGCGCGAGCTGGGGCTGCCGGAAGGCGACACGTCCACCCTGGAGTCAGCATGATTCAGCCGCCGCCATCCGGCCCGGTGCCGTGGGAAAGGGGCTTCGCCCAGAAACTCCTTTTCGACATGCTGCGCATCCGCCGCATGGAGGAGAAATGCGCCGAGCTCTACGGCGCGCAGAAGATCCGCGGCTTCCTGCACCTCTACATCGGCGAGGAAGCCTGCGCCGTCGGCGCCCTGCACGCGCTGGCGCCGGAGGACAACATCGTCGCCACCTACCGCGAGCACGGCCACGCCCTGGTGCGCGGCGTTTCCATGAACGCCATCATGGCCGAGATGTTCGGCAAGCAATCGGGCTGCTCGCGTGGGCGCGGAGGCTCGATGCACCTCTTCGACGCGGCGACGCGCTTCTACGGCGGCAACGCCATCGTCGGCGGCGGCCTGCCGCTGGCGGCCGGTTTCGGGCTGGCCGAGAAGCTGCAGGGCACGCAGCGCGTCACCGCCTGCTTCTTCGGCGAGGGCGCCATGGCCGAGGGCGCCTTCCACGAGTCGATGAACCTCGCCGCGCTGTGGCGGCTGCCGGTGCTGTTCCTCTGCGAGAACAACCTCTACGCCATGGGCACGGCGCTCGGGCGCTCGGAGGCGCAGACCGACCTGTGCGCCAAGGCCGCCAGTTATGCCGTGCCGACCATGAAGGCCGACGGCATGGACGTGGTGGCGGTGCACGAGGCGGTCAAGCTCGCCGCGGCCCACGTGCGCGACGGCCTCGGCCCCTTCTTTCTCGAGCTGCAGACCTACCGCTTCCGCGCCCACTCGATGTTCGACCCCGAGCTCTACCGCGACAAGGCCGAGGTGGCGGAATGGAAGACGCGCGGCCCGCTGCATACCTTCTCGGCGCGGCTGAAGGCCGAGGGCAAGCTCACCGAGGAGGAGTTCCTCGCCTTCGACGCGCAGGCGAATGCCGAGGTGCAGGCGTCGGTGGACTTCGCCGAAGCGGCGCCGTGGGAGCCGATCGAGGATCTGCTCAAGGACGTCCATACGCCATGAAGATGACTTACCGCGAAGCCATCCGACAGGCCATGCACGAGGCGCTTGCCGCCGACCCGCGCGTCTTCCTCATGGGCGAGGATGTCGGCAAGTACGGTGGCACCTACGCCTGCTCGAAGGGCTTCCTCGAGGAATTCGGCCCGGAGCGCATCCGCGATGCGCCGCTCTCCGAGCTCGGTTTCGTCGGCGCCGGCATCGGCGCGGCGCTGGGCGGCCTGCGGCCGATCGTCGAGGTGATGACGGTAAATTTCAGCCTGCTCGCGCTCGACCAGATCGTGAACACCGCGGCGGCGCTGCGCCACATGTCGGGCGGCCAGTTCTCGGTGCCGCTGGTCGTGCGCATGGCCACCGGCGCCGGGCGCCAGCTCGCCGCGCAGCACTCCCACAGCCTGGAGAACTGGTACGCCCACATCCCCGGCATCCGGGTGCTGGCGCCGGCGACCATCGCCGACGCGCGCGGCATGCTCGGCCCCGCCCTGGCCGATCCCGATCCGGTGGTGATCTTCGAGCATGCCCAGCTCTACAACCTGGAAGGCGAATTGCCGGAAGACTGGCGCTGCGACATCGTTTCGGCGGCGGTGCGCCGCGCCGGCACCGACATCAGCCTGATCACCTACGGCGGCTCGCTGCCGAAGACGCTGGCCGCCGCCGAGCAGCTGGCCGCCGAAGGCATCGCGGCGGAAGTGATCGACTTGCGCGTGCTGCGGCCGCTCGACACCGCCACCCTCGCCGCCTCGCTGCGCAGGACACACAAGGCGGTGGTGGTCGACGAGGGCTGGAAGAGCGGCAGCCTGGCGGCGGAAGTGATGGCCTGCATCGTCGAGCAATGCTTCTTCGACCTCGACGCGCCGGTGGCGCGCGTCTGCAGCGAGGAAGTGCCGATCCCCTACGCCAAACACATGGAGGAAGCGGCCCTGCCGCAAGTGCCGAAGATCGCCGCCGCCGTGAAACAGGTGCTCGGGAGATGATTGAATTCAAATTGCCGTCCCTCGGCGCCGACATGGACGAGGGCAAGCTCCTCGAATGGAAAGTCAGGCCCGGCGACACGGTGAAGAAGGGCCAGGTGGTGGCCATCGTCGACACCTCGAAGGCGGCAGTGGATGTCGAGAGCTGGAGCGAGGGCACGGTGTTCGAGCTGCTCATCGAGCCGGGCGAGACGATTCCCGTCGGGACGGTGATGGCGACGCTGCTGGAAGCCGGCGAGTCCGCAGAAACCGCGAAGCGCACCAAGCACGAAGTGCCTGTCGCCAAACCTGCCGCGCCGACTCCGGCACCTGCGGCAGCAGCGCATCCAGCGCCCGCTGTCACTGGCCGCCGCCGCATCTCGCCCGCCGCGCGCAAGCATGCCGAGGAGCTCGGCGTGGACATCGAATCGGTCGCCGGCACCGGGCCGGAAGGCTCGGTCACGCTGGCCGACGTCGAACAGGCGGCGGCCAAAAAAGTCAGTCCCGCCAGGACGGCGACCGCGCCGGACAAGACGCCCGACAAGGCAGCGGAAATGCGCAAGGCCATTGCCGCCGCGATGAGCCGCTCGAAGCGCGAGATCCCGCACTACTACCTCTCCGAGCCGGTGCCGATGCGCCGCGCGACGCAATGGCTGGCGCAGGCCAACGAAGGCCGCCCGATCACGTCGCGCCTGCTCATGGCTGTGCTGCAGCTCAAGGCCGTGGCGCTGGCGCTGAAGAAATTCCCCGAGATGAACGGCTTCTTCCGCGACGGCGCTTTCCAGCCCTCTGTGGCAGCGCATATCGGCGTGGCGATCTCGCTCAGACAGGGGGGGCTGATCGCGCCGGCCATCCATGACGTCGGCGGGAAGACGCTCGAGCAGCTCATGCTCGACCTGACCGACCTGGTGAAACGCGCCCGCGCAGGCAGCCTGCGCAGCTCGGAGATGTCCGACCCGACCATCACCGTCACCAACCTCGGCGAGCAGGGCGTGGCGGCGGTGTACGGCGTCATCTATCCGCCGCAGGTGGCGCTGGTCGGTTTCGGCCGCGTCAATGATCAGCCGCAAGTGGAGAACGGCGCGCTGACGGTGATGCCGATGGTGACGGCAAGCCTGGCCGCCGACCACCGCGTCTCGGACGGTCATCGCGGCGCGCTGTTCCTCGCCGAACTGCGCGACCTGTTGCAACAACCGGAGAATCTGTAATGGAAGAAAAAGAACTGCGCGCCGTGGTGGTCGCCACGCTGAAGACCATCGCGCCGGAAGTGGAGGACGCCGAGCTGCGCCCGGACCGGCCGCTGCGCAACCAGGTCGACCTCGACTCGATGGACTGGCTCAACTTCCTCATCGGCCTGCACGAGAAGCTGAAGGTGGACATTCCCGAGGCCGACTACGCCAGGCTGGTGACGCTGGGCGACGTGCTCGACTACCTGAAGGCGAAGCTCAAATAACAAGGGCGGGTCGCCCCGCCCTTCCTGTCCTGCTGGCCGCCCGCCCTATTTCGCTGCGGCCGTCATGTATTCCACCGCCGCCTTGATGTCGGCATCCGACAGCGACAGGTTGCCGCCCTTCGGCGGCATGGCGCCCTTGCCCTTGATGGCGTTGGCGGTCAGGCCGCTCACGCCCGCTGCCAGGCGCGGACCCCAGGCCGCCTTGTCGCCCAGCTTGGGCGCGCCCGCCGCGCCCGAGCCGTGGCAGGCGACGCAGGCCGCGTCGTAGGTCTTCTTGCCCGGGCTGGCCGCCTCACCTGCCGAGCCGCCGCCGGCAGACGCCGCCGCGGGTGCGGCCGCGGTCAGGGCGACCTGGGCCGCCGGCTGGATGCGCCGCAGGACGGCCTCCTCGCTCAGGTCGCCGGACTGCTTGCCGCCCATCAGCTTGGCGACGAAAAATCCCGCCACCGGGAGGGCGATCGCCGCGGCCAGCGCGACGACGATGACGACCGGCGAGCCGCAGAGCCCGCCGCACTGTTCGTTCTGGTCTGCCATGTCTGCTTTACCGGAATGCCGAAGACCACGCGATTATATAACCGGGCGGATTGGACGCTCAGGGTGAAAAACGTTATTCTGTGCGCCCTCGCGCCCGTAGCTCAGCTGGATAGAGTACTGCCCTCCGAAGGCAGGGGTCGGACGTTCGAATCGTCTCGGGCGCGCCAGTTTGCCCGGCCTGCATTCCTGCAGGCCGGTTCAGCGAAAAGTCAGTCCCTGCGGTACGGCGCCCTCATTGCAGCTGCGAGGTGCACTGCGGGCAGCGCGTCGCCTTGAGCGGGATGGCCGACAGGCAGTGCGGGCATTCCCGGGTCGTCGGCGCTTGCACGTCCGGCGCCGCCGCCTCGGCGCGCTTCATGCGGTTCATCACCTTGATGGCCATGAAGATGGCGAAGGCGATGATGACGAAATCCACCACGGTGTTGATGAACAGGCCGTATTTCACCAGCGGCGCGCCCGCCTTCTCGGCGGCCTCCATGGTCTCGAAGCTCTTGTCGCCGAGATTCAGGTAAAGGTGCTTGAAATCCACGCCGCCGAGGATGCGGCCGAACACCGGCATCACGATGTCCTTGACGAGTGAGTCGACGATCTTGCCGAAGGCGGCGCCGATGATGACGCCGACGGCGAGGTCGACGACGTTGCCCTTCATGGCAAATTCCTTGAACTCGCTGAGGATGCTCATGCCCGACTCCTGTCATTGGAAATGGCGCAAGTCTTGACCGAATTCGGGTTTCGCGCAACCTCCCTTCTCTGCTAATCTCATCGCTCCGAAATCCGGCGCAGGAGGATGCATGAAAGCGCTCAGGATCGTCGCCTTTGCCCTCGGCGGCATCGTCGCCCTGCTGGCGGCCGTCGCCGCGTTCCTCGTGGCGACCTTCGACGCCAGCAAGTGGAAGGGCGAGATCGCCCAGCTGGTGCAGGAGAAGAAGCAACGCAGCCTGAAGATCGAGGGCGAGCTTGCGCTGTCGCTGTTTCCCTCGCTCGGCGTCAGCCTGGGCCGCAGCACGCTGTCGGAGCACAAGAGCGAGCAGGTGTTCGCCGCCATCGACAGGGCGCATGTCTCGCTGCGCCTGCTGCCGCTGCTGTCGAAGCAGGTGGTGGTGGATACCGTCGAGCTGGAAGGCCTCAAGGCGCGCATCGTGCGCTTCAAGGACGGGCGGCTCAACATCGACGACCTGCTGGCGAAGGATGACAAGGAGCCGACGCCGCGCTTCGACATCGCCGGCGTGAAGCTGGCCAACGGCGAGCTCGTCTGGCGCGACGAGAAGGACGGCCGGGAGGCGACGCTCTCCGGACTGACCCTGTCGACCGGCCGCCTGGCGAATGCCGCCGGCGACAAGTTCAGCCTCTCGGCGCAGCTGGCGGGCAACAAGCCGAAGCTGGCGGCCCAGCTCAAAGCCGCCGGCGAGTACCGCTACGACCTCGACAAGAAGCACTACGGCGGCGCGAAGCTCGACCTGCGCCTGACGGGCGACGTCGCCGACATGAAGGCGCTCGAGCTGGCGCTGACCGCCGCCGCGCTGCAGCTCGCCGGCGCGAACGAAGTGGCCGTCGACCAGCTGGTGCTGACGGCGAAGGGCAAGGAGGCGGGCGATGCCTTCGAGGCCCGGCTGGAGGCGCCGAAGCTGGCGCTGACGCCGGAGAAGGCGAGCGGCGCGGCCGTCACCGCCTCGCTCAAGCTGATGGGCGCCCAGCGCGCCATCGACGCGAAGCTCGCACTGTCGGGCGTCGAGGGGAAAAGTCAGTCCCTGCAGGCCGGCAAGCTGGCGCTGGATCTCGATGCGCGACAGGGCGAGACGACGGTGAAGGGCAGCCTGGCCTCCGCGCTTTCCGCCAACCTGGAGAAGCAGACCGTCGAGCTGCCGGCCTTCAGCGGCGAACTGAACGTGGCCCATCCGCAGATGCCCATGAAGAGCGTCAAGCTGCCGCTGACGGGCGGGCTGCGCGCCGACATCGACGGCCAGACCGCGGCGCTGCACGCCGACACCCGGTTCGACGAGAGCAAAATCGCGGCGAAGCTGAATGTCACGCACTTCAGCCCGCCGGCGCTCGTCTTCGACCTCGACATCGACCGGCTCAACGTGGACAAGTACCTGCCGCCGAAGGCCGAGGTGGTGGACGCGAAGGGGGCGGGCGCGAAGGCGGCCGACAAGCCCATCGATTTTTCGCCGCTCAAGGGCCTCAATGCCAGCGGCACGGTGAAGATCGGCCAGCTGCAGGTGGCCAACGTCAAGGCGGCCAACGTGCGCCTCGAGGTGAAGGCAGCCAACGGCCGGCTCGAGGTCGCGCCGCATTCGGCCAGCCTCTACGACGGCACGCTCAGCGGCGCCCTCTTGCTGAACGCCAACAACAACCAGGTGGCGCTGAGGCAGACGCTCAATAACGTCAGCATCAACCCGCTGATGAAGGACGCACTCGACAAGGATGTGCTTGAGGGACGCGGCAACGTGGCGCTCGACGTCACGACCGCCGGGACCACGGTGGCGGCGATGAAGAAGGGCCTCGGCGGCACGGCCAGCGTGAACCTCAGGGACGGCGCCATCAAGGGCATCAACCTGGCGAAGACCTTGCGCGAGACGAAGGCGCTGTTCTCCACGCGCAAGGATGCCGTGCTGCAGGCGCAGCAGACCGAGAAGACGGATTTTTCCGAGCTGTCCGCCTCCTTCCGCATCGCCAACGGCGTGGCGCGCAACGACGACCTCGGCATGAAGTCGCCCTTCATCCGCCTCGGCGGGGCGGGCGACATCGACATCGGCGCGGACCGCATGGACTATCTGGCGAAGGCCAGCGTGGTGAATACCGCGGGCGGCCAGGGCGGCAGGGAGCTCGAGCACCTGAAGGGCCTCACCGTGCCGGTGCGCGTGAGCGGTCCCTTCGACAAACTCGCCTACGGCATCGACTTCGGCGGGCTTGCGGCGGAAGCCGCCAAGGCCCGCGTCGAGGAGGAGGTGAAGTCGAAGGTCGGGGAAAAAGCCGGCGGCGTGCTCAAGGGCCTGTTCAGGTAGCCGCCTTCAGCTTCTCCAGCAGCAGCGGCAGCACCGTCCCGGACGCGCCCTGCAGCGAGAACTGCGCGTGGCGCGTCAGCGCCGTGCGCTCCGGGTTGATCTCGATGACCGTGGCGCCGGCCGAAAGGGCGCGCAGGGGCAGCTCGGCGGCCGGGTAGACCTGGGCCGAGGTGCCGATGCTGAGGAACACCTCGCAGTGCTCGGCGGCCTCCTCCGCCCGCGCCAGGGCGTCGGCCGGCAGCATCTCGCCGAACCACACCACGTCGGGCCGGAGATAGGCGCCGCAATGGCAGCGTGGCGGCGACTCATCTTCCGGGATGGGGCTGACCACGGTCTGCTCGACCGAGCATTTGACGCGCGCGATGTTGCCGTGCAGTTCCACCACCTCGCGCGAGCCGGCGCGCTGGTGCAGGCTGTCGATGTTCTGCGTCACCAGGGTGAAGCGCGCGAAGCGCCTCTCCAGCGCGGCGAGGGCGGCGTGCCCCGGGTTGGGCTGCACGCCGGCGATGCGCGCGCGGCGCTCGGCATACCATTCCCACACCAGCTTCGGGTTGCGCGCGAAGCCTTCCGGGGTGGCCAGTTCCTGCGGATCGTAGTTGGCCCACAGGCCGGTCAGTGCGTCGCGGAAAGTGGGGATGCCGGACTCGGCGGAGATGCCGGCGCCTGTGAGCACGGCCACGCGCCGCGCCGCGGCGAGGCGCTCGATGAGTTCCTGCGGTATGACGATGCTCACTGGACTACCCTCCCCCCAGCCCCCTCCCCGCGGGAGGGGGTGACTGCGGTTCGCCGCTGCACGGCTCCGGGTCTTTGCTCGCGCCCCTTCGGGCGGCCATGCGGGGCGCATGCCATGCCCCCGGAAGTGGGTCACGGAGCCCATGCTAACATCCGGGGCCTATGGATTTCACCCTGCTGCTGCACGCCCTCATCCTCGGCATCGTCGAGGGCCTGACCGAATTCCTGCCCGTTTCCTCGACCGGCCACCTGATCCTCGCCGGCGACCTGCTCGACTTCAACGACGAGCGCGGCAAGCTCTTTCACATCGTCGTGCAGACCGGCGCCATCCTCGCCGTCTGCTGGGAGTATCGGGCGAAACTGGGCCGCGTCGCCGCCGGCTTCGGCCGCGACGCGGCAGCCAATCGCTTCGTCGCCAACCTGGCCGTCGCCTTCATGCCTTTGGCGGTGCTCGGCCTGCTCTTCGGCAAGGCGATCAAGGCGCACCTGTTCCAGCCCGTGCCGGTGGCCCTGGCCTTCATCCTCGGCGGCGTCTTCATCCTCTGGGCGGAGCGGCGCGATCACGTCATCCGCTTCGAGTCGGTGGACGAGCTGCGCTGGCAGGATGCGCTCAAGCTCGGCCTGGCCCAGGCCTGCGCCCTGATTCCCGGCACCTCGCGCTCGGGCGCCACCATCATCGGCGGCCTGTTCTTCGGCCTGTCGCGCAAGGCGGCGGCGGAATTCTCCTTCTTCCTCGCCATCCCGACGCTCATCGCCGCCACCGCCTACCAGCTGTGGAAGGAGCGGGCGTTGCTCAACGCCGACGACATCGGCATGTGGGCGGTCGGCTTCGTTGCCGCCTTCGTCTCGGCCTTCCTCTGCGTGCGCTGGCTGCTGCGCTACATCAGCACGCACGACTTCTCGATCTTCGCCTGGTACCGCATCGCCTTCGGCTGCGTCGTCCTCGGCACGGCCTACACGGGCGTGGTGAACTGGACGAACCCTTGAACTCCGGGCGGCCTGCGTGATCGTCTACCTGCACGGCTTCTGTTCCTCGCCGCGGTCGAACAAGGCGCAGCGGCTGAAGGCACGCATGGCAGGGCTCGGCCTCGGCCACCTGTTCTGGTGCGAGCAACTGCCGCCTTCACCGTACGCTGCGATTGCCCTGGCAGAGCGGCAGATCGCCGCCTCCGCCACCCCCGTCACCGTGGTGGGCAGCTCGCTTGGCGGCTACTACGCGACGCATCTCGCCGAGAAGCACGGCCTGCGCGCGGCGCTGGTGAATCCGGCCGTGGTGGCGCCGATGTCGCTGGCGGGGTTCGTCGGGCCGCAGACCAATCTTTACACCGGCGAGGTGTTCGAATTCCGGCCGGAATACATCGACGAGTTGCGCGCGCTCGAGGTGCCGCGCATTTCCCGGCCGCAGGACTTCCTGCTCCTCGTCGAGACCGGCGATGAGGTGCTCGACTACCGCCAGGCGGTGGCGAAGTACGCCGGCGCGCGGCAGGTGGTGCTGGAAGGCGGCGATCACAGCTTCACGCGCTGGCCGGAATACCTGGATGAAGTGCTGCGCTTTGCCGGATTGATCAAGTGAGCTTCGATCCCGACCGCTTCAAGCGCGAGGAGCGCGCCGGCTACAACCTGATCGCTGCACGTTATGCCGAGAGCGCTGCCCTGCGCACGGGGCTCAACGCCGCCTTGCTCGCCGCCGCCGACCTGCGGCCGGGCCTGGCCGTGCTGGACCTTGCGAGCGGGCCGGGGGTGCTGGCGTGCGAGGCGGCGCAGAAAGTCCCCGGCGGCCTGGTGGTGGCGAGCGACATCGCCGAGCAGGCGCTCGCCGAGGGGCGCCGCCGCGCCGGCGAAAGCACGGTCCTGTTCGCCGCCGCCGATGCGGAGCGACTGACTTTTGCCGACGGCAGCTTCGACCGCGTGCTGTGCGGCCTCGGCCTGATGTTCTTCCCCGACGTGCCGCGGGCGCTGGCGGAAATGCGCCGCGCGCTCAGGTCCGGCGGCCGTGCCGTGTTCTCGGTGTGGGGCGAAGAGGCGCGCGCGCCGCTGGTGTCCTGCGCCCTGCAGTGCATCCGCCGCATCCTGCCGCCGCCGAAGGTCGAGCGCCTGTCGCCCTTCCGCTTCGGCGATCGGACCCTCCTGCGACGGACGCTCGAGGCGGCGGGTTTCGCCGAAGTTAATGTCCATGTGCATGTCCTCAGCTGCGCCTTCGACTCGCCCCAGGCCTACTGGCAGGCTTTCCGCGACCTGGCCGGCGGTGCGGCGGCGGTGCTCGCGCGCCTGCCCGAGGCGATGCTGGCCCGCCTGGGCGAGGAAGTGGCGCAGGAACTGGCACCGTGCCGGCAGGGCGCGGGCTATGCGCTGGGGAGCGAAGTCCTGATCGCCGCAGGGCGTCGGGTATAATCCCGCCCCACTCTCCTGCATCCCGTTTTCCCATGCATGTCCTGTTCGAAGAGGACGGCGCCTTCAAGGCTGGCACCGTGCTCGCCGACAACACCAGCTCCCTCCAGGTCGAGACGACGAGCGGCAAGCGCGTCAAGGTGAAGGCGGCCAACGTGCTGCTGCGCTTCGCCGCGCCGGCTCCCGGCGAGCTGCTCGCGTGCGCGGAAAGCGAGTCGGAGGGCCTGGAAGCGGAGTTTCTCTGGGAAGCCTGCGGCGATGCCGAGTTCGGCTTCGAGGAGCTGGCACGCGAGTATTTCGGACGCCCGCCCCAGCCGGTCGAGGCGGCAGCCCTCCTGCTCGGCCTGCATGCCGCGCCCATCTATTTCCACCGCAAGGGCAAGGGCCGCTTCCGCAAGGCGCCGCCCGACATCCTGAAAGCCGCGCTGGCCGGCCTGGAGAAGAAACGCCAGCAGGCGCTTGCCATCGAGCGCATGGCGGCCGAGCTCAAGGCCGGCCTGCTGCCGCCGGAATTCCCGCCACAGCTGCAGGCCCTACTCTACAAGCCCGACCGCAACCGGCTCGAGACCAAGGCGCTGGAGCTGGCCTGCGCCGAGGGCGGCCTGTCGCCGGCGCATTTGCTGGCGCGCTGCGGCGCCATTCCCTCCAGCCACGACTACCATCTCGGCCGCTTCCTCTACGAGTTCTTTCCGGAGGGGACGGGTTTCGGCGCGCATGAGATTCCGCCGCTGCCGGACGATCTGCCGCGTGCGGATGTCCAGGCTTTCTCGATCGATGATGCGGCGACGACGGAAATCGACGATGCCTTCTCCGTCACGCCGCTCGCCGGCGGCGGCTGGCGCATCGGCATTCACATCGCGGCGCCGGGGCTGGGCATAGCGCCCGGCTCGCCGCTCGACGCCCTCGCGCGCCGGCGCCTGTCCACGGTGTACATGCCCGGGCGCAAGATCACCATGCTGCCCGAGGCGGTGGTGGAGCGCTTCACCCTGTCCGCCGGGCGCGACTGCCCGGCACTCTCGCTCTACCTCGACATCGGGCCGGACTACGCCATCCGCGGCTCACGCTCCTGCGTCGAGCGCGTACCGGTGGTGGACAACCTGCGCCACCACGACATCGAGCCGGTGTTCAACGAAGAGACGCTTGCCGCGGGCGGCCCCGACTTCCCCTACCGGCGCGAGCTGAGCCTGCTCTGGGAATTCGCCACCGTGCTGGAGGCCGGGCGCGGCAAGCCCTCGGCCAACCAGGGCGTGACCGAATACAGCTATTACGTCGACTGGCGCACGCCCGAGGGGCGCGTGGACATCGTGCCGCGCCGGCGCGGCTCGCCGCTCGACAAGCTGGTGGCCGAGCTGATGATCGTCGCCAACGCCAGCTGGGGCAAGCTGCTGGCCGAGGCGCAAGTGGCGGCCATCTACCGCGTGCAGGCCGCCGGCAAGGTGCGCATGACCACGGCGGCGCTCTCGCACGAGGGGCTCGGCGTGGACTGCTACGCCTGGTCGAGCTCGCCGCTGCGCCGCTACGTGGATCTCGTCAACCAGTGGCAGCTGCTCGCCCACCTCGCCGGCGAGGCGCCGCCCTTCACGGCGCGCTCCGAGGCCCTGCTCTCGGCCATGCGCGACTTCGAGATCGCCTATGCCGCCTACGCCGAATTCCAGCGCGGCATGGAGCGCTACTGGTGCCTGCGCTGGCTGCAGCAGGAGCAGGTCGGGGAGGCCGCCGCCGGCGTCGTGCGCGAAAGCCTGGTGCGCCTGGAGCGCCTGCCGCTCTTCCTGCGCTGCCCCTCGCTGCCGGCCTGCGCGCCGCGCACGCGGGTGAATGTCGCGGTTTCCGGCATCGACCTGCTGAGCGTCGAGGCGCAATGTCGCTACCTGGCGACGCTCGGTGACGCCACGGACGCGGAGGCTATCGAAGACGCGGACATTCCGGAGTAGAATCGGGGTCCATGCCTGAACGCGGCGTTGCTACGCTTCCCCAATTCGTGGCCATGAACATTCCCTGGCCCGGCTGGCTGTCCCGCATGGAACCCGCCAGCCGCGGCTTCACCCTGGCGCTGATCGCCTCGCTGGCCTTCCACGCCGTTCTCCTGTCCATCCATTTCAAGCTGCCGGACAAGATCGAGCGCGTGACGAAGGAAACGCTCGAGGTGGTGCTGGTCAATGCCAAGAGCGCACGCAAGCCGGACAAGGCCCAGGCGCGGGCGCAGGCCAATCTCGACGGCGGCGGCAACACCGACGAGAACCGCCGCGCCAAGACGCCGCTGCCGGCTTCCCAGCAAGCGCAGCCCGGCGACAGCCTGGTCGAGGCGCAGCGCCGCGTGCAGGAGCTGGAAGTCCAGCAGCAGAAGCTGATGACCCAGGCCAAGGGCAAGAAGGCGATCCAGGCGGAGACGAAGCGCAGCGAGGAACAACCTGAGCAGTCCAGCGTGCGCGGCCTCGATTTGATGGAGAAGTCGCTCGCGATTGCCCGCATGGAGGCGCAGATCGAGCGCCAGATCGACGAATACAACAAGCGGCCGCGCAAGAAGTTCATCGGCGCGCGCACCGATGAATACGCCGCTGCGCAGTACTTGGAGGACTGGCGCCTGAAGGTGGAGCGGGTCGGCAACCTGAACTACCCCGAGGCGGCCAAGGGCCGGCTCTACGGCAACCTGCTGCTCTATGTCGAGATCAAGGCCGACGGCCAGCTCGAGCGCGTCGAGGTGCAGCGCTCTTCCGGGCACAAGATCCTCGACGAGGCCGCGCTGCGCATCGTGCGCATGGCCGCCCCCTTCGGCAACTTCCCGGGCGAGCTGAAACGCCAGACCGACATCGTTGCCTTCGCCCGCACCTGGGTGTTCACCCGCGCAGACAGAATCGCCGCAGAATGACAGACCGCTACGCGGTGATCGGCAATCCCGTCGCGCACTCGAAGTCGCCGCAGATCCACGCCGCCTTCGCGCGACTGACTTTTCAGGACATGACCTACGAGGCGATCCTGGCGCCGCTGGACGGCTTCGCCGCCTCGGTGCGCGCCTTCGCTGCCGCGGGCGGGCGCGGCTTGAACGTCACCGTGCCCTTCAAGCTCGAGGCCCATGCCCTTGCCGACACGCGTTCGCCGCGCGCCGAGGCGGCGCAGGCAGTGAATACATTGATCTTCTCGGAAGGCGGCATCCACGGCGACAACACCGACGGCGTCGGCCTCGTCGCCGACCTGACGCGCAACCTGGGCCTCGACCTCGCCGGCACGCGCATCCTGCTGCTCGGCGCGGGCGGCGCCGCGCGCGGCGTGCTGCTGCCCCTGCTCGAGCGGCGGCCGGCGCTGCTGCACCTCGCCAACCGCACGGTGGACAAGGCGGCCGCACTGCGCGAGGCGTTCGCCCCCCGCGCCGGCGGCTGCCGACTTGAGGCAGGCGGTTTCGACGGGCTGGCCGGCCCGTTCGATCTCGTCATCAACGCCACGGCCGCCAGCCTGGACGACGAGGCGCCGCCGCTGCCGGCGGGACTCTATGCGCCGGGCAGCCTCGCCTACGACATGGTCTATGGCCGCGAAACGCCGTTCATGGCGGCGGCGTGGGCGCAGGGCGCGGCGCGGCAGTCGGACGGCCTCGGCATGCTGGTCGAGCAGGCGGCGGAGTCCTTCTTTCTCTGGCGCGGCGTGCGGCCGCCGACCGCGCCCGTCCTCGACCAGTTGCGCGCATCGTGAGGTCGCTGAAGTCGTTCTGGCGCTGGACCCGGCGCGGGATGGCCGTTTTCGTTCTGCTGCTGCTGGCCTGGCAGGGCTGGTACCTCGGCTGGGTGGTGTGGTGGAAGTTCGTCAATCCTTCGACCACCAGCTTTATGTCGCTGCGCCTCGACGAGCTGCGCGAGAAAGATCCGCGCGCCGAGTTGAAGAAGCAATGGGTCCCCTACGAGCGTATCTCGAGCCAGCTCAAGCGCGCCGTGGTCGCCGCCGAGGACGCCAAGTTCTCCGACCATGAGGGCTTCGACTGGGAGGGCATCCAGAAGGCGCTGGAAAAGAACCAGAAGAAGGGCAAGGTCGTCGCCGGCGGTTCGACCATCACCCAGCAGCTGGCGAAGAACCTGTTCCTCTCGGCCGACAAGACGCCCTGGCGCAAGGCGCAGGAAGCCGTCATCACCCTCATGCTGGAAGCGGTGTGGGACAAGCGGCGCATCCTCGAGATCTACCTCAACGTGGTCGAGTGGGGCGGCGGCGTCTTTGGTGCCGAGGCCGCCGCCCGCCACTACTACGGCGTCCCGGCCGACCGGCTCTCGGCCGAGCAGGCGGCGCGGCTGGCCGTCCTGCTGCCCAATCCGCGCAAGTTCGGCCGCCTGCCCAACTCGCCCTACCTCGCCGAGCGCACGCAGATCATCCTCGGCCGCATGAACGCCGCCGCCGTGCCGTAATTTTTCGTCGCCCGCCGGCGAATAGGTTTTACAATCCCGCCTTTCCGGCGCCGCGCGAGCGGCGCGCACAACGTGTTGCGGGAACATGGCCGACATCGAGGATCTCCGCCAGAGCGAGGACGTGCAGCAGGAACTGCGTGAAGTGCAGGAACTGCTGGCGCGCCATCGCGTCGTCGAGGGCCTGGTGCACCGTCAGGAGATGCCGCGCCACGAGCTGGTCGAGAACCTGGTGCACAAGCAGCACATCGCCGAGCTGCGCCGCAAACTGGACGAACTGCACCCGGCCGACATCGCCTACATCATCGAGGCGCTGCCGCTCGACGAGCGCCTCTTCGTCTGGGATCTCGTCAAGGCCGACCGCGACGGCGAGATCCTGCTGGAAGTCTCGGACGCGGTGCGCGAGAGCCTCATCGAGGCGATGGATTCGCAGGAGCTGGTCGCCGCCACCGAGCAGCTCGATACCGACGAGATCGCCGACCTCGCGCCGGACCTGCCGAGCGAGGTCATGCAGGACGTCTTCCGGGCGCTCTCGGTGGAGGAGCGCGAGCAGCTGCGCGCGGCGATGTCCTACGACGAGGACTCGGTCGGCGCGCTGATGGATTTCGAGGCGGTGACGGTGCGCGAGGACGTCACCCTGGAGGCGGTGCTGCGCTACCTGCGCCGCTTCGACGAGCTGCCCGACCACACCGACCAGCTTTTCGTCGTCGACCGCGAGGAGCGCCTGCACGGCGTGCTGCCCCTGAACCTGCTGCTCGTCACCGACCCGGACGAGATGGTGTCCAACATCATGGTGGCGGAGCCGCTCACCCTGGAGCCGGACGACAAGGCGCAGACGGCGGCGCAGGCCTTCGAGCGATACGACCTGGTTTCGGCGCCGGTGACGGACAAGGACAACAAGCTGGTCGGACGCGTGACGGTGAACGCGGTGGTGGACTACATCCGCGAGGCGACCGAGACCGAGCAGCTTTCACGCGCCGGTCTGCGCGAGGGCGAGGACATCTTCGCCTCGGTGTGGGACTCGGTGAAGAACCGCTGGTCGTGGCTGGCCATCAACCTCATCACCGCCTTCGTCGCTTCCCGCGTCATCGGCGCCTTCGAGGGCTCGATCGAGAAGCTGGTGGCGCTGGCCGCCCTGATGCCGATCGTTGCCGGCATCGGCGGCAACTCGGGCAACCAGACCATCACCATGATCGTGCGCGCCATGGCGCTCGGCCAGGTGCAGCAGGAGAGCGCCCGGGTGCTGCTGCGCAAGGAGATCGGCGTGGCCATGGTGAACGGCCTGATCTGGGGCAGCCTGCTCGGCTTCGTCGCCTGGTGGCTCTACCGCAGCGTGCCGCTCGGGCTGGTGATGACGGCGGCGATGTCGCTCAACCTGCTGGTGGCGGCCTCGGTCGGTGTCGCCGTGCCCCTGCTGCGCCAGCGCCTCGGCTACGACCCGGCGATCGGTTCCAGCGTGATGATCACCGCCGTGACGGACTCAGGCGGCTTCTTTATCTTTCTCGGGCTCGCCACCCTCTTCCTGCTGTAGCGGACGGACCAGGGTGCCGGCGGCTTCGGCCATCGCCTCGACGATGGCGCGGGCGGCGAGAAACTGCGACTTCAGCGCCAGGTCGAACAGTCCGACACGGTCATCGATCAGCTCACCCGTGATGCTTGCCGGGTCGCCGGCCGGCACGCGCAGGTGGGCCTCGACCTCGTTGGCCTCCGTCTCGATCTCCATGCCGGCCTTGCGCGCGATGTGCATCATGGCGGCGTTCTCATGCAGGCAGTGCACGAACAGGGTGTGGATGCGATGGTTGCGGCAGTATTCGTAGGCGCGCCGGTAGAGCGCCGTGCCGACCCCCTCGCCGCGGTGGCCGGGCGCGACGCTGACGCCGAACTCGGCCGTCTCGCCGCACAGGCCGAGATGGGCGACGCCGGCCAGTTCCAGGTTCCCGTCGAAGACGCCGAACACGGCGTCACGGTCGAAATTGATCGTGTTGATGTAGCGCATCAGCGCCACCTCGCTGATGACATGCTCGAAGCGCAGCCGCAGGTCTTCCTCGTCGAGCTTCAGGAAATGGCGCCGCAGCGCCTCGCGGTTGGCTTCGGTGAGCGGCAGGACGGGGATGGTTTTCATGGCCGTCATTCTCATGTTTGGCAAATGCAGGCGCTTCGGCCCGAATCAAGCCTATCCCGTCCGGTTTCGGCAACTCAACCTAAAAACTTGAGAAAACCTCTCCGGCCGCGGCGCAGGTCGCGGCGAGATCCGCTTCCGCATGCGCCGCCGAGACGAAGCCGGCCTCGAAGGCCGAGGGGGCGAAATACACGCCTTTCTCGAGCATGGCGTGGAAGAAGCGGTTGAAGGCCTCCTTGTCGCATTCCATCACTTCGGCGTAGGAGGTCGGCGGCGTGGCGCGAAAATACAGGCCGAACATGCCGCCGACCGCCTGGGCGCTGAATTTGATGCCGCGCTTCCTGGCCTCGGCCTGCAGGCCGTCCATCAGGCGTTGCGTCCTGGCTGCGAGCTGCTCGTAGAAACCGGGCTGGGAGACGAGCTTCAGCGTCGCCAGTCCCGCCGCCACCGCCACCGGGCTGCCGGAGAGGGTGCCGGCCTGATACACCGGCCCAAGCGGGGCGATTCTTTCCATGATGTCGCGGCGGCCGCCGAAGGCGCCCACCGGCATGCCGCCGCCGATGACCTTGCCCAGCGTCGTGAGGTCGGGCCGGATGCCGTAGTGGCCCTGCGCGCCGGTGAGGCCGACGCGGAAGCCGGTCATCACCTCGTCGAAGATCAGCACGGCGCCGTGCTGCGTGCACAGGCGGCGCATGGCCTGGAGGAATTCCGGCTTCGGCGCGATGAGGTTCATGTTGCCGACCACCGGCTCGACGATCACCGCCGCGATCTGGCTGCCGATCCTGGCGAAGGTGTCCTCCAGCTGTTGCGCATCGTTGTAGTCGAGCACCAGGGTGTGTCGGGCGAAGTCCGCCGGCACGCCGCCTGAGGAGGGATTGCCGAAGGTCAGCGCGCCCGAGCCGGCCTTCACCAGCAGGCTGTCGGCATGGCCGTGGTAGCAGCCCTCGAACTTGATGATGGCATCGCGGCCAGTGAAGCCGCGCGCGAGTCGGATCGCGCTCATCGTCGCCTCGGTGCCGGAGGAGACCAGGCGCACCATCTCCAGCCCCGGCAGCAGTCGCGCCAGCAGCTCGGCCATCTCGACCTCGGCCTCGGTCGGCGCGCCAAAAGTCAGTCCCCGCGACACGGCGTCGTGCACGGCCTTGAGCACCTCGGGATGGGCGTGGCCGAGCACCAGCGGACCCCAGGAGCCGACGTAGTCGATGTAACGCCTGCCGTCGGCGTCCCACACGCAGGGCCCCTCACCGCGGGTGAAGAAGCGCGGCGTGCCGCCGACGGAGCGGAAGGCGCGCACCGGCGAATTGACGCCGCCCGGGATGGTCTTCTGGGCACGGGCGAAAAGGTCTTCGTTCTTGCTCATGACGTGACTCGCTCTGAAAACAATCGGGTGTAGGCGGTGGCCCGGGCGCGGATGTCCGGCGACTCGAACAGATCCGTGATGACGGCCAGCAGGTCGGCACCGGCGGCAATGAGCTGTGGCGCATTCTGCAGCGTGATGCCGCCGATGGCGCAGAGCGGCAGGCCGAGTTCGGCCCGGGCTTCCGCCAGCAAGCCGAGCGGCGCACGCACGGCGGCCGGCTTGGTCGGCGAGGCGAAGAAGCTGCCGAAGGCGATGTAGTCGGCGCCGATGCGCTTCGCTTCGCGCGCCCGTTCCAGCTCGTCGTAGCAGGAGACGCCCAGGGTGCGCCCCGGCCCCAGCGCCGCGCGCGCGGCGGCGAGATCGCCATCCTCACGGCCGAGGTGGGCGCCGTCGGCGCCGATGTCCAGCGCCAGGGACAGGTCGTCGTTGATGATCAGGGGCACGCCATGCCGGCGGCAGAGGTCGAGCAGGGCCGCGGCCTGTTCGTGCCGCAGTGCCGCAGCGGATTTGTTGCGGTATTGAACCAGCATCGCTCCGCCTTCCAGCGCCTGTTCCGTGCGACGCAACAGGGCTGCGGTGTCGGCAAGGTCGGGCGTGACGGCGTACAGGCCCTTAAGCTTCATCCTCGGACTCGGGCTCGCGCGCCCAGAAGAAGCGGTCGGGAAAGTACTGACCCATGCCGGGCCGGAAGCCGTTGGCGAGCGCCTGCCAGGTGTAGTCCTGGGCGTCGCGTACCGCTTCGATCATATCCAGCCCGTTGGCGAGGTTGGCGGCGATGGCCGAGGCAAGGGTGCAGCCCGAACCGTGGTAACTGCCGGGCAGTCGCTCCCAGGCATCGGCGCGCACCAGCCCGTTTTCGCCGTAGAGGGCGTTGACGACCTCCACGCTGTGTTCGTGGGTGCCGGTCACCAGTACGAATTCGGCGCCGGCGCCGACCAGGCGGCGGGCGCATTCGGCCAGGTCGGGGTCGTCCTCCTCTTCGGATTCGTCCAGCGCGAGGCGGCGCGCCTCCATGCTGTTGGGCGTGAGCAGGGTGGTCTGCGGCAGCAACAACTCGCGCAGGGCGGAAATCATGTCCTCGCTCGCCAGCTCGTCGCCGCGGCCCGAGGCCAGCACCGGGTCGAGCACGAGCGGGATGTCCGGGTAGTCGGAGACGATCTCGGCGATGGCGGCGATGTTCTCGACGCTGCCGAGCATGCCGATCTTGAAGGCGGCCACCGGCATGTCCTCGAGCAGGGCGCGCGCCTGGTCGGACACCCAGTCGGCGTCGATGGCGAGGACTTCATCGACGCCCGCCGAATCCTGCACCGTGAGTGCGGTGACGACCGACAGCGGGTGGCAGCCGAGGCTGGACAGGGTCATGATGTCGGCCTGGAGGCCGGCGCCGCCGGAGGGATCGGAGGCGGAAAATACCATGACGATGGGGGGCAGGAGATCTTCCGACATGAGCGCGGCCGCGGCTGGCGTGGCCGCAAGCGGATGGAGTAGACTGGCCCGAATTCTAACCGAGATCGCCAATGACCGAGGCTGTGCCTTATCGTAGCTGGATGTGCCTGATTTGCGGCTTCATCTACGACGAGGCGGCCGGGTTGCCCGAAGAAGGCATTCCCCCCGGCACCCGCTGGGAGGACGTGCCGCCCAACTGGGCCTGCCCCGAGTGCGGGGCGCGCAAGGAGGATTTCGAACTGGTCGAAATATAAACCAGTGTGTCAAAGTTGGCATGGAAAGGCCTGTTTTTTAGAGTATAGTTACCCAGCCGGACCGCAAAAAAATCAAGAACAGGCAGGTAGAAGCGAAGTGAGGGGTCGGCTAGAGGAGGCAAGCAAGCGTGGCGGAAGCAGTCAATCTCAACGGCGTCAAGGTAATGGTGATCGACGACAGCAACACCATTCGCCGCAGCGCCGAGATCTTTCTGGTGCAGGCCGGCTGCCAGGTCGTGCTTGCCGAGGACGGCTTCGATGCGCTGGCGAAGATCGCCGATCACCATCCGGACATCATTTTCTGCGACATCATGATGCCGCGTCTGGATGGCTACCAGACCTGCGCGCTGATCAAGAAGAACCCGCGCTTCGGCGTGACGCCGGTGATCATGCTGTCTTCCAAGGACGGTCTGTTCGACCGCGCACGCGGCCGCATGGTCGGCTCGGACGAATACCTGACCAAACCGTTTACCAAGGACAGCCTGCTCAAGGCCGTTGCTGCGCATGTGGCGCAGCGAGTTTCGTAGTTTGCATCCGTAACGAGGTAAGACTATGCCCATCAAGAAAATACTCATCGTCGACGATTCACCCACCGAGCGCCATGCGCTGAGCGAGTTGCTGGCCAAGAACGGCTACAACGTCGTCACCGCCGAAAGCGGCGAGGAGGCCATCACCAAGTCGAAATCGGAAATGCCGGACCTGATCCTGATGGATGTGGTCATGCCCGGCATGAACGGCTATCAGGCGACGCGCACCATCACGCGCGAGGAAGAGACCAAGCATATCCCCGTCGTCATGTGCACCAGCAAGGGGCAGGAAACGGACAAGATCTGGGGCATGCGCCAGGGCGCTAATGACTACCTGGTCAAGCCGATCGACCCGAAAGTCCTCCTGGAGAAAATCGCCGCCCTCGGTTAAGGCGGCCGCTGCCGATGGCGAAGAAGAAGCTCAGCCTGCGGGAATTCCAGGAAAGCCTGGTCCAGCGCCTGACCAGCGCCCGGGCCGGTCAATCCACCCGCGCTTTGCTGGGCGTCCAGTCGGGGCGGGATTATTGGCTGCTCGATCTGGCCGATTCCGGCGAGATTGTGCCGCTGCCGCCGCTGACCGGCGTGCCGCTGACCAAGTCCTGGTTCTGCGGCATGGCCAATATCCGCGGCACGCTCTACGGCGTGGTCGACTTTTCCGCCTTCCAGGGCGGCGAGGCGACCCCGCAGAACGCCGACAGCCGGCTGCTCATCGTCGGCAGCCGCTTCGGCATCAACGGCGCGCTGCTGGTCAATCGCACCCTGGGCCTGCGCAACCTGGAGCAGATGGCGCCGCAGGCGGCGGAAGCCGACCCGCGCCCCTGGGTGGGCGAGCAGTACGGCGACGCGCAGGGCAACGTATGGAAACGGTTGAATCTGAAAAATCTGCTCGGCCAGCCGGATTATCTCGACATCGGGTTGTCGTGACAGACATGGTGGTCAACACGCTGGACTAACGGAGACTATCAGCATGGCATTCAAGCTCCCCTTCAAGCTGCCCGGCGGCAAGGTTGCGCCGGAGGACACATCGCAAAGCACGATCATGGACAACCTGCAGCAGGCCGCGGTGCGCGGCGGCCGCTTCAAGCTGCCCGGCATCGGCGACAAGACGGTCGGCACCCAGCTGCAGGTGCTGGGCGGCGCGTTCGTATTCTTCATGTTCGTGGTGACCGTGGCGGCCTGGATCGACAACCGGACCGCCACCCACGGCACCGCCTATACGTCGGCGGCCGGCCAGATGCGCATGCTCTCCCAGGCCATCGCCAAGTCGGCCCAGCAGGCGCTGCAGGGCAACACCGCCGCCTTCGCCGAACTGAAGGAAAACCGCAGCAACTTCGCCATCCTGCTGGAGCGCGTCACCACGGGCGGGGTGATCGAGGAAATCAGCGTGCCGCCCAGCCCGGACACGACCCAGCCCGCCCTGCAGGCCCTGGCCAAGGAGTGGGAAAAGAACGAACAGAACACCGCCGTGGTGCTGGAGCAGGAAAAGAACCTGCAGCAGCTCGGCAAGTCGGTGTCGACCATCAACGCCAAGAACCCGCAGCTGCTCGAGCTGGCGGAGCAGGTCGCCGCGCTCAAGCTGCAGACGGGCGCCTCGGCGCGCGAGATCGCCGCCGCCAACCAGCTGGTGATGCTGACGCAGCGCCTGGCGAAAAACGCCAACTCCCTGCTCGTCGCCGACGCCATCGATCCCGAAGTGGCCTTCCTGCTGGGCAAGGACACCAACACCTTCCGCGACGTGCTGGCCGCCCTGACCAAAGGCTCGGAGGCGATGCGCATCAATCCGGCAGGCGATGCCGAGACGAAGGAAAAACTGGTCGAGCTGGACACCTCCTTCAAGGAATACCAGGAGGCGGTGGCGGGCATCCTCGGCAACATGCAGCGCCTGGTGCAGGCCAAGCAGGCCGGCAGCCGGATTTTCAAGGACAGCGGCGAGCTGCTCAAGGCGACAACCGAACTCTCCAATGCCTATGCGGCGGAGATCGCCAGCCGCAGCACCAACACCTGGGTCATTTCCATTTTCGCGCTCTTCGCCATTGCCACCCTGGCCCTGATGGCCAAGGTCTTCAACGACGACTCCGCCATGCGACGGGAACAGGCCGAGCGCCAGCGGCACGACGCCGAATCGTCGAAGAACGCCAGCCAGGAAGCCATTCTGCGGCTGATGAACGAGATGGGCGACCTGGCCGACGGCGACCTCACGGTGCGCGCCACGGTGACGGAGGACATTACGGGCGCCATCGCCGACTCGGTGAACTACACGATTGAGGAACTCGGCGTACTGGTGCGACGAATCAACGACGCCGCCGGTCGCGTGGCGGCCGCTTCCGAGGCCGCGCAGAAGACGTCCAACGAACTGCTGGTCGCCACCGAACGCCAGTCGCGCGAGATCAAGCAGGCGGGCGACAACGTTCTCGACATGGCGAAATCGATGAACCAGGTGTCGAGCGAGGCCATGGAGTCCGCCCAAGTGGCCCGCCAGTCGCTGGAAGCCGCGCAAAAAGGTTCTGCGGCGGTGGAAAACTCCATCAAGGGCATGAACGAGATCCGCGAACAGATCCAGGAGACCTCGAAGCGGATCAAGCGCCTCGGCGAATCCTCGCAGGAGATCGGCGAGATCGTGGAACTGATCTCCGACATTACCGAACAAACGAACGTGCTGGCCCTGAACGCCGCTATCCAGGCGGCGTCGGCAGGTGAAGCCGGACGCGGCTTTACGGTGGTTGCCGAAGAAGTGCAGCGGCTGGCCGAACGCTCCGGCGAAGCGACGAAACAGATTGCCGCGATCGTGAAGACGATTCAGACCGACACCCAGGACGCCGTGTCCGCCATGGAAAACTCGACGCGGGGCGTGGTGGAGGGAGCCAAGCTGTCGGACGCCGCCGGCCAGGCGCTGCAGGAAATCTCCTCGGTGTCGACCAACCTCGCCTCGCTGATTGAATCGATTTCCTCGGCGACCCAGACGCAGGCCGAAACCGCGACGCGCGTGGCGCAGAACATGCAGGGCATCCTGCGCGTGACCGAGCAGACGACCGCCGGCACCAAGCAGACGGCGGTGTCGATCGGACAGCTCGCCGAACTGGCCGTCGAACTGAAAGGCTCGGTGTCGGGCTTCAAGGTCTAAGGCCTCAGCGACGCGGGCGATACCATGGCTGCCACCACCGACCTCGATCTCGGTCCGCTCTCCTGGGTCAAGGGCGAGATCGACCTCGCTCTCGGGCGCGCCCACGACGCGCTCGGCAAGTTCGCCGAGAACCCGGGGGATGCGGCGCAGCTGAAATTCGCCCGCACGCACCTGCACCAGGCCCATGGCGCGCTGTCCATCGTCGGACTCGACGGCGTCACCCAGTTCTCCGAATCGGTCGAGCAGCTGTTGTCCCAGGTGGAAAGCGGGCAGGTGGCGGCCACCGCCCAGATCGGCGAACTCGCCCAGCGCGCGCTGACGGCCATCCGGCATTACCTGGATGAAGTCGCCAGCGGCATGCCGAACCAGCCGTTGAAGCTCCTCGCCGTCTATCGCGACCTGATGGCGGCGCGCGGCACCGAGCGCATCGCGGCGAGCGATCTCTTTTTCCCCGACCTCTCCCTGCGCCCGCCCCGGCGGGCGGAAGAACCGGCCCAGCTGTCTGCCGGCGAGGTGGCGACACGACTGAAGGCGGAGCGGGCGCGCTTCGAACGCGGCTTCCTGCGCTGGTTGCGCAACGCCGATGACGTCGGCGGCGTGAACGAAATGCGCAGCGCCGTGGCGGCGATCGAGGCGACGCAGGCCCTGCCGGCCGCGCGTGCCTTCTGGTGGGTCACCCTTGCCCTGCTCGATGCGCTGGCGGCCAGGCAGGTGAACGTCGATTTCCACGTGAAGAAACTGTGCGCCCGCATCGACCTGCAGATGCGCCGTCTGCTGGAAGGCTCGAAGACGGTGGCCGAGCGGCTCATGCGCGACGCGCTCTATTTCGTGGCCACGGCCCAGGGTGGCGGCGGTCTGGTGCAGCAGGTTAAGCACACCTATCAGCTCGATGGCCTGGTGCCGGCGCGCACGGGGGATATCGAGCCGCTCAGGCCGGTGCTGCGCGCCATGCGCGATGCCCTGGTGGCGGCCAAAGAGGCCTGGAACAAGTTCTGCGCCGGCGCCGCGGTGGCGCTGCCGCAATTCCACGACAATACGGCCGCCCTGGCGAGCAAGGGCGGCGGTCTCATCAACAATCATCTGGCGCGCCTGGTGGCCGGGATTGCCGAGGTGGCGCAATGGCTGCGCAAGGATCCGCTCAGGCAGAACGATGCCACTGCGATGGAAATCGCCACGGCCCTGCTCCTGGCCGAAAACGCCCTGGAGAACTATGAACAGCTGGGCGCCGATTTTCCCCAGCAGGTGGAAGCCGTCATCGGCCGGCTGGCCGCGCTGATGCGCGGCGAGGCGCTGGAGGAGTTGTCCACTCCCCTGCTCGACGAAATGTCGCGGCGCGCGCAGGAGCGCCTGATGATGAGCCAGGTGGCGCGCGAGATCCTGACCAACCTGGCGCAGGTGGAGCAGGCGCTGGACGCCTTCTTCCGCGACACCAGCCGGCGCGAGGAACTTGCCGCCCTGTCCGGCCCCCTCAAGCAGATCGAGGGCGCGCTCATCATTCTCGGCCAGGACAAGGCGGTCGCCCTGCTGCGCAAGTGCGAGGCCCGCATCCAGGCCTTCGCCGTGCCCGACGCCCTGCCGCAGCAGAAGGAATTCGAGGAGGTGGCGCACAGCCTCTCCGGTCTCGGCTTCTTCGTCGACGCCCTGCAGCACGGTCCTGCCGACCTGGATGAAATCCTCCAGCCGGTGCAACCGAGGCAGGCCGCCGCCGAGGAGGAGATCGAGGAAGGCCCGGCCCCGTCTGTCGAGGCCGAGCTGGAGCAGCAGAAGCGCGAAGCGCAGGCGCTGGTCGATGCCTTGCGCGAGAAACCCGAGGACGAAGGGGTGCGCGAGGATCTCAAGCAGCACCTGGAGACCATTCGCCAGGATGCCAGTCTCGTGGCCGATGCCAAGCTCGAGGAGGAGGCCAAGGCCGCCCTCGCCGCCCTGGCCTCGACGCCGACGGCCACCGTGGTCGGAGCGCGTTTCGAGGAAGCCGTCGCCCGCGTCGCTCCGGCTGCACCGGTGGAGGTGGCCGCGCCCTCGGCCGAGACCCTGCGCCTGGCCGAGGCGCCGAGCGAGGAGATCGATGCCGAGCTGCTCGCCATCTTCCTGGAAGAGGCGAAAGAGGTGCTCGGCACCATCGGCGAGCATCTCGCGCTGTCGCGCGGCGAGCCGCACAATCACGATTACCTGACGACCATCCGCCGCGGCTTCCATACGCTGAAAGGCAGCGGCCGCATGGTGGGCCTGTCGGAGCTGGGCGAGACCGCCTGGGCGATCGAGCAGGTCATGAACAAATGGCTGCAGTCCGAGCAGGACGCCACCCCGGCCCTGTATCAGCTCGTCGAGGAGGCGCACACCCTGTTCTCCGCCTGGGTCGAGCAGCTGGAATCGGGGGGCGGCACGCACAAGGATGCGGCAGCCCTGGTGGCGCTGGCCGAGCGCATCAAGTCCGGGGAGGCCGCAGCACCGGCCGAAGCGGCTCCGGCGCCCGAGATGCCTGCGACAGAGGCCGAGGTTGCCGCGGAAGTATCCCGGCCTGCCGCGGTCGTCGAGGAAGAAGCCCAGATCGTCCTGCCCGAGTCGACCGAGGCGCCGCTGGTCGAGGAAGTGATCGAAATGCCGCCGGCCGACGATACGGTCATGGTGGGTGATGCGGTCCTTTCCCGTTCGCTCTATGACATGTATGTCGGCGAGGCGCGTACCCATCTGGCTGCGCTGCGGCTCGATCTCAATGCGCTCAAACTGACCCCGCAGGTGCCGCCCGATCCGATGGTGCGCGCCGCGCATACGCTGGCCGGGATTTCCGGCACCGTGGGCATCGAGCCGGCCAGCCGGCTGGCGCAATCGCTCGAGCATGCGCTACTGCGCCTATCGCGCAGCGGGCAGACCTGCAACAGCGGACAGATTGGCCTGCTCGGCACGGCCATTTCCACCCTCGATGCCATGATTGCCGCCGTTGCCGAGTTGCGCCTGCCGCATGAGGCCGACGGTCTGGCCGCCGAACTGGATGCGGTTGCCCTGGCGACGCAGCCGGCCGCCGTCGAGCTGAGCATCGTGTCGCCCTTCGAGCCGGAAGCGCCGGAGGAAGCCGCGATCGAGTTGCCCGAGGCGCCCGCTCCGGCCGAGACCCTGGCCATCGAACCCCCGGTGGCGGAGGCGATCACCTTCGAGATGCCGGCCGAGCCCGCCTCGGCGGAGCCCGAAGCGGTTCAACCCGAACCCTCTCCGGTCCTTGCCGAAGCACCGCCGCTTCAGCCCGTCGCAGTGCCTGCCGCGCCCGTGGCGGAGGCCGCGGAAGCAGGCGCCGAGCGACGCAAACTGCGTTTGCAGGACGACCTCGATGAGCAGCTGCTGCCGATATTCCTGGAAGAAGCGGTCGACCTGATCCGTGAGATCGGCGTCGAGCTGCGCAACTGGCGTGCCGCGCCTGAGGACAAACAGACGGCTGCTGCCTTCACGCGCCTGCTTCATACGCTCAAGGGCAGCGCGCGCATGGCTGGCGCCATGGGGATGGGCGAACTCGTGCACAACATGGAAACGCGCGTCGAGACCGCGCTCGCCGTTTCCGCGATCACGCCCCAGTTCCTCGATGATCTGGATTCCTCATTCGACCGCGCCAATTTCCTGCTGGATGGCCTGCAGAAGCGTGCCGCCGGCATTGTCGAGGAGGAAATCGAGGGCGCCGTCGCCGAGGCGGCGGCGCAGCCCGCACAAGCTGCTGCGGAAGAAGTCGAGGCCGAAGCAGCGGCGGCGCGCGCCATGCTGCGCGTGCGTGCCGACCTGGTCGACCGCCTGGTAAACGAGGCGGGCGAACTGTCCATCGCCCGCTCGCGCATCGAGGGCGAGATGCGCTCGCTGCGCGGCTCGCTGCTGGATTTGACTGAAAACGTCATCCGCCTGCGCGGCCAGCTGCGCGAGATCGAGATCCAGGCCGAATCACAGATGCAGTCGCGGATGGCCATGGCCCAGGAAGCCCATCTGGAGTTCGATCCGCTGGAATTCGACCGTTTCACGCGCTTCCAGGAAATCACGCGCATGATGGCCGAGAGCGTGAACGACGTCACCACCGTGCAGCACAACCTGCTGCGCAATCTCGACCATGCCGACGCCGCCATCATCAGCCAGGCGCGGCAGAACCGCGACCTGTCGCAGGCCCTGATGGGCGTGCGCATGGTGCCCTTCAACGCCGTGGCCGACCGCCTCTACCGCATCGTGCGGCTGACGGCGAAGGAACTGGGCAAGAAGGCCAACCTCGACATCCGCGGCGGCCAGGTCGAACTCGACCGTTCGGTGCTGGAGAAGATGACTGGCCCGCTCGAGCACCTGCTGCGCAACGCCATTACGCACGGCATCGAGGAGATCGAACGGCGGCTCGCCGATGGCAAGGCCGAGATCGGGCAGATCAGCCTGTCGCTGTCCCAGGAAGGCAACGAGGTCGTCATCGACATGGTCGACGACGGCGCCGGCCTGAATTACGAGCGCATCCGCAGCAAGGCGATCGAGCAGGGCCTGCTCGGCCCCGACCAGGCGATCGAGGATGCCGCGCTGACGGATTTCATTTTCCAACCGGGTTTTTCGACCGCCAAGGAACTGACCGAAATCGCCGGACGCGGCGTCGGCATGGACGTGGTGAAATCGGAGACCGCCCAGCTCGGTGGCCGCATCGAGGTCAGCTCGACGAGCGGCAAGGGCGCGCGCTTCCGCATCTACCTGCCGCTGACCCTGGCCGTGACCCAGGCGCTGCTGGTCAAGGGCGGCGGGCGCACCTATGCGATTCCGTCGGTGATGGTCGAGCAGGTGATGGAACTGAAGGAAAGCGCGGTCGACGCGATCCGTGCCGAAGGGGCGGCCGAATGGCTGGGCAACCGCTACCCCTACTATTACCTGCCGCGCCTGCTCGGCGACCTGCAGGCCGCGCCCGAGCAGCAGCGCCGCTATTCTGTGCTGCTCCTGCGCGCCGGTACCCAGCGCGTGGCGGTGCAGGTGGACCAGCTGCGCGGCAACCAGGAAGTCGTCATCAAGAACATCGGGCCCCAACTGGCCCGGGTGATCGGCATTGCCGGCGCCACGGTGCTGGGCGATGGCGAGGTGGTGCTGATCCTCAACCCCGTCGCACTCGCCAGCCGCGAGATCAAGGCGATGGCGCAGCCAGTCGCCGCCAAGGCGGCCGAAGCGCCGGCGGCACCCCACCTGCCGACGGTGATGATCGTCGACGATTCGCTTACGGTGCGCAAGATCACCGGCCGACTGCTCTCGCGCGAGGGCTATCACGTGCTGGCCGCCAAGGACGGCGTCGATGCCCTCGAGCAGCTGCTCGACATCGTGCCGGACGTGATGCTGGTCGACATCGAGATGCCGCGCATGGACGGCTTCGACCTGACCCGCAACGTTCGCGCCGATGCACGACTGAAAAACGTGCCGATCATCATGATCACCTCGCGCACGGCGGACAAGCACCGCAATTACGCCAGGGAAATCGGCGTCAACCACTACCTCGGCAAGCCCTACCAGGAAGACGAGCTGCTCGGCCTGATCGCCGGCTACTGCCGCCAGGCCGCGACGGCGGCGGGCTGACGGCCATCTCTTGGACGGCCGGGTCGGCGAGCTTACAATCCGGTCGTGGTCCAGCCAGAAGTCAATTTGACGCATCATTTCCTGATCGCCATGCCGGCCATGGTCGATCCGAATTTTGCGCGCACCCTGACCTACATCTGCGAGCACAACGAACAGGGGGCGCTGGGCATCGTCATCAACCGCCCCCTCGACATGAACCTGGAAACGCTGTTCGAGCGCATCGACATCCCGCTGGAGACGACGCGCTTCGCCGCCCGACCGGTGATGTTCGGCGGCCCGGTGCAGACCGATCGCGGTTTCGTGCTGCATCGGCCGCTGGGCAAGTGGCAGGCCACGCTGCCGGTGCGGGACGAGCTCGGCCTGACCAGCTCGCGTGACATCCTCCAGTCCGTCGGCAGCGCGGGCGATCCCGAGGAATTCATCGTAACGCTTGGGTATGCCGGCTGGGCCGCCGGACAACTCGAGCACGAACTCGGGCAGAACGCCTGGCTGACGGTGGCGGCCGACCCGCGGATCATCTTCAACCTGCCGCCCGAAGAGCGTCTGCCGGCCGCCATGCAACTGCTCGGTTTCGACCTGGCCAACCTGTCCGACGTGGCAGGGCATGCCTGAGGTGGCAAACCGGGCGGCATTGCGCGTACAATGCCACTTTTAATGGTTTCCCCCCAGCCTTCCGCCCCCGCCCCGCGTGCCCCCAGCGGCACCGTCCTGGCATTCGATTTCGGTCTCAAGCGCACCGGCGTTGCCCTCGGGGAGAGCCTCCTCGGACAGGCCAAGGCCCTGACCACCATTCGCGCCGAAACCAACGAGGCGCGCTTCGCCGCCGTGGCGCGGCTCATCCAGGAATGGCAACCGGCGCAACTGGTGGTGGGGCTGCCGCTGACCCTCGACGGCTCCGAGCATGCCCTGACGGTGCGCTGCCGGCGCTTTGCCAACCAGCTTGCCGGCCGCTTCGGTCTTCCGGTCGCACTGATCGATGAACGCCTGACCTCCGTAGCCGCCGAGGACGAACTGCGCAAGGCCGGCCTCGACTGGCGGGCGCGCAAGGAAGCCGTCGATGCCCTGGCGGCGCAACACATCCTGCAGGATTATTTCGATGGCCTTGCCTGACGCCGAAGCCTTGTGCCGCGTGCTGGCCGAGCGCCTGCGCCCGGAGCTGCTGCCGCAGACGGCGCTGGTCGGAATCCATACCGGCGGCGTGTGGGTGGCGGAACGCCTGCATGCGGCGCTCGGCCTGAAGACCCCGCTCGGCTCGATCGACGTGGCCTTTTACCGCGACGATTTCAATCGTAGCGGCCTGCATCCGCAGCTCAAGCCGTCCGACATCCCCTTCGATGTCGAGGACCGGCCCATCGTCATCGTCGATGACGTGCTCTACACGGGGCGTACCATCCGCGCCGCCATGAACGAGATTTTCGATTACGGCCGTCCGGCGCGCATCGATCTGGCCGTGCTGGTCGATCGCGGCGGACGCGAGCTGCCGGTATGCCCGCGCTGGAGTGCGCATGAGTTGTCGTTGCCGGCGAGGCAGAACCTGCAGCTGGAACGCGGCGCCGACGGAAACCTCTCGCTGAGGCTGGTCGATGCGTAACCCGCAACTCAACAGCCACGGCGAGCTGCAGCACCTGCTCACCATCGACGGCCTGCCGCGCGAGATCCTCACCGCCATCCTCGACACCGCCGCTCCTTTTACCGAAGTGGCCGAGCGCGAGGTGAAGAAGCTGCCGCTGCTGCGCGGCAAGAGCGTGTTCAACCTGTTCTTCGAGAACTCGACGCGCACCCGCACCACCTTCGAGATCGCCGCCAAGCGGCTGTCCGCCGACGTCATCAATCTCAACATCAGCACCTCCTCGACCGCCAAGGGCGAGACCCTGCTCGACACGGTGGACAATCTGTGCGCCATGCAGGCCGACATGTTCGTCGTGCGGCACGCCTCCAGCGGCGCGCCCTTCCTCATGGCCCAGCACCTGGCCGCCATGGGCCTCGAACACATCCATGTCATCAACGCCGGCGACGGGCGCCATGCCCACCCGACGCAGGGCCTGCTTGACATGTACACCATCCGGCACTACAAGAAGGACTTCACCCGCCTCACGGTCGCCATCGTCGGCGACCTGATCCATTCGCGCGTGGCGCGCTCGCAGATCCAGGCGCTGGCGACGCTGGGCGTACCGGAGATCCGCGTCATCGGCCCGAAGACGCTGATACCGACCGATATTGACCGGATGGGCGTGCGCGTCTTCCATGACATGCGTGCCGGGTTGAAGGATGTCGATGTGGTGATGATGCTGCGGCTGCAGAACGAGCGCATGCAGGGCGCGCTGCTGCCCAGCCCGCAGGAATTCTTCAAGTACTACGGACTGACCGCCGACAAGCTGGCATGCGCCAGGCCCGACGCCATCGTGATGCACCCCGGCCCGATGAACCGCGGCGTGGAAATCGACTCGGCCGTGGCCGACGGCCCGAACGCCGTGATCCTGCCCCAGGTCACCTTCGGCATCGCCGTGCGCATGGCGGTGATGAGCATGCTGGCGGGGACGTGAGCCGATGAAAATCCATATCAAGGGCGGCCGGTTGATCGATCCGGCCAACGGCATCGACGCGCAGAAGGATGTCTTCGTGGCCGCCGGCAGGATCGCCGGCATCGGCGCGGCGCCCGACGGTTATGCCGCCAACCGCGTCATCGATGCGACAGGCTTGGTTATCTGCCCCGGCCTGATCGATCTGGCCGCGCGCCTGCGCGAGCCGGGCTTCGAGTACAAGGCGACCCTGGAGTCCGAGATGGCCGCTGCGGCGGCGGGTGGCGTCACCAGCCTGGCCTGCCCGCCCGACACGGATCCGCCGCTCGACGAGCCCGGCCTGGTGGAGATGCTCAAGCACCGCGCCCGTCATCCGAACTTCGCCCACGTCTATCCGGTCGGCGCGCTCACCGTCGGCCTCGCCGGCGAGCGGCTGACCGAGATGGCCGAGCTGCACGAGGCCGGCTGCGTCGCCTTCGGCCAGGCCCACGCGCCGGTGACCGACACCCAGGTGCTGATGCGCGCCATGCAGTACGCGGCGACCTTCGATTTTCCCGTCTGGCTGCAGGCGCAGGATCCCTTCCTCGGCAAGGGCGGCGTCGCGCACGACGGCGAGGTGGCGACGCGGCTCGGCCTGCCCGGCATCCCGGTCAGCGCTGAGACGATCGCCCTGGCCACACTGCTGCACCTGGCGCGCGACACGGGCGTGCGCATCCACGTCACGCGCATCTCCAGCGCCGCCGCGCTCGAAATGATCGTCGCCGCGCGGGCCGGCGGCATCGCCGTGACCTGCGACGTCTCGATCACCCACCTGCACCTGTCCGAGCGGGATATCGGTTATTTCAATCCGCACGCCAATCTCGTGCCGCCGCTGCGCGGCGCGCAGGATCGCGACGCCCTGCGGCGCGGCCTGGCGGAGGGGGCGATCAATGCCCTTTGCTCCGATCACACGCCGGTCGACGACGATGCCAAGCAGCTGCCCTTCGGCGAGGCCGAGCCGGGCGCCACGGGGCTAGAACTGCTGCTGCCGCTCACCCTGAAATGGGCGGCGGAAATGGACGTGCCGCTGATCGCCGCGCTGGCGCGCGTCACCCGCGACCCGGCGCGGATCCTGGGCATCGAAGCCGGCCGCCTGTCCGTCGGCGCCGCGGCCGACCTCTGCCTGTTCGATCCCGCCGGCGGTTTCACCGTGTCGCGCGAGACCCTGAAGAGCCAGGGCAAGAACTCGCCCTTCCTCGGCATGACTCTGCCCGGGCGCGTGCGCTTCACCCTGCTCGACGGCCACGTGGCCTACGAAAACGGCCGCTAGGGCGCCAGGCTTCCCACTGTTTCGATCGTCACCCCGCTGACGCGCAGGCGCTTGCGGCGCGAGGTGGCGCCGCTCACAAGCTCGACCTTCCCGCGCGCCACGCCGAGCCTTTCGGCGATGTACCCGACCAGGCACGCGTTGGCCTTGCCGTCCACCGGCGGGGCGGCCAGCCTGACTTTCAGCGCATCGCCGTGCAGGCCGGCAATTTCCGTTCTCCTGGCGCCGGGCTGGACGCGCAGCCAGAGCAGGACGGCGCCGGATGCGTCCTGCTGCAGCCAGCTCATGCGATGAAGGGAATCAGCAGCACGCGCAGCCAGGCCAGCAGCATGAGGAAGACCTGCAGGACGAGCAGCAGGACGAGCGGCGAGAGGTCGACGTTGGCGATCGGCGGGACGAGCCGCTGGAAAGGCCGCAGGAAGGGGCGCGACAGGCTGTTGAAGAGGGGGGCCAGCGGGGCATGCGGGTTCACCCAGGACAGTACGGCGGAAACGATGACGATGCCGATGAGCAGGTACGCCGAGAAGCGCACCAGTTCGAGCAGGGCGATGGCCAGGATGACCGGAATGGCGATGCCGGCATGCGCGCCGAAGGAGAAATGCTTCAGCCAGAAGGCAATCGTCAGATAGGAGGCATGCAGGAGCAGCGCGGCGAGCAGGCTCGGCAGATCCAGCCCGAACACGCCGGGAATCACCCGCCGCGCCGGCTGGACGATCCAGTCGGTGACGGCAACGACGAAGCGGCCGAGCTGGTTGCGGAAGGAAACGCGCAGCCACTGCATGCAGAAGCGCATCAGCAGCAGGACGACGAAGAAGCCGCTGACGGTCTCGAGGATGAGGAGCAGGAGGTTGGTCAGCATTGTTCAGTCCTGGCCGAGCTGTTCGCCCAGTTCGCGACCCCTGTCGTTGGCGGCACGGATGGCGCGCACGAAGGCGGCCTTGACCTGATCGGCGTTCAAGGAATTGAGCGCCGCCTCGGTGGTGCCGCCCTTCGAGGTGACGCGTTGCCGCAGCACGGCGACATCCTCCTCGCTACCGGCCGCCAGTGCGGCGGCGCCGACGACGGTTTCAATCGCCAGCAGACGCGCCTGCGCCTCGTCGAAACCGAGCTCGCGCCCGGCATCGCGCAGGGCCTCGATGAAATAGAAGACATAGGCCGGGCCGCTGCCGGAGACGGCGGTGACGGCGTCCATCAGGCGCTCATCCCCGATCCACAACGTCTTGCCGACGGCGCCGAGAATCCGCTCCGCCTGGCCTCGCCCTCCGGCATCCACCGAAGGGTCGGCATACAGGCCGGTGATGCCGGCGCCGATCAGCGCCGGCGTATTGGGCATGGTGCGCACGAGGCGGCGATGGCCGCCCAGCCAGCGTGAAATGTCCGCCATGCGGGTGCCGGCGGCGATGCTGACGACAAGCTGCTTTTTCAGTTGCCCGGCCAGCGGCGCCAGCGCCTCGCGCATCTGCTGCGGCTTGACGGCGAGCACCATGACATCGCAGTCGAGCGTTGTTCCGTCCGCCTGCGCGAAGCAGGTGACCCCCAAGCCCGAGGCCAGCCGCTCGCGATTCTCCTCCATCGGCTCGACGACCCGGATGCCGGGCGGATCGAAACCCTGCCTGACCAGCCCTCCAATGAGCGCATTGGCCATGTTGCCGCCGCCGATGAAGGTGATTCTCATGCGTAGTGCCTTTCTCCGAAAATGGCCGTGCCGACCCGCACGATGGTGGCGCCCTCGAGGATGGCGGCTTCCAGGTCGTGCGACATGCCCATCGACAGGGTATCGAGCCCCAGCCCCTCGGCATTCAGTGCCTCGCGCAGCTCGCGCAGGGTGGCGAAGCGGCGGCGCGTCAGGGCGGCATCCCCGGTCGGTTCCGGTATCGCCATCAGGCCGCGCAGCCTCAGGCGCGGCAGGGCGGCAACGGCGCGGGCCAGCGTCGCCGTGTCATCGGGACTGACTCCGCCCTTGCTCGCCTCGCCGCTTACATTGACCTGCACGCACACCTGCAACGGAGGACGGTCGGTGCCGCGCGCGGCGGACAAGCGCTCCGCCACCTTGAGCCGCTCGATGCTGTGCACCCAGTCGAACCGTTCGGCGACGGGCCGCGTCTTGTTGCTTTGCAGCGGCCCGATGAAA
>Ga0233425_10001855_pt1 | contig 44518 bp, 44 predicted proteins | sample Watercolumn_Towu_2_FD_181712 | JGI IMG/M metagenome (GOLD analysis project Ga0233425, IMG submission 181712) | Freshwater microbial communities from Lake Towuti, South Sulawesi, Indonesia - Watercolumn_Towuti2014_140_MG | ecosystem: Environmental > Aquatic > Freshwater > Lake | place...
CGTCTGCCATGCCCATGGGCATGCCGGGATGGCCCGACTTGGCCTGCTCGACCGCGTCCATCGCGAGCGCGCGGATGGCGTTGGCCATGTCGGCATGCGCGGCGGCGGGGACGGCGCCGAAGGCGGTTCCGGCGGCGGTTCTGGGCTCAGCCAGCGGGCGCGAGGTGGCGGCGGTCATGTCGAGAGGCGGCGTTCCGGTGATGGCCGAATATTAAGCAAGGTGAACGCGGGCCGCACCATGACCGCCGCGGCCCCGCGCGTCAACCCTTTCAACGCCCTCGCGTCAAGGCTTTGGCCGGGTTGACGCAACTCCGGCCCGATGGCTTAATTGTCCACAATGGGGAAAACCGCCGGAACGACCGATTCCGGCCCGCCGACAGGGATGCATGCATGACTCCCAGGCTGGAGTCCGTCACCAAGCGCCTTCAGGCCGCGCTGGCGCGCATCGACCGCGCGGTCGAAACGCGCGCCGCCGAGGCCGAGGCCAGCGGCGACGAGGGCGCGCGGCGCCTGGCGGCCGAGCTCGCCGCCGTGCGGTCCGAGAACAGCGAACTGGCGGCGGCGAACATTTCCGTGGCGGCGCGGCTCGATCACGCGATCGACCGCCTGCGCGCCGTGTTGAGGGCTTGAGGCGATGGCGCAGGTCGCGGTCACCATCAACAATCGGTCCTATCGCATCGCTTGCGACGACGGGCAGGAACAGCACCTCCAGCGCTTGGCGCAGTTCGTGGACAAGAAGGTGGCCGAGCTGGTGGCCGCGGTCGGCCAGATCGGCGACACGCGCCTGTTGGTGATGGCGAGCCTTCTGGTCGCCGACGAGCTCTCCGACGCCTGGGCCGAGAACGAGAAGCTCAAGGCCGGCGGCGCCGCCATGAGCCCGGCCGAGGAAGACGAGCTGGTGGCCACGATCGAGGGCTACGCGAAAAAGCTCGAAGATATTGCCGCGCGGCTGGAACACTCCTAAATTCATCCCCGGGCAAGGCTGCGAGGCGCGCCAGGCTGCAATATCCCTGGGGCCAATACTCTTCTCTAGGGAGCTGTCCCTGCCGGGGCCGTGGTCCCGGTACATGGCGCCCACCTGCTGTAGCAGGCCACAGAGGATGAGCATACGCCAGCGGCCGTTGCGGCTTTGCCCGCTTTCACCGCCACGATACGGGCCGCGAACAGCGCGCATGATCGACACCGAGAAAAGGGCGCTCCGGCGCAAGGCGTCGGAGCGCCGCGCCGCGTTGTTCGGCCGCGCCGCCGAGGCGGGCGCGGCGTTGCGCGAGATGTTCCTGAAGCACGTCCCGCTGCCGGAAGCGGGCGCGGCCGTGTCCGGCTTCTGGCCGATGGGCGAGGAGATCGACACGCGCCCGCTGCTGCTCGGCCTCGACAAGCTCGGTTACCGCTGTTGCCTGCCCGTGGTCGCGGGCAAGGGCAAGCCGCTCTTCTTCCGCCGCTGGACCCCCGAGACGCGGCTGGTGCCGGAGCGCTTCGGCGTGCTGGTGCCGCCGCCCGAAGCGCCCGTCGTCGTGCCCGAGCTTCTGATCGTGCCGTTGCTCGCCTTCGACCGGCGCGGCTGGCGGCTCGGCTACGGCGCCGGGTTCTACGACCTGACGCTCAACGCGCTGCGCCGGGCCCCGAGGCCGCCGCTCGCCGTCGGCGTCGCCTTCGCGGGGCAGGAGGTGGACTCGGTGCCGCACAACGAGTACGACGCGCGGGTGGACTGGATCGTCACCGAGCGCGAGGCGTTCCGCGCGGAAGCGGCCTGAGATGGAAGGGGCCTAGGATGCGCGTGCTGTTCTGCGGCGACGTGGTGGGGCGCTCCGGCCGCGAGGCCGTGATGCAGAACCTGCCGCGCCTGCGCCGGGAGCTCGACCTCGACTTCGTGATCGCCAACGGCGAGAACGCGGCCGCGGGCTTCGGCATCACGCTCGAGCTGTCCAAGGAGCTGTACCAGGCCGGCGTCGACGTCGTCACCACCGGCAACCACGTCTGGGACCAGCGCCAGGCGATCCCCGCGATCGCCGCCGACCCGTTCATGCTGCGCCCCGCCAACTACCCGCCCGGCACGCCGGGGCGCGGCTCGGGCGTGTTCCCGGCGCGCGGCGGCAAGCGCGTCTTCGTCGTGAACCTGATGGGCCGGCTGTTCATGGACGCGATCGACTGCCCGTTCCAGGCCGCCGAGCGCGAGCTCCGCAACCACCGGCTCGGCGGCGGGGGCGGCGGCAGCGCCGACGTGATCCTGGTCGACATGCACGCCGAGGCGACCAGCGAGAAGGTGTCGATGGGCCACTTCCTCGACGGCCGCGTCTCGGCCGTGGTAGGCAGCCACACCCATGTGCCCTCGGCCGACCACCAGGTGCTGGCGGGCGGCACCGCCTACATCACCGACACCGGCATGTGCGGGGACTATGGCGGCGTGATCGGCATGGTGAAGCAGGAGGCGATGATGCGCTTCGTGCGCAAGATGCCGGCCGACAAGCTCACCGTCGCCGACGGTCCGGGCACGCTGTGCGCGGTGCTGATCGAGACCGACGAGAAGACCGGGCTTGCCAAGCGCATCGCGCCGCTCAGGCTCGGCGGCCGGCTGCAACCGGCGATGCCGTGAGGGGAGGGGCGCCATGGCCGCGACTCCGGAACCGCTGAAAGTCTATTGGGCGCCGGGCTGCACGAGCTGCCTGCGCAGGAAGGAGTTCCTGACCCGGCACGGGGATGCGTAGGTTTCGATCAACGCGCTCGAAGACAAGGCGGCGTTCGAGGAACTCGCGGCGCTCGGCGTCAAGCGCGTGCCGGTGGCGCGGCGCGGCAACGAATGGTGCGACGGGCGGGAGCTTTCGGCCGCCGCGCGCTGACGCCGGCCGACCTCGCGGGGCTGCCGATGCCCGAGAACGTCTACAACGACACGATGAAGATCTGAGCGCCCGCGCTCTCCCCGCCGCTAGGCCAGGATGTCGTCGAAGCTCGTGATCAGCTTGCGGGCCTCGGCCTCGGCCCCGACCGCGGGCGGTCCGGCCTGTTGGATCGTGTCCGCCTTGAGCACGGCCGGGCCGAAATCCAGGCCCGTGCGCCGCTGAATCGCGGCGATGGGGACGCGCCACTGGGAGACGTCGATGGGCGCTTCTTCCCGCGGCCCGCCCAGGTTCTTGCGCCGTTCCGACAGCAACGCAAGCTGATCGACGATCAGCCCGACCGCCTTCAGGCCGGCCGCGCCCTTCCAGACGATCACCTTGAAGAACGACGACGGAATCTGGATGTCGTCGGCCATGTGGTCGATGTCGTCGTCGAAGATCGGGCCCTGAATCACGCAGATGCGCTTCTTGGATTCGGCCGCGAGCACCCCTTTTTCCAGCACGTACCGCTCCGCGCCCTGCCAGAACTTGGTGGTCTGGTTGAACCGGAAGTGCTGGGGCGTGCAATTCGTGAAATGGTAGGTATCGGCGTTGGCCCGCTCGGCTTCTTCCTCGGTGCCCCAGGTCGGATCGGTGCGCCGCGTCAGGTGGCCGCGGTCGAAATAGACCGACCAGGCGGAATAGAAGCTCTGGTCGATGAAGAAGCTCGCGCTGATGCGGTCGTCCTTAAACCATGTCTCGCCTTCGGCCGCCGTGACCTGCCCGGTCTTGCGGTCGACCGTGAGATAGGATTCGCCGTCGATGTTGGTCGCGGTGAACATGGCCATGCGCTTGCCCTTGTTCATCTTGACGCTGAAATGCTCGTACTTGAGCTCGCCGGCGGCCGCGTCGGGCTCGCCGGCGCGAAGCGGGGCCACTTGGCCCGCAAGCCCGGCGCCCGGCACGGGCAGCGGCACCGTGACGCCGGGGATGAACTTGGGGTCGTATCCGCCGCGGTTGGAGTAGTCGCGGTCGATTTGGATCGCCTCGGCCGCCCGGGCGAGCTGCTTGTCCGGCTGCGACGGCGCCAGCTCGATTCCCGGGGCGCCGGCCGCGGAACCCATGCGGATCGTCACTTCGATCGGAATGGTGACGCGCAATTCCCTCGTTCCCGATGGTTCGCTCATGACGGTCCCCGTTGTGTTGGTCGTTTCCCCGGCCTCGGCCAGGCGCGGGCGCGGCCGCGGCGGCGATAGGACCGGGCCGCTCCACGCCGGCGCGCGCTTGGCGTAGGCGAGCGCCTCGCTCAGCATCTCGCGCTGCGGGTCCGCGAGCCCCGCTAGCCGCGCTTCGAGATCGCGGTAGATCGCGCTGATGCGCACGCCTTCGTTCACGTTCGAGGGGATGCTGTTGCCCCGGTCGTCCTTGCGCTCCAGGAACGGCTCGCCCCAGTGGTGCAGCGCGATCAGGTCCCAGTCGTCGTTGAACACCGGCGAGCCCGAGGAGCCGGTCTCCGTATCGGTTTCATAGAGCAGCGTGCGCTTGGTGCGATAGGTGAGGGGGTTGTTCCGCACCGCGATCATCTTCGGCAGTCCGCCGGGATGCTGGACGATGTTGACGTTCATGCCGACGACGTGCTTGTCGCCGCTGTCGGAGAGGATGCAGTAGCCCAGCTCGTCGATGCCGGAGGCTCCCGAATTCCGCCGCCCGACCGCAACCAGCGCATAGTCGAGCTGATCCTCGGGCGAGAACAGGGCGAAAATTCCCGGATCGAGCAGGTAGCTCGTCGTCGCGCTCGGCGCGCCGGTTTCGTCCATTTCCCGGTCGAACGTGATCTGGGTTCCCCTAGCCGCGAGCACATCGCCGACGACATGGCAGTTGGTCATGAACAGCCGCGGGCTGACCAGGAACCCGGTCCCGACTTTCGATTTGCGCGGGTCGTTGACCTCGACATACGCGACCGCGCGGCGCACGCGGGCCCCCTCGGTCAGAAAGCTGGCACCCTGAAGATCGACGGTGGCGCCGACGAGGGACTCGGCGCCCGGCCGCGCCAGCCTGGCGAGCCGCCTGCCGGTGTAGTTCTTGAGCCGCGCGAGGTCGCTTTCGGCGTCGCGCCAGCGGCCCGTGCCGACCAATTGCCGCACCGCGCCGCGCGTCGCCGCGCTTTCCAGAGCGCGCTTGGCGGCGCGCCGGGCAAATTTCGGCAGGTCCGCGGCCGTCGTCGGCGGCATCGTGCGTCCCCCGATCCGCCGCCCTTCATGCTTGGCACATGTGGGCGGCGCCGTTTCTTGTGGTCCCGCATTACGGATAACATGGGCGCGCTTTACCCGCCAGCAATTGAAGATCGAAGGGCACGTTCGCCGCCGCAACGGGATCGCCGAAACCGCGCGCGGCGCGATCGCGGCCGATCGAACCGGCTTCGGTGTCGTCGCGCGCCGGAACATCGCGGCGCGGGCCCGGATTTCCGGTCGTGCGTCCGCGTCCCCGCGCGATCGCCGGCGCGTGGCACGGACCGCCGACCCGGACCGTGTCGCGGCGCCGGGTCAGCGCGTATAACCCATTGGCCCAGGCCCAATTCTTGCCATAAAACCCTGTTAACCGATTTCCCTCGGCGGCGGCTTCAAACCCCACTACATCTGGTATAAATTAACTGTTTAGCCTCAGGAGCTTGCGTCGCGCACGCCATGGCCGGTCACAGCGCATTCAAGAACATCATGCACAAGAAGGGCCGCGCCGACGCCTTGCGCGCGCGCGCGTTCTCCAAACTCGGCCGCGAGCTCACGGTCGCCGCCAAACTCGGCATGCCCGACCCCGACTTCAATCCGCGCCTGCGCGCCGCGATCCAGGCCGCGCGCGCCGCCAACATGCCCAAGGACAACATCGAGCGCGCGATCAAGAAAGGCTCGGGCGGCGGCGAGGACGCCAACTACGAGGAGGTGCGCTACGAGGGCTTCGGGCCGGGGGGGGTGGCGATCATCGTCGAGGCGCTGACCGACAACCGCAACCGCACCGCCGGCGACATCCGCACCACCTTCGGCAAGCACGGCGGCACCATGGGCGCCGCCAACTCGGTCAGCCACCAGTTCGAGCGCGTGGGCGAGGTGTTCTATCCCGCCGGCGCCGCCACGGGCGACCAGATGTTCGAGGCCGCGCTCGATGCCGGCGCCGGCGACGTGGTGTCCGACGAAAGCGGCCACGCGGTCTATTGCGCACCCGACGACCTGGGCCGGGTGCGCGACGCGCTGGAGAAAAGGTTCGGGGCGCCCGAGCGCGCCAAGCTCGCCTGGCGCCCGCAGGTCACGATCCCGCTCGGCGAGGACGCCGCGCGCACGCTGCTCAGGCTGCTCGGCGCGCTGGAGGAGAACGACGACGTCCAGACCGTCGCGGCGAACTACGAGATCGCCGACGACCTGATGGCCCGACTGATGGGGTAGCGGGATCCATGCGCCTGATCGGCCTTGACCCCGGCTTGCGCCATACCGGGTGGGGCATCATCGAGGTGTCGGGAAACCGCCTGCGCTTCGTCGCCGCCGGCGCGGTTTCGACCGACCCGGCGCGGGACACGCCGCAGCGCCTCGCGGCGCTGGCCGCGGCCTTGCGAGCGGTGATCGGGCGGTACCGGCCCGACGAGGCTGCGGTCGAGGAGACCTTCGTCAACAAGAACCCCGACTCGACGCTGAAGCTGGGCCTGGCGCGCGGCGCGGTCCTGTTGGTGCCGGCCGAGGCGGGAATCCCGGTGGGCGAGTACTCGGCGAACCACATCAAGAAATCGATCGTCGGCGCCGGCCACGCCGGCAAGGAGCAGGTGGCCGCGATGGTCGCGCGGCTCTTGCCGGGCGCGGATGCCTTCAAGGCCGACGCGGCCGACGCGCTGGCCGTGGCGATCTGCCACGCCCACAACCGCGCGACCGCGCGGCGCTGGAGCGAAGCGCGCGTGATGGCCGGCGCGGGCATCGCCGGGGCGGGACGATGATCGCGCGCTTGAGCGGCACCCTGGCGGAGATCGGCGCGGACTTCGCGGTCGTGGACTGCGGCGGCGTCGGTTACCTCGCGCAGTGCTCGGCGCGCACGCTCGCGGCCCTGCCGCCGGTGGGCGGTGCGGCGCGGCTTCTGGTCGAAACCCTGGTGCGCCAGGATGAGATCCGCCTGCTCGGCTTTTCCGACCGGGCGGAGCGCGACTGGTACAAGCTTTTGGTCACGGTGCAGGGCGTGGGGCCGCGCACGGCACTCGCGATCCTCTCGGCGCTCGCGCCCGAAGAGCTGACCCGGGCGGTCGCCGCGGGCGACAAGGCCTCGATCGCCCGGGCCGAGGGCGTGGGGCCCAAGCTCGCGGCGCGCGTCGCGGCCGAGCTCAAGGACAGGGCCGGAGCGATGTTCCTGGGCGCGCTTGGGCAGGCGAAGCCGGGCGCGGCTGAGCCCTCGCCGGCCGAGGCGATGGGTCGGGCCGCGAACGAGGCGATCTCGGCCCTGGTCAATCTCGGCTACCGCCAGGCCGAGGCGTTCGGCGCCGTGGCGCAGGCCGCGCAGACGCTGGGCCAGCGCGCCACGCTCGACGCGCTGGTCAAGGCCGGGCTTAAGGAGCTTTCGGCTAGATGAAGGACACGCTGAAAGCCGCGCCCGAGCGCGAGGTTTCGCGCGAAGCGGTCGCGGCCGACGCGCCCGACGCGGCGCTGCGCCCGCAGCGGCTCGACGATTTCGTGGGCCAGGAGGCGGTGCGCGCGAACCTGCGCGTGTTCGTCCAGGCCGCCAAGGCGCGCGCCGAGGCGCTCGACCACGTGCTGTTCCACGGGCCGCCCGGCCTGGGTAAGACCACGTTGGCGCAGATCGTGGCGCGCGAGCTGGGCGTGGGCTTCCGCGCCACCTCGGGGCCGGTGATCCAGCGCGCGGGCGACCTCGCGGCGCTGCTCACCAACCTGCAGCCGCGCGACGTGCTGTTCATCGACGAGATCCACCGCCTCAACCCCGCGGTCGAGGAGATCCTTTATCCCGCGATGGAGGACTTCCAGCTCGACCTGATCATCGGCGAGGGGCCGGCAGCGCGCTCGGTCAGGATCGATCTGGAGAAGTTCACGCTGATCGGCGCCACCACGCGCTCCGGGCTCATCACCACGCCCTTGCGCGAGCGGTTCGGCATCCCCCTGCGGCTCGATTTCTACACGCCCCAGGAGATCGAGCGCATCGTGCGCCGCGGCGCTGGCCTGCTCGGCGTCGAGTTCGCGCCCGACGGCGCGGCCGAGGTCGCGCGCCGCTCGCGCGGCACCCCCCGCGTGGCCGGGCGCCTGCTGCGCCGGGTGCGCGATTTCGCGTCGGTCGAGGGGCTGAAGCGGATCGACGCCCGGGCCGCCGACGCGGCCTTGAATCGCCTCGGCGTCGACGGCCTCGGCCTCGACGCCATGGACCGCCGTTATCTCGCCACGATCGCCGACAACTATGGCGGCGGCCCGGTCGGCGTCGAGACGCTCGCCGCGGCCTTGAGCGAGGAGCGCGACACGATCGAGGACGTGATCGAGCCGTTCCTGATGCAGCAGGGGCTGGTGCAGCGCACGCCGCGCGGGCGCATGCTCGCCGACGGCGGCTGGCGGCACCTGGGCCGGCCGGTGCCGCCGCGCGACGCGGCGCAGATGGAATTGCTGGCGCAGCAGGAGGCGCTGGATGGCTGAGCTCGCCGCGCGCGGCGCCGGGACGCACGTGTTCCCGCTGCGCGTCTACTACGAGGACACCGACGCGGGTGGCGTGGTCTATCACGCCAACTACCTGCGCTTCGCCGAGCGCGCGCGCACCGAGATGCTGCGCCAGGCCGGCATCGGGCAGACCGCGCTGATGGCCGAGCAGGGCGTGGCCTTCACGGTCAGGCGCTGCGAGGCGGAGTTCCTCAAGCCCGCGCGGCTCGACGACGCGCTCGAGGTGCACACCCGCGTCATCGAGGCGCGCGGCGCGCGCGTGGAGGCCGAGCAGGTGGTCAAGCGCGCGGGCGACGCGATCGCGCGCCTGAAGCTCGAGATCGCCTGCGTCGACCGCCAGGGCAAGCCGGCGCGCCTGCCCGCTAGGATCGGCGGCGCCTTCGCGCCCTACCAACCCACGAAGTCTTGAACCAACGGAACGAATAAATGGACCAGACAACCATCGCTTCGGTCGCGCTGCCTGGATCGGTCGGCGCGCAGCACCTCTCGGTGATCGCGCTGTTCCTGCAGGCGGACTGGGTGGTGAAGATCGTCGTCATCCTGCTGTTCCTCGCCTCGGTGTGGTGCGCGTGCATCATCGTGGCGAAGTGGATTTACCTGAAGCGCAAGTTCCGCGCCGCCGACCGGTTCGAGGATACGTTCTGGTCCGGCACCTCGCTGTCGGAGCTGTACGAGCGCGTGGGCAAGCGCCCGGCCGACCCGATGACCGCGATCTTCTCGGCGGCGATGCGCGAATGGCGCCGGTCGGTCGACCGCGGGCCGGGCGCCGACCGGGGCTTGGCCACGCGCATCGACCGCGTGATGCAGGTGACGCTGGCGCGCGAGGTCCAGCGCATGGAAAAGAACATGACGTTCCTGGCCTCGGTCGGCTCCACCGCGCCGTTCATCGGCCTGTTCGGCACGGTGTGGGGCATCATGAACAGCTTCCAGTCGATCGCGGTCACCAAGAACACGAGCCTCGCCGTGGTGGCGCCGGGCATCGCCGAGGCGCTGTTCGCGACGGCCCTGGGGCTCGTGGCCGCGATCCCCGCGGTGATCGCCTACAACAAGCTCACCACCGAGCTCGGCCGCTACGCCAACCGGCTCGAGGCCTTCGCGGGCGAATTCTCGGCCATCCTGTCGCGGCAGCTCGAGGAGCGCGGATAGCGCCATGGCGGCGACGCTCGTCACCCCGCGCCGGCGCGGCCGGCGCGGCTACCAGAAGATGACCGACATCAACGTGACGCCGTTCATCGACGTCATGCTGGTGCTGCTGATCGTCTTCATGGTGACGGCGCCGCTGATCATCGCCGGCACGCAGATCGAGCTGCCGGCCGACGCCAAGGCCGCGGCCGCAAGCCCGGACGACAGCACCATCATCGTGCGCGTGGCCGCCGACGGTGGCATCACGGTCAAGAACGCGCCGGTGGACCTCGCCATGCTGGTGCCGGAGGTGACGCGCCTTTCCGCCGGCGACAAGGGCCGCGTGGTCGTGGTGCTGGGCGATCGGCAGGCGAGCTACGCCCAGGTGGCGGCGGTCCTGGGGCCGCTGTCGGCCGCGGGCTTCACAGGGCTCGCGCTCGGCAAGGGGCCGGACGGCGCCGCCCCGCCCGCGCCTCCGGGCAGGAAAGGCTAGGCGGCGATGGCCGCGCCGCTCGCCCCGATGCAGGCCGGCGCGCGCATGCGCGTGCTGCGCAGCGCCAGCCGCATGAGCGACATCAACGTCACGCCGTTCGTGGACGTGATGCTGGTGCTGCTCGTGGTGTTCATGATCGCGGCGCCGCTGATCTCGACCTCCGTGCCGGTGCGCCTGCCCTATGTCGAGGCCAAGGCGATTTCCGACCAGCAGGAGCGCCTGGCGGTGACCCTCGCGCGCGACGGCAAGCTGTTCCTGGGCGACACCGAGTTCGAGCCCGACCAGCTCGTGGCGCGGCTGCAGGCCGTGGGCGAGGCGAAAAAGGACACGCGCGTGTCGCTGCGCGCCGACGCCGAACAGCGCTACGGCGCGGTGCTGGACCTGATGGAGCGGCTGCGCGCGGCGGGGCTCACCAAGGTCGACCTGATCTTCGACCCGGTGCAGATGGCGCTGGGCGCCCGGCGCGTGCAGGCGGAGGCCGAAGCGGCGGCGCGGCGCGGGCAGGCGAAACCGTGAGGGAACAGGAGCCAGCGGACGGGCGCCGCGCGCCCGAGCTTCGCCCCGGCGAGCAGCGGCCGGATTCCGAGCGCGCGGAAATGCGCATCGGCTTCACCGTCTCGTGTCTGGCGCACGGGACGATCCTGGCGTTGTTGGCGTTCGGCCTGCCCAATACCTCGAACCCGCGCGCGGCGATCGAGCAGGTAGTGCCGGTGAGCGTGGTCACGGTGGCCGAGAAGCCGGCCGCGCCCAAGGTCGAGCCGCCCAAGCCGGTCCCGCCCAGGAAGCCCGAGCCGCCGAAAGAAGAGGCCAAGGCCGAGCCGCCCAAGCCGGCGCCGCCTCCGCCGCCGCCCCCGCCGCCCGAGCCGCCCCAGGCCAAGCCCGAGCCGCCCAAGGTCGAGCCGCCCAAGCCCGAGCCGCCGCCTCCGCCGCCGCCCAAGGTGGTCGAGCCGCCGAAACCCGAGCCCAAGAAGCCGGAGCCGCCCAAGCCGCCGCCCAAGCAGGTGGCCAAGGCCGAGCCGCCCAAGGCCAAGGAGCCGCCGAAGAAGCAGGAGCCGCCCAAGGACGAGTTCCTCTCGGTCTTGAAGACGGTCGAGAAGCTGAAGCAGGAGCGCCGGCCCGAGATCACCCCGCCCACGCCCAAGGCCACGCAACCGCCCCCGCCGCCGCAGCAGACCGCGCTCGCCTTCGGCGAGCAGATCACCGCGAGCGACCTCGACGCCGTGCGCGAGCGTATCCGGCCGTGCTGGAATCCGAACTTCGGCGGGCGCAACGCGCAGGACCTGGTGGTCGAGGTCGAGGTCTGGGCCAATCCCGACGGCAGCGTGCTCAAGGCGCAGCCGCGCGCCAACATGCGCATGTCGACCGACCCGTTCTATCAAAGCGCCGCCGCCGCCGCTATGCGCGCGGTGCTGAACGAGCGCTGCCAGCCCCTGCCGCTGCCGCGCGAGAAGTACGAGCAGTGGAAGTTCTTCGTCCTGGTGTTCGATCCGAAACAGATGCTGGGTATGTGACGATGGTCCGTTCCGATTTCCCACGGCGGCTCGCCGCCCTCATCGCCGCGGCGTTCGCGCTGTGGGCCGCGCCCGCGGCGGCCGAGCTGCGCATCGACATCACTCGCGGCAACGTCGAGCCGATGCCGGTCGCGGTCACCGAGTTCTTCGGCAAGGAGCCGCAGGCCCAGGCCGTGGGCCGCGACATCAGCCGCGTGGTCTCGGCCGACCTGGAACGCTCGGGCCTGTTCCGTCCCGTCGACCCGCGCGCCTTCATCCAGACGCCCGAGGCGCTGCAGACCCAGCCGCGCTTCCCGGACTGGCGCGCCATCGCCGCGCAGGCCCTGATCACCGGCCGCGCCGAAGTGCAGCCCGACGGGCGCCTGAAGATCGAGTTCCGCCTGTGGGACGTGATCGCCGAGCAGCAGCTCGTGGGCCTGGCCTATTTCACCGTGCCGCAGAACTGGCGGCGCGTCGCGCACATCATCGCCGACCAGGTGTACAAGCGCATCACCGGCGAGGACGGGTACTTCGACACGCGCATCGTCTACGTGGCCGAGGCGGGCCCGCAGAACCGCCGCATCAAGCGCCTGGCGATCATGGACCAGGACGGCGCCAACCACCGCTTCCTCACCGACGGCTCGGCCCTGGTGCTCACCCCGCGCTTCTCCCCCACGACGCAGGAAATCACCTATCTCAGCTACTTCCACGGCCAGCCGCGCGTCTACATCTTCAACATCGACACCGGCCAGCAGGAGGTCCTGGGCGACTTCCCGGGCATGACCTTCGCCCCGCGCTTCTCGCCCGACGGCAACAGCGTGATCATGAGCCTCAGCACCAACGGCAACTCCGAGGTCTATGCCATGGACCTGCGCACGCGGCTGGTGAAGCGGCTCACCAACCACCCGGCGATCGACACTTCGCCCTCGATGTCGCCGGACGGGCGGCAGATCGTCTTCAACTCCGACCGCGGCGGCTCGCAGCAGCTCTACATCATGGATAACGACGGCCGGAACGTGCGCCGCATCAGCTTCGGCAAGGGGCGCTACGCCACGCCCGTGTGGTCGCCGCGCGGCGACCTGATCGCCTTCACCAAGATCCTCGAGAACACGTTCTACATCGGGGTCATGCGCATCGACGGCTCGGGCGAGCGGCTCCTCTCGCAGAGCTTTCTCGACGAGGGGCCGACCTGGGCGCCCAACGGCCGCGTGCTGATGTTCTTCCGCCAGACCCCGGCCGACGCCTCCGGCAAGGGCGGCGCCACCAGGCTGCACAGCATCGACCTGACGGGCTATAACCTGCGCGAAGTGGTGACCCCCACCGACGCCTCGGATCCCGCTTGGTCGCCTCTGATCCCATGATCGGGGCGCGAATTGCCCGGTTCCGGGCGATTAATCTGGGCGAAATCAAGGCAAAAGGGCTGGGAAGTTTGAGCGACCCGGCTACTTAATCGTCTAAGTCATTGACGGTTGTAATGTTGCCCCCGCCGCGTGTATAAGTGCCGCGTTCGATGGGGTGGGGGCCCGGTTTTGGTCTTAGTGCGCCGAAGGAGCATGAAATGCGCTGCAAAATCCTAGGAATCATCGCGGCCGCGGCCCTGTTGGCCGCCTGCGGTTCCACCCCCGAAGAGGTCGTCGAACTGAAAGGCACGGGAGGCGCCCAGCCCGCCCCGGCCGCCGCCCCGCCGCCGGCCCAGACGGCCGCCCGCCCGCCGGCCGGCGCCACCCCCGGCTCGGCCCAGGACTTCATCACCAATGTCGGCGACCGCGTGTTCTTCGCCACCGACAAGTCGGACCTGACCGCCGAAGGCCGCGCCACGCTGGAAAAGCAGGCGGCGTGGCTGAAGAAGTACCCGACGGTCAACATCACGATCGAAGGGCACTGCGACGAACGCGGCACCCGCGAGTACAACCTGGCGCTGGGCGAACGCCGCGCCACCGCGGTCAAGAACTACCTGGTCGCACTCGGCGTCCCGGCGGCGCGCATCAAGACCATCAGCTACGGCAAGGAACGTCCGGCCGTGGTCGGCTCCACCGAGCAGGCCTGGACGCAGAACCGCCGCGGCGTGACGGTGGTCCAGTAGCGGCCCAAGGGCCGGCCACGCTCCGCGGCCGGCGCTTCCCACGGCGCTCGACCATGCGGCCCGGCCGCCGGCGGCGATGCCGGCGCACCGGGCCGCAGCGATTCGCCTCGCGCCATATTCTTGCCTGAAAACACCGGCACTGTATGTTGTCGGCGCCGTGCGGCGATTCCCCTTCTTCAGGCACGGCGAAGCAGGTCGGCGATGAATCGCTCCACCTTCGTTCCACGGCCGCGTCGAATCCGCGCATGGGCGGCGGCGTGCGCGCTCGGCCTCCTGGCGCTGCCCGCGTTCGCGCCCGCGGCCCAGGCGCAAAGCCGCGACGTGCAGCAACTGATCGATCGCGTGGACCGGCTCGAACGCGAGCTCGGCACGGTGCAGCGCCAGGCCTTCGGCGGCAAGCCGCCGGCCCCGGGCGCCGCGGCCCCGCCGCCCGAAGGCTCGCTCGCGCAAATCCAGGTGCGGCTCAGCGAGCTCGAGGGCGTGCTGGCCGCGATCACCGGGCGCCTGGAAGAGCTGACGTTCCAGAACCAAAGCCTGCAGAACCGCCTGGACAAGCTGATCGCCGACGTCGATTTCCGCCTGCGCGCGCTGGAGGGCGGCGCGCCGGTGGGCGCGGCCCCCGCCGCCGCGGCCCCGGGCGGCGCGTCCCAGGCCCAGCCGCAGGCCGGTGTTCCGGCTGGCGCGCCGGGCGCGGCGCAGACCCCGGCCGGCCGCACCGCGCTGACGGTTCCCCCGCCGGCGCAGCAGGCCGGCCAACCGCCCGCGCAGGCGCCGGCGCAACCGGGTCAGGCGCAGACGGCCGCGCCGCCGCCGAGCGGCCAGCCCGGCGTGCTCGGCACGCTGACCCAGGCCGATCTTGCCGCCGCCCAGCGCGCCCAGCCGCAGCAGCCCGCGCCCGCGGCGGGCAGGCCCGCGACGCAGACCGCCGCGGCCGTGGCGCTGCCGGCGGGTCCGCCCAAGGACCAGTATGAGTTCGCCTACAACCTCCTGCGCCAGCGCAACTACGCCGACGCCGAGTCCGCATTCCGCCAGTTCGTCACGGCGCACAAGACCGACGAGCTCAGCGGCAACGCGTATTACTGGCTGGGGGAGACCCATTACGTGCGCCGCCAGTTCGAGCCCGCGGCGGTCGCGTTCCTCGAGGGTTACAAGGGCTTTCCCAAGGGGCAGAAGGCGGCCGACAACCTGCTCAAGCTCGGCATGTCGCTGGCGGCGCTCAACCGCCAGGGCGAGGCCTGCACCACCTTCGCGCGCCTGACCAAGGAATTTCCGGACGCGCCGGGGAACCTCAAGGCCGTCACCGAGAACGAGCGCAAGAAGCTGAGCTGCCCGGGCTGACCGGCCCGACGCTCGATGGAACGGGGAGGGGGCCATGCCCGCATCGGGGATAGCGCCGCGCTAGGCGACGACGCGTTCGCCGCCCTGATGCTGGGGTTCGCGCCGTTCGAGCCGAAACCCGTCCTCGCCGTCGCCGTTTCCGGCGGACCCGACAGCCTCGCGCTGTGCCTGCTGGCCGCGCGCTGGGCGCGCGCGCGGGGCGGGCGGGTGCTGGCGCTCACGGTCGATCACCGCCTACGGCCCGAATCGGCGGCGGAAGCGCGCCAGGTCGCCCGCTGGATGAAGAAGCGCGGCATCGCGCACCGGGTTCTGGTGTGGAGCGAGCCCAAGCCCGCGGCCAACCGGGCGGCCGCGGCGCGCGCGGCGCGCTACCGACTGCTCGCGGCCGAGGCGGCGCGGCGCGGCATCTTGCACCTGCTGCTGGCGCACCACCGCGACGACCAGGCCGAGACCTTGCTGCTCCGCCTCGGGCGCGGCAGCGGCGTCGATGGGCTGAGCGCCATGGCGGCGTGCGTCGAGCTGACCGGGCTGCGCCTGCTGCGGCCGCTGCTCGGCGTGCCCAAGGCGCGGCTGATCGCGACCTTGCGCGCGCTGCGCCAGGACTGGATCGAGGACCCGTCGAACCTCGCCCCCGGCTATGCGCGCTCGCGGCTGCGGAAGTCCCTGGCGGCGTTCGCGGACGCAGGCCTGACCGCGCGGCGCCTGGCCGAAACCGCGGGGCGTATCGGCCGCGCGCGCGCGGCCCTCGAGGACGCCGCCGCCGCGCTGGCCGCCCGCGCGGCCCACGTCCATCCCGCCGGCTTCGTCCGTCTCGATCCCGGCGCGCTGGCCGCAGCGCCCGAGGAAATCCGCCTGCGCGTCCTCGCGCATTGCCTGATGGCGGTGGCCGGCGCGGAATACCCGCCGCGCCTGGAGCGGCTGGAAGACCTCGCGCGGGCGCTGACGGGGCCGGGCTTCCGCGGGCGCACGCTGCACGGCTGCCGCATCGTGCCCGAGGGGCGGGCGCTGCTGGTCTGCCGCGAGCCCGCTGCGGTCTCGGGCCGGACCGCGCTCGAACCTGGCGGCTGGACCGCGTGGGACGGGCGGTTCCTAGTGCGGGCCCGGCCGGGGCGGTCGTTGAGCGTCGCCGCGCTGGGCCAGGCCGGTCTGGGCGCGGTTGGCGCCGATCTCCGCAAGCCGGGGATTCCGCGCCTGGCGGCGTTAACCCTACCCGGGATTTGGGCGGGAAACCGGCTGGTTTCCGCGCCGTTCCCGGGGTGGCCTGGGGGTAAGCCATGCGCGGAAGTCGATGGACGCAAGCCCGGCCAAGCTGGTAGGATTCTTAAGTTTTCCGCGGTCTTTGCGCCACCGGCCCCCGTGGCGCCGCCGGGGTTCGCCGCCGGGTCCGCCATTGCGTCGGCGCCCCCGCACCCCATCTAGAAGCCGTGGAAATCCGTTGACCTTCCGCCCCGGGGCAAGGGCAAGTTCGGCCCCGGCGGCAGGAACGAACGCGGCCCAACGGCCAGGAAGACGCGCTACGTGAACATCTTCGGCAAGAACCTCGCCCTTTGGATCATCATCGCGCTGCTCTTGGTGGCGCTGTTCAACCTGTTCCAGAACTCCAGCACGCGCGGGCCGCAGAGCAGCCTGCCGTACTCGGAATTCCTGGACATGGTGCAGAACGGCCAGGTGCGCGAGGTGTTGATCAAGGGCCACACCATCATCGGCAAGTCCGCGACCGGGTCGTTCTCGACCTACGCGCCGCAGGACGCGAACCTGATCGAGCGCCTGGACAAGGCCAAGGTGCGCTACAGCGCCGAGCCGAGCGAGGACAACGTGCCGTCGCTGTTCTCGATCCTGGTGTCGTGGTTCCCGATGCTGCTCTTGATCGGCGTGTGGATCTTTTTCATGCGCCAGATGCAGTCGGGCGGCGGCAAGGCGATGGGTTTCGGCAAGTCGCGCGCGCGGCTGCTGACCGAAAAGGTTGGCCGCGTGACCTTCGACGACGTGGCCGGTATCGACGAGGCCAAGCAGGAACTCGAGGAGATCGTCGACTTCCTCAAGGACCCGCAGAAGTTCCAGCGCCTGGGCGGCAAGATTCCGAAGGGGTGCCTCCTGGTCGGTCCTCCCGGCACCGGCAAGACGCTGCTCGCGCGCGCGATCGCGGGCGAGGCCAACGTGCCGTTCTTCACCATCTCGGGCTCGGACTTCGTCGAGATGTTCGTGGGCGTGGGCGCGTCGCGCGTGCGCGACATGTTCGAGCAGGGCAAGAAGAACGCGCCCTGTATCATCTTCATCGACGAGATCGACGCCGTCGGCCGGCACCGCGGCGCGGGCCTCGGCGGCGGCAACGACGAGCGCGAGCAGACGCTGAACCAGCTCCTGGTCGAGATGGACGGCTTCGAGGCGAACGAGGGGGTGATCCTGATCGCCGCCACCAACCGGCCCGACGTGCTCGACCCCGCGCTCTTGCGCCCCGGCCGCTTCGACCGCCAGGTCGTGGTGCCGAACCCCGACATCCAGGGCCGCGAGAAGATCCTGAAGGTCCACATGCGCAAGGTGCCGCTGGGGCCGGACGTGGACGCCCGCGTGATCGCGCGTGGCACGCCCGGCTTCTCGGGCGCGGATCTCGCCAACCTGGTGAACGAGGCCGCGCTGCTCGCCGCCCGCCGCGGCCGGCGCACCGTCGGTATGCAGGACTTCGAGAACGCCAAGGACAAGGTGCTGATGGGCGCCGAGCGCCGCTCGATGGTCATGACTGAGAAGGAAAAAGAGACCACGGCCTATCACGAGGCCGGCCACGCCATCGTGGTGCTCAACCTTCCGGACGGCGATCCGCTGCACAAGGTGACGATCATCCCGCGCGGCCGCGCGCTCGGCGTGACCATGAGCCTGCCGGAACGCGACCGCTTGAGCTACTCCAAGAAGTGGTGCGAGGCCAGGATCGCGATGTGCTTCGGCGGGCGCGTGGCCGAGCAGGTGGTCTACGGCGACGAGCAGCTCAACAGCGGCGCTGCCGACGACATCCGCCAGGCCACCAACCTGGCGCGTGCGATGGTCACCGAATGGGGCATGAGCGAGGCGCTCGGCCCCTTGCGCTACAGCGAGAACGAGCAGGAGGTGTTCCTCGGCCACTCGATCACGCAGCGCAAGAACGTCTCGGACGCGACCGCCAAGCAGATCGACGAGGAGATCCGCCGCATCGTCGACGAGGGCGAGAAGGCCGCGCGCAAGATCCTGACCGCGCGCCTGGACGACCTGCACAAGCTGGCCAAGGGCCTGCTCGAGTACGAGACGCTGTCGATCGAAGAAGCCAAGGCGGTGCTGGCCGGTCAACCGATCCACCGCGGCGGCGGCGACGACGAGGCGCCCAAGCCCCAGGCGCAAGGCCCGGGCCGGCGCGCCTCGGTGCCCACGGCCGGCGGCAAGCCGCCCAGCGGACCGGGGGACGGCATGGAGCCCGAACCGCAGCCCGGCGCTTAGGCGGAATCACCGCGCCGCCTTTCCGGCGCGGAGCGACGCAATGGGGCGGGGCGCGTCACGCGCCCCGTTCGCATTTGCGGCGGTTTCTTTACGCGCCAGGGGGTTATCCGTTATACAGCCCGGACGCGCTTCTACCTTGCGTCCGGTTCCGGCGGAGGAGCAATGGCCCGCAAGCTGTTCGGCACCGACGGCATCCGCGGCACCGCGAACACCGAGCCGATGACGGCCGAAACCGCGCTCAAGGTGGCGATGGCCGCCGCGCGCCGGTTCCGCCGCGGCGACCACCGCCACCTCGTGGTGATCGGCAAGGACACGCGGCTGTCGGGCTACATGCTCGAGCCGGCGCTGACCGCGGGCTTCATCTCGATGGGCATGGACGTGACGCTGCTCGGGCCGATGCCCACGCCCGCCGTCGCCATGCTGACGCGCAGCCTGCGCGCCGATCTCGGCGTCATGCTCTCGGCCTCGCACAACCCGTACCAGGACAACGGCATCAAGCTGTTCGGGCCCGACGGCTACAAGCTCAGCGACCGGGTCGAAGCCGAGATCGAGGCCACGGTCGGCAGCGGCGACGGCCTGTCGCCGCCCGACCGGCTCGGCCGCGCGCGGCGCCTCGACGACGCGCAGGGGCGCTACATCGAGTTCGCCAAGGCCACGTTCCCGCGCGGGCTTCGGCTCGACGGGCTCAAGATCGTGGTGGATTGCGCGCACGGCGCCGCCTACAAGGTGGCGCCCACCGTGCTGTGGGAGCTGGGCGCGCAGATCGTCAAGCTCGGCGTCGATCCCGACGGCACCAACATCAACAAGAATTGCGGCGCCGTGCACCCCCAGGCGATGTGCGAGGCCGTGGTGGCGCACGGCGCGGATTTCGGCCTGGCGCTCGACGGCGACGCCGACCGCGTGATGATCGCCGACGAAACGGGCCGGCTGCTCGACGGCGACCAGCTCATGGCGCTGGTCGCGAACTCGTGGCGCCGCGCGGGGCGCCTCAAGGGCCGCGGCGTGGTCGCCACGGTGATGTCGAACCTCGGGCTCGAGCTCTACCTCAAGGGGAAGGGCATCGCACTGGTGCGCACGCCGGTGGGCGACCGCTACGTGGTCGAGCGGATGCGCGCGGACGGATACAACGTCGGCGGCGAGCAGTCCGGCCACATCATCCTCTCGGACTACGCCACGACCGGCGACGGGCTGATCGCCGCGCTGCACGTCCTCGCGGTGATCGTGGAGCGCGAAAAGCCCGCGAGCGAGGTCGGCCGCGTGTTTACCCCCCTGCCGCAACTCCTGAAGAACGTGCGCTTCGGCCGCGCCGATCCCCTGGGCGACGCCGAGGTCAAGCGCGCGATCAAGGACGGCGAGAAGCGCCTGGGCGGCGCGGGCCGCGTGCTGATCCGCAAGTCCGGCACCGAGCCCGTGATCCGCGTGATGGCCGAGGGCGCGGACGAGAAGAAGGTCGCGGGCGTGGTGGACAGCATCGTCGCCGCGATCGAGCAGGCCGCCCGCCGCCACGCGGCGTGACGCCGTGAAGGGGCGCGTCTTGATCGTCGCCGGGTCGGATTCCGGCGGCGGGGCCGGCATCCAGGCCGACATCAAGACCGTGACGGCGCTCGACGCCTACGCCATGACCGCGATCACCGCGCTGACCGCGCAGGACACCACGGGCGTGCACGGCGTGGTCGCGGTCGATCCCCAGTTCGTCGTGCGGCAGATGGAGCTGTGCCTCGCCGACATCGGCGCCGACGCGGTCAAGACCGGCATGCTGCACGACGGCGCGGTGATCGAGGCGGTGGCCGCCACGATCCGCGCCAAGGCCCCGGGCGCGGCCCTCGTGGTCGATCCCGTCATGATAGCCAAGGGCGGCCACAAGCTGCTCGCGGACGCGGCGGTCGTGACGGTGAAATCGCGCTTGGCGCCGCTCGCAACCGTGCTCACGCCCAACACCGACGAGGCCGCGGCGCTCGCCGGCATGGCGGTCGCGTCCCCGGCGGACATGGAGCGGGCGGGCCGGGCGATCCTGGCGCTCGGGCCCAAGGCGGTGCTGATGAAGGGCGGGCATTTGCCGGGCGACACGGTGCACGACCTGTTGGTCGAGGCTGCGGGCGTCACGCGCTTCGCGGACAAGCGCATCGCCACGACCTCCACGCACGGCACCGGCTGCACGCTCGCCTCCGCTATCGCCGCGGGCCTGGCCCAGGGCATGGCGCTCATGGACGCGGTCGCGCGCGCGCGCGCCTATGTGCGCCGGGCGCTCGCAACCGCGCCGGGATTCGGCCGCGGCCACGGGCCGCTCAACCACGCGCACACGGTGAAACCGTTCAAGGGATAGGAGCCGTGGAGACCCCTGATGAGACGAGCCCTTGCCGGATTGATCGTCGTGTCGGCGGCGTTCCCGACGGCCGCCCGCGCCGAGACGCCGGCGGAGCGGGGCGCGTATCTCGTCGGCAGCATCGCGGCCTGCGGCAACTGCCACACGCCCAAGAACGCGGACGGCGCGGAGCGGACGGACGAGACGTTGGCGGGCGGGTTCGTCGTCGAGCTGCCGCCCCACACCGCGGTCGCGCCCAACATCACGCCCGACCCCGAGACCGGCATCGGCCGCTGGAACGACCGGCAGATCGCGCGCGCGATCCGCGAGGGCGTGCGTCCCGACGGCACGGTGATCGACCCGCCCATGCCGATCGAGTTCTACAGCAAGATTTCCGACCGCGACGTCATGGCGATCGTCGCCTACCTGCGGACCGTCGCGCCGGTCAGGAACGCCGTGGCCAAATCGATCTACCGCGTCGAACCGCCCCGAAGCTGGGGCAACGCCGCGGGCGATCCCGACCCGCCGCCGCAGGCCGACCGCGTGGCCTACGGCGCCTATCTCGCGGGGCCGGTGGGGCGCTGCATGGAATGCCACACCCCGATGCGCGCCGACGGCATGGGCCGCGATATGGCCCGCGCCGGGTCCGGCGGCACCCCGGTTCCCGGGCCGAACGAGCCGGTCGTGCCGCCCAACGTCACGCCCGATCCGGAGACCGGCATCGGCCGCTGGACCGACGGCGAGATCAAGCGCGCGATCACGCAAGGCGTCTCGCGCGACGGGCGCCTTCTGTCGCCGTCGATGCCCTTTCCCTACTATGCGCGCATGACCGCGCGCGACCTCGACTCCGTCGTCGCCTATCTGCGGACGTTGAAGCCGCTGCCGGCGCAGAATTAGAATTCGCATCATGGCCGATAGCGAACGCGAGACCGACGCCGGGGAATCCGCCGCGCTGCCCGCGGGCGTCAAGAACTACATCACGCCCGAGGGCCTGGCGCGCCTGCGCGACGAGCTCAGGCACCTGAAGCGCGTCGAGCGGCCCAAGGTGGTCGAGGTCGTGTCCTGGGCCGCGGGCAACGGCGACCGCTCGGAGAACGGCGACTACATCTACGGCAAGAAGCGCCTGCGCGAGATCGACCGGCGCATGCGGTTCCTCACCAAGCGCATCGAGATCGCCGCGGTCGTGGACCCGGCCGAGCAGAAGGCGCGCGACCGCGTGTTTTTCGGCGCCACCGTCACCTATCTCGACGGCCGGGAGCGCGAGCGCACGGTGCGCATCGTAGGCGTGGACGAGGCGCGCAGCAACAAAGGCGAGATCAGCTGGACTTCGCCGGTGGCGCGCGCGCTGATGAAGGCGCAGGAGGGCGACACGGTCGAGGTTCGCACCCCCGCCGGCCCCGAGGCGATCGAGGTGCTGAAGATTTCCTACTGACCGGCCGCGCCGCGTTCATGCGCAACATGACGGCTGCGTGACGGCGCGGCGCCGCGCGGTGGGCGATCACCGAATGGCCACCGGCGCGCCACGATCCCGACACGATCCCCGGGGAAGGTGGCGCGGTCGCTAACCCGATGCCGAGGGAGGGGCCATGATGGACATCGCTTACGCGCCGCGGCACGAGCTGGAAACCGCACTGCAACGCAGCTTCGTCGAAGGCATCGCCTGGCCAGTGGGGCCGGCCTCGCTCGCCGCGCTCCTGGACATGGGCCTGACGGAAGCGCAGATCGCGCAGTATTTCGGGGTCGAGGCGCTGGCGGTGCGTGCGCTCCGGCGCAGCTACGGCTTCATGGTCTGAGGCGGGGAGCGCCCGATAGCCGCGCCTAGCGGAACGCCGGCACCAGCGACAGCAGCAAGAGCGCCGCCATCGTCCAGTTGAAGGCGTTGCGCGCCCACGGCCGTTCCAGCCACTGGCCGAGCCCGGCGCCGAACATCGCCCACAGCGCGAGAGACGGGAACGTGATGGCCGCGAAGATGGCGGAGATCACGGTCATCTCGGTCAGCATCGACCCGCCCACCGTGGTGTAGGTGGTCATCGCGCCGACGGCGATGATCCAGGCCTTCGGATTGATCCACTGGAACGCGGCCCCGGCGAGGAACCCGATCGGCCGGCCGTTGCCGGGCGCGCCGTCGCCCCCGGCCGCGCGTGCGATGCGCCAGGCGAGGTACAGCAGGTACGCCGCGCCCAGGTATTTCAACGCCAGGTGCAGGCGCGGCTCGGCCTGGAACAGCCCGGAAAGCCCCAGCCCGACCGCCAGGATCATGAACGCGAAGCCCAGCGTCACGCCGGCCATGTGCGGCACCACACGGCGGAAGCCGAAATTCGCCGCCGAGGCCGTGACCATGATGTTGTTGGGGCCCGGCGTCAGCGCCATGGCGGCCGCGAACAGGACCAGGGGGCCGATCAGCTCGGGCATGGGCGCGCGGGGGGAGTTCGGGGCTCAGACGACGTGCCGGCGCGCGGTCTCGGGCTCCGCCGCGGGGGCGGAGGCGGCGAGATGTGCCAGCGTGTCGAGCGCGCGCTTCAGCGTGGCGTGGTCGCGCGGGGCGCCGAGCGCGATGCGGAAGGCGTTGGGCGCGTCCGCGCCATCCACCGCGAACTCGCGCGCCGCGCAGACGCGCACGCCGCGGCGCTCGGCCTCGGCCGCGAAGCGGTCGTCGCGCCAGCGCGCCGGCAGGTCGGCGAAGGCGTGCAGCGCGTCGGGCCGGCCGCGCCAGGCGAGGCCCTTGAACGCGGATTCCACGATCGCGAACCGCGCCGCCGTGTCGCGCCGCAGCTCCTGCACCAGGCGCTCGGCCGTGCCGTTCTCGATCCAGCGCGCCGCGATCTCGGGCCCGAACGCCGGCAGGCGCAGCGCGGTCGCGCGCAGCGCCTCGCGCAGGCGGTCGCGCAGCGCGTCGGGCGCCGCCATCCACGCCACGCGCAGGCCCGGCCCCAGGCATTTCGAGACGCTGGCGACGTAGATCACGCGCTCGCGCGCGTGGCAGGCGATGGGGGCGGGACGCTCGGCCGGGAGATAGCCGTACACGTCGTCCTCGATCAGGACCAAGTCGCGCGCGTTCAACACCCGGGCGATCTCGGCCCGGCGCTTCGCGCCCATCGTTCCGGTCGTGGGGCTGTGGACCGTGGGCGTCAGGAACACCAGGCGCGCGCCGGTGGCGCGCGCGGCGCGGTCGAGGTCCGCGGGCACCGCCCCTTCCTCGTCGATCGCGACGCCGACCGCGCGCGCGCCGCCCACCGCGATCGCGTCGGCCACGCCGTGGAAGGTGAGGCGCTCGGTCAGCACCGCCTCGCCGGGGCGGGACAGGGCCAAGAGCGCGATCGCCAGCGCGTGCTGCGCGCCGCCCGTCAGCATCAGCCGGTCCGGGGGAAGTTCGAGGCCCGCGCGCTTGACCCACGCGGCGCCGGCGGCGCGGTAGCGCGCGTGGCCGTTCTCGGGCTGGTAGCCGAGCAACCGGCCGAGGCCCGGCATCCGCGCCATCTCGCCCAGCGCCGCGGCCAGCGCCGGCACCTGGGACGCGACGCACGGCACGTTCTGGACCAGGTCGATGACCCCGCCGTCGCTCCCCGCTTCGCCGCGTTCGGCCGCCGGGTCCAGCACGTAGGTGCCGCGGCCGACCTGGCCCGACACCAGCCGGCGCTGCTCCGCCAGCTGATAGGCACGGCTCACCGTGCCCACCGCCAAACCCAGCTTCCACGCCAGGTCGCGCTGCGGCGGCAGCTTCGCACCCGGCGCCAGCTCGCCGCGTCGCACCGCCTCGGCGATCGCGTCGGCCAGGCGTTCGTATTGCAGCCCGTCTTGTCCGGAGAGGTCCGGTATCCAACTTGTCATAGGCGCAATGTTTATGTTGACCAGATCAATTTGTCAATTGTATCACATTGTCCATAGTACAATATCGCGCCAATGCGGAGCAAGACCATGACAATCCCCAGCCGCTTCCAAGGCTCCGGCGCGTTGGCCGCGCCGGGCGGATCGTTGAGCGGCTTCGGCGGCGCGCTGCGCCGGGCGGCGCTGCGGGCGGCCGACCTGCTGCTCACCTGGCAGGAGCGTGCGCGGCAGCGCCGGATGCTCGCGACCCTCGACGACCGCATGCTCGACGACATCGGCATCGGCCACGGCGAGGTGTTGCGCGAGGCCGACAAGCCCTTCTGGCGCGGCTAGGGCGCATCGGCCATGATCGCGGACATGGAGACGGCCACGGGCGGACCGCCGGTGAGCGCCATGGATGTCAAGCCGGTGACGCTGGAAGGCGCCGGGGTGCGCCTGGAGCCGTTGACCGAAGCGCACGAGCAGGCGCTGCACGCCATCCTCGACCCCGCGCTGACGCAGTGGTTCCCCAAGCCGATGAGGACGCGCGAGGACGTGCGCGCCTACATCGCCGAGGCGCTGGCCATGCAGCGCGCCGGCACCGGGCTGCCTTTCGCCACCACCCTGCGCGCGGACGGCGGCTTGGTCGGCGTCACGCGCTTCGCCAACATCGACCGCGCCAATAGGCGCGCGGAGATCGGCTGGACCCTGGTGGCGCGGGCGCACCAGCGCAGCGCCGTCAACACCGAGGCGAAGCTCCTGATGCTGACGCACGCCTTCGAGACCTGGGGCTGCATCCGCGTCGAGTTCAAGACCGATTCGCTCAACTTCCAGTCCCGCACCGCGTTGACGCGCCTCGGCGCCACCGAGGAAGGCATCTTCCGCAACCACGTGATCTGCGCCGACGGCCGGCTGCGCCACAGCGTCTATTTCAGCATCACCAACGACGAATGGCCCGCGATCAAGCAGCGGCTGATCCGCCGCATGGCCGCGGGCGGCCACGCCAACGCGTGACGCGGAGCGGCGCATGAAGCTTCCCCTGTACCAGCTCGACGCCTTTTCCGGCCGCGTGTTCGCCGGCAACCCGGCCGCGGTGTGCCCGCTCGAGCAATGGCTGCCCGAGGCGACCATGCAGGCGATCGCGGCCGAGAACAATTTGGCCGAGACCGCGTTCTTCGTCGGCGGCGGCGGGCGCTACGCGATCCGCTGGTTCACGCCCGCGCTCGAGGCGGAGCTGTGCGGCCACGCCACGCTCGCCTCCGCGGCGGTCGTGATGACCAAACTCGAGCCTTCGCTCGAGTCGGTGCGCTTCTCGACGCAGCGCGCGGGCGAGCTCGGCGTCGAGCGCGAGGGCGAACTCTACGTCCTCGATTTTCCCGCCTGGGACGCCAAGCCGGTCGTCGTGCCCGACGGGCTCGAGCGGGCCCTGGGGGCGCGGCCGCAGCAGGTTCTGGCGGGCAAGCGCGATCTTCTGTGCGTGCTGGCCGACGCCAACACGGTCAAGAATCTGAAGCCCGAGATGGCGGGATTGAAGCGCATCGGCAAGCCGGTGATCGCGACCGCGCCGGGCGGCGGCAACGGCTTCGGGGACGTCGATTTCGTGTCGCGCTTCTTCGCGCCCAGCCACGGGATCGACGAGGACCCGGTGACCGGCTCGGCGCATTGCACGCTGACGCCCTATTGGGCCAAGGTGCTGGGCAAGGCCAAGCTCGGCGCGCGGCAGCTTTCGCCGCGCGGCGGCGAGCTGGCGGTCGAGCTCAAGGGCGAGCGGGTGCGCATCGCCGGGCGCGTGGCGCCGTACCTGGAGGGAACGATCGATGTCTAAGACCGCGGTCCGCACGGCGCCGGGCGCGGCGCGGATCGCGCCGGCCGGCCCGGGCGACATCGACGCGGCGCGCGCCCTGTTCCGCGAATACGAGAAGGCGGTCGCGGCCGGGGCGTCGCAATGCTTCGCCGGGTTCGAGAAGGAATTGGCGGCGCTGCCCGGGGACTGCGCGCCGCCCCGGGGCGGCATTCTCCTCGCGCGCGACGCGGCGGGCGCGGCGGTCGGCGTGGTCGCGTTCCATCCCCTGGAGCCCGGCGTCGCGGAAATCAAGCGCCTTTATATCAAGCCCGCGCATCGCGGCCGGGGCCTCGGCCGCCGGCTCATGGACGCGACGCTGCGCGCGGCGGCCCAGGCCGGCCACCGGACGGTCCGGCTCAGCACCGTGCCCAAGGCCATGCCCGCCGCCGACGCGCTGTACCGGACCATGGGATTCCGGCCGATCCCCGCCTATGCCGGCGCGGCCTGCGCCGCGGTGTGCTACGAGACCGCTCTCTGAGCGCGCGTCCGGCGCGCGGATCGCCAATAGTCAAGCCCGAAATCTGCGCGCCTCCGGCGTGAAATAGCTATCCTGCCGCGCGGCGATCCGGCGAAAATGCGCCGGGCAATTCGGGCAGGGGGGCTTCCGTGAACACCATCGGGCGGCGCGCCGGCATCGGCGCGGCTATTCGGCGCGGGTTCGGTTGCGCGGGGTTGTTGAGCGTCGCGCTCGCGTTTCCGGCCGCGGCGCAGCAGTTTGACAGCGAGGCGCCGCGCCAGGCCCAGCGTCTGTTGCAGCCCGCGCAATACCAAAGCGCCATCCACAAGGTCGACGACGTCGTGCCGGTGGTCACGCACACCTACCTGTTCACGTTGCAGACCAAGTGGGGGCCGATGAAGGCCTACGGCTACGACGCGCTCGTGCTGCGGCTGCGCGAGCTCTATGCGATCCAGGCGCTGGAGGACACCAGCAAGACCGAGGCCTATGGCAAGGCGCTGGCCAAGGGCGCAACCGCGCCCATCCGCATGGCCGAGAACCTGGCGACCGATCCGGGCGCGACCATCACCGGAATCCCGCGCGGCATCGGCGCGATGTTCGGGCGCATCGGCGATTCCCTGGGCGGCGGCAAGAGCGACGACGGCGTGATCGCCACGGCCACCGGCGGGGCCGCAAAGAAGCGCGAGATCGCGGTGCGCTACAACGTCTCGCCCTATTCGACCAACAAGGTGCTGCAAGACAAGATCGGCGACCTGGCGCGCGCCGAGGCGCTGGGCGGCCTTACCATGTCCGCGGCGACCATGGCGATGCCCGGCGGCGTCGGCATGGTGTTCACCCTCGGCCGCACCAGCGAGAACATGACCGCGCTGTTGCGCGACCGCACGCCGGCCGAGCTGCGCGAGCTCAACTACGACACGCTGCGCAACCTCGGCGTTCCGGTCGACGTCGTGCGGCAATTCCTGGCGAACCAGTTCTACAATCCCGGCGTCCAGACCTACCTGACGCAGTCCCTGGGCGCGCTCGGGGGCGCGCGGCAGCTCGACTCGTTCCTGCGTCTGGCGGCCATCGCCGACGACGAGGAAGACGCATTCCTCTATCAGCGCATCATGCAGATGCATGCCGGCTACCACCGCACGGTCGCGCGCATCGACAACGTGGGCGTGATTCACGGCCTGCCGGTGGCGCTGAACGTGAACCGCGACGCCGTCGTCGCGTTTCCGCTCGACGAGCTGCTGTGGACCCCGCGCTCGTCACAGACCGCCGCCGCGTTCGACCAGATCATCAATCCGTTGCAGCCGCGCCGGAAGGAGCTGTGGATTTCCGGCTACGCGTCGCCGCTGATCAAACGCGAACTGGGCGCGCGCGGCTGGACCATCAACGAGAACGTGCGCGGCAGGCTCTACGACATCATGTAGCCGGCAGGTTCGGGGGAGTGCGTTCGATGTCGAATCCAAGGCTTTCCGCGGCGGGCTTGGGCGTCGCCGCCCTGCTGACCCTGGCCGCCGTTTGCGCGGGCGCCGGCGCGGCGAAGGCGCAAGGCCGCGTTCCGGTGATCTTCCTGCACGGCATCGGCGGGTCGATGCTGGCCGAGAAGAACAACCCGGAGAAGATCTACTACGGCAACGTCAAGGAGACGATGGACCGCTTCGCCAAGCTCGAGCTGCCGCTCGACCGCAGCAAGGACATCCTGGTTTCGGTCGACGTGATGCGCACCGCGCAGCTCGCGCGCGGCTCGTCGGTGGACCAGTACATCATCATGGTCCGCCGGCTCGATGCGCTGGGCTACAAGGAAGACCGCGACCTCTTCATGTTCCACTACGACTGGCGCCGCAGCAATTTCGATGCCGCGGACAAGCTGCGCCGGTTCATCGCCGACAAGGGACTGGCCGGCAAGCCGATAGACCTGATCGGCCACAGCATGGGCGGCCTGGTCGCCACGATCTACATCCAGAAATTCGCGAGCGAGCAGAAAGTGCGGAACTTCGTCGCCATGGGCACGCCCTTCTTCGGCGCGGCCAAGGCGATCCGCGCGCTGGCCGAGGGCTTCGCCGTGTTCGGCGTGGAGAACTTCCTGGTGGTGTCGGCGGGCGACACCGGGAAGGTTTATCGCGTGTTCGCCTCGATGGACTCGATCTACGAGCTGCTGCCCACCTACGGCGACTGCTGCCACATGAAGGCGAGCGAGAACGACCCGATGCAGGAAGTGGACATGATCAAGACCGAGCTGGTCTGGCAGCGTTTCGACTCGTTTCTCCTGGAGAAGACCGGTGCCGCGGCCAACCCCGCGTTCCGCGAGCGGGTGCGCCGGAACCTGGCCGAGCAGCGCCGGCTGGTCGACCTGCCCATGCCCGCGAACGTGCGGTTCTACGCGGTGGTCAGCAAGGCGGTGGAGCGCACGCTCGTCCAGTTCCAGGGCGGCAAGCACCGCATCGGCAAGCCGGCATGGGGCGTCGCGATCAACGCCGGCGACGGAACGGTGCCGATCGTGAGCGCCCTCGGCCACGTGCCGAAGGACAACCTCATCTGGTCGAGCCGCGAGCACCAGTTCATCTTCGACGACGATGCGATCTGGCCGCGGTTGAAAACCATCCTGGCGCAGTGACACCATTGGCGTCCGCAAGGGGGAGGGCACGATGCCGGGCATGACTAGGGCGATACTGGCTGCCTTCGCGCTGGCCGCGATGGCGGCGCTGCCGGGTGCGATGGGCCAGGTCGCCGGCCCGCAGACCGCGCCGCGCGCCGCGCCGGCGGACCTGGAGAAGCTGGTGGCGCCGGTCGCGCTCTATCCCGACGATCTGTTGGCGGTGGTCTTGCGCGCGGCGACCCAGCCCGTGCAGATCGTCCAGGCCGTGCGGTTCCTCGACAAGTACGCCAGGGACAAGACCCTCAAGCCCAACCCGGCCTGGATCGAGCCGGTCTCGATCCTGCTCAACTACCCCGACGTGCTGCGCCGGATGAACGACGACCTCGACTGGACCGAGGCGCTGGGCGAGGCGGTGCAGGCGCGCCAGGGCGAGGTGCTGGCGGCGGTCCAGCAGTTCCGGCGCAAGGCGGCGGCGGCCGGCAACCTGCGCTCGGACGACAAGCTCGCGGTCGCGCAGGAGAACGGCGCCTACGTCATCGCCTCGGTGAACCCGCAGGTGATCTACGTGCCGGTGTACGATCCCGTCGCGGTGCTGGTGGCGCAGCCCGCGCCGCCCCAGACCGTCTACGTGCCGACGCCCTATCCCGCCTACTACGAGCCCTATCCCGCCGGCGCGGCCGCGGCCGGGTTCTTCTTCGGGGCCGCGACCACGGCCTGGGCCATGAACTGGTACGACTACGACATCGACGAGGACGACATCCGCGAGTTCCAGCAGTCGCGCCAGCAATCGCTGTCGGAGCGCCAGCAGTCGCGCCAGGAAGCGGCGCAGCAGCGCCAGCAGACCCGCCAGGAATCGGCCCAGCAGCGCCAGCAAGGCCGGCAGGAGGCGTACCAGGGCCGGCAGCCCGCGCAACAGCCGCTCGGCTCGGGCGGGGGCCAGCAGGATTTGCGCGCGGTTCTCGGCGGCGAACGCCCCTCGCAGCTTCCCGCGGGCGCCGGGCAATGGGGCGGGGCCGGCGCGCCGGGCGGCTACCAGCCCCGGCAGGACCGGGGCGGGTTCCAGGACCGGCCCGGCTACGAGCAGCGTCCCGCCGGCCGGGACTTCGAGCGCCGCCAGCCGCAGAGCATGGACGCGTTCAGCTACGGCTCCGGCCGCGGCACGTTCCAGGCGAGCGAGCGCGGGGCGCACAGCCGCAACGTCGGCGGCGCGCGCGAGTTCGGCGGCGGCGGCCGCGGCCGCGGCCGGCGCTAGGACGGGGGATCATGGCCATGAAACGCACGATGCTCGCGCTCACGTTTGCCGCGGCGGCGCTTTCCGCCGCGCCGGCGGGCGCGCAAAAGGACTTCCCCACGGCCGAGGCCGCCGCCCAGGCGTTCAAGGCCGCGACCCAGGGGTTCAACGAGCCCGCGTTGCGCGACCTGTTCGGGCCGGACTACGACCGGCTGAAGTCGGCCGACACGGCGCAGCTGCGCGGGAACATCGGCCGCGTCCACACGGCGATGCTGGAACACCTGACCGTGTCGCCCCAGGGCGCGGACCGCGCCGTGCTGATCCTCGGCTTCGAGGGCTGGCCGTTCCCGGTGCCGCTGGTGAAGGCCGCGTCGGGCGCGTGGCGTTTCGATCCCGCCGCGGGCGCGGAGGAAATCCTCAACCGCCGCATCGGCTTCAACGAGCTGAAGGCGATCGATTCGCTGAACGCCTACGCCGCGGCGCAGCGCCTCTACGCCAGCAAGCCGCGCGGCGACGGGCCGGTGCGCGCCTTCGCGCGGAAAATCCGCAGCACGCCGGGCAAGAAGGACGGGCTCTACTGGGAGGCCAAGCCGGGCGAGGAGGAAAGCCCGTTCGGCCCCTTGGTGCCCGACGCCGCGCGGCGCCAGCCGGGCGCGCCCTATTACGGCTATTACTACCGCATCCTGACCGCGCAGGGGCCCGACGCGCCGGGCGGCGCCTACAGCTACGTGATCAACCGCAACATGGTCGCGGGCTTCGCCATGATCGCGTACCCGGCGGCCTACGGAAACACCGGAATCATGACCTTCCTGGTCAACCACTACGGCGAGGTCTACCAGAAGGACCTGGGACCCGAGACCGCGAGGGAGGCCGCGGCGATCCGCGCCTACAACCCCGGCCCGGGTTGGGAATTGGCGCAAGCCCGGCGCCGATAGCCCCGCAAGAACCGGGTGGGAAACCGGCCCGGCGGGCCCTAGATTCGGCGCCATGAGCCAAATGCACGAAATCGACTCCGGCGCCCGGGCCGCGAACGACGCGGCCGGGCCCTACCACGCGCGCATCGAGGCGGCGCTGCAATACCTCGCGCGCAGGTGGCGTCAGCAGCCCGAGCTCGCCGAGGCGGCCGCGGCTGCGCGCATGAGCGAATTCCACTTCCAGCGCGTGTTCACGCGCTGGGTCGGGGTCAGCCCGAAGAAGTTCCTGGGCTACCTGACGCTCGATTCCGCCAGGGCGGCGCTGGAGCGCGGCGAAAGCGTGCTGGACGCGGCCTACGGCGCGGGGTTGAGCGGCCCGTCGCGGCTGCACGACCTGTTCGTCACGCAGGAGGCGGTGACGCCCGGCGAATACAAGCGCCGGGGCGAGGGCCTTGCGGTCACCTGGGGCTTCGCCCCCTCGCCGTTCGGGGAATGCGTGATCCTGTGGACGCCGCGCGGCGTCTGCGGCCTCGGCTTCGTCGGCGGGAAGGCGCGCGAGGCGGCCTTCGCGGATCTGGCGGAACGCTGGCCGGCCGCGCGCTACGTCAAGGACGCAGAAACCGCGCGCCGTCTCGCCGCCGACGCGTTCCAGCCCGCGGACCGGCGCCGGAAGCTGGGGCTGATGCTCCTGGGCTCGCCATTCCAGATCAAGGTGTGGGAGGCGCTGCTGCGCGTGCCGGAAGGGACGCTCGTCAGCTACGACGCGCTGGCCGCGGCCGTGGGCAAGCCGGGCGCGGCGCGCGCCGTGGGCTCGGCGGTCGCGGCCAACCCGATCTCGTTCCTGATCCCCTGCCACCGCGCCATCCGCAAGACCGGCGTGATCTCGGACTACCACTGGGGCCGGGCGCGCAAGCTCGCGCTCATCGGCTGGGAGCAGGCCCACGCCGAGCGCCGCGAAGGCCGTGCGGCGTAAGCCCCCGGCACGGCCTCATCCTTCGATCCGCCTACGCTAAAGCTCCGGCGGACGGGTCTTCGAACTCGTATCCGCCGTAGCCTCGGCGAAGGCGGACAGGCTCAGGATGAGGCCTCTTTTTTTGGTCCTCATGGTGAGCCTGCCGAACCATGGGGACCAGGTTTCCATACGCCCATGCTCCCGCTATTCTCCCGCCCCGCTCATTGGGGAAGGGTAGGGCCGTGGCGAAGGAAAAAAGCCGCAACACCGTGAAGCACCGCATCGCGGTCGTGCCGGGCGACGGCATCGGCAAGGAAGTGGTGCCCGAGGGCATGCGCGTGCTCGAGGCCGCCGGCCGGCGCTTCGGCATCGAATTCCAGTGGGACCGCTACGACTGGTCGTGCGAGACCTACAAGAAGACCGGCCGCATGATGCCGCCCGACGGCCTCGACCGTCTGAAGGAAAGCGAGGCGATCTTTCTCGGCGCCGTGGGCTTTCCCGGCGTGCCCGACCACGTATCGCTCTGGGGCCTGTTGATCCCGATCCGCCGCGGGTTCCGGCAATACGTCAACCTGCGCCCGATCAAAATGCTGAAGGGGATGGCGAGCCCGCTCGCGGGCCGGACCGCCAAGGACATCGACTTCGTCGTGATCCGCGAGAACAACGAGGGCGAGTACTCCGAGATCGGCGGGCGCATGTACCAGGGCACCGAGCGCGAGATGGCCTTGCAGCAGACGATCTTCACCCGTCACGGCACCGACCGCATCCTGCGCTACGCGTTCGACCTCGCGCGCACGCGCCCGCGCAAGCGGCTCACCTCCGCCACCAAGTCGAACGGCATCATCCACACCATGCCATACTGGGACGAGCGCGTGCGCGAGGTCGCCAAGGACTATCCCGACGTGACCTGGAACCAGTTCCACATCGACATCCTGGCCGCGCATTTCGTCATGCACCCGGACTGGTTCGACGTGGTGGTGGGGTCGAACCTGTTCGGCGACATCCTCTCGGACCTGGGGCCGGCCTGCGCCGGCACCATCGCGATCGCGCCGGGCGGCAACATCAACCCCGAGCGCGAATTTCCCTCGATGTTCGAGCCGGTGCACGGCAGCGCGCCCGACATCGCGGGCAAGAACATAGCGAACCCGATCGGCCAGATCTGGTCGGGCGCCATGATGCTGGAGCATCTCGGCCACGGGGATGCCGCCGACGCCGTGGTGAAGGCGATCGAGGACACGATCGCGGCGAAGGAGGCGCTGACGCGCGACATGGGCGGCAAGGCGAGCACGCAGGAGCTGGGCAAGGCCGTCGCCGCCGCGGTGGCGGGGTAGGCCCATGCACGGACCGGTCCGGCGCTACTTCGACGACTTCAAGGTGGGCGACCGCTTCGTCTCCAAGCCCGGCAGCTTGAGCGAGGCCGAGATCATGGAGTTCGCGCGCCAATACGACCCGCAGCCCTTCCACCTCGACCGCGAGGCGGCGAAGCGGTCGATTTTCGGCGGGCTGATCGCCAGCGGCTTCCAGACCATCGGCTTCAGCTTCAAGCAGATCTGGGACACGGGCGTGTACGGCGACGCCAACCTGGGCGGGCACGGCATCGACGAGGTCAAGTGGCTGAAGCCGGTGGCTCCGGGCGAGATGCTGACCGTGACCGCCACGATCGAGGCACTGCTGCCCTGGAAGTCGAGGCCCGACCGCGGCACCGCCAAGGTGCGCTACGTCACGCTGAACGCCCGGGGCGAGGCGGTGTTCTCGATGCTGGCCTCGCAGATCCTCCGCCGGCGGCCGTCATCGAATTGAAACACGCGGAATTGGCATAAATAATACGGCAGTAAAAGCATTTTTGCCCTTTGACGCGGTGCAGCGGAGTTCCTAGCATCCGCGCCCTTTCCGACCCGGAACCGACCGACTGGGACCGCCATGAAGCCCGACCGCCGCCCGGCACGCCCGCAATTCTCCTCCGGCCCCTGCGTCAAGCGCCCGGGCTGGTCGCTGAAGGCGCTGGACAAGGCCCTGGTCGGCCGCTCGCACCGCTCCAGGCCCGGCAAAGCCGCGATCAACGAAGTGGTCGCCCGCAGCCGCGCGATTCTCGGCATGCCCCAGGACTGGAAGCTCGCGGTCGTGCCGGCGTCCGACACCGGCGCGGTCGAGATGGCGATGTGGTCGCTCTTGGGCGCGCGCGGCGTCGACATGCTGGCCTGGGAAAGTTTCGGCCAGGGCTGGGTGGCGGACGCGCAGAAGCACCTCAAGCTCGCGGACCTTAGGGTGATCGAGGCACCCTACGGCAGGCTGCCCGACCTCACGAGGGTCGATTGCGACCGCGACGTGGTGTTCACCTGGAACGGCACGACCTCGGGCGTGCGCGTGCCCGACGCCGCGTGGATCAAGCCCGGGCGCAAGGGGCTCACGATCTGCGACGCGACCTCGGCCGCCTTCGCCATGGACCTGCCCTGGGACAAGCTCGACGCCGTCACCTGGTCCTGGCAGAAGGTCCTGGGCGGCGAGGCGGCGCACGGCATGCTGGCGCTCTCGCCCCGGGCCGTCGAGCGCCTGGAAACCTTCGTCCCGCCGCGGCCGCTGCCGAAAATCTTCCGACTCGCTTCCGGCGGCAAGCTCTCGGCGGGCATCTTCGCGGGCGAAACCATCAACACGCCCTCGATGCTGTGCGTCGAGGACGCGCTCGACGGGTTGCGCTGGGCCGAGAGCGTAGGGGGCCTCGAGGGCCTGATCGCGCGTACCGAGGCCAATGCCGCGGCGCTCGACCGTTGGGTCGGGCGCACCGGCTGGGCCGGCTATCTCGCCGAGGAAAGCCGCTTTCGCTCCACCACCTCGGTGTGCGTGAAGATCGTCGACCCGCGCTTCGCCGCACTCGACCCCAAGGTGCAGCAGGAGCAGGTCAAGCGCCTCGCCGACCTCCTGGAGGCCGAGGGCGCGGCCTACGACATCGCGGGGCATCGCGACGCGCCGGCGCATTTGCGGATCTGGTGCGGCGCTACGGTCGAGGCCGCCGACATCGAAGCGCTCGGCCCCTGGCTCGACTGGGCCTGGGCGGAGACCGCCGGCCGGAAGGCCGCGGCATGAACGCTGGGCCCCAGGGGCCGAAGCCCCGCGTCCTGATCGCCGACGCCTTGAGCCCGCGCGCGCTCGAAATCTTCACGGAGCGCGGCGTGGCGGCCGACGAGGCCGTGGGCCTCAAGCCCGACGCGCTCAAGGCCAGGATCAAGGACTACGACGGCCTCGCGGTGCGCTCGGCCACCAAGGTCACGGCCGACCTACTCGCTGCGGCGCCCCGGCTCAAGGTCGTGGGCCGCGCCGGCATCGGCGTCGACAACATCGACGTGCCGGCGGCCACGCAGCGCGGCGTCGTGGTGATGAACACGCCCTTCGGCAACTCGATCACCACGGCCGAGCACACCATCGCGCTGATGTTCGCCCTCGCGCGCCAGCTTCCCGCCGCCAACGCCTCTACGCATGCCGGCAAATGGGAGAAGGCGCGCTTCATGGGCGTCGAACTCTACGGCAAGACCCTCGGCGTGATCGGCTGCGGCAACATCGGCGCCATCGTGGCCGAGCGCGCGCAGGCGCTGCACATGCACGTGCTGGCCTACGATCCGTTCCTCTCGGACGAGCGCGCCGTGGCGCTCGGCGTGGAGAAGGCGACGCTCGACGAGCTGCTGGCGCGCGCCGACTTCATCACGCTGCACACGCCGCTCACCGAGCAGACGCGCGGCCTCATCGACAAGGCGGCGCTGGCCAAGACCAAGAAGGGCGTGCGCATCGTCAACTGCGCGCGTGGGGGCCTGGTGGTGGAGGAAGATCTCCGCGCGGCGATCCTCTCGGGCCACGTCGCCGGCGCGGCGGTCGACGTGTTCGCGGCCGAGCCGGCCAAGACGAACCCGCTGTTCGGGCTCGACCAGGTGGTCGCGACGCCGCATCTCGGCGCCGCCACGGCCGAGGCGCAGGAGAACGTGGCCGTGCAGGTGGCCGAGCAGATGGCCGATTTCCTTCTGACCGGCGCGGTCGCGAACGCGATCAACATGCCCTCGGTCACGGCCGAGGAGGCGCCGCGCCTTAGGCCCTACATGCGGCTCGCCGAGCAGCTCGGCTCGTTCGCCGGGCAGATCTCCGAAACCGGCCCCACCGCGGTGCGCCTCGAATACGAGGGCCAAGTCGCGGCCCTGAACACCAAGCCGCTGACGGCCGTGGCGCTCGCGGGGCTGCTCGCGCCCCTCATGGACTCGGTCAACATGGTCAACGCCCCGGTGATCGCGCGCGAGCGCAAGATCGACGTCTCGGAAACCCGCCACGACCGCCCGGGCGACTACCAGACGCTGATCCGCCTCACGGTCACGACCGAGCGGCGCACGCGCACGCTCGCCGGCACGCTGTTCGGCGGCGACAAGCCGCGCGTGGTCGAGCTCGAGGGCATCCGCATCGAGGCGGAATTGGCGCCCCACATGCTCTATTGCCGCAACGACGACAAGCCCGGCGTCGTCGGCGCGCTGGGCAAGCTCCTGGGCGACAGCGCCGTCAACATCGCCACGTTCCACCTCGGCCGCGACCGGCCGGGCGGGCAGGCGATCGCCCTGCTCGCGATCGACCAGCCGGTCTCGGGCGACCTGCTCGACTGCGTGCGGGAGATCCCGCACGTCAACCAGGCCAAGCAGTTGAAGTTCTAGGCCGTAACGCTACGGCCGGGACCGAAGCATCGCCGCGCCGGCCGTGCCATAACCGGCGCGAAGCCGGCAGGACGAAAGGCGACCTTTGATCCTCCTTTCGCTGGAAACCACCCTGGTCGTGGGCGGCACGTTCTTTCTCGCCGGGCTGGTCAAAGGCGTGATCGGCCTCGGCCTGCCCACGGTCTCCCTGGTGTTGCTCACCGCGGCCCTCGGCCTGAAGGAGGCGGTCGTCCTGCTGCTGGTGCCGTCCTTCGTCACCAATCTGTGGCAGGGGATGGTGGGCGGGCATTTAAGCGCAATCCTGAAACGGCTTTGGAGCCTGCTGGCGGCGGTCTGCGTCGCCACCTGGTTTGGCGCCGGCATTCTGGCGCGCGGCGACGTTGCGCTGCTGTCCGGCCTGCTCGGCCTGCTGATTCTCGCCTACGGCATTCTCAGCCTGACGCGCATCGAGCCGCCGCCGCCCGGCGGGGCCGAATGGTTCTGGTCGCCGGTCGTGGGTGCTGTGAACGGATTCCTGACCGGGATGACCGGCTCGTTCGTCGTGCCCGGCGTGATGTACTTGCAGGTCCTCGGCCTCAGCCGCGACGCGATGATCCAGGCGATGGGCGTGCTGTTCACCGTCTCGACCCTGGCGCTGGCCGTGGCGCTGGGCGACCGGCGCCTGCTTTCGGCCGACCTTGCCGTGCTTTCACTGCTGGCTTTGGCGCCGGCGCTGATCGGCATGGCGCTGGGCCAGGCGCTCAGAAAGCGGCTTAGCGAAGCCGCTTTCCGCCGGATTTTCTTCGCCGCGTTGGCCGTTCTCGGCGCCTGGATCGCGCTTCAGGCCGCGCTCAGGTGATCGGCAGCATCACGTGCTGCTTGTAGGCGGGGCGCTGGGCGAGCCGCCCGTACCACGCCTTGAGGTGCGGATGGTCGGGCCGCTCGATCGCGAAGTTGAGCCAGCGGTAGGCCATGACGCCGAGCGGGATGTCGCCCATGGTCAGCGAATCGCCGGCCACGAATCGCCGCCGCGCCAGGTGCGCGTCCAGCATCGCCATCAGCTCCGCCGTGCGCTTGCGGCCGGCCTCGATCGCGGCGGGGTCGCGCTTGTCCGGGGACGTGCGAATCAGGCCCATGAACACCGGGGTGATCGCCGGGCCCACGGCCGAAAGCTGCCAGTCCATCCAGCGGTCCGCATCGGCGCGCTGCCTGAGGTCCGTGGGCCACAGCGTCCCCGCGCCGTGCTTGGCCGCGAGGTAGCGCACGATCGCGTTCGATTCCCACAGCACGAACCCGTCGTCGTCCATGGTCGGCACCAGCCCCATGGGGTTGAGCGCCAGGTATTTCGCCTCCTTGTTGCCGCCGAACGGACCGCCGATGTCGGCGCGCTCGTGCCTGAGGCCGAGCTCCCCGATGCACCACATCACCTTCTGGACGTTGGACGAATTGTTGCGGCCAAGGATTTTCAGCACGGCGGTTCCCCCGGTTGTGGGCGCAGGTTGAGGTGATTCGTTAAGCCCTTCGCGGCCCCGCGGTCAAATCGCCTAAATGTTGTGGCGAATCAGACCCGAACCACAAAAAGCCCTTGGTCGCTAGGCAACATTTAGTATAATCCTTTAACAGGGCTACCATATTCAGCGAGCCCCCGGATCGGGCGCGTTGGAAGTAGGCGGGGGAGGGGCGAGCGTCAGAACGCCCCGACGGGTCGACGAGATGAAATTTCGCCGTTCGGGCGGAAGAACTCCGGAAACGGGCGAGCCGCGGGCGTCGATGCTGCCGACGCCGTCGCCCGCGCGCCGGCGGCGGGTGGCGTTCCGGCGCGTCGTCGCGCTCCTGATCGTGGGCCTCGTGGTCTACGCCTTCCTGTTCATCGAACAGTCCTGGGTGCGCGGCGACGGCCTGGTGCAGGGCCCGACCGTGCTGGTCGAGCCGGTCAACAAGGCCCGCATCAAGGAGATCTACGCCACCTGCAACGTGCCGGTGAAGAAGGACCAGAAGCTGGTCCTGCTCGAGAACGAAACCAAGGGCGTCGAGTTCAACAACACCGTGCGCCAGCTCGAAAGCCGCAAGATCGAGCTCAGCGGCAACGTGAAGGTCGCAGCCGAGGACGTGAGCCAGGCGCGCGTCGCCTACAACGGCAGGCTCGCGGTGCTGGCCGAGAAGGCGACCATCTTCAACATCCACGACCGCCTGTACAAGGAAGGCGTGATCGCGCGCACGGAATGGGACTTGGCGCGCATCGCCTACAAGACCGCCGAGGCGGAATCGCTGACCGCCGAGGCGGAATGGCGCTCGAAGCAGGCCTCCTACGACCGCGCCGAGCGGCAGCTCCTGGCCGACGCCAAGGCGATCGACCAGCAGCTCGTGGAGATGCGCGCATCCGAGGAAATCCAGAAGGAGCAGACGCTGCGCGCGCCGAAGGACGGCGTGATCACGGAGTGCGGCTACCTCGCAGGCGCGGTCGTGGACGCCGGCATCTCGGTGTTCGTGATCTTCGATCCCAAGGAGTCCTTCATCGAGGCGTACTTCGAGCCCTCGACCGTGCAGCGCCTGGCCGTGGGCATGAAGGGCTCGGTGCGCCTGCCCGGCTTCGCCGAGGCGCTGGAGCTGCCCATCACCTCGATCGACACCGTCATCACCCGCCGCCCGGAAGAGCTGACGCGCTACTTCTGGCAGCGCGAGCAGTGGACCCAGTACCAACCCGTGCGCTTCGGCCTCAAGGACCTGCCGCCGGACCAGCTCAACCGGGTCCGCTTCGGCGCGCACGCGGCGGTGAGCTTCCTGTTCCTGCCGTCCTGGGCCGAGAGCATCTACGCGTCGATCTACGGCCGCACGCCGCGGAGCTGAGCCCTCACGCCTTTTCCCGCAATGGTCCGGGCGCGGTCGACCCGGCTCGGGGGCGGGCTTGCGCGCTGGCGTCGAACGATGCCTCGGCGTTGCCGGAATTGGAGAACCGCCAAGGCACCAAGACGCCAAGAGAACGGCGTGCACGCCGGAAGCGCGCGGGGCCTTCCTTGGTGCCTTTATGTCCTGGTGGTTGGTCTTTTCGGAACGGATGACCCGCTCGGTGGACCGTGACGATCGAACGATCGCACGCCCGCGCTACCGCTTCGACGGGTCCACCTGGGCCTGCTGGCTGTAGCGGTTAGGATTCGAGATCACGATGCGGTAATAGCCGCTCCGATCGTCGACGCCGGTGAGCTTCAGGTGCACGGCGGCGGGCCGGCGCATGCCGTCGTCGGGCCAGAACACCGAATAGTCGCCGGCGTTGACCTCGGGCTTGAGCCCGGCGAAGAACGGAATTCCGGCCGCAATCTGGCGCGCGACGATCGGGCGCAGGCCCTCGGGCAGCCTCTTCTCGATCGCGGCGCGCACCTTGTCGAAGCGCTGGCGTGCCGCCTGCCCGTCCAGCGCCGCGCCGGTGTCCACCAGCGCCGCACTGCGCGCCTCGATCGACACGAACCGATCGCCGTCCGCGCGGTCGAACCACGCCTCGACCGCCTCGAGGTCGTCCAGCCACGCCTTGACCGCGAGCTCGCAGGCCACGTAGCGCCGGCCGACCTCGCGGCAGGCCTTCGACTTGACGCGCACCTGGGCCAGCGTGTCGTCCCAGGCGAAGCCGAACATGACCGCGCGGTAGGCCCCGGTGAGCGTTTTCGCGTCGGGTACGGCGGCGGAGGGTTGCCGCGCGGGCGCGCGCTCGACCGGCGGAGGCGGCGCGGCGCCCGGCTTGTAGGCTTGCGGCGCGGGCAAGGGCAGCGGCGCAGGCACGGCGCCGGGCGCCGCCGCGGGCAGCGCGGCCGGGGCTTGCTGGCCCGGGCGGCCCGCCGCGGCCAGGCGGCGCTGATAGGCCTGCTCCAGCGCCTCGCGCACGCGCGGATAGGCGCCGGCCGCGTCCAGCGGACCCTGGCGGCAGCCCGGCAAGACGTCGAACGACGCGCCCTTGCCCAGCAGGTAGTTCACGGTCTCGATCCGCCCCGACGCGGCCGCGACCAGAAGCGGCGTGTCGCACAAATCGCTGCCGCCGCGGCCGTTGACCTGCCCGCCCTTCGCCAGCATCAGCTCGAGCGCATTGGTGAGCCCCTCGCGCGCCGCGGCCAGCATCGGCGTGTCGCCGCGCCGGAACGCGCGGTTCGGGTCCGCGCCCGCCTCTAAAAGTTGGCGCACCACGCCGGCCTTGCCGACGCGCGCCGCCGCCAGCAGCACCGGCACGCCGTAGGCGTCCTCGGTGTTGGGCGAGAAGCCGCCGCGCAGGAGCTTGCCGACTTCTTCGGTATTGCCCTGGCGCACCGCGGCGACGATCGGCCGTTCCGGCCCGGCGAGCAGGGCGCCCGCGGTCTGCCGCGCCTCGTAGAGAAGATCGGGCAGGCCGATCGCGGTGCGCGTGATCTCGTAGCTCACCACGGCCAGCAGCAGCGACGCCGCGCCCGCGCCCAGCGTGTAGACGATCTGGCGGCGGCGGTTGCGCCGCGCCGCCTCGAATCCGGGCGGGATCGCGGCGGCGGCGTAGCCGATCTCGGGCTCGGGACCGGCGTCCACCACGACCGGCTCGATGCGGACGTCGCCGCGCGCACCGGCCGGCTCGGCTCCTTCGTCCGCGGGCGCGGAGGCCTGCGGCTCGTAGGCGGCGGGCGGCGGCGCCGGTTCGCGCCGCTTGGAAATCTGTGCTTGCGTCTTGGCCGGGCCGCGCCGCGCCGGCGTCCGCCGGACCGGCGCCTCGCGCGGCGGCTCCGCCTGCAAGGCGTCGTCCGATCCCTCGTCCTCGGGCGCCGTGGCGGCGCCGGGCCGGTGCACGCCGGCGGCGTCGACCACCACCAGCTCGCGCGAGGTGGTCGACACACCCACGCCGCCGGGAACGGTCTGCACCAGGCGCACGCCGTCGAACCGTTTCTCGACCGCCAGGGCCGCGAGCTCCCGTGCGCCCTCGTCGCGCGCGCGGAAGCGCTGCCACACCCACCAGCGACCGCCGATGCGGCCCTCGACGACGTAGAGCGGGGCGGGGCGTTTGGCGGACTCAGCGCCGCCGTTCCTGGTGGCGTGGGGTGCGGCCCTCATCGTTCCCGACTCAGTTCTTGTCCTGCCATGACGCGGTGGTGACGCCGACCTTGCGCAACAGCCGGTTGTAGACGGTGAAGTACTGGCGGATCGTGTCGTCCGACCGCTCGAAGGTGCGGAGGTAGTCGAGGGACGCCAGCATCAGCTCGTGCTGCGTGGTGCATTCCGAGGGCGTGCCGCTCAAGCCCGGCCGGCGGCAGCCCCATTCCTCGAGCATGTATTTCGCGTTCTTCACGCGCGTGGCGGCGGCGCGCACGGTTTCCACCTGCGCGGATTGCAGCTTGCGCAGGCGGTCAAGCTCGGAGGTGAGCGTGTTGAGGTCCAGGCGCAGGCGCTGGCGCGTGCCGGTGACCTTGCTCTCGGCCGCGGCGACGTTGGCCTGCTGCGCTTGGGTCTTCGAGCTGCGCACCCAATTGTCGAACAGCGGCATGGTGAAGCGCATGCCGATGAACACGTCGCTATCGCCGCCAAGCGAGTCGAGGCCGGGAATGGTCTGGCGCGCGTGCGATTCGGCATAGAGCCGCGGTAGGCTCTGCGATTCCGCCAGCATCACCTGCTCGCGCGACTTCTTCACGTCGGTCATCGCGATCTGCAACAGCGGCGTGCGCTCGATCAGGGCGTCGAGCTGCTGGGCGTTCGGGTACTGCGGCAGGTAGGGCCAGTGCGACAGCGTCGGATCGTCGATCGGCGAGGCCTTCTCGCCGTCCGGGCGGAACGGCGTGCCTTTGGGCCACACGCACCAGGCCGCCGGCTTGTCCGAGGGCAGCCGCAGATCGTCCGCGCCCGTGGCCTGCCGCCAGATGTTCTCGCGGAAGCCCAGGTCGTGGCAGATCGCGTCCATGCGCTCCTGGAAGTGCTCGTCCACGGCGCGGGCCAGTGCCACGTCCTGGTACGTCACCATCTGCACGCGCTGCAGCTTGCGGATCTTATCGTACCAGTCCTCGAACATCGGCCGCCACTGCTGGATCAGGCCGATATAGGCGCGCGAGACGCGCCACTGCTGGAACGTGTCGCGCACGATGGCGGCGATGTCGGCGCGCTGGTCGTCGAGGGTGAGCGCCGCGGCGTCCACGGCGGCGCCGGCGATGTTCTTCTTGGCGTCGCGCTCGCCGGCGTCCCACACCGGCAGGCTCAGCGTCATGCCGGGCCTGACGAACCCGCGCGCGCCCGTGTTGGTGGTCGAGGACGACGTGCCCGTGACGGGGTCGGCGTCGCCGTCGCTCTGCTGCAGCGCCAGGCCCTTGCGGCCGTACGACATCCCGCCCATGACTTCGGCCTGGATGTCGGGGTTGAACTTGTCGCGCATCGCCGCCTGGTACTCGTGGTTGGCGGCGGTGATCGCGTGGCGTGCCGCGTCGACGTCGGCGGAACGCTGCAACGCGCGCTCGATCGCGGGCGGCATGCGGGCGCTGACCGCGTCGTCGGCTGCCTTGCTCACGGCCGCGGGCGAGATGATCCCGGGCAGCAGGATGTCGAGCGCGTTGGCCGCCATCGGATCGGGCGCGTCCTCGCCGGCCGGGGCCTGGGCGGCGCTGCGCGCGGCCAGGCGCGCGGCGCTGGCGGAAGGTCCGGTGTCGCCGCTGGGCGGCGGCGCCGGCGGCCGGCCGGTCATCGCCGGCGGCGGAGGCACCGCTTCCTTCGCCGGCACGCTCTGGCCCGCGGCGCGCGCGCGCTCGGCCTTCATCAGAAGCTCGGCGCGGCTTTGCGAACGCTGATACGCCGCCGCGGCCGTAGTGCCGCGGTTTTTCTGCACATACTCGTTGCAGGCCTGGATCACCTGGTCGCGCGCGGGGCCTTCGACCACGCGGCTAACCAGACTGGGGTCCGGGGCGTCGTTGACCGGCGTGTACACCAAGTCGTTGCGGGGATTGTAGACCAAAGCGCGGACGGTGCGCGGCGGGGTTCCGGGGACCGTGAAATCGCCGGTGACGTGGCAGATCTCGAGGTCGGGATCGATCTTGACCGGCGAGGGCGCCGCTTGCGCCTGCGCCGTGGGCCCGGCCGCAGGCGGCGCGGCGGGCTTGGGCACGGGCTGCGGTGCGGCCTGCGCTTGCGCGACCGTGGGCTGCGCCGGCGTGGGGTCGGGCAGAACCGTCGAGGTGACCGGTTCGCGCGCGGCGGCGCGCGGCTTCACCGGATCGGCGGCGAACGCGGCGGAAAGGCTGCCCGCCAGCAATGCCGCCAGGGCGGCGCCCACGAACCGGCACCTGCCCCCCCCCCCCCCCCCCCACCCCCC
>Ga0233425_10001856_pt1 | contig 44507 bp, 39 predicted proteins | sample Watercolumn_Towu_2_FD_181712 | JGI IMG/M metagenome (GOLD analysis project Ga0233425, IMG submission 181712) | Freshwater microbial communities from Lake Towuti, South Sulawesi, Indonesia - Watercolumn_Towuti2014_140_MG | ecosystem: Environmental > Aquatic > Freshwater > Lake | place...
GGGAAAGATCAAGCCTTCCAGATGCTCGGTGACTGCTTCGGTGGCTTCACTGAACGCCTGGTGGGCGTGCTCGACGTTCTGTTCCAGAGTCTCCTGAATCATCACTTCGCTGGTGTGGCGTACGCCCAGGGTGACTACGACCAGCAACAGCAGCATTGCCGCAATGAAGGGGGTGAGGACTCGGGCTCTTAATCTCATGGTCGTCTTGCGGAGTTATCGTTCTGTTTGCGTCGGGCTGATGGGCCACACCCAAGGTCGGGAGTGCGCGGTTGCAGGACTACATCGGGGAAATCGGCCAGCGGCGGGATTTCTTTAGCCGGAAAATGGCCGGCAGCGCGGTTTATTTGCCCTTCAGGTATTGGGCGTCGTCGAAGTTGCTGACGCACTGCGGGGCGAAGATGGTGAAGGAGGTGATGAGGGTGCCGGTGGCGAAGGCTTCCACCACGATGATGGGCGGGGAGTAGACCAGATACTGGTGCAGCACGGTGACCCAGGGGTAGTGGCTGAATACGACCAGCAGCAGCGAGGAGAGGAGGATGGTCAGCCCCATGGTGACCGCGCCGCAGAGGAAGCCGTTGCCGAAGATGAACATGAACAGGGTCTTGGGCAGTTCGCGCTGGCTGAAACGCAGCCACCATTCGGTGAACAGCACCGGCAGTGCCACCATCACCAGGCCGTTCAACCCCAGCGCGAGGTAGTCCATGCCATTGCGCCAGAAGGAGATCGCCAGCATCAGAGTCAGGTCCACGAGGGCGGCCTGCCAGCCGAACAGCAGGGTGAACAGGGTGCCGCCGATCAGGTGGAAGTTCAGGCCGGGGCGGACGCCCGCGTTGAGTTGCCAGAACACGAAGAAGCCCAGCGACAGGCCGACCAGCGCGTTCACCTGCTGGCCGTTGGCGAGCAGCGCCCGCCACGGTGCCCGCCACGCCGCCTTGGCGAACAGGATGACAAAGAAGAAATTCGCCAGCCACAGCAGGTCGGAGGGGAACAGGCTGGCGAGCAGGTTCATGGCAGGGCGTAGGGCAGGGGGAGGAAGTCGAGCGGCGCGCCATCGGCGTCGCCCAGCCGGATGTCGCCATGCTCGAAGCTGGCGATGGGCAGCACGCCGAGTAGGTCATAGCCGCCTTCCGGCGCAGGCGCGGCGTTGACGACCAGGCCGTGGGCGTTCTCACCCGGGCTGGCGCTGAACAGCCGCTCGCCGGGGCGGGCGGGCTGGTCGCAATGGGCGAGGTACATGCGGCGCTTGGCTTTACCCAGATACTGCATGCGCGCCACGATCTCCTGGCCGGGATAGCAGCCCTTCTTGAAGTTCACCCCGCCGATCACCTCCAGATTCCCCATCTGCGGCACGAACTGCTCCTGGGTGGGGGCACAGACGGTGGGAATCCCGGCCTGGATGGCGAGCCAGTCCCAGCAGGGCGAACCCGCCGGGCGGGCCTGTTGCGCCAGCTTCTGCCACACGGCGGGGGCGTTGGCGGCAGGCATGGCGAGCAGCCGCCGCTGCGAGTCCAGGCGCAGGCAGAATCCGGCGTCGGTGGCGGTCGCGCCCATCGCCGCGTCCGGGGCGTCCGTCAGCGGGCCGGTGTAGCCCAGGCAGACGAACTCGTCGCTGGCATCGCTGACCTTTACCTTGCTGCGCAGCACGTACATAGCCAGCTTCTTGTGGATGGCCGGGACGAGGTCGCGCGCCAGTTGCAGGAAGTAATCGCCCCCGTTGCGCCAGATCAAAAAGGTCGCCAGCATGCGGCCCTTGGGCGTGCTGAGGCTGCTGTATTGCGCGCGGCTGCCGACTTCGCGCACATCGCTGCTCAGCATGTTCTGCAAAAAGGTCTGCGCGTCGTCGCCGCTAACGCGCAGCAGGCCGAATTGCGACAGGTCGCACAGGATAGCTGCATCGCGCGCTGCCAGGCGCTCGGCGGGGGCGTCACCGAAATCGGTCGCGATGCCGTTCTCAAGGTGCGCGCCTTGTTGTTCGAGGAAGGTTTGCCAGGTGGAGTTCATCGGGAATCGCCGTAAATCTATGGCCGCAATCTTAACCCGAATGGGCCGTTTCGGCTAAACTCCCGCGCCATGAAGAACCTGCTTGCCACCGTCCTGACGTTGTTGCTGGCCGCCTGCGACGGCGGGCTGTGGAACAACCCCTATCCGGCGGAAGATGCGGGCAAGGCCATCCTGTACACCGCGTTCTCTGGCCGCCCCAAACACCTTGATCCGGTGCAGGCCTACAGCCAGAACGAGTTCGTGCTGCTGGAGCAGATCTACCATCCGCCGCTGCAATACCACTATTTGAAACGCCCCTATGAGCTGGAACCACAGGCCGCTGCGGCGTTGCCCGAGGTTCGCTATTTCGACGCCGAAGGCCATGCGTTGCCGGAAGATGCGTCCGCCGAGCGCATCGCTGTCAGCGTCTACGAGATCCGGTTGCGCGACGATTTGCGCTACCAGCCGCACCCGGCGCTGGCGCGCGATGGGGGCGGACACTACCGCTATGCCGCGCTGCACGAGCGTGATCTGGCCAATGTCCACAGTGTGGGCGACTTTGCCGAAACCGGGACGCGGGCGGTGACGGCGGCGGACTACGTCTACCAGATCAAGCGGCTGGCCCATCCCGACCTGCATTCGCCCATCTTCGGCCTGATGGCGGACTACATCGTCGGCCTCAAGGACTATGCCGAGACGCTCAAGGCGGCGCGCCAGCGCCAGCCGGAGGGCTGGCTGGACCTCAACGCCTATCCGCTGCCGGGGGTGGAGGTGGTGGACGCGCACACCTACCGGGTGCGCGTCGTCGGCAAGTATCCGCAGTTCGCTTACTGGCTGGCGATGCCATTCTTCGCGCCGGTGCCGTGGGAGGCCGAGCGTTTTTACGCCCAGCCGGGAATGAAGGAGCGCAACCTGACGTTGGACTGGTGGCCGGTCGGCAGCGGGCCGTTCTATTTGTCGGAGAACAATCCCAACCAGCGCATGGTGCTGAGCCGCAATCCGAATTTCGGTGGCGAGTTCTACCCATCCGAGGGCGAGGAGGAAGACCGCGCCGCTGGGCTGCTGGCCGATGCGGGCAAGCCGCTGCCGCAGCTCGACCGGGTGGTGTTCACCCTGGAGAAGGAAACCATCCCCTACTGGAACAAGTTCCTGCAAGGCTGGTACGACGCCTCCGGCATCAGCTCGGACAGCTTCGATCAGGCCGTGGCGGTCGGGGTGAGCGGCGAGGCCAGCGTCAGCGATGTGATGCGCGGGCAGGGCATCCAGCTCGCCACCTCGGTGGCGACTTCCACCAGCTACGTCGGCTTTAACTGGCTGGACCCGGTGGTGGGCGGCGACTGCACGCTGGCGCGCAGCAAGCACTTGGCCTGCGACCCGGAACGGGCGCGCAAGCTGCGGCGGGCGATCGCCATTGCGGTGGACTTTGAGGAGTTCATCTCCATCTTCGCCAACGGTCGCGGCATCGCGGCACAGTCGCCCTTGCCGCCGGGCATCTTCGGCTACCTAGAAGATGAAGAGGGCATGAACCGTTACATCTATGACTGGGCCAACGGCATCACCCGGCGCAAGTCCATCGCCGAGGCGAAGAAGCTGCTGGCCGAGGCGGGCTATCCACGCGGGTTGGACAACAAAACCAAGCGACCGCTGGTGATTCACCTCGATTCCACGTCCAGCGGCGTGGGCGACAAGGCCCGGCTGGACTGGCTACGCAAGCAGTTCGCCAAGCTGGACATCCAGCTGGTGGTGCGCAGCACCGACTACAACCGTTTCCAGGACAAGGTGCGGCGCGGCGACACGCAGATGTTCTATTACGGCTGGAACGCCGACTATCCCGATCCCGAGAACTTCTTGTTCCTGCTGCACGGCCCGCAAAGCAAGGTGAAATTCAGCGGCGAGAACGCGGCCAACTACAGCAACCCGGAATACGACCGCCTGTTCGAGCGGATGAAGAATATGGACAACGGCCCGGTACGCCAAGCCATCATCAATCGCATGGTGGAAATCCTGCGCCGCGATCAGCCCTGGCTGTTCGGCTTCCACCCCAAGGAATACTCGCTGCATCACGACTGGTTGCACAATGGCAAGCCCAACAACATGGCCAACAACGCCATGAAATACCTGCGCGTGGACGCCGCCCTGCGCGACCGCAAGCGCCGAGAGTGGAATCAGCCGGTACGCTGGCCCCTGTGGCTGGGCGGCGTCCTGTTACTGGCGGCGGCTTGGTGGGGCGACGCCAACTCCGCCAACGCGGCGAGCGGCGTACTTGACAGCCGTGCTAGACTGCACCCCGAAGCAGGCCAGACAGTCGCTGCATCCAGAAAGGCGGAGAGGACAACGAGCTCGCGCAAGCGAGGGAGTTGCGGCGTAGGCTAATGCGCGTAGCGCGTTATGCCGAAGCCAAAGTCCGGGGGAACCCGGGGTTTTCTCTCCACCCGGCTGGGTGGAGAGGAAAGTCCGGGCTCCGCAGAGCAGGATGCCGGTTAATGGCCGGACGCCGTGAGGCGATGGAAAGTGCAACAGAGAGCAGACCGCCGATGGCTTGTCAGTCGCAAGGCTGGCGGGATCAGGCAAGGGTGAAACGGCGAGGTAAGAGCTCACCGCGGACGTGGCAACACGGACGGCACGGTAAACCCCATCCGGAGCAAGACCAAATAGGCTGGCCATGACGTTGCTCGCGTCGCCAGCGGGTAGGTTGCTTGAGCGTAAGGTAACGAAACGCCTAGAGGAATGACTGTCCACGACAGAACCCGGCTTACCGGCCTGCTTCCCTCATCAATGCATTTTGACCATGCTGGGATTGAACAGCACAACATTGCTGCGACCACTACCTTTGGCATGGTACATGGCGGCGTCGGCCAGCCCACCGTGCGCATCGAAGGGTTGACGGTGGGTGGCACCGCCTAGCGAATTCAGCTAAAGAACCCTGCTGACGAACCGATGTTAGTCCAATGAGTACGATGAGACATATCAGGGGATTGCTGGAGGCGTTCCACGACTGGCTGAACTGGGGGGTGAGTCTCCAGGGGAATTCCACTGCCCGCCGCAAAGTGTTCAGCGCCAACATAGCTGGCTTGATGGGAGCGGTTTCGCTACTGCTCTACCATGTGCCCATGCTGTATTCGGGCAATGAGGTGATGGTGCGCATCGCCTTGGCCGAGTCTCCCTTCACACTGATCTTCCTGCTGACCCCATGGCTTAACCGCAACGGTTGGGCGTGGCTGGCGCGTTGGACGCTGGCTGTATCGGCGGTGATTAGCCAGTTGTTCAGCATCTATCTCGGCTGCGGGAGCTACCTGGGAACACATACCTATTTCATCCTGTTCGCCATTGTGCCCATCTTCGTCTTCCCGCTTGCCGAGTGGCGGGCCATCCTGTTCCTGTTTGTCCTGAATGTGGGGCTGTATCTTGAATTTGAGTATGTCGGGGTAGCCCCTGATTCGGCGCTCCTGCAGGCAAACCCTGACTTGCTCATCTTTTTGCGGAACAGCTTCACCGTAACCGCCTTCCTGACGATGCTATTCGTTGTCGGTATGATGGATTGGGTGGCAACGCGCAATGAGCGCACGCTAGAGCGGTTGTCCTTGACTGATACCCTGACGAACTTGCCTAATCGGCGCGGTTTCCGGGAAGCGTTGCAGCGAGAGAAAGCCCGCTGCCGGCGAGAGACCGAGCCTCTGGCGATCATGCTGCTGGATATTGACCACTTCAAGCGGGTGAACGACGAGTATGGGCATGATGCGGGGGACGAGGTGTTGCGCCACTTTGCGCGGATACTTCGCGCCATCGTTCGGGAGGCCAATCTGGTGGCCCGGATCGGCGGGGAGGAGTTCGTCATCCTGATGCCGGACACGGCGCTGGAGGAGGCAGCCGAAGTGGCCGAGCGCGTGCGGGCCGAGATCGAGGCGCATGCCTGCCTTTATCGAGGGCATCGTATCCAGATCACCACTAGCCTCGGAGTGGGCGTGGTGGCTTGCGACCAGCCCTTCGAGTCCACCTATCAGCGCGTGGACCAGGCCCTGTATCAGGCGAAAACGCAAGGGCGGAATCGCGTCGTGACCGTGGCATGACGCCGACGTCCGTCGGGGGGCAAGCGGTAGCCGCGTAGGGGGAATCCCCGACTTGCCCACGTGTTCCAACCTCAAATCAGGTGATTACCGTCGGTTGTTCGCGCCCGGTTCTGTCTTCCAGTTCAGATAGTTGCAGCGCAATCCCGATCAATTCCTTCAGCGCTTCTTGCGCGTCCAGTCCGTGGCGGGCGACGTTGTCCTCGTAGGCTTCGAGGTAGACACGCAAGGTTACGCCCTCAGTAATTTGTTTAGGGGAAAATACCGAGGTTCATACCTCACCCCAGCCTACCGGGCTTCAGCGTAATTACCAAGAATCATAGTGCTTTTTTATAGCATCCCTTGCCTCTGAGATTGATATTCCGGCACTTTTACAGAGAACATATCCATGGCGCTCGGCCATTACGTATGGACTCTTCCCTTCAGTAATTTCACGCACGTCAAACTCGACATACCCCTCCGAACCACACAACTCGCTAGTGGCTTTCGCCCACATCTCTCCAGCTGCAGAAAAACTTGGAACCCACCCCCAGTTTGTTCTTGCCAATAAATAATACAGACCTTGTTTAATCTCGGTCTTTTGGGTGCCCCCATTGCCCACAATGTTCATACTCTGGTTGAGATCGTGGTTAGATACACATCCGGCCAACAAAATCGCTATTGTGATTGAGAGTGATTTATCCTTCATGTTGATTCCTGTCATACCGACTTCCTATAAACAGGCCAAGTAGGCTGGGGTGAGCTTGCGAACCCCAGCATCCCATAAAATCAGGTAATCACCGTCGGTTGTTCGCGCCCGGTTCTGGACTTCAGTTCAGACAGTTGCAGCGCAATGCCGATCAGCTCTTTCAACGCTTCCTGTGCGTCCACCCCGTGGCGAGACACGTCGGCTTCATATGCTTCCAGATAGACGCGCAGGGTCGCGCCTTCGGTGCCGGTGCCGGAGAGGCGGTAGATGATGCGGGAGCCGTCGGCGAACAGGATGCGGATGCCCTGTTTGGTGCTGACGCTGCCGTCCACCGGGTCGGTGTAGCTGAAGTCGTCGCAGGTGGCGACGGTGTAGTTGCCGAAAGTTTGTCCAGACAGCGTGGCGAAACTGGCGCGCAGGTGGGCCATCACGCCGTTGGCGGCGTCGGTCGGCAGGGCTTCGTAGTCGTAGCGGGAGTAGAAGTTGCGGCCATACTTGGCCCAGTGTTCGCGCACGATGGTTTCCACCGACTGTTTGCGCGCGGCGACGATGTTGAGCCAGAACAGCACCGCCCACAGGCCGTCCTTTTCGCGCACGTGGTTGGAGCCGGTGCCGAAGCTTTCTTCGCCGCACAGGGTGACTTTGCCTGCATCCATCAGGTTGCCGAAGAATTTCCAGCCGGTAGGCGTCTCGAAGCAGGGCAAACCCAACGCGGCGGCCACGCGGTCGGCGGCGGCGCTGGTGGGCATGGAGCGGGCGATGCCCGCGATGCCGCCCTGGTAGCCGGGTGCGCAGGTGGCGTTGGCGGCCAGCAGCGCCAGGCTGTCGGACGGGGTGACGAAGAAGTGCTGACCCAGGATCATGTTGCGGTCGCCGTCGCCATCCGAGGCGGCACCGAAGTCCGGCGCGTTGTCGCCGTAGACGATCTCGACCAGATCGTGGGCGTAGGTCAGGTTGGGGTCGGGGTGACCGTTGCCGAAATCTTCCAGCGGCACGGCGTTCATCACGCTGTCGGCGGGCGCGCCGAGGCGGTTGACCAGAATGTCGCGCGCGTAAGGGCCGGTGACGGCGTGCATGGCGTCGAACTTGAGGCGGAAACCGCTTGCAAGCATGGAGCGGATGGCGGAAAAGTCGAACAGCGCTTCCATCAACTCGGCGTAGTCGGCCACCGGGTCGATGACTTCCACGCGCATTGCGCCCAGCGAGAACTCGGCCAGTTCGTCCAGCGCCACGTCGGCGGCGTCGAGGATCTTGTATTCAGTGATGGTCTTGCTGCGCGCGTAGATCGCTTCGGTGACGGTCTCGGTGGCCGGGCCGCCGTTCTCGCCGTTGTACTTGATGCCGAAATCGCCATCCGGGCCGCCGGGGTTGTGGCTGGCGGAAAGGATGATGCCGCCGTAGGTTTGGTATTTGCGGATCACGCACGATGCCGCCGGGGTGGAGAGGATGCCGCCGCGCCCGACCAGGACGCGCCCGAAGCCGTTGGCGGCGGCCATCTTGAGGATGGTCTGGATGGCGGTGCGGTTGTAATAGCGCCCGTCGCCGCCCACCACCAGCGTCGCGCCTTGCGGCGCGGCGATGGTGTCGAAGATGCTTTGAACGAAGTTTTCCAGATAGTGGGGCTGCTGGAACACGGTGACCTTTTTGCGCAGGCCGGAGGTGCCGGGCTTCTGGTCGTTGAACGGGATGGTGGCGATGGTGCGGGTGCTCATGAATCGACTCCTGGGAGATGGCCTGGTTCGATGATACCACTGGCGCAAGTCACAGGAAGCGGCTTCACGGTTATCCGGCGCACCAATGGAAAACGCCCCGTGGTGGGGCGTCTTCAGGGGAGGGCTGTCGACCGGATTACTCGATCTTGGCCGCGTCGCGCAGGTCGGAGATGGCTTTCTGGACGGCCTGCTGTTGCAGGTGCTGGGCGATCTGCGGCTTGACCTGCTCGAACTCGGGGGTCTTGTGCTCACGCACGTCGTCGAGACGGATCACGTGCCAGCCGAACTGCGACTGCACCGGTGCGCTGACTTCGCCCTTCTTCATGCCTTCCAGCGCATCGGCGAACTCCTTTACGAAGCCCTTGGGGTCAGCCCAGCCCAGATCGCCGCCTTGCTTGGCGGAGCCGGTATCCAGCGACTTGGCCGCGAGCTGTTCGAACTTCGCACCTTTCTTCAGCTTGGCCACGATGTCCTTGGCCTCCGCTTCTGTCTTCACCAGGATGTGACGGGCTTTGTACTCAGCCTTGCTGGCGCCAGCCTTGAGGCGGTCGAACTCGGCCTTCATGGCATCTTCGCCGACCGGATGGGTTTTCACATAATCCATCACATAGGCGTTCGCCAGGGCTTCCTGGCGCATCATTTCAAGCTGCTGGACGACGAGCGGATCCTTGTCCAGCCCCTTCTTGGCAGCGGCCTGAGTCAGGATTTCGAGGTTGATCAGGCTGTCGCGGATCATCTTGCGCAACTCGGGGGAATCGGGCTGCCCCTGGGCTTCCATGGCCTTGACGCGGAAATCCACGCGGGATTGCGGAATGGAAACGCCATTGACCAGGGCGGCGGATTTTTCTTCGGCATGCGCCAGCGGAACAGCCATCAGAGCGAGCAGCAGCAGGGCCGGTTTTACAGCTTTCAACATGTATTCCTCTCTAGGGTGAATTGAGTTCCTCGGGGGCGAGGGCGACGATGGTCAGGGCATGGATGCCATCCTGCATCAAATCTTGCAGGGCGGAATATACCATGCGGTGCCGGGTCACGGTGTTCTTGCCGGAAAAGGCGGCAGAGACGATGCTCAGGCGAAAGTGCCCGCCATCGCGAGCACCCAGATGGCCGGTGTGTGCGGCGCTGTCGTCGATGAGCTGAAACTGGAGCGGGTCGAGCACCTGCAAACGCGCTCGTACTAATTCCAGGCGGCTCATGCCGGGAACACTTTCTTGAATGGTTTCACGCTGACGCTGGCGTATACGCCAGCCGCCACGTAGGGATCGGCGTCAGCCCAGGATTGGGCAGCTTCCAGCGAGGAAAACTCGGCCACGATCAGGCTGCCGGTGAAACCTGCCGCGCCGGGATCGATCGCATCCACGGCGGGGAAGGGGCCTGCCAGCAGCAGGCGGCCTTCATTTTGCAGCGTCTGCAACCGCGCCAGATGGGCGGGGCGGGCTTCCAGTCGGCGCGGCAGGCTGTCGGCGACATCGGTTCCGGTGATGGCATACAGCATCAGTTGTGCTCCTTGTCCTGCTCGACGTATTTCGCCAGCAGGAACGACTGCGCCAGTATGAAGGCGAACAGCAGCCCGGTGGCACCGAACAGCTTGAAATTCACCCAGGTCTCGGTGGGGTAATTGAAGGCGACATAAAGATTGAGCACACCCAGCGCGGCGAAGAATACGCCCCAAGCCAGGTTCAGATGGTTCCAGACCGGGGCGGGCAATTCGATCTTGTCCTGTAGCAACGATTTGAGCAGGTTCTTGCGCATCAGCAGGTTGGAGAACAGCAACACCGTGGCGAACACCCAGTAGAGCAGGGTGGGCTTCCATTTGATGAAGGTTTCATCGTGCAGCAGCAGCGTCATGCCGCCCATCACCGTAATGATGCCGAAGCTCACCCACAGCATGGCATCCACTTTGCCGTGACGCCATTTGGTCCAGACGATCTGGGCGACCGTGGCGGCCATGGCGGCGACCGTGGCGGCGTAGATTCCGGCCAGTTTGAACGTGACGAAAAACAGGATGACGGGGAAGAGGTCGAAGAGCAGTTTCATGGCCGCGAATTATGCAGGCCGGGGGGGCGTCTGTCGAGCGCGAACGGGGTTAAAGTCCGCCGTAATTCGGTCATAATGCACGGCGCACGGCTTCCGCTCCGACGGAGCCGCTACAGCCCGGATTCGGGGGCTGGGAACTTACTCAATCGTCGTCTGGCATGGATAACCGTATCGCCCTGGACCCCAATCGCAGTATCGTCGTTGAGGCCTGCGCTGGCAGCGGCAAGACCTGGCTGCTGGTCTCGCGCGTGGTGCGCCTGTTGCTGGCTGGGGTGAAACCCGCCGAGATCCTGGCCATCACTTTCACCCGCAAGGCGGCGCAGGAGATGCAGCAGCGCCTGCACGAGTGGCTGCGCGACCTGGCGGCGCGCGACGATGATTGGGTGCGCCAGTTCCTGCGCGAGCGTTCGCTGGATGAGGCTGAGATCGAGGCCTTGCTGCCGCGCGCCCGGTCGCTTTATGCCGAAGTGCTGGAAGCGCAGCCGCCACTGACCATCAATACTTTTCACGGTTGGTTCATGCAGTTGATGCAGCGTGCGCCGTTGTCTGCAGCTCCCGGCGGGGCGAGCCTGCTGGAGCGGACACAAGGCTTGCAGGATGAAGCCTGGCGGACGTTCGCCGACAGCCTGCGCGATGATGCGGAGGGGGAGACGGCGCAGTCGTTGCGCGCCCTGTTCGCCGAGATCGGTTTGAACAATACGCGCACCTTGCTGTTCCGCTTTGTCGCTTTGCGTAACGAATGGCAGGCTTATGTCGCTGGGCAGGATGAGCCGGTGGATTGGGCGCTGGCGCAACTGCATGCAACGATGGAGCTGGACGATGTGCGCGATCCCGTGCAGGCGTGGGCGCAGCATGGCGCTCAGGCAGTGTATGACTTTGCAGCCCAACTCGCGGCCAACGGCACGGCCAAACAGAAGGAATCGGCCACGGCGCTGGAACAGTCCTGGACAGACATGACGGATGCAGAGGCGCGTTTCGCCGCCGTGTGGGCGCAGATGTATACACAAAAGGGGGAGCGGCGCTCACTCAAACCAACCGCCAAGCAGAATGCCGATGCCTTCATCGCAAGCCGCGATGGGTTGTTTGGCCAAATGGATGAGGTGCGCGGTGAACTGGATGACCGGCGTGTGTACGAGATCAACCGTCACGCCCTGCGCTGCGGCGCAGCCCTGCTGGACTGTTATCAGAGTCTGAAACAACGCCAGCAGCAGATGGATTTCGGCGATCTGGAGTGGCAGGTGGCGCGCCTGCTCAACGACAGCGACCATGCCGAATACATGCAATACAAGCTCGATAGCCGCTACAAACACGTGCTGCTGGACGAGTTTCAGGACACCAATCCCTTGCAGTGGCAGGTTCTCAAGGCCTGGTTCACGGCGGCAGATGCCGTGGAATCGCGTCCGACCATCTTCATGGTGGGCGATCCCAAACAGTCCATCTACCGTTTCCGCCGCGCCGATGCCCGCATCTTCGACGAGGTGCGCGCCTATCTGGTCGACCATTACGGCGCAGCCCACCAGAAACGCAACGTCACCCGGCGCAATGCGCCCGTAGTGCTGTCGGCGGTGAATGGCGTGTTCCTCGGGCAGGGACGGCTGGGCGGCTACGAGGAACACCAATCCCACCATGTATCCCTGCCGGGATATGTCGAGGTGATGCAACTGGTTGTCAAGGAAGAAACCGCAGATACGCCGCAGGCGGCGCTGACATTGCGCAACCCGCTGTTGCAGGAACGCGCGGGGCAGTCGAGCGATGCGCGCGGGAAGGAAGCGGAGTTGTTCGCGGCCAGAATTGCGGAGATCGTCGGCCACTGGCATGTGCATGGCGAGGATGGCGAGGTACGCACGGCGGGCTATGGCGACATTATGGTGCTGGTCAGGAAACGCACCCATTTGGCGATCTACGAGCAGGCGCTGCGCCATCTCCACATTCCCTATCTCACTTCGCGGCGCGGCGGGCTGCTCGACACTCTGGAGACGCTGGATATCCAGGCGCTGCTGACCTTTCTCATCACGCCTTTTGCCAACCTGCAACTGGCGCAGGTGCTGCGTTCGCCGCTGTTCGGCTGCGGAGATGAGGATTTGCTGCAACTGGCTGCGCCGGGCGAGGGGAGTTGGTGGCATCGGATGCGGTCGTTGGTCGAAAGCGGAGCCGCCTCGGATACTTTGCAGCGTGCTGAGAGCCTGTTGCGAAACTGGCTCAACCTGGCCGACCGCCTGCCGGTGCACGATTTGCTCGATCGCATCTACTTTGAGGCCGACGCCGTGGTGCGCTACCGTGCTGCGGCGCCGACTGAGCTCCGCGAGCAGGCCGCCGCCAACTTGCAGGCTTTTTTGCATATCGCCCTCAATGTGGATGCCGGGCGCTACCCCAGTTTGCCGCGTTTCTTGCACGAGCTGGTCGAGCTGCGTAGCGCCAGTGACAACGAAGCGCCGGATGAAGGCAAGCTGGGGGCGGTGGGCAACGCCGTACGTTTTCTCACGGTGCATGAGGCCAAGGGATTGGAAGCCCCCATTGTCTGGCTGCTGGATGCCAACGATGCACGCGAGCCATCCGACAGCCACGGCGTGCTGCTCGATTGGTCGCCGGATGCGCCCCGACCAGAACATTTCTCACTCTATGTTTCGCCCAAGGGGCGTGGTCGGCGGGCGGAGCTGTTCGCCAGCGAGGCCGAACTTTCCAGGCGTGAGGGGATGAATCTGCTCTATGTCGCCATGACCCGCGCCCGGCAGGCGCTGCTGGTGAGCGGTCATGGCAGCGAGAAGGGTGATACTTGGTACGGCCTGGTGGCGGCGGCTATGGCGAGCGCGGGGGAAAGAGACGCGCATCCTAATCCGTTGTTGTGTGAAGTATTGGGCGCGCCGCACGAGGCAACGTCACTGGCGCCGCAGGTGGATGAGGGGCTGCGGCGGCCATTTCCTATCGGCAGCCGCCGCACGGGAATGACTGAGGCGCAACGGCGCGGCGTGAAACTGCATGCGCTGTTGCAGCATCTGGCACCGGATTCCCTTTGCCCAAAGGGCGGCTCTGACGATGTCGAGATTCTGCGACGGCGCAGCCAACTTTCTGCCGCCGAGTTGGGAACGCTGTTGCCGCAGGCACAGGAAATGCTGGCTCGTCCCGAATTGCAGCGCTTTTTCGATCCGGCCCGCTACCTACATGCCAGCAATGAACTCCCTTACGTCAATGCCGATGGCGAGCTGCGCCGTATCGACCGGCTGGTGGAGTTCGACGATGAAGTCTGGGTGCTGGATTACAAGATGGGCGAACGAATAAAACCTGACACATACCGTGAGCAGATGGCCGAATATCGCCGCGCAATGCGCGCCTTGCATCCGCAGAAGGCGGTGCGTTGCGCCTTGTTGTTCGAGGCAGGGGAATGGTGCGAGATCGAGTGACGGCAGGTGAAAGCGCATCGGGCGACCCAAGGTCGCCCGATGCGCTTCCGAACGGGATGTGAATTACTTCAGGCTGGCGATGAAAGCAGCGAGGCTGGCAATGTCGGCTTCACTGGCGCGACCGGCCCCATTGGGCGGCATACTGCCGATTTTCCAGCCATAACTGCCGCCTTTCTTGATGTTGGCTGCAATGGTAGCGGCGGCATTGGCATCCCCCTTGTATTTGGCGCCTATATCCTTCCAGGCGGGGCCGACCATCTTGCTGTCAATCTTGTGGCAGATCAGGCAATTGCTTTTGGCAGCCAGAGCCAAGGCTTGCTCGCGGGTCAGAGATTCGGATTTCGCGGCATTTGAGACAGGTTTGTTAGAACTTGTTCCTGAAGAGGCCTTGCTTTCGGTCTTGGGCGCAGCAGGCTTGCTGGCAGGCTCGGTCTTGGATTCTACCTTGGCAACGACTGCCGGGGCGGCAGGAGCAGCAGGTTTGCTGGATGCCTCAGACTTGGTTGTTGCTGTCGGCTTGGTGGCCGGGGCGGATTCCGGCGACTTGGTTGCAGAGTGCGCGGGTTTGGCTGGTTGTGCGGACTTGTTCTCCGGCACTTTTTCTTCACCGCAAACGTGACTTTGGATGGTGTTGCAACCTTGCAATCCCAATGCAAGCGATGCGATCAACAATGCGTACTGTGTGTTCTTCTGCATTTTGTTCCCCTGTGAGTTATTGTTAGTTGCCATTTGACTCGTGGCATTGTAACGGTAGGCATTATAACTGGGAAGGTTTTTGTTATCTCGTCTAATGGCCTGCGGATTAAGACTTTTCTTCCAACTGGGGCCTTTCGTGCTTAAAGAAATACCAGAGGTAGTAACCGCTGAGGAAGGTGCCTATGGGGAAATTCGGGAGTGTCAACAAGGAGAAGGGAATACATAACCAATAAGCGCGGCGAATCCGGGATAGCAATAAGTATCCGGCCAGGATGTATAGCGAACAGAGCGCAGTCACGGAAACGATCACCCGCATCGGCAACTGCTGGGCGGAGGCATTGTTCAGGGATAGGAGGGAAACGATGGCGATGACCACTCCGATCACAATCCAGCTGTATCCGATGATGCGTTTATGTTTGCTCATTATCTTTCCTGCGTGTTCCGCTCAGGGTTCGGCAAGTTCGCCATGAGCGGAATAAATCATCCCCTTTAGGGAGTTCGGCGCCTATTGGCCAAAGAAGTCTTTCACCTTATCCATCCACGACTTGGCGCGCGGGCTGTGGCGTTCGTGGTTGCCACGACTGATGTCGTCGAATTCCTGTAGCAGCTCCTTTTGCCGATCGGTGAGGTTGACCGGGGTCTCCACCACGACGTGGCAATGCAGGTCGCCATAGGTAGAGCTGCGCACGCCCTTGATACCCTTGCCGCGCAGGCGGAATTGCTTGCCGCTCTGCGATTCGGGCGGAATCTTGATGCGCGCTACGCCGTCCAGCGTGGGGATGTCGATCTCGCCGCCCAGTGCCGCCGTGGCAAAGCTGATCGGCATTTCGCAGTGCAAGTCGTTGTGGTCGCGCTGGAACACGGAGTGCGGCTTAAGGTGGATGACTACGTAGAGGTCGCCTGCCGGGCCGCCGTTGGCACCGGCCTCGCCTTCACCGGACAGGCGGATGCGATCGTCGTTGTCCACGCCTGCGGGAATTTTTACCGACAGTGTTTTGTGCTGCTTGATGCGCCCTGCGCCGTGGCAGGAGCCGCAGGGCGAGGTAATCTGCTTGCCGCTGCCGTGGCAACGCGGACAAGCCTGCTGAATCGAGAAGAAGCCTTGCTGCATGCGCACCTGACCCTGGCCATGACAGGTGCTACAGGTGGTCGGGCTGGTGCCGGGTTTGGCTCCGGAACCGTGGCAGGTGTCACACTCGGCCATGGTCGGCACGCGGATCTGCGTCTCGGTGCCGCGCGCGGCCTGTTCCAGCGAGATCTCCAGGTTGTAGCGCAGATCGGCGCCGCGATGCACATTGCTGCGCCCGCCCGCACCGCCGCGACCGCCGCCGAAGATATCGCCGAAGATGTCGGAGAAATCGAAGCCCTGCGCGCCCGCACCCGCGCCGAACGGGTTGCCGCCGCCCATGCCGCCCGCCTCGAAGGCGGCGTGACCATACTGATCGTAGGCCGCGCGCTTCTGGCTGTCGGACAGTGTCTCGTAGGCTTCCTTGGCTTCCTTGAAGTGCTCCTCCGCCTTCGGATTGTCCGGATTGCGGTCGGGGTGGTACTTCATGGCCAGCTTGCGGTAGGCCTTCTTGATTTCATCGTCCGACGCGTCGCGGTTGACGCCGAGGACTTCGTAGTAGTCTTTTTTGCTCATTGATGATGGGAAGGGAGAAGGGGGAAGGGGGAAGGGTCAGGAGGTTGTGCGGCGCTTGATCGATGCCGACAATCCCATCAACAGTCCCGAAACCTCATCCACTTTTCCGTTCAACTCCTCTGCGTTATTCAGGTAGCCCAATCTTGCGGCAAGTTCGATCAAGGTATCCAGTTCGGATAGCGATCCAGCTGCGATGCTCAGAAAGTGCAGCAACTCTTTTGTTCCATTGCGCGCAAAGCCTTCGGCAATGTTTGCTGGAACAGAAACAGCTGCACGTTGCAGCTGGCTGGTTAATCCGAATTTTTCCTGGGAGGGGAAGGCAGAGGTTGCGGTATAAATCGCAGTCACCAACTCCATTGCTTGTTGCCAAGCCTTGAGGTTGCGGTGACCGCGCTTCACACCCTTCTCCTTTCCCCCTTATCCCTTCTCGCCGTTACTTCTTATCCTTCACCTCGGTGAATTCCGCATCGACCACGTTGTCGTCCTTCTTGTGGTCGTTGCACTGTTCACCTGGCTCGCAGGAACCGCAGCCTGCGTCACCGCCTGCAGCGGCCTGCTGGGCGGCGTACATCTTTTCGCCCAGTTTCTGCGCAGCCGTGGCCAGCGCTTCGGTTTTGGCTTCGATGGCGTCCTTGTCGTCGCCCTTCACCACGTCCTCGGCGTCCTTGATGGCGGCTTCGATGGCAGACTTTTCATCTGCCGTCAGTTGCTCGCCGTATTCCTTCAGCGACTTGTTGGTGGTGTGGATCAGGGTGTCCAACTGATTGCGCGCGGTCACCAGTTCCATCGCCTTGCGGTCTTCGTCGGCGTGGGTTTCTGCGTCCTGTACCATGCGCTCGATCTCGGCCTCACTCAAACCGGAGCTGGCCTTGATGGTGATGTTGGCTTCCTTGTTGGTGGCCTTGTCCTTGGCGCTCACGTGCAAAATGCCATTGGCATCGATGTTAAAGGTCACTTCGATTTGCGGCATGCCGCGCGGTGCGGGCGGGATGTCGCCGAGGTTGAACTGGCCCAGGCTCTTGTTGCCGGAGGCCATCTCGCGCTCGCCCTGCAGCACGTGGATGGTCACGGCGGACTGATTGTCGTCCGCAGTCGAGAACACTTGCGACGCCTTGGTCGGGATGGTGGTGTTCTTCTTGATGAGCTTGGTCATCACGCCGCCCATGGTTTCGATGCCCAGGCTGAGCGGGGTTACGTCCAGCAGCAGCACGTCCTTGACCTCGCCTTGCAGCACGCCGCCCTGGATACAGGCGCCCACGGCCACGGCTTCGTCCGGGTTCACGTCGCGGCGCGGATCGCGTCCAAAGAACTCTTTCACCTTTTCCTGCACCTTGGGCATGCGGGTCTGACCGCCGACCAGGATCACGTCGGCGATGTCGGAGATGGATACGCCGGCATCCTTCATGGCGATCTTGCATGGCTCGATGGTGCGGGCAATCAGGTCTTCGACCAGGCTTTCCAATTTTGCACGAGTAATCTTCACGGCCAGATGCTTGGGGCCGGTCGCGTCGGCGGTGATGTAAGGCAGGTTGACTTCGGTCTGCTGCGCAGAAGATAGCTCAATCTTGGCCTTCTCAGCCGCGTCCTTTAAGCGTTGCAGCGCCAGCATGTCCTTCTTCAGGTCAATGCCGTTTTCCTTCTTGAACTCGTCGATCAGGAAGTCGATCACGCGCATGTCGAAGTCTTCGCCGCCGAGGAAAGTGTCGCCGTTGGTGGACAGCACTTCGAACTGGTGCTCGCCGTCGATCTCGGCGATGTCGATGATGGAGATGTCGAACGTACCGCCGCCCAAGTCATACACCGCGATCTTGCGGTCGCCTTCCTGCTTGTCCAGACCGAAGGCCAGCGCGGCGGCGGTCGGCTCGTTGATGATGCGCTTCACGTCCAGACCGGCGATGCGGCCTGCGTCCTTGGTGGCCTGACGCTGCGAATCGTTGAAGTAAGCCGGAACGGTAATCACCGCCTCGGTGACTTCCTCACCCAGATAGTCTTCGGCGGTCTTCTTCATCTTGACCAGCACTTGCGCCGAGATTTCCGGCGCAGAGATATCCTTGTCGCGCACCTTGACCCAGGCATCGCCGTTCTTGGCCTTGATGATGGTGTAGGGCACCATGCCGATGTCCTTTTGCACCATCGGTTCGTCGAAGCGACGACCGATCAGGCGCTTCACGCCGTACAGCGTGCTCTTCGGATTGGTGACGGCCTGACGCTTGGCCGACGCGCCGACCAGAATCTCGCCGTCTTCGGTATAAGCGATGATGGACGGTGTGGTACGCGCGCCTTCCGCGTTCTCGATCACCTTGGGCTTGCCGTTCTCCATCACGGCCACGCAAGAGTTGGTTGTACCCAGGTCAATACCAATGATCTTTCCCATTTGATTTCCTTTCAGTTGAATTGGTTGGATGCCGATGCCGCCCAAGATGGGGCGGCGGTTTTGTATTTCAAGGGGGAGTCGTAAGTCATGAGTTGGCGTTGTCGGCTGCGCTGGTGTTAACTAACAACTTACGTCTTACGTCTCCCGACTGTTTTTATTTCCCTTTCGACACCATCACCAGCGCCGGGCGCAGCACACGGTCGTTCAGCGTGTAGCCCTTCTGCATCACGCTTACCACAGTGTTGGCGGGCTGGTCGCTGTCCACCATGCCGATGGCTTGGTGTTTGTGCGGATCAAGCTTTTCCCCGACCGGGTTGAGTTCCTTGATGTTGAACTTCTCGAACACGCTGGAAAGCTGCTTCAGGGTCAGCTCCATGCCATTCTTGAAACTCTCCACGTTCTCGGTGGTCACGGCCAGACCGGCCTCCAGACTGTCCTTCACTGCCAGTACTTCATTGGAGAAACGCTCCACGGCGAACTTCTGCGCCTTGCTCACATCCTCGGCGGCGCGGCGGCGGATGTTCTCGCCCTCCGCCTTGGCATACATCCAGGCATCATAGTGCTCCTGCGCCTTACGTTCGGCGGCCTGCAGCAGTTCTTCTAGGCTGGGGGTGGTGTCCGTGGTGTTTTCGGTGAAAACGGCGTCGTTGTTCTCGTTCTGCGGGGTGTTCTCGTGTTGCTCCATGGGGCTCTCCTTATGCGATGCGCCGCATATGGGGCAGGGCAGGCGGATTTCAAGAGGAGGGAGAAGTATTTTTACAGCTTGTTAGCCGCCCCAGCCCAGCAGTTCAAACTGTACGTACCAGACGCCCAGCGAGACGAGGAAGTTGGTGAGGAGGGCGGGCAGGAAGCGCAGGTGGGCACCGAAGCTGTAGCTCTTGTCGATGGACATCACCATCACGCCTGCCGCCGAGCCGATGACGGTCAAACTGCCGCCGATGCCGACCATCAGGGCGTTGAGCGCCCATTGCGACTGGCTCATATTCGGCTCGGACATCAGCGCGGCGGCTTCCACCGGGACGTTGTCCAGCACGCCGGAGATCACGCCGAGCAGCACGTTGACGCCGGTGGGGGAGAGCAGTTCGAACAGGCGCGAGATGTAGGTCAGCCAGCCGACGTGGTTGAGCGCGGCCACGCCGCTGATGATGCCGATGAAGAACAGCAGGGTGTTCCATTCCACTTTCTGCAACTGGGCCAGCAGCATGATGTTGGTGCCGGTGCGCTTGAGGTGCCAGGCGTAGAGGGCGAGGAGGCCGAGGCCCATGCCGATGGCGTATTCGATGTCCACATGCAGCAGGATGTTCATCACCACCGCGCTGCCCACCGCCAGCACGCCGAAGAACACCATGCCCCAGCCGCCGCGCTTGATTCGCACATCGTCCGGCGTGGTGTCGATCAGTTCGCCTTGCAGTCGGTTGAGGTAGAAAAAGTGCAGCACCGCCGCGCTGGCCGCCCAGCCGATGAGGCTGGCGGGCAGCAGCGCCAGCAGGCCGAACAGGCTGATCTTGCCCGCCAGCACCACCATCAGGCTGGTGGCGGTGCCGAGGAACCACACGCCGGAGTTGGAGGCGATGATGAGGTTGCACAGCGCGATGTGGGTGTAGTTCTGGTTGCGCGAGATTTCCTTGATCGACTTGCCGAAGATCATCGCCGTGGTGATGTTGTTGATGAACGGCGACAGCAGCGCCGCCAGCGCGCCGGAGGCCCAGAACATCTGCGTCGCACCCAGCCCGCGCGCGATCAGCGCGCTGTTGAGGGCGCTGAACACGCCGCGCTCGGCCAGCACTTCGACGATCATCCACATGAAGGCCATGAAGGCGATCAGCGAAAACAGCTCGACTTTGTTTTCCTTCTGCATCTCGATGAACGGCTCGAAGCGCGCCGGATCGTCGCTGGAGAAGTAGTAATACAGCCCGATCAGCAGGAACGACGTCAGCATGAACAGCGCAGGCTTGAACTTGTCGATGTGCAGCTTGGCTTCGAGGATGATGAGCGCCATGCCGGACAGGAAGATGGCAAGCACCGCGAGGCCGAGCGGGGAAAGTGGGCTGAGTGGCATGATGGATGGCTGAGGCGGAAAACGCACGGTATGCTACCACGGGTGGAATCGAGGGGGAAAAGAATGGCGGACAGTTTTGAAACCAGGATGAACGGCCTGTTCTACGGCATGGTGGGCTGGCATCACCTGGAGGCGTTATGGGGCAAGGTGAGGCAATCGCCGGAGGGGTGGTACGTCAGCATGGTGGGAGAAGCGCCCGGCGAGTCGCCCTTGGCGGGGGAGGCGCTGGAAGTGTTCATCGCCGAGATGGATGCCTTGCTGCGCCGCGATCACGACTACGATTATTGCGGCATCGTCTATGCCGACGATCCCGCTGCGCCGACCTTCATCAAGATCTACGATCCGAACCACTTGGGCAGCGCCTGCGGTTCGAGCGGCGGGCGCATCCTGCCGCGTTGGTTGCTGACCCGCATCAAGCCGGAGAAGGTGGCGCATCCCGCACCGCTCCCCGCCGCGCGTCAGCGTTGGTGGCAGGCGCTGTTCGGCTAACTCAGCGGTTCCAGCAGGGCGGCGATCTCGCCGTGACCGTTCCTGGTGGCCAGCGCCAGCGCCGTGCTGCCATCCTTGAGTTGTGCCTGCGTCGAAGCCTGCTTCTGCAACAGCATTTTGACGATGTCCAGATGGCCATTGGCGGCGGCTTTGATCAGGGCTGTGGCGCCATCGTCCGCCTGCAGGTCGACGTCCGCCTCATGGCTCAATAGTCGCAGGACAACAGCCGTTTGTCCGCGTGCGGCAGCCTGCATCAATGGTGTCCAGCCGGAATGGCTGCGGGCGTTGACGTCGGCTCTTTCCTGAAGCAACAGGTTCACCGTGCGTGACTGGCCGTTGTAGGCCGCCCAGTGCAGGGCGGTGTAGCCGGATTTGTCTTGAGCCTTGGTGTCGGCTCCGGCTTCGAGCAGGATTCGGGTGGCCAGATCATGGCCATTGAAGGCGGCGACGATGAGCGGCGTCCAGTGGCGCTCGTCGGTGGTGTTGAGCGACTCCTTGCCGGTCTGGAGTAGGTGATGTAGGGACTCGATGTCGTTCGACTCTGCCGCTTCCATCAGGGACTTGCGCATGACCGGGATGCCATGCTTTTCGATGGTTTCCTTGCTGATGGGAGAGGATGTCTCCCACACGTCGTTGGCGTTCACCGGGTGTTGTTTGTAGCGCGCATTGGCCAGGTTGAGCTGGATGATTTCGGAGGCGATGCGTGGGGGGAAGCCTTGCCTATCGCCACGGGAATCAATCAGCAATTCATTGAAATAGTGGTCAATCTCAGGGCTGTCCCACAACTGCAGGATGCGGTTGAGGATGCGGGGAAACTCCTTTTCCAACAGGATGGGGTAGAGCTCTTCGCGGCCTTCCAGCAATTGCAGCAGTTTCTCGTTCATGATTCTGTCCGGATGGGAATTTTGCGTATTTGAATACAACGCGCAGGGGAATGCAAGGCGTTCAGGCAGCGTCTGGTGTGGCGGCGAAAAAACCTACCGCCTCGGCCTCGTCGCGGGTGCGGCGGAACGGCGGCAGGCTTTGCCAGATGCGTCGGCCGTAGTGTTTGGAGATCAGCCGCGGGTCGCAGATCATCAGTACGCCGCGGTCATATTCGTCGCGGATCAGCCGCCCGGCGCCCTGCTTGAGGTTGATGATGGTGCGCGGCAACTGGTATTCCATGAAGGCGTTGCGGCCCTGTTTGTTCAATTCGCTGATGCGCGCTGCTAGCACCGGGTCGTCCGGCGGGGCGAACGGCAGCTTGTCGATGATGACCAGCGACAGCGCCTCGCCGCGCACGTCCACCCCTTCCCAGAACGACTGGCTGCCCAGCAGCACCGCGTTGCCGTGCTCGCGGAAGCGGCGCAGCAATTCGTTGCGTGAGCCGTCGCCCTGAATGAACAGCGGATAGTTTAGATGCTTGCGGTCGAACTCGGCCTGAAGGATGTCGTAAGCCCGCTGCATGGCGCGCAGGCTGGTGAACAGCAAAAAGGCGCGGCCCCGGCTGGCCTCGATCAGCGGCAGCGCGGCGCGCACCACGGCGTCGGTGTAGTCCGGCGTGTTCGGCCCGGGCAAATCCTGCGGGACGTAGAGCAGCGCCTGTTCGCCGTAGTTGAACGGGCTGTCCCAGCAGGCGGTGCGCGCCGACAGCAACCCCATCTCGGTCTGGTAATGGCCGAAATCCTGTTTCACTGCCAGCGTGGCGGAGGTGAACACCCAGGCGCGCGGATGGCCTTCGAGCTGGCGGGCGAAGATGTCGGCAATCGACAGCGGCGTGGTGTTGAGCTGGACGGAATGGTGGAAGACTTCCAGCCAGCGCACGGTATCGCTTGCCTCTTTGTCTTCGGCGGTTTTCCCCTCTTGCCACTTGCGCATCGCCGCCAGCAGCGCTTCTCCGCGCTGCCAGCATTTTTCCAGTCCTTCGCTGCGCTCGGCCTGTTTTTCGAGCAAGACGTTGAGTGCGGAAAGTTTCTCGTTCAGTTTGGCCAGCGTGCTGCGGAATTCCTTGATCTCGTCGGCGGCATCGGCAGGCATCCGCCCTTCCTTTTTGAACACCAGCCGCAGATCGCGGGCGGCGCGATCGAGGGCATCGGTGGCGACCGGTAGCGGGGCGAAGTCGTTGGCTGCGGCGGCGGCTTCCAGCCGGGCGTCGCGCGCCAGATCCATCAGTTGTGTGGTGGAAATACTCTCGCCGAAGAACAGGCTGGCGGTCTCCGGCAACTGGTGGGCTTCGTCGAAGATCACCGTGTTGACCGTGGGCAGCAGCTCGGCCACGCCTTCGTCGCGCAGCATCACATCGGCGAAGAACAGATGATGGTTGACTACCACCACGTCGGCCTGCATCGCCTCCTTGCGCGCCTTGAGTACGAAGCAGTCCTCGTGGTTCGGACATTCCTGGCCCAGACAATTGTCGCGGGTGGAGGTGACCTGCGCCCACACCGGCGAAGTCTCCGGCACGTCGGCCAGCCCGCTCTTGTCGCCGGACTGGGTGATCTTGGCGTACTGGGCGATCTTGCCCAGATGCTTGACGTCCTCACGGGTGGCGAAGCGGCCGTCGGACTGGGTGCGCGCCAGATGGTAGTGGCAGACATAGTTGGAGCGGCCCTTGAGCAGCGCCACCGTCACCGGCGCGCGCAGGGCGTCGCGCACCCGGGGCAAGTCTTTCTGGAATAGCTGGTCTTGCAGGTTCTTGGTGCCGGTGGAAATGATGACCTTGCCGCCCGCCAGCAGCGCCGGGACGAGGTAGGCGAAGGTCTTGCCGGTGCCGGTGCCCGCCTCGGCGATCAGGATGGCGTTGTCGCGCAGGGCATCAGCGATGGCCTGCGCCATTTCGAGCTGTTGAGGTCGGGCGCGAAAGTCGTTGATGCGCCCGGCGAGTGCGCCGTCAGGGGCGAACAGCCGGGCGAGTTGTTCAGGATTGGTCAAGGCTGGAAGTGGGGAAACGGGAGTAGCTTTGATTTTACGCGATACTTGGCGATCAGATGGGGCGCATGTCGAGTTTCAGTATCGCCGAGAGTTTATCAAGGGCACTCAGCGCCTGGCCGATACTGGCGTCCAGACCATGCTGGTGTGCTTCCACGACCATGCGTGCGCTCGAACACAGGCGCAGAGCGCTGACCGGGACGCCTTGACGCACCCCGCAGTTCACCGGCTGTCCGAGCTGGAAGCGCAGGCCGCCCAGAGTGGCGGGAAGTTCGGCATCTACGAGTTGTAACCGCTGGTGCAGCCGGGCGGTGGCTGCCCTATCCAGTGGACGGCCATCGGGATGCAGCGGAACGAAGGAGAAGATGGTTTGCAGCTCGTCCCAGCAGTCGCTGTTGCCGCGCTGCAGGCCGTTCACCGGCAGGTAGGCGAACTGCGGGTCAGTCTCCAGCCGTTGCCGGACACGGTCACTGAAGGCGCGCAGAAACTGGCGGATCTGCGCTACGGGCAGGCTACGGAAGGCTTCAAGTTCCTCCAGGGCGGCCTGCCAGCGCAGCAGTAGGCCGAAATTGACCGGCGTAACGCCAACCTCGGCGGCTGATTCGCTGTAGCCCAACCACTGGCTGACACAGGCCGGGAGCAACAGGGCGCCGGAAAAACTCGGCCCGCCGATGAACTTGGAGCCGGTCAGCACCACCATGAAATCCTGTTCCAGGTAGCCGCGCAGGGTGTCACTGGAGATACGGAACTGGCTGGCGTCTACCAGTACCTCGCAGTGGTGCGGATAGTTGAGGCGCAACTCGGTGGCCAGCGCCGGGCTGGGGGCGAGCAGCCCGGTCTTGGAAACATCCGTCAGCACCAACAGCACGGTTTGTTCGCGGGTGATGGCCTGGCTGGCCAGGCGAGAAAAGTCAGCATCAATTTCTTCCGGTGTGCGCGGTGCGCCGTCCGGATGGCGCAACGGCACGTAGTCAATTTCGGAAGCGGCCTCGGCCAGTGCGGCCGGTATCTCGCTGCCGGTTTCTTCGGCATTCAGAGTCAGGATATGCAACGGCATGCCCAGCGCGTGGCGCAACCGGCGTGCGGCTTGGCGGTGCGCGTCCGTTCCCGAGGCGGCCAGCACCACTTCCAGCCCGGCCACGTCATCCAGTCCGCAGAGTTCGAGCAGTTTCTGGCGGATACGGAAACTTTCCCGTGCATGCACTTGGGTGGGTTCTTCTTCCTGCAGCGCCAGCCAGATGCGCTGGTGCAACTCAGCAGCGGCAGCATGCCCCGCAGTAGAAATTGTCGAGGCGGTGCAGGAGCCCAGCGCCACCAGTTCCGGGTCGGGCAGGGGAGAGCAACCGTAACGGTTTCTGCCGCTGTCCGGGTTGAGACGGGTGCGTTCATCACCTCCCGCGACCAGCAACTGGCGCAGCTCGGCAAGTCGGGCCGAGCGCGCGGGGCGGAACAGCAGGGTGTCGGCGGCTTCGCCCATCAGTTTCCCCCGGGCTGCGCCCTGTCCAGCAGCAGTTGGCGGAAGGCCGCGAACAACTTGCGCATCTGCGGCTGTTTGTAGGGAAAGACCTCGGGCGAATCCATCGCATGCACCACCATCGAAGTGTCCACCTCGAAGATCAGTAGCTTGCCGTCCGCTGTCTCGGAACAATCCAGGCCGAGGTAATCCAGCCCCATGCGCTGATGGATGGCAGCGAGCGCCGCGCGATGTCGCCGGGCGAACCCACTGTCGAAGTGGCTCATGGCGTAGGCCTCTTCGGCGCGCCGCTCGGCGTTGTTCGCCATCTCGGCGTTGACGTAATGCACGATCCAGTGGCCGGAGATAGCGAGGTGGGCGAGATAGGGCTGGCCGCCGATCAAGGCGATGCGGTATTTGCGGAACAATCCGTCGTCCTGGCGGTAGTCCACGTAGGGCGACAGAAAGAACTCCTGCGCATCGGGCAGCGTCGGAAGATAGTCTTCCAGCTCATTGATTACAGAAAGTTTCACCAAACCTTTTCCGGCATGCGAATCGACCGGACGGGCAATCAGCGGAAAGTCGGTGTCGCCCAACAGGCCGGACAAGGATTGCCTCGTGCGGGCTATTTCCTCAAGATCGGCGCGAGAAACGCGGAAGGTTTGCGGGATGAGCACGCCTGGCGCGTCATGCAAGGCATTCCAGACATCGTCGCGCGCCAGCCTAGCGATGTTTTCGGGGCGATTGACAATCGGGTGCGGCCAGTCGGCCAGCACATCTTGCAGGCGGCGTAAGGTGTCGAGATTTCGTTCCGATTCGCCGATGGCGACGAACAGTACATCGTGCTCGGGCAGGGCTTCCGGCAGCGGAAGATTCTGGCCGATGTAGAGCAGGGTCAGCTCGACGTCCGATTTCTCCAGCAAAAATTCCAGCGGCGTGTTCGCCATCATGTCGCCGGGGGTCATCAGCGCCAGCAGGCGCAGCGCCGGACGCTGCTGGTGCATCGGCAGGCGATAGAGTTGCTGAATCTGCAAGGCTTGCGCCTGCATCTGCAGGGAAAGTTCACGGTTGCCAGTCAGCAACAGCACGGTGGATAGGTCGAGCAGGGTGTGGGCGTCATCCGGGTTGGCGGCGGCGCGTTTGAGCAACTCCTGACCAAGCGGGGTGAGATTGGTGCCTGCCACCGCCATGCGGGTGAAGGCGGCCTGGCCGATCAGGGGGGAATTCCTAGAAGCATTCATCGTGACAACGAAGAGATGGACACAGCTACATCATAGCCGCCGCCCGCGTCAGCGTTTCCCCGATCAGGGCGTCGATATCGGCTCTATTCGTGCGATGGTTGACGATGGCGGCGCGGATCGCCAGCTCGCCGTCCAGCGTGGTGGTGGAGGGCGCGACCCGACCGCCTTCCTGCACGGCGATCACCAGTTCGGCGTTGAGCCGGTTCTGCGTCGCTTCGTCCGCGCCGGGAAAACGGTGGCGGAAGCAGACAATGTTGAGTGTCACCGGCGCCAGCAATTCCAGACAGGGTTCGGCGGCGATGCGTTGCGACAGATAGGCGGCCAGTTCGCAGGTGTGCGCCATCATCGCGCCGAGACGTTCCGCGCCGTAATGCTTGAGCGTGAACCACACTTTGAGGGCGCGGAAACCGCGCGATAGGTCGGGGCCGTAGTCGCAGGGCCAGGGCGACCCTGCCGCCAGCCCGCGTTCCGCGCGTTGCAGGTAGGCGGCGGGGGCGGCGAAGGTGCGCCTCTGCATCTCGCCGTCGCGTACCAGGATGTAACCGGCGTCGTAGGGCACCTGTCCCCACTTGTGGAAATCGAAGGCCAGCGAATCGGCCTGTTCGATACCCGCCAGGCGCGGGGCCAGTTCCGGCGACAGCTTGCCCAACGCGCCCAGCGCGCCGTCCACGTGCAGCCACAGCTTTTCCCGCTGCGCCAGGCGGGCGAGGGCGGGCAGGTCGTCGATCGCGCCAGTGTCCACCGTCCCGGCGGTGGCGACTAGCAGGAAGGGCGTCAGCCCGGCGGCGCGGTCGGCGGCGAGAGCGGTTTCCAGCGCCTGAATGTCCAGTTGCTGGGCGGTGTTCACCGGCAAACGGCGCAGGGCGTCCGAGCCGAGTCCGGCCATCTCCATGGCGCGGGGGAGGCAGCCGTGGGCCGCCGCCGAGGTGTAGGCGACCAGCCGGGGCGCGTCGTGCAAGCCGGTGCGGCGGACGCCGTCGCCCAGCGCTGCCGTGCGCGCTACCAGCACGGCGATGAAATTGGCCATCGACGCGCCGGTGACGAATAGGCCGTGCGCGCCTTCCGGGAAGCCGAACAGTTCGCGCACCCAGTGCAGCACCTGCTTCTCCACCTCGATCGGCATCTGGTCGCGCCCGCCTAGGTTGGCGTTCAGCCCGGCGGCTAGCATCTCGGCCAGCATGCCCACTGGCGTCCCGCCGCCATGCACCCAACCCATGAAGCCGGGATGCGCGTTGCCGACGCCGTAGGGCCGCACTTCGTCCATGAAGCGGTGGTGCAGGGCGTCGAGATCGGCGGGGGAATCCGGCAAGGGCTCGCGATAGCGCTGGCGCAACGCGTTCGGAATGGGCTGCCAGACCGGGCCCGAACCCAGACCGGCCAGATGATCCAGCATGTCGTCCAGCATGCGGTGGGCCTGGGCGCGGAAGGCGTCCCAGTCGTCGGGATCGAGGCTGTGGGGCGGAGGGGCGTCGTTCATGGGCGGCATGCTACGCCAAGCCGTGCCGTTCAGATAGCCTCGCCCCGCAGGTATTGCTGCCGTCGCGGCTCCGGGAAGCGTTCGATGGCGTAACGCAGCAGCGTGCGTGGCAGGGTGAGCTGGCGCGGCAGCAGAAAGGTTTCCTCCGCCGCCAGATCACGTTTGCCTACCTCGCGCAGCATCCAGCCCACCGCCTTCTGCATCAGGTCGTGGCGGTCGTCGCAGAGTTGGGTGGCCAGGCGTAAAGTGTCGTCGAACTGGTTCAACCGGATGAAGTGGAACGTGGCGATGATGGCGATGCGCCGTTCCCACAGCGAGTCCGACTCGGCCAGCTCGTAGAGCCGATCGCGCGGCTGGTTTTCAAGATGGCGTCCGACGATGTGCGGCGCGGAAATGTCCACCAGATCCCAGTTGTTGATGTGCGCGGTGTGGTTCAGGTAAAGCGCGTAAGCGGCTGACTGGTCGGTTGGATCAGCCGTGCGGTAGAACTGCATCAACAGCAGCAATGCGAACAGCCGCTCTTCATGGAAGGGCGAAACCAGCAACCCGGAAACCGCCTCCAACCCGGCATGGCGATGCTGCCGCGCCAGCGCCCGCAATACCGGCACCTTGATGCCCAGGAACCGGTCGCCCGCGCCATATTCCCCCGGCCCGGTCTTGAAAAAACGTTGCAGAATGGCCGCCGTCTCGGCGCTGCCCAGCGCGTGAAGCTGCTGGCTGAGGTCGTTGGCGGAAGAGGTCATGGCGACATGGCCCGATGAGTTAAACCGAGCCTGGAGCAGGTGTGAGGGTTTCGCATGGCGGATAACGTGACCATCTCTTGTTTTTTCTTCCAGTCGGTGGCACTCATGCTACCAGTTTCTCTAGGGGGGGGCGTTGAACTAGTTTATTGAGGCTTCCGGTTATTGGTCGTCCGAAGCTAACTTCACCGCCAACGCATGTTGTTTGGGCGAGGCTTTTTCCAAGAAGTAAATTTTTTCAAAAAAGTCCTAAAGTTTTTTTTGATCGTGCCGTATATAGCAAACACAAGCATGAATTTGTCCCCTTGCAAATTCATGGTTATTTTGGGTTTCCCTAGTCTTTTCAGATTCTTGCGAAAAGACTGGGAAGCCCGCCTTTCTCCTGTGTAGGAATACAGCTTACAAAAAAAACAGAAACCCTCTGATTTTTTCCTACAAACACGTCCAGCAGAATGCGGTCGTCGAAATAAGACGCTGTTCAACTTCCAAGGGGACGATCATGAACGCCAATCAACTGCATGAAGAAATAAAGGAAACCAACCTTTCCTATATGCTGCTCGCCCAGCAGATGATTCACGATGACAAGGCCTCCGCGATATTTCGCCTGGGGGTGAGTGAGGAGACCGCTGAGCTCATCGCCGGACTGACACCGGCACAACTGCTGAAGATGTCTTCCGCCAATATGCTGTTGTGCTGCTTCCGCCTGGATGAAAATGTTCTGCTGAACATGATTACCGATTACAACAAGGATCGGATGATGACCGGTGCTCATGCGGCCATTCTGATGGCGGGTCGCCCGGTTGAGGCGCTGGCTGCCTGATCGGCATCTTCTGGACGCGGGGGGGGGTATGCGCAACAAGAGTGTGGTGAATGAGGCACGGGAGATCCGGATCGCCATCGAATTGATCGAGCTTGGCGCCCGCTTGCAGTTGTTGCAGGAAGAGACGGCTCTGAGTCGTGAACGCCTGTTGAAGTTGTACAAGGAAGTAAAAGGTGTATCCCCGTCGAAAGGTATGCTGCCATATTCCACCGACTGGTTCATGAGCTGGCTGCCGAACATCCACTCGTCGCTGTTTATGGGCGTGTACCAGTTTCTGATCAAGAACTCCGGGGCTAGAGGCATCGAAGCGCTGATCAAGGCCTACCGGCTGTATTTGGAACAGATTTCGATCACTGGCGGTGAGCCGGTGTTGAGCATCACGCGCGCCTGGTTCCTGGTAAGGTTCTTTGATGCCAGGATGCTGCAACTGACCACCTGTAAGGAATGTGGCGGACAATTCGTGGTGCATACCAATGAGTTGTGTGACCACTACATCTGCGGCATTTGCCGTCCACCCTCTCGCGCCGGGAAAACCCGCAAGGCATCCGAGGAGTCTGTCTTGGCAGCCTAGGGGTGTAGTAAATTCGACTAAAGTTTTCTACTAATGAGCCGTTACCGTTCATGTCATGTACAGGGTGGTAACGGCTTTAGTTTTTCTGAAGGCTTGAATTGAAAAACAGGGCTGAAAACCAGGGTTATTTGACGGATGGTGATGGCGGTCAGGGTGTTACCTTGGCAGTGCGTTGACGCTAAGAATAGGGAACAAGGGGTGGCGTTATGTTTGTGATTATCGGGTATGTGGTTGTATTGGGTAGCGTGTTTGGCGGTTTTGCCATGGCGGGCGGCCACTTGGCGGCGCTGTTTCAGCCGCTGGAATTGCTGATGATCGGGGGCGGGGCGCTGGGTGCATTCTTTGTCGGGAATACCCAGAAAGCGGTGAAGGCCACCATGAAAGGCTTGCCGCTGGTGTTCAAGGGGGCGAAATACACCAAGGAAACCTATATGGAGTTGATGGCGCTGTTGTACGAGCTGCTATCCAAGATCCGCAAGGAAGGCTTGATGTCAATTGAAGGCGATGTCGAGAACCCTGATCAAAGCCCCATTTTCTCGAAATATCCCAAGGTCGCGTCGGATCACCATCTGGTCGAGTTCCTGACCGACTACCTGCGCATCATGGTCAGTGGAAATCTCAATGCCATGGAGATCGAGAACCTGATGGATGTGGAAATCGAAACGCATCACCACGAAGAGTTGGTGCCGGCGCACACCATCGCCAAGCTGGGTGACGGCATGCCGGCCTTCGGCATCGTGGCGGCGGTGATGGGCGTGGTGCACACCATGGAATCGGTGGGTGCGCCGCCTGCCGAGTTGGGGATGCTGATCGCGCATGCGCTGGTCGGCACCTTCCTCGGCATTTTGCTGGCCTATGGTTTCGTTGGGCCCCTTTCCACCGTGCTGGAGCAGAAGGCGGATGAGTCCACCAAAATGTTCCAGACCATCAAGGTGACCTTGCTGGCCAACCTGAACGGTTATGCGCCAGTGATGGCGGTCGAATTCGGTCGCAAGGTGCTGAATTCCACTGAGCGTCCGACTTTCGCCGAGTTGGAAGAGCACGTTAAACAGAAACGCTGAGCGGAGTTTTCTCATGGCCGACGATAAACGCCCCATCGTAGTCAAGCGCATTAAAAAGGTAGCGGGCGGCCATCATGGCGGTGCGTGGAAGATCGCCTATGCCGATTTCGTGACGGCGATGATGGCGTTCTTCCTGTTGATGTGGCTGCTGGGCTCCACGACGAAGGGCGACTTGCTGGGTATCTCGGAATTTTTCAAGACCCCGCTGAAAGTGGCGCTGGAGGGTGGCTCCGGCAGCGGTGACAGCTCCAGTGTCATCAAGGGGGGGGGCAAGGATCTGACGCGTTCGACGGGGCAGGTCAAGGAAGGCGAACTGCCGAGCGAGAAGAAGATCGTCAACCTCAAGGCAACCAATCAGGAGTTTAAGCGCCTGCAACAACAGATGGAGAAGGAAGCCTTGATGCAACTCAAGGCCAACATCGAGCAGGCCATCGAGGCAAGCCAAAAGCTGCGGCAGTTCAAGAGCCAGATCCTGCTCGACATCACCAGCGAGGGCTTGCGGGTGCAGATCGTGGACGAGAAGAATCGGCCCATGTTCCAGTCTGGCCGCGCCCAGCTTGAGCCTTATACGCGAGACATCCTTCACGAGATCGGCAAGATGCTGAACGGCGTGCCAAACATGATCAGCCTGTCCGGCCACACCGACTCCCAAGCGTATTCCATGGGGGGCAAGGGGTACGGCAACTGGGAGCTGTCCGCTGATCGAGCCAATGCGTCCCGGCGGGAGTTGATCGTGGGCGGTTTGAAGGAAGACAAGGTGGTGCGCGTAGTGGGGCTGGCCTCCGCCGTTCCTTTCGACAAGGACAATACACTTAATCCCATCAATCGCCGCATCAGCATCATCGTCATGAACAAGAAAGCCGAAGAAGCTGCGCGTCATGATGGCGGGGTGGTGGAGGTGGATGCCGAGAATGGCGATGTGCAGGAAGCCATTACGGAAGGGGTGGCTGGATTGCCCCAGGAGAAAGGCCGTTAAAGAAATATTGGGGTGCTGCCGCTAGATAACCGGCAGACAGGCTGATAACACAAGTGTGCGGGGAAGAAAATCATGGACGGCTGGTGGAGTTCTCTTTCGTTGAAGAACAAGTTGCAGATTCCCATTCAGATGGTGCTGATGGTGGTTCTCTTGTTCGCTCAATTCTGGATGGTCGGCAACTACGAGCGCAATATCGAGCACGAGGCGCAACACAAGGCGGAAGTGGCGGCCAATGCCATGTTCAACAGCCTGAACGCCCTGATGCTCTCGGGACTGATCAGCGATACCGGGCAGCGGACGGCGCTGGTCAAGCGCATGGCGGATACCGAGGGAATCAGCGAGCTGAGGGTGGTGCGCGGCAAACCGGTGCAGGATCAATATGGTTTGGGACTGCCCGAAGAGCTGCCCAAGGATGAGATGGACAACAATGCGCTTGCCAGCGGCAAGGAGCAGATCAAATTCGAGAATGGCGGCAAACCCAGCATTCGGGTGGTTTTTCCATTCCTTACGCGCCACGATTATCATGGGGTGAACTGTCTGCAATGCCATGCGGGCGGTGAAGGTGCCATCAATGGCGCGGTTTCGGTCAAGATTGGTCTGGAAGATGAATTCTCTGCCCTCGGTAAACTGGAATGGGCGATGTGGGCGGGCCAGATCGCCTTGCAGATCATCCTGTTCTTTGTGATCGGCGGAATCATCAAGCAGATTACTGCGCCGGTGCGGGCGCTGCAGAACGCCATGCAGACCATGCAGCAGGATGGCGACCTCTCGCGTCGGATTCAGGTTAAATCCGGCGACGAAATCGGCCAGGCCGGTCATGCCTTCAATGATCTGGTAAGCAGCTTCCAGAGCATCGTCAGCCAGGTGCATGGTTATTCCGGACAGGTCTCCAGTTCGGCCTCGGCGCTGGCAGACAATGCCGACATGGTGGCGCTGAGCTCGCAGCGGCAGAGCGATGCGGCTACCCAGACCGCACGCGAGGTAGAGGCGATGAGCGGTAGCATCACCCAGGTCGCCCAGGTTTCCGGTCGGGTGCAGGCGCTTTCCGCAGAAAGTTTGCAACAGGCCGAGACTGGTCAGCGTAGCCTGGAGGAATTGGTTTCCGAGATCGAACATGTCGAGAACGCCGTCAAACACATGGCCGCTTCGGTTGAGGCCTTCGTCAAGAGCACTCAAACCATCACCAGCATGACCAAGGAAGTGCGGGACATCGCCGAGCAGACCAATCTGCTGGCCCTGAACGCCGCCATCGAGGCTGCGCGCGCTGGCGAGCAGGGGCGCGGGTTCGCCGTGGTGGCCGACGAGGTGCGCAAGCTGGCCGAGAAATCGGCGCAGGCCGCCAGCCAGATCGATGTGGTGACCAGCGGTCTGGGCGATCAGAGCGAGCACGTGGAAGACAGTATCAGCAACGGGCTGCGTTCCTTGCAAAGCAGCCGCAGCCACATGGGCCGGGTAGCCGGCGTGCTGGCGCAATCCAATGAGGCCGTGGGAAAAGTCAATCAGGGGGTGGATGAGATCTCCAGTTCCGTGCACCAGCAGGAGCAGTCGAGCCGCAACATCACAGGCAATGTCGAACATATTGCGGCCATGGCCGAGAGCAACAACGGGGTGATCCTGCGCACCGTGCAGTCGATCAAGGACGTCGAGGAAATGGCCGCCAACCTGAAACGGATCGTCGGCAAATTCAAGGTATGAGTTAGGGATGGGGAGAACGGCATGTTGAATAGTATGAGCATCAAGAATCGTTTGTACATGATGTCTTTCGCCTTACAGTTGCTGGCGCTGGTGCTGGCGCTGCAGGGGCTGGTAATGGCAGGCAAGACCAACGACGCCCTGCGGACGGTGTATGCCGACCGGGCGGTTCCTCTGGGACAGCTGTCCGAAGTCGAGCGCAGGGTGCTGGAGAATCGCGCGGCCATCAATGGCGCCTTGCTGCATCCTGAGGAGAAGGATCAATACGTACGCACCATAGAAGACAATGTGCGGGGCAACAAAGAATTGTGGGAGGCCTACATGGCCACCTATCTCACTCCCGAGGAAAAGGTGCTGGCCGCCAAGGTGGCTGAGGTTCGTGGCCGCTACGTCAATGAAGGGATATTGCCGGCCAAGGAAGCGCTGAAGAGTGGTGATTATATCCGGGTGCGGCAGATCCTCGACGATAAAATCCGCCCCTTGTACCCGCAAGTCCGCGATAGCCTTGAGAAGTTGATCGAGCTGCAAGTGACGGTCGCCAAGGAAGTCTATGAGGCCAATGACACGTCTTATGAGACCCAGCGCATCGCTATCATCCTCATGCTGGTGACGGGTTCGCTGTTCGGCTTCATCCTGTCCTGGAATATTAACCGCAGCGTGTCCGGCCCGGCGTCGGAGATCAGCCAGGTGTTGTCGGCCACTGCGGGGGATGGCGATTTGACCCGCCGGGTGCGGGTGCAGGGCAGCGACGAGATCGGTCAGGCAGGAATTGCCGTCAACTCCCTGTTGGAGAGTTTTTCCGCCAGCGTTGGCCGGGTGGTGCGAAATGCGTCCGATGTTTCCGCTTCGGCGCAGGAGATTTCATCCTCGGCTTTGCAGCTGACCCAGGGATCCCAGGCGCAAAGCGAGGCTTCGGCTTCCACGGCGGCGGCTGTGGAGGAGGTGACCGTCAGCATCAGTTCCGTGGCGGAGAGCGCCGAAGAAGTGCGCAGGCTCGCCCAGCAGAGTCTGGAACGCACCCGCGAAGGGGGCGAGCGGGCCGGGAAGATGGTCGATGAAGTGGCGCATATCGAACAGTCGGTCCATCAGATCGCCCAAGCGGTGAAGAGCTTCATTGATAGCGCGCGGACAATTTCTGGCATGACCCAGCAGGTCAAGGACATCGCCGACCAGACCAATCTGCTGGCGCTGAACGCCGCCATCGAAGCGGCCCGCGCCGGCGAGCAGGGGCGTGGTTTTGCGGTGGTGGCCGACGAGGTGCGCAAGCTGGCCGAGAAATCCGCGCACTCGGCCAACGAGATCGACCAGACGACCCTGAATCTGTCCGAGCATTCCGAGCGGGTGGAGCGCGCCATCGAAGATGGGTTGCGCTCGATCCAGTCAACGCAACAGCACATCGAACGGGTTTCCAGTGTCATGTCCGAGGCGGGTGCGACTGTGGAGCAAGCTACCAACGGTATCAACGACATTGCATCCTCGGTTGGTGAACAGAGCCGCGCCAGCAATGACATCGCCCGCCACGTGGAGAGCATCGCCCAGATGACCGAAGAGAACCATGCGGCGATCGCTCATACCGAACAGGATATTCAACGACTGGAGCGATTGGCGCGGGAAATGCTGGATTCAGTGAGCCGTTTCAGGGTGTAAGGAGGGCGATATGTCCGAACTGCTGAGAAACATTGATGCCCGGACCAAGCTGGCCGGGACCAACAAGCTGGAGATCCTCATGTTCACTCTGGGGAAGAATGTCCAGACGGAACGCAAAGAGGTGTTCGGCATCAACGTGTTCAAGGTGCGCGAGGTGATGCGTGTGCCGCCGATCACCCATGCGCCGGAGATGCCGCCTGCGGTGGAAGGCATGGTCAGCCTGCGCGGCGCGCTGGTGCCGGTGATCGATCTGGCTAAATATGCGGGCATCCAGACGAGCAGCAAGCCGGAGATCATGATCATCACGGAATACAATGGGCATACTCAGGGTTTTCTGGTCGAGGGGGTGGACACCATCCTGCGGCTGGACTGGTCGTCCATGCGCGTGCCTCCGAGCATGGTGGCGGCCAAGATGGGGGGGCTGGTGACTGCGGTGACCGAGTTGCCTGATGGCCGACTGGTGATGATGATGGACGTGGAGAAAGTGCTGGCTGAAACCAGCCACTTCGATGACGAGTTCATGTTCAAGAACGTTAAGCCGCTGGACAAGCCGGGGAGAACGGTGTTCTTCGCGGACGACTCTTCGGTAGCGCGCAAACAGATCGAGCGCACTCTGGATGCGATGCAGGTGCGTCATATCTCGGCGATCAATGGCCGTCAGGCGTGGAACGAGTTGCTGCGCATGGCCGATTACTCCGATACAGCCAGAATCCCCTTGCGCGACATGATTCAGGTCATCCTGACCGATGTGGAGATGCCGGAAATGGATGGCTACATGCTGACCCGCAAGATCAAGGAAGATAAGCGTTTTATCGGCATCCCGGTGTTGATGCATTCGTCCTTGTCGAGCATGTCCAACCAACAACTGGGCAAGGCGGTGGGTGTGGATGAGTATGTTCCCAAATTCGAGCCCCAGAAGCTGGCGCAAACATTGACGCGGCTGTTGGCTTAGAAAGAGGAGTTGGATGATGTCTTCATTGTCTTTGCACGATAGCTTGCTGGGCGGCGCGGGGAACGGCAGTCTGCTTGACCGTGTCGATGCCAGAACCAATCTGGCCGGTTCCAACAAGATGGAGATTCTGCTGTTCTCCCTAGGCACGCAGGAAATTTTCGGCATCAACGTATTCAAGGTAAAGGAAGTTTGCCGGGCGATGAAGATCACCCGCACTCCGAATATGCCGCACGGGGTGGATGGCATCGTCAGTCTGCGCGGGCACATCATTCCGGTGCTGAACCTGGCCAGTTTCCTAGGGTTCAACGGGGCGGTCGCCAGTGAACAGCGCACCATGATGGTGGCGGAATACAGTCGGCACATTCTCGGTTTCCTGGTGCATCACGTCGAACACATCATCCGGGTGGATTGGGACAAGGTGCGTGCAACGGAAGGCATGCTCTCCAACAATGCCAATCTGATCACAGCCATCACGGAACTGCCCGATGGCAAGCTGGTGTCCATCCTCGATGTCGAGCAGATACTCGCCACCGCCTTTGGCGAAGCGGTGGTCGGTGCGGTGGACAGAGTGGAAAACGGCCATGAAAAATGTGTCTTCTTCGCGGATGACTCCGCCGTGGCGCGCAGGAAAATTGGCGAAGTGCTCGACAAAATGGGTGTCAAGAGCATCCAGGCGCACAATGGCCTGGAAGCCTGGGACAGGCTTAAGCTGCTGGCCGATGGCGTCGAGACGACGGGAGGGAATTTGCACGACCAGGTTCAGGTGGTGCTGGTCGATGCGGAGATGCCGGAGATGGATGGTTATGTGCTGACCCAGAACATCAAGTCGGATCGGCGTTTTGAAGGGATACCGGTAGTGATGCACTCCTCGTTGTCGTCCGATGCGAATCGCGCCATGGGCAAGCGGGTAGGGGTGGATTTCTATGTTCCAAAGTTTGATGGTGGCGCGCTGGCGGAGACCTTGCGCCCGTTGTTGACATAACAAGCTGTTACAAGGAGAACAATCGTGGTTGATCCGAACATGAAATTCCTGGTGGTGGACGATTTCTCGACCATGCGCCGTATCGTTCGCAACCTGCTCAAGGAGTTGGGTTTCTCCAACGTCCAGGAGGCAGAGGATGGGGTGGAGGCGCTGAACAAGCTGCGCGGCGGCGGTTTCGATTTTGTGGTCTCCGACTGGAACATGCCCAACATGACCGGTATCGATCTGCTGCGCAACGTGCGCAAGGATCCGGCGCTGAAGCACCTGCCGGTATTGATGGTGACCGCCGAGGCCAAGCGGGAGAATATCATCGAGGCGGCGCAGGCCGGGGCGTCCGGCTACATCGTCAAGCCGTTCACTGCGGCCACGCTGGATGAGAAGCTGAAGAAGATCTTTGAAAAAATGCCGCAAAAGTGAGGTTCTAAATGAGTGCAAATCAGGATAGCGACGATCTGGAAGCTCTGTTCGACAGCATCGTAGCCGCAAGTCACGAGGAAGAGGCGACGCCGGAGGCTCAGGTCGAAGTTGCTACACATGATGCGGAGAACTGCCCCGCCGACAAGGTGATCAATCAGATCGGCCAGATGACCCGGCTGTTGCACGATAACCTGCGCGAACTGGGGCTGGACAAGAACCTCGAACGCGCGGCCGCCTCGATCCCCGATGCGCGCGACCGTCTGCACTATGTCGCTGCCATGACCGAACAGGCCGCTGAGCGCGTGCTGAATGCCACCGAGGCAGCGCAGCCTGTGGTTGATAAGATCGAGGACGAAGCCGAGCGCTTGGCGGGGGAGTGGCAAAAATTGTTCGATCAGAAGCTGGGGCCCGAGCAGTTCAAGCAACTGGCTGCCCAGACCCACGCCTACCTGCTGGCCGTGCCGAAACAAACCCGGGCGACCAGCGGCTACCTGCGCGAAATCATGATGGCGCAAGATTTCCAGGATTTGACCGGTCAGGTGATCAAGAAGATCGTCGATGTGACGCAGCAAATGGAACAGCAGTTGGTATCGCTGCTGGTTGAGAACGTAGCGGCAAGCGCCAGACAAGCGGATACAGGCTTGGAGAATGGCCCGGTCATTCATCCCGAGGGACGGACGGATGTGGTGACCAGTCAGGATCAGGTGGACGACTTGCTTGAAAGTCTGGGGTTCTGAAATGAACGATTTCGCGGGGATGGAAGAGCTGTTGCAGGATTTCCTGACGGAATCCTCGGAGTTGCTGTCGGATGTCGATGGCAAGTTGGTGGAGCTTGAGAAGGCGCCGAGCGACCATCGTCTGCTGAACGATATTTTCCGTGGTTTCCACACCATCAAGGGTGGGGCGGGCTTCCTCAATGCCACCGAACTGGTGACGCTCTGTCATCTGACCGAAAACCTGTTCGACAAATTGCGCAACAACGAGTTGTCGATGAGCGCCAACCTGATGGATGTCATCATGGCCGCCACCGGCGAGGTGCGCGCCATGTTCGGTTCGCTTGCCCAGAGCCAGCAGCCGCCTGCGGCGCCCGCCGAGTTGATCGAGGCGCTCAAGGCCGCCCTGAAAGGCGAGATGGTTGTGGCGAGCCAGCCTGCGGTGGAGCTTACCCCGCCACCGGCGGCGTCATCTGCGGCTCCGGCGCTGGACTGGGATGGCCTGTTCCACGCCGTGACCGGAATTGCGCCGACCACCCAAGCCAGTGCGGAGGCGGCCTTGCCCCCGGTCGAGGTGGTCGTCGGCAACGCAATGGTTCAGGCTGAACCTTCTGCGGTGGATGAAACCAGACTTAAATCAAGCGCGTTTGGACGCCGTGCCGGGGATGTGCCCGGCGGAGCGCCCGCACCGGCGGCGCGGCGGGAGGGGGATGCCGGCAAGGATAACACCATCCGTGTCGATACCGACCGGCTGGATCAGGTGCTCAACCTGTCCGGCGAGATCGGCCTGACCAAGAACCGTTTGACCCATCTGCGCAACGACATCCTGCAAGGCCGGTCGGATCCGGTGACGCTGAAGGCGCTGGACGAAGCGGTCAGCCAGCTCGATATGCTGGTGGTCAATCTGCAGAATGCGGTGATGAAGACGCGGATGCAGCCGATCGGTCGCTTGTTCAAGAAGTACCCGCGCCTGGCACGTGATCTGGCTCGACAGTTGGGCAAGGATGTGGAATTGATGTTGTCCGGCGAGGAAACCGAGGTGGACAAGACCATGATCGAAGATCTGAACGATCCGCTGGTTCACCTGATCCGCAATGCCGTCGATCATGGCGTGGAAGACCCCGCCCAGCGTATGGCCGCAGGCAAGGCGAGCAAGAGCATGGTGCATCTCGGTGCACGCCAGGAAGGCGACCATATCCTGATTTCCATCCAGGATGACGGCAAGGGCATGCGCCCGGACATCATTCGCGGCAAGGCCGTGGAGAAGGGGCTGATCTCCATGGAAATGGCAAACAGTCTGGACGAGAACCAGAGTCTGGAGTTGATCTTTCTGCCGGGATTCTCCACCAAGGAGCAGATCTCCAGCGTCTCCGGGCGTGGCGTCGGCATGGATGTGGTCAAGACCAACATCCAGAAACTCAATGGCACGATCAACATCGAATCGGAGCCGGGGCGGGGTTCGGTGTTCACCATTGCCCTGCCGCTGACCCTGGCGATCCTACCGGTGTTGCTGCTGCGCTTGGGGAATCAGCCTTTTGCCGTTCCGCTCAGCATGGTGCGCGAGATACTGTCCATCATGCCGGAGCAGATCCAGCAAGTCGCCGGCAAGGCGACGCTGGTGGTGCGCGGCGAAGTGCTGCCGGTCATGTCGCTGGCGCGGATGATAGGCTGGGAAGATCATGGTCAGCCCGAGGTCGGCGTATTGATGCAGATGGGCGGGCACAGTTTCATCCTGTCGGCGGACGGCTTTGCCGGGCATGACGATGTGGTGATCAAATCGCTGGATACTTTCCGTCCCAAAGGGGTGGCGGGTGTGACCATGTCCAGCGAAGGCGAGATAGTCCTGATTCTGGACATCAAGGAATTGCTCGGCGATTCGGGCGTATGAGGTGTTAATCATGGAACAGCAAAACGGCAAAAGTATGTGGGGTGTGCTCAGCGGAGTGGCTGTCGTGGCGCTCCTGCTGCACGCGGGGGTTGGCGCTGTCGGTCTGGGGTCGTGGTCGGCCCCGCTCAACGTGCTGATTACCGTCATCGCTGGCGCGATCCTGTGGGGGGCGGGCAAGAACAGCGGCGGAGGTCGGCCCGTAGTGGGAGGGAGTGCGGAAACCCGTGAAAGTGCGGTGGAAAATGTATTGATGCAGACCTACCCGCAATTTTCTAATCAATTTTCTGCCACTCATGCCGATATGGAGCAAGTGCAGCGTTTATTGGCGGATGCCATCGCCAAGTTGATGGAAAGTTTCGAGGGTATGCAGAAGTTGATCCAGAGCCAGCGGGATGCGGCGCTAAGGGTGACGGTGCAGCAGAGTGAACAGATGGGAAATGCCTCGCTGGAGGAATTCCTGGATGAGACCTCGAACACCCTCAAGCAACTGGTCGGCAGCATCGTCAATAACAGCAAGGTCGGGATGGAACTGGTGGACAAGATGGACGCCGTGAGTCAGCAGGTGCGCAGCATTCTCAAGGTGTTGGGCGAGATTGACGGGATCTCCAAACAGACTAACTTGCTGGCGCTGAATGCGGCTATTGAAGCCGCACGGGCGGGTGAGGCCGGGCGCGGTTTTGCGGTGGTGGCAGATGAGGTCAGGAAACTGTCGGCACGGGCGGAGCACTTCAGCCATCAGATCCGCGCCAACATGAATCAGGTGCATGAGGCGATCGAGGAAGCCGAGCAGGCGATCACCACGATGGCGACGCTGGACATGGATTTCGCGGTGCGCTCCAAGGGGCAACTGGAGCACACTCTGGGCAGTGTGCAGCAGATGAATCAGGGCATGTCCGAGGTGATCGAGCAGCAACAGATTATCTCGCGAGAGGTCGACATGGTGGTCGGACGGGCGGTGACTTCGTTGCAGTTCCAGGACATGGTCAACCAGTTGTTGCAGCATGCTAAGGGTCGCGTGGACAGCATGGAAAATGCCTGGCACATGATGGGAGATTGGGCGCGCGAATCCAAACAGGGCAGCACGGCATCGCGCGAACGCATCGACCAGATGCGCAATGAGGTGGACAGCTTGTTGACCCGGCACAACAAGACCATCATCAACAAGGCGGTGAACCAGCAGAAGTTGGAAACCGGCGATATTGAATTGTTTTGATTGAACGTGATAGGGAGACAACCATGGCAAAGACGGTACTCAGTGTTGACGATTCCAGCTCCATCCGGCAGATGGTGGCGTTCACCCTGAAAGGCGCCGGCTACGAGGTGATCGAGGCGGTCGATGGGCAGGATGGCCTCAACAAGGCGAAGATGAAGACGGTCGATCTGGTGCTGACCGACCAGAACATGCCGGTGATGGATGGCCTGACGCTGATCCGCACCTTGCGTTCCATGCCCAGTTACCGCACGGTGCCTATCCTGATGCTGACGACCGAGTCTTCCGATGCGATGAAGATGCAGGGAAAATCGGCAGGCGCGACGGGGTGGCTGGTAAAGCCGTTCGATCCGGCCAAGCTGCTGGAAGTCGTGCGCAAGGTGATCGGCTGATCGGCTTCTGGAACCAGCGCTGGTGGAATTCACCGGGTAAGGGGCGGCGATGAGCTTAGATCTCAGCCAGTTTTACCAAGTCTTCTTCGAGGAGGCCGCAGAGCATTTGGCGACCATGGAGTCGTTGTTGCTCGATCTGGATGTGGCCGATCCGTCGATGGACGACCTGAATGCCATTTTCCGGGCGGCTCATTCGATCAAAGGGGGCAGCGGAACCTTCGGCTTCAACGATATGACCGAAGTGACCCATGTGCTCGAAACCCTGCTGGATCGCCTGCGCAAGCAGGAAATGACCCTGACGGATGAAATGGTCAATGCTTTCCTTGAGGCGGGCGACGTGCTGTCGATGCAGCTGGCCGCTCATCGTGGCGAAGGCGACGTCGATCAGCAGGAAGTACGCGCCGTGTGCGATAAGCTGAACGTCTTGGCCAAAGGGGCGGCGGCTTCCGTGCATATTCCTGTTGCCAACGAGAGCCGCGAAGCGGCCTATGGTTTCTTTGACACCGAACCCGAGGTTCAGTCGGTGCAGGTCGATTCTGGGTATGGCTTCTTCGATGAACCCGCCGTGGCGGCGAGTGATCCGGGGTACGGTTTCTTCGATGATGTAGCCGCGTCGGCCAGCGACCCGGGTTATGGTTTCTTTGACGATCAGCCCGTGGCGGTAACGGTGGACGATCCGGGTTATGGTTTCTTCGATTCCCCGGCGACGGGAGTCGAGACATCTGCGACTGATGGCCACGGTTTCTTCGAGGATGCTCCCGGCGCGGTGGCGGAAATCGACGACAAGCGCGGCTATGGTTTTTTCAAGGAGACTCCGGCGCAGCGTTCCGCTCGCGAGAATCGCCAGGGATACGGCATTTACGAAGAGCATGAAAAGGATGAGACTGCCAAACCCGCAACAGTGACGGAGGCGACACCTGTTTCGGGCGGACGTCGGGAGATCGACGTCCCGGATTCCGAGGGAAAACGCGCCGGTAAACGGGCGACCGACAAGGTGGTGGCATCGGCTCATACAGACACCTCGATCCGTGTCAGCGTGGAAAAGGTGGACCAACTCATCAATCTGATGGGTGAACTGGTCATCACCCAAGCCATGCTTACCCAGGCGGCCATGCAGGCCGATGGCGTGATCCAGGAACGGCTGGAGCGCGGGCTGCGGCAACTGGAGCGCAATACCCGCGACATGCAGGAAGCGGTGATGTCCATCCGCATGTTGCCGATCTCGTTCGTGTTCAGCCGTTTCCCGCGTGTGGTGCGCGACCTGGCCGGGAAACTGGGCAAGCAGATCGAACTGAAGACCTTGGGCGAGAGCACCGAACTGGACAAGGGGTTGATCGAGAAAATCGCCGACCCGCTGACTCATCTGGTGCGTAACAGCCTGGATCACGGCATCGAGATGCCGGAGAAACGGGTCGCTCTGGGTAAAGAGCCGAAAGGCACGGTCACGCTGAACGCCTTCCATCAAGGCGGCAGCATCGTGATTGAGGTGTCCGATGACGGCGGCGGGCTGAACCGCAACAAGATTCTCACTAAAGCCAAGGAACGTGGTTTACCGGTCAGTGATGACATGCCCGATGCGGATGTCTGGATGCTGATCTTCGAGGCGGGTTTCTCGACCGCCGATGTGGTGACCGATGTATCCGGCCGCGGCGTTGGCATGGATGTGGTCAAGCGCAACATCGCCGAACTAGGCGGGCGCATCGAACTGGATTCGCACGAAGGCTATGGCACACGCACCACCATCCGGTTGCCACTGACTCTGGCGATCCTGGACGGGCTGTCGGTGTCCATCGGCGGCGAGGTTTACATCGTTCCGCTCAACGCCATCATCGAATCTCTGCAAATCTCCGAGAGCGACGTCAAGACCGTGGGTCGGGACGGACGGTTACTCAAGGTGCGCGGCGAATACCTGCCACTGTTGCCAGTCCACGAAGTTTTCAATGTGACTCCACAGTCGGCTGGCCTGGAGAAAGGCATCGTCGTCATCGTCGAGAACGAGGGGCGCAAGACCGCGCTGTTCGTGGATGAGTTGCTGGGGCAGCAGCAGGTGGTCATCAAGAGTCTGGAATCGAATTACCGTCGGGTGCAGGGTATTTCTGGCGCCACCATCATGGGTGATGGGCGCGTGGCGCTGATTCTGGACGTGGCGGCTTTGGGCGCGCGGGTGGCGCATCATCGGGCAGTGGCAGGATAGGGAGGAAATATGGCAGCGCAGCAAGAAAACTCACTGAA
>Ga0233425_10001857_pt1 | contig 44497 bp, 37 predicted proteins | sample Watercolumn_Towu_2_FD_181712 | JGI IMG/M metagenome (GOLD analysis project Ga0233425, IMG submission 181712) | Freshwater microbial communities from Lake Towuti, South Sulawesi, Indonesia - Watercolumn_Towuti2014_140_MG | ecosystem: Environmental > Aquatic > Freshwater > Lake | place...
GGACGCGCGACTCCGCAATTCCTGTATAGCAGCGCCGGCCGGGGGATGCGGGAAAGCCGCCGTCAGGATTGATCCGGATCAGGCCGTCTGCAAAAGCCCCATCTCATGCGGGTTGAGGCGGAAACAGGGCGTTCGCTGGGTTGGGCTCCTTGGCATCGTGGCGGGCTACGGCCGTCGTCGTCCCGCCATGCGATCCCCCTGTGTTCTCTTGAATGCGATCCGCGCGGATATGGCTCACATAAGGGGTTCCCTAACTGCGCCGAATGCCCTGGGCGTGTCCGAGGCAGCCCGTTGGACTCGATCACAGACATTCCATAGTTCCGGTATGAACTGGCCCCGGCCACAAGGGCACCTGGTCAGTGCAGCGTTTCAGCCACCGTCACTCGGTTGCGGCCGCTGTTCTTGGAGTGGTACAGCGCCTTGTCGGCCCGCTCGAACAGGGTGTCATGGTCGTCCGCCTCCTGCCGTACGGTTACGCCCAGCGATATGGTGAAGGGATCCAGGGTCAGGTTGTCGTGGCGGCGGGTGAGTCGCAAGGCTTCCACACGCTTGCGGATGGTTTCCGCCACCTGCTTCGCCCCAGCCAGTGGGGTGTCGGGCAGCAGGATCAGGAATTCCTCGCCGCCAAAGCGCACGGCAATATCCTCGCCACGGATGCATTTGCGCATGATGTCGGCCACATGGCGCAAGACCACATCGCCGATGGCGTGGCCATAGTTGTCGTTGATGCGCTTGAAGTGATCGATATCCAGGGCCAGCACCGACAGGGCTCCAATGTCTGTCTCCTGCCACATTCCTTGGATTTGTCGTTCCAGGGCACGACGGTTGTAGAGGCCGGTAAGGGGATCGATGAGGGCCTCGCGCCGATGCAACTCCAGTTCGTCCCGCAATCGCTCTGTCTCCTGGCGAGCCGTGTTCAGTTTGGATTGCAGCGCCTGGTTGTCATGCTTGGCCTTGAGTGTGGATTCCAGGAGATCGGAGGCGACCGTGCGCAATGCATCTGGCCCATGTTCGCTGCCCAGACGCTCAATGTTCCGTACCAACCGGTCGTGATATTCATCGACCTGTCCGCCGGCGGAGCTGATGTTCTGCATCAGAGACTGCAGGATGCCCTGCAGATCGTTACGCATGTCCTTGAATTGATCCGCCTGATCGGAGGCAATGTGCTGTTCGTAGAGCTCGCCCAGCAGGAATTCGTCCAGTTGTTTGCCGGTCTTGAGATGACCATTCAGAACCCGGTGCAAGTCACTGTCAACTCTGGCATGGTATTCATAAGCCACGGCGTAATTGACGGGGTTTGGCGGCAGTTGGTGACCCAGCAATAGCTCAATGGCCTGCTGGGCGCAGGCTTTGGCCTCGGTTAGAGACAGGTTGGTGGTCAGGATGGCCATGCATAACTCCTTGTTGTCGCGGTTCAAGTGGCTTTGATAATGACCACATTAAGTAGGTGGAATTATAACTTTCGTTATATCGATCCAACCACGGATCTCCCGGGAAGAGGCCATGAAAAAGGTCTGGAAGTCGTGGTCAATGCACGGCCTGTTCGGAGAACCACGAAAAGCTCATCTCGATCCGACGTGCCCGTTGCCGATCCTCCCAAAGCCCTTGGTTAATCGGACGTGCCCACCCGGACAACTCGACTTCAGTGGGGTGGGGATGGTGGGCATCGTCCTTGGCGGCGCAGCGCTCATTCTGCTGGGCGCGACGGCTTGGCGGATGGATGCCGGGCACGCCATCGCCCCGGCCTTGCTGGCGGTCCTGGACACCACGATGTATTCCCTGAGCGACAAGGTGGCGGAGGAGAAATTGCCTGGCTTCGCCAGCCAGTTGGTCTACGACAGTCAGGGCTACCTGTGCGCCCGGGCCACGCTGACCCTGCGACTGCGGCGTTGGGAGATGGGGCGCTGGCAGCCACGCCAGCGGCCGCCGCTAGGGCTGCTGGCGACGGCCAAGCGTCCGGAAAACCTTGCTACAGTGCGGCCCTATTCGTCCAAACAGATTTCCCGCCGCGCCACTGCCAGCACCGTGCGGACCAGCAGGCCGAGGATGACCACGCTGGCAATGCCCAGCAGGATGCCGGCCAGGCGCAGGAAGAGCGCGTTACCGGTATGCTCGAACATGGCCAGGGTTGCCACGGTGATGGCGGCCAGAGGGAAGGAATAGGCCCACCAGGACAGGAAGAATCTGAGCCGGGTGAACCAGCGCAGCTGGGCGAACAGCAACAGGGTGAAGAACAGGGCGGCGTGGTAGAGGACCTGAGCAAAGGCATCCACCTCTCCGGTGAGCATGAGGTAGGACAGGAAGCCCACAGCCGGCGGCGCGATGAGGATGAACAGGGTGGGCATGAGCCGTTCCGGCAGGCTGCCGTGGAAGATGACCCGGTAGAGGATGATGGTGAGCAGGGGCAGCCAGAACATCAGGCCGATGCTGAAAAAGAACCAGGAAACCTCGACCGGGGCGTGGGCGACGCCGGCGATGGGCACGAGGATGTTGCCCACCACGGGAATGAACCAGGCCGGGTTGAGATGCACGATCTCGAACTTGCTCTGGTGCATCCATTGGGTGATGACGTGCAGGGTGAGGAACAGATGCAGCCCCATGCCCGCCAGCCAGAGCAGCTTTGAATAAGGGGCGCTATGGGGCAGCCAGGCGATCGACAGCAGGATCAGGGCGATGCTGACCGTGGGTACGAAGTTCATTTTCACCGGGTGCGCCCATTCCTTCATGGCGGCGGGCCGGTGGCGGATGATCTTCAGGGTGTAGAGCGTCGCCAGCAAAAGAAACAGGCCGGTGGTCAGGCCCAGCAGCCAGGGGCTGACGGCGACGGGCAGCGCCAGCAAGCCTTCCGTCTTGTGCCAGGCGATGGTCAATCCCCCCAGGCCCATGATCATGGCGAACCAGGCGACAGGGAAGTTCTGCAGGCGGGAGGCGGGGGAGTCGGACACGCGGGCGGGCGGCAAGAGGTGTGGGGTCTGGAGTGAAGGGGGCTGGGCTGCGCCCTGCCCCCCTCGTGGGGTTACAGCGGCTTCCGAATGGACAGGATGCCGCGGATCATGCCGGCTGAATACCCCACGGCCTTGTCGTTGGGATACTCGGCGGTGAGCGCGGCTTTCACGTCCGGCGGCATCTTCTCAAGGTCACCGTGGCAGTTCAGGCACAGGGGTTGGGTGACCAGGGCCTTTGCGTAGCGGAACTCCTTGCCGTCGCCATCGGCCACCACCGCGTGCATGTCCAGGGTCTCGGGTTTTTCGCCGGCAGACAGGCGCTTCTCCAGTTCGGCCATGGCCTGGGTCTCCCACGCGTCCGGCACACCCTTGGGATTGCGGTTCTTCAGGCTGACACGCTTGATCTTCATGCCGGTCTTCTGGGCGGCCTCTGCGGCGATCTGGGGTGCCTTGGCCTTGCATACGCCGATGGCGCCGGCGGGCCCGCCGGCGGTCATGGCAGCCTTGAGTTCGCCGCCCAAAGCCTGGATGAGTCCACCGGCGGTCTTGCGGGCCTCATCGTTGAGGCCTGCCACCTTCTCAGGTGAGGGGGAGGGGCCCCCGGCGCAGCCGGCAAGGGCAAGGGCCAGAATGGAAAGGCTTACTGCATGTTTCATGGTGATCTCCTCTGGTGGTGGGGGGCTTACTTGCCCATCGTGACCTTGTTCTGGTCGACGTTGTAACTCCACGGCAGGCCAATGTTCTTCCAGCCATTGACTGCTCGCCTGCCCTTGTTGGGGCCGTCCTTGGCCAAGTCGCCCTCGAAGCCGTCCACCACAGACCAGACGTTGGTGTAGCCGTGGCGCTGCAGCAGGTCGGCGGACATGGCGCTGCGGTCGCCCGAGCGGCAGATGAGGACGACAGGGTCGGTTTTCTCGATGCCCTTGTCCAGGGCCCAGATCTCGAACTGGGAGAGGAAGTCCGGGTTGGGGTTGCGCACGAAGGTGTTTTTCTCCTTGTCCCACTTGTCGTAGTACATGATGCCGAAGGAGGCATGGCCGTCGATGCCGTCGGGCACGCCGACGAAAAGCAATTCCTCGATGGTGCGCACGTCAACGAACAATACCCTGGGCGCGTGCTTCTTGAGGAAGGTCGGCACATCCTTGGCTTCCAGATAGAAGCCCAGCTTGCTGACCTTGATCTTGGGCAGGGTGGCGGGGTCCAGGGCTTGGGCGTTGGCGGCGAACACGCCGAGAGCCAGGGCGATCAACAAGCTGCGCATGACGCTTCCTCCTCCGTTGTCGAGCGGACCGCTCAGCCGCGCAGTTTAGCGAGAACCCCGGCCAGGTGGGATTGGGCGTCGGCCATCGCGGCGCCGATATCGGCGTTGCCGGCCAGGGCGGCAACGGTGGCCGGGTCCTGGACGGCGAAACGGGTGCGGCCCGGGCTGACTTCATAGGCGCAGCAACCGCAGGGCAACAGGGCGCCGGCATCCCTGTCGGCTTCCAGCACCCGCTTGGCGATACCGGGGGCGCACACGCCGAGCAGGCGGTAGGGCGGGATGTCGTGGTTCATCTTGGCCTTCATGATGGCCTGGACATCCACTTCGGAGACCACGCCCATCTTGGCTTCCGCCAGGGTGGCCTTGAAGCGGTCGATGGCCTGTTCGATGGGCAGGGCAAGTTCGACGGTGTGGGCGTACATGTGAATCCTTTCGGGGTCGTGTGAATCGAAATCGATGGAACTCAGCCGTCATTCCGGCCCCATGCCGGAATGACGGTGTTCACCAGGATGGCGGCGTGAGTGGGGGCGGGCACGCCAGCCTCAGGGACGCGGATGCTGGACGCCGTGCAGGGCGGCCTGGTTGCGCATGTGGTCGGCCACCTTGACGAAGGCTTGGTACAGCTCGTTGCGCAGCCTGTCGTCTTCCACCACTTCCTCCAGGGCCAGTCGCATGCAGTGCATCCACTGGTCCCGCTCGGCGTCGCCGATGGGGAAGGGCAGGTGGCGGCGGCGCAGGAAGGGCTCGCCGTGCTTCTGCTTGTAGAGCTGGGGGCCGCCCATCCAGCCGGACAGGAAGTCGAACAGCTTCTGGCGCGAGCTGTCCAGGCTCTCGGCGTGGAGCTTGCGGATGTTCCAGGCCTCGGGCAGTTCGTCCATGTGATCGTAGAAGCGGTCCACCAGTTGCCGCACCCCGGCTTCGCCGCCAATGCGCTGATAATGGGTCGGGATCGTCATGATGTCGATGAATGGGTCGGGTAACGGATTTTACCCGTGGTCCGGGGCGTTTGACGCCGCCTGCCATAACCGCAAGTCCGCCAGCAGGCCGGAACGGCCTTGTCGCCCAGGCGCTTGCCATGTCCCGCCCAGGCCGGGTGGTTAAGCCCTCCCCTGGTCGATCTGTTCCGGCAGCAGGAATTCCCGCGCGTAGGCCAGCGGGACGCCGGCCTCCAGGAAGACGGCATAGATATCCGGGTCGATGTGGCCGTCGTCGGCCATGCGCCCCATGATGGCCAGGCATTCGGACAGGGGCTTGGCTTTCTTGTAGGGTCGGTCCGCCGCGGTAAGGGCCTCGAAGATGTCGGCGATGGCCATGATGCGGGCCTGGACCGACATCCGGTCGCCGGTGAGGCCCTTGGGATAGCCCCTGCCGTCCATGCGCTCGTGGTGGCCGCCGGCGTATTCCGGCACGCGCGCCAGGTGGCGGGGCCAGGGCAGGGCTTCGAGCATGTGGATGGTGGAGACGATGTGGTGGTTGATGATTTCCCGCTCCGCGTCGGTGAGGGTGCCCCGGGGCACGCGCAGGCAGGTTTCCTCGTCGGGTTCCAGGAAAGGCCGCTCGCCGTTGCCGTCGCGCCAGCGATGGCCGGCGATACGGCTCACCCGCGCCTGGTCCGCCGCCGCCATGTCCTCGCCGCCGATGTTGCAGCGATGCAGGAAGGCCTGGTCGTCGTCGATTCGGCGCAGGCGTTCCCGGTAGGCCGCTTCGACGGCCTCCCGCTCATCCGGTCGGGCCAGCAGGGTTTCCAGCCGAGCGATGGCGGCGTCGCGACGCAGGACTTCGAAACGGGCGTCGAGGGCGTGGATGCGGTCGAACAGGCCTTCCAGCTTGGTGGACTTGTCCATGACGTGCACCGGGGTGGTGATCTTGCCGCAGTCGTGCATCAGGCCGGCGATGCGCAGCTCGTAGCGGTCCCGGTCACTCATGCGGAACGCCGCCAGCGGGCCGCTTTCCGTCCGGTGCGCCGCTTCGGCGATCATCATGGTGAGTACCGGCACGCGTTCGCAGTGCTTGCTGGTGTAGGGGGATTTCTCGTCGATGGCGGTGTTGATGAGGTTGACCAGGGATTCGAACAGCTCCGCCAACTGGTCGATGAGCCGGCGCTTGGTGTAGGCGATGGCGGCCTGGGAGGCGAGGGATTCCGCCAGCCGCTGCTCCTCGGCGGAGAAGGCGCGTATGGCGCCGGTGGCCGCGTCCAGGGCGTTGATCAGTTGCAGCACGCCGATGGTTTCGCGGTGGTGGTCGATGAGCGGTACCGTCAGGAAGGACTGCGAGACGTAGCCGGTGCGCCGGTTGAATTCGCGCGTGCCGGAGAAATCGAAGCCCTCGGCGGCCTGGGCGTCCTCGATGTTCACGGTGCGCTGGTGCGCGGCGGCGTAGGCGGCCACCATGCGGTCGTTGGGGCGGCCGTCGGCGTCGAGGATGGGGATGTCGGGCAGGTCGATCTCGCCGCCCTGGCTGCCCCCCAGGCGGATGCCCAGGCTGCGGTTGACCAGGATGCGGAATTCCAGGGCCCGGTCGGCGTTGGCCAGGTAGACGGTGCCGGCGTCGGCGTTGGTGAGCTCGATGGCGGAGAGCAGGATGCGCTCCAGCAGGTGCTCGATGTTCTCCTCGCGGGAGAGGGCCACGCCGATGGCGTTGAGCTGTTCCAGCTTGTCGAGCAGGGGGTGGGTGTCCATGGTGACTCGCATCACACTGTTGATGCCGCATGATAGCCAGCCTTGCGCGGCATCGGGGGCTCCGGATAATTCCGGGAGTTCCGGCTGCCGCGGCCGGGATCGGTTTCCTTCCCATTCATCCGGAGTCCGGGTTGCCCCGTCATTCGACCACGTTCTTCGCCGCCATTTTCCGGCTGCTGCTCTGCCTGTTGCTGGGCCAGGGCCTGGCCTGGGCGCAGGCCCCGGTGCCGGCCCTGAAGAGCCGGGTGACCGACCTGACCGGCACCCTGGAGGCCGCCGGCCGCCAGGCCCTGGAGGCCCGCCTGGCGCAGTTGGAAAAGGCCCGGGGCAGCCAGCTGGCGGTGTTGCTGGTGCCCACCACCCGGCCGGAAAGCGTCGAGCAATACGCCTTGCGCGTCGCGGAAAGCTGGAGGCTGGGGCGCAAGGGCGTGGACGATGGCGTCCTGCTGCTGGTGGCCAAGGATGACCGGGCCCTGCGCATCGAGGTGGGCTACGGCCTGGAGGGTGCCATCCCCGATGTGGTGGCCAAGCGGGTGATCGAGGACATCATCGTCCCCCGCTTCAAGCAGGGCGATTTTGCCGGCGGCATCGACGCCGGGGTGAACGCCCTCATCCGCCTCATCGAGGGCGAACCCCTGCCGCAGAAGAAGGCGGCGGCGAGCGGCGCCAGTGTGGACGATGCCCTGTCCATGGCCATGGTGTTCATCTTTGTGGTCGGGGGCATCCTGCGCGCCCTGTTCGGCGCGCTGATCGGCGCGGCGCTGGCGGCAGGGGTGGCCTTCCTCGGCGGCTGGCTGCTGCTGGGCAGCCTGGGTATGGCCGCGGTGGTGGGCCTGGTGGTGTTCTTCCTCACCCTCATCGGCATCTCCAGCGTCGTGGGCGGCGGGGGCGGTGGGGGCGGCTTCAGCGGGGGCGGCGGCGGTTTCGGCGGCGGCGGCGCCTCCGGGCGTTGGTAGGGCGGCAACATGACGAACAGCACATTCATCCGGCTTCTGCGCCACCTGTCGCAGCCGCGCTGGCGCGCGCGCCTGGCGTTTCCCCGCGCGGTCATGGCGCGCATCGCCGAGGCCGTGCGCCAGTCGGAGCGCGGCCATGCCGGGGAAATCCGCTTCGTGGTGGAAGCCGCCCTGGACTTCCCGCCCCTGCTGCGCGGCGTCACGGCGCGAGGGCGGGCCGTCAACGTGTTCTCCGGCCTGCGCGTCTGGGATACCGAAGCCAACAACGGCGTGCTGATCTACCTGCTGCTGGCCGACCGGGACGTGGAGATCGTGGCGGACCGGGGCTTCAATACGCGGGTCTCGGGCGCGGAATGGGAGGCGATCTGCCGGGAGATGGAAGCCTGCTTCGCCCGTGGCGACTTCGAGGCCGGCGCCCTGGCCGGCATCGCCCGCGTGGACGCCCTGCTGCGCCGGCATTTCCCGCTGGCGGGCGGCAACGCCAACGAACTGCCGGACGCGCCGGCGCTGCTGGACTGAGCCCGCCGCCCCGGCCTTCGCCGGGGCGATGCGGCGGCTTATTCCACCTTGGAGGTGGCGCGCAGTTCCTGCACGAACTTGCGCAACTGCAACTGTTGCAGCTGGCCGGCGATGCGCCCCTTGAGCTTGTCATAGGCCGGAAAATCCAGCTTGCGGGTGTCTTCCAGCTTGATCACGTGCCAGCCGAACGGGGTCTGCACCGGATCCTTGCCGATCTCGCCCTTCTTCAGCTTGACCATGGCGCCGGCGAATTCCGGCACCAGGTTGGCGGGCAGGATCCAGCCCAGGTCGCCGCCATTGCCGGCGGAGGGGTCCTTGGACGACTTCTTCGCCAGATCCTCGAATTTCGCCTTCTTGGCGCCGCCGGTCAGCTTCTCGATCAGCTCCCGGGCCTCCTTCTCGCTGGCCACCAGGATGTGGCGCGGGCGGTACTCGTTCTCCCCGGCCTTGGCCTTGGCCTTGTCGTATTCGGACTTGATGACGTCCTCGCCGATGGGATTGCGCTTGGCGAACTCGTCGATGGCGGCCTGGGCCAGGATGTCTTTCTTCTGGTACTCGATGGCGGCCATGACCATGGCGTTCTTATCCAGGCCCTTCTGCGCGGCCTCCTGCGCCAGCAGTTCCACGGTGATCAGGGCGTCGCGCACCGACTCGTCGGTGAGAGACTCGGGATTGGCGCCGCGGGCGATACGGCCCTGGCGCACGAAATTGCCGAAGATGGCGGGCAGGGCGATGCCGTTGACCACGGCAATGTTCTTCCTGGCCTCGGCGGGCGCCGCGGGGGCGGGCTGGGCGGCGGGCGAGGGGGAGGGCGCGGCGGCGGGCGCCGCGGAAGAAGGCGTGGCGGCGGCCGGTTCGGCGGCCTGGGCGTTGAGGGCGAAAACGGCACACAGGGTGGACAGCAGCAGGGTCTGTTTCATGGGAGTCTCATGGTTGCGGGAGGTCGATGGGCGGGCAATGGAGTGGCGCGGAGGCGGGGAGTTCCCGTGGGGGTCAGACTTCTCCGGGCGCCAGGGCGGTGATGGACAGGGCGTGGATCTTCCCGCGCATCATGTCCCCCATGGCCTGGTAGACCATGCGGTGGCGGGACACGGCGCTCTGGCCGGCGAAGTCGGCAGAGACCAGGGTGAGCCTGAAGTGGCCGCCCCCGGCTTTGGCGCCGGCGTGGCCCGCATGCAGGGCGGATTCGTCGATGACTTCCAGATGTTGGGGGTGGAGCGCCGCCAGCCGGTCTTTCATTTCCTGGACGGTGTCGCTCACGGCAGCACCCGCTTGAACGGTTTCACCGTGACGCGGGCATAGACGCCGGCCGCCACGTAGGGATCGGCGTCGGCCCAGGACTGCGCCGCTTCCAGGCTGTCGAAGGCGGCGACGATGAGGCTGCCGCTGAAACCGGCCGGACCGGGGTCGGGGCTGTCGATGGCGGGGAAGGGACCGGCCAGCAGCAGGCGGCCCTCGTCCTTCAGCTTGTTGAGACGTTCCAGGTGGTCGGGGCGGGCGGCGAGGCGCTTGTCCAGGCTGCCCGGCGCGTCCTCGCCGACGATGGCGTAATGGAGGTTCACGGTTCTTCCTTGATGTGCTTCGACAGGTAGACCGTCTGGCCGATGATGAACAGCAGCATCAGGCCCAGGGAGCCGAACATCTTGAAGTTCACCCAGGCGTCGGTGGAGAAGTTCATGGCCACCCACAGGTTGGCGATGCCCATGAAGGTGAAGAAGCCGGCCCAGCCCAGGTTGAGGCGGGTCCAGACGAAATCCGGCAGGCTGACCTGCTTCTCCATCATGAGGCGGATCAGGTTGCGCTCGAAGAGGATGGGCGCCAGGCCCAGGGACAGGGCGAACAGCCAGTAGAGCACGGTGGGTTTCCACTTGATGAAGCTTTCGTCGTGCAGCAGCAGGGTGGCGCCGCCGAACACCACGATCAGGCCCAGGGAAACCCAGAGCATGGTGTCCACCTTGCGCTGCCTGATCCAGACCCAGCCGATCTGCAGGAAGGTGGCGGCGATGGCCACCGCCGTGGCGAGGAAGACGCCGGGCTTGGCACCGCCATCCAGGGTGATGCCCAGGGTGGCCAGCCACGCCGTGGCGCTTTCGGGGTTCTTTTCGCCGACCTGGTAGGCGATGAAGAACAGGATGATGGGGAAGAGATCGAACAGGATTTTCACGCGGGGTGGGCCTCGGCGAAGGTTCCGAGCTGCAGGGAGGAGGGGGATCGGGGAGAAGCGGCGGGCATTTTGCTATGATTCCGCGCCATCTCTCAACCTTTCTCCATGACCGTCTACGATCTTCACTGCCATTCCACCGCTTCCGACGGGGTGCTTTCGCCCCGCGCCCTGGTGGAACGCGCCGCGAGCGTGGGGGTTCAGGTGCTGGCCCTGACCGACCACGACGAATTGCGCGGCCTGGACGAGGCCCGGGTGGTGGCCGAGGCGCTGGGTATCCGCCTGGTCACGGGGGTGGAGATCTCCATTTCCTGGGGGGGGCATAGCGTCCACGTCGTCGGCCTCAACGTCGATCCCGAGGATCCCATCCTGGCCGGCGGGCTTGCCCGCAACCGCGGCGGCCGCGCCGAGCGGGCGCGGCGCATGGCCGAGGAACTCGCCCGCCTGGGCATACATGGCGCCCTGGAAGGGGCCTACAAATTCGCCGACAACCAGGATCTCATCGGCCGCACCCACTTCGCGCGCTTCCTGGTGGAACGGGGTGTGGTGAAGGACGTGAAAACCGTGTTCAAGAAGTACCTGGTCAAGGGCAAGCCCGGTTATGTACCCCACCAGTGGGCAAGCCTGGAGGAAGCCCTGGTGTGGATCCGCGCCGCCGGCGGCCAGGCCGTGATCGCCCATCCGGGCCGCTACCAGATGGGGCGGGAAAAGATGCGCCTGCTGCTGTCCGAGTTCAGGCATCTGGGCGGCGACGCCATCGAGGTGGTGACCGGCAGCCATACACCGGACCAGGTGCCGGTGTTCGCCGAACTGGCCGCGGAGTTCGACCTGCTGGCCTCGGTGGGTTCCGATTTTCACGCGCCGGGGGAGGGCGGCCGCGAACTGGGCCGCCTACCGCCCCTGCCGCCCCGGTGCCGACCGTTGTGGAGCGCCTGGTGAGCCTGTTTCTTGCCATCCATCCGGACAACCCCCAGCCGCGTCTGATCCGGCAGGCGGCGGACGCCGTCCGCCAGGGCGGGGTCATCGCCTATCCCTCCGATTCCTGCTACGCCCTGGGCTGCCGCCTGGACGACAAGAAAGCCATGGAGCGGCTGCGCGAAATCCGCCAGATCGACGACCGGCATTTCCTCACCCTGGTGTGCCGCGACCTGTCGGAAGTGGCGCGCTACGCCAGGGTGGACAACGTCCAGTACCGTCTGATGAAGCACGGCACGCCCGGGCCGTTCACCTTCATCCTGGAGGCCACCCGGGAGGCGCCGCGCCGGCTCTGGACGCGGCGCAACACCATCGGCCTGCGCGTGCCCTCCAACCCCATCGCCCACGCTCTCCTGACGGAGCTGGACGAGCCCCTGCTGTCGGCCACCCTGCACCTGCCCGGCGACGAATATCCCCTGTCGGACCCCTGGGAAGTGAACGAACGCCTGTGCCACGCGGTGGACGTGATCATCGACGGCGGCCACTGCGGCCTTACCCCCAGCACGGTGGTGGACCTGTCCGGAGAATCCCCGGAAATCATCCGGCGCGGGTTGGGCGATCCGGCGCTGTTGGGATTGGAGTAAGCGCGTGCCAATATCCCGTTGCCGCTCGATCCACAGTTCCCCCCTTCGGAAAAGGGGGGGCAGGGGGGATTCATGCCCCGTCTCGGCATGACCCGCCATCGAAATCCCCCCCAGCCCCCCTTTTCCAAAGGGGGGAGTCACCGCGCCACCTGGAATTGGGCGGAAGAGGCTGCATGGAACTGAACCTCGTCCAGAAAATTACCGTGTTCGCCCTGCCGGTGGTGTTCGCCATCACCCTGCACGAGGCGGCCCACGGCTACGCGGCCCTGCGCTTCGGCGACCGCACCGCCAAGATGCTGGGCCGCATCAGCGTCAATCCACTGCGCCACATCGACCCGGTGGGCACCCTCCTCGTGCCGCTCCTGACCATCGCGCTCGGCGGCATCCTGTTCGGCTGGGCCAAGCCGGTGCCGGTGGATTTCCGCGCCCTGCGCCATCCCAAACGGGACATGATGTGGGTAGCCGCGGCGGGACCCGCGGCCAACATCGCCATGGCCCTGTTCTGGGCCATGATGATCAAGGTCTCCATGCTGCTTCAAGGCAGCGCTTACGCCCAGCCCCTCGCCCTCATGGGCATGGCGGGCATCACCATCAACGCGGTGCTGGCGGTACTCAATCTGCTGCCCATTCCGCCCCTCGACGGCGGGCGTATCGCCGTCAGCCTGCTTCCAGAGCGCCAGGCATACTGGCTGGCAAGAATCGAACCCTACGGTTTTTTCATCCTGATCGGCCTGTTGGCCACTGGATTGTTGAGTCTGATCATCGGCCCATTCATCGAGGGCATCGAAGTGGCCCTGCTGCGCCTGATCGACCTCGTTCCCTGAATCCCTGACCCTTTTCAACGAGCAACAAAGACCTAACCATGTACGCGGATCGAGTCCTCTCCGGCATGCGCCCCACGGGCAGCCTCCACCTGGGCCATTACCACGGCGTCCTGAAAAACTGGATCAGGCTCCAGCACGAGTACGAATGCCTGTTCTTCGTGGCCGACTGGCACGCCCTGACCACCCATTACGACGATCCCCTGGGCATCGAGGACGCCACCTGGCAGATGGTCATCGACTGGCTCGCGGCCGGCGTGGACCCCACGCGCGCCACCCTGTTCATCCAGTCCCAGGTCATCGAGCACGCCGAGCTGCACCTGTTGCTGTCCATGATGACCCCCCTGGGCTGGCTGGAACGGGTGCCCACCTACAAGGACCAGCAGGAAAAGCTGACCGAGAAGGATTTGTCCACCTACGGCTTCCTGGGCTATCCGCTGCTGCAAAGCGCCGACATCCTCATCTACCGGGCCAACCAGGTGCCGGTGGGCGAGGATCAGGTGCCCCACATCGAGTTTTCCCGCGAGATCGCGCGCCGCTTCAACCACCTCTACGGCAAGGAACCCGGCTACGAGGAGAAGGCCGAGGCCGCGGTGAAGAAACTGGGTGGCAAGAAGGCCAAGCTCTACCAGGAGTTGCGCACCCGCTACCAGCAGGAAGGCGACGACGAGGCGCTGGATTCCGCCAAGGCGCTGCTGGGCGAGACCCAGAACCTCTCCCTGGGCGACAAGGAGCGGCTATATGGCTACCTGGAAGGTGGCGGCAAGATGATCCTCACCGAGCCGGAAGCCCTGCTCACCGCGGCCTCCAGGATGCCCGGCCTGGACGGCCAGAAGATGTCCAAGTCCTACGGCAACACCATTTCCCTGCGAGAGGAGCCGGAATCGGTGAGCAAGAAGATCCGCACCATGCCCACCGACCCGGCGCGGGTGCGCCGCACCGACCCCGGCACGCCGGACAAGTGCCCGGTCTGGCAACTGCACCAGGTCTATTCCGGCGACGACGTGAAGGCCTGGGTCAATCAAGGGTGCACCACCGCCGGCATCGGCTGCATCGAATGCAAGCAGCCGGTCATCGACGCCGTGCTCAAGGAGCTGGTTCCCATCCAGGAACGCGCCCGCGCCTATACCGAGGAGCCGGACACGGTGCGAAACATCATCGCTGACGGCTGCGAGAAGGCCCGCGACCTGGCCCGGGAGACCATGCGCGACGTGCGCGAGGCCATGGGGTTGAACTACGGGTGAATGTCCGGGGCGGCGGGATTGCCCTTGAAACCCCGCGCTTCGGCCATATCCAAGCCCAAGATGCATTGGTGAGACTGCGATGACTGAAGACCATCCCCCCCTCGAAGGCGAGATCGTCAAACCCGGTGAGGCGGGTTCCGCCACCCCCAACCTGCCGGCGCAGACCCTGCCGGCCAGCATCCACATCCTGCCGCTGACGGAGAAGCCCTTCTTCCCGGCCCAGACCCTGCCGCTGATCATGAACGAGGGGCCTTGGATGGAGACGGTGAAACGCATCGGCGATTCCGGCCACCATCTGGTGGGCCTGGTCTGCGTGCACGGCGAGGTATCCGACGATGCCCGGCCGGACGACTTCTACCGCATCGGCACCCTGGTGCGCATGCACCATCCCATGCGTTCCGACGGCAAGATCCAGTTCATCGCCGAGGGCATCACCCGCTTCCGCGTCGCCGAGTGGATCTCCGGCAAGGCACCCTACTTCGCCCGCGTGGAGTACCCGGCCGAGACGCGCCAGGCGACCACGGGCGAGGAGATCAAGGCCTACGCCCTGGCCATCATCAACGCCATCAAGGATCTGCTGCCCCTCAACCCCCTGTATTCCGAGGAGCTGAAGTTCTTCCTCAACCGTTTTTCGCCCAACGAGCCGGCCCTGCTCACCGATTTCGCCGCCAGCCTGACCACGGCGCCCAAGGACAAGCTCCAGGAGGTGCTTGAGGCCCTGAACCTCAGGAAGCGCATGCAGAAGGTGCTGGTGCTGATCAAGAAGGAATTGGAGGTCGCCAGGCTACAGACCCACATCCGGGAAAAGGTCGAGGAGAAGATGACCCAGCAGCAGCGGGAATTCTTCCTGCGTGAGCAGCTGAAGGCCATCCAGAAGGAATTGGGCATCGCCAAGGACGACCGTACCGTCGACCTCGAGCTCTACCAGGGGCGGGTGAAGAAGCTGAAGCTGCCGCCGGGTTTGCCAAAAGCGGCCGAGAAGAAGATCGGCGAGGAGATGGACAAGCTCGCCGGCCTGGAGCATGGCTCGCCGGAATACACGGTGACGCGCAACTACCTGGACTGGCTCACCAGCCTGCCCTGGGGCAAGTACACCAAGGACAAGCTGGACCTGACGCGGGCACGCAAGATCCTGGACCAGGACCACGACGGCCTGGACGACGTCAAGGAACGCATCGTGGAGTTCCTCGCCGTGGGCGCCATGAAGGGCGAGGTGGCGGGTTCCATCCTGCTGCTGGTGGGGCCGCCCGGGGTGGGCAAGACCTCCATCGGCCGCTCCGTCGCGCGCGCCCTGGGCAGGAAGTTCTACCGCTTCTCCGTGGGCGGCATGCGTGACGAGGCGGAAATCAAGGGCCATCGCCGCACCTACATCGGTGCCCTGCCGGGCAAGTTCATCCAGGCCATCAAGGAAGTGGAATCGCAGAACCCGGTGATCATGCTGGACGAGGTGGACAAGATCGGCGCCTCCTACCAGGGCGATCCCGCCTCGGCCCTGCTGGAAGTGCTCGATCCGGAGCAGAACAGCGAATTCCTCGACCACTACCTGGACGTGCGTTTCGACCTGTCCAAGACCCTGTTCATCTGCACCGCCAACCAGCTGGACACCATCCCCGCGCCGCTGCTGGACCGCATGGAGGTCATCCGCCTGTCCGGCTACCTGATGGAGGAAAAGCTGGCCATCGCCAAGCACCACCTCTGGCCCAAGCAATTGAAGAAATCCGGCCTCAAGCGCGGCCAAGTCAGCATCAGCGCAGCGGCGGTGCGCAAGATCATCGAGGGCTACGCCCGCGAGGCCGGCGTGCGGCAACTGGAAATGAACCTGGGCAAGGTCATCCGCAAGTCGGTGGTGAAGATCGTGCGCCAGGAAGCCGAGAAGCTCCAGGTCAACGCCGGCAACCTGGAAGCCTTCCTCACCGACCCGCCCTACCTGCCGGAGAAGCCCATGACCGGCATCGGCGTGGTGACGGGCCTGGCCTGGACCGCCCTGGGCGGCGCGACGCTGACCATCGAGGCCACCAAGGTGCACACCCTGAACCGGGGTTTCAAGCTCACCGGCAAGCTGGGGGAGGTGATGAAGGAGTCCGCCGAGATCGCCTACAGCTACATCTCCAGCCACCTCAAGCCCTACAGGGCGGACGTGAAGTTCTTCGACGAGGCTTTCGTCCACCTGCACGTGCCGGAAGGCGCCACGCCCAAGGACGGCCCCAGCGCCGGCATCACCATGGCCACGGCACTGCTCAGTCTGGCCCGGGGCGAGAAGGTCGGCCGGCCCCTGGCCATGACCGGGGAGCTCACCCTCACCGGCCAGGTGCTGCCGGTGGGCGGCATCCGCGAGAAGGTCATCGCCGCCAAGCGGGTGGGCATCCACGAGCTCATCCTGCCCAAGGCCAACCAGCCCGACTACGACCGCCTGCCGGACTACGTGAAGGCCGGCCTCTCGGTCAGCTTCGTCAGGCACTACAAGGACGTGGCGAAGCTCGTCTTCGGCGGCGCCGTAACTTGAAGCCCTACCTGACCGGCCTTGGGTGGCAAGCGCCGGAGCGGCCCGGGGTGGCGATCCATCATGGGAGATCCCAAACGATATCCATAGCCTTCGCGAGGCGGCGGTGCCGGTCTTGATGCATCCCAGCGGCGGCCTGATCTATCACCTGCGCGCCTGGCGCTGGCGCCGCAGCCTGTGGGCGCCCTTCCACGATCAGGTGCGGCGTTGGCTCACCGACTGGCGGCCGGAGACGGCTCATCTGGTGCTGGTGGGGCCCAGCGGCGGCTATGCCCTGAGCAGCCAGTTCCTGGAGCGTTTCCGGAAGCTCACCGTCCTGGAACCCGATGCCCTGGCCCGGCGCATCCTGGTACGCCGCTTCCCGGAGAGCCGCTTCGAGCGCGAGGATGCGCCCTGGCTGGTAACACCTGAAGGCTTCCGCAGACTGGCGGAGCGCTACCCCGAGGCGGCCTTCCTGTTCTGCAATCTGCTCGGGCAAGTCCCGGCCGGCGCGCCGGCCGATTTCGATCACCGCGCCTGGCTGGAGAGCCTGGACACCGGCCTGGCCGGTCGTCCATGGGCGAGCTGGCACGATCTCGCCTCCACGGCGCGGTCGCCGGACCGCCACGGCCCCTCGGGAGCTGCGGCGGCAGAGTCGCTCGATGCGGCGCTTGAACGCTACTGGACGGGCGGAGAGCTGGAGATCCACGACCACGGCTGCGCCGGGCTGTGCCCGGGGCGGCCGCGCCAATACGCGGTGTGGCAACTGACCCCGCGGCGCCATCACCTCATCGAATGGCTATGCAGCGGAGAATGCCCCGCGGCAGGAAGCCCGGAGGCGGGTGAGCCGCCGGCGCGCGTCCCTGTCTAGGCCGGGGGCTTGCTGGCCGCGCGGCGCGCACGCGCGGCCCGGGCCAGAGTTTCGAGCACGGGCACGGTCTGCGCGAAGCTGATGCAGGGATCGGTGATCGACACGCCATGGCGCAGCGGCTGCCCGGGGACGATGTCCTGGCGGCCCTCGTTCAGATGGCTCTCGATCATCACGCCGACGATGCGGCTGTCGCCGCCGGCCACCTGGGCGGCCACGTCGGCGGCCACCTCGATCTGGCGCTGATGCTGCTTGCCGCAGTTGGCGTGGGAAACATCGACCATCACCCGTTCGCGCAGCCCCCGGTCACGCAGGAAGGCACAGGCCACGTCGATATCCGCGGCGGAGTAGTTGGGCTGTCTGCCGCCGCGCAGGATGACGTGGCAGTCGTCGTTGCCGCACGTCTCGAATATCGCCGCCTGGCCCATCTTGGTCATGCCCATGAAGGCGTGCGGCGAGCGGGCGGCGACGATGGCGTCGACCGCCACCTTGACGCCGCCGTCGGTGCCGTTCTTGAAACCCACCGGACAGGACAGGCCCGAGGCCAGTTGCCGGTGTGACTGACTTTCCGTGGTGCGCGCGCCGATGGCGCCCCAGCTCACCAGGTCGCTGATGAACTGGGGACTCAGGAGATCGAGGAACTCGGTGCCCACCGGCAGGCCCAGGGCCAGCACCTCCAGCAGCAGCCGGCGCGCCCGTTCCAGACCCTCGTTGATGGCGAAGCTGCCGTCCAGGTAGGGGTCGTTGATGTAACCCTTCCAGCCCACGGTGGTGCGCGGCTTCTCGAAGTAGACCCGCATGACGACAAGCAGGTCGTCGGCGCGGACATCCACCTCCCGCTTGAGACGGCGGGCATATTCCATGGCCTGGGCGTGGTCGTGGATCGAGCAGGGCCCCACCACGACGATCAGCCGCTCGTCCCGACCGTGCAGCACGTCGGAGATGGCGGCGCGGCTGGCTTCCACCACCGACCGCGCCGCCGCGTCGGCCGGCAGTCTTTCCTCAAGCAGGGCGGGCGTGATGAGGGGGCGCACCGCGCTGATGCGCAGGTCGTCAATGCGCGTGGTGTCGAGGGTGGGCATGGGCGGGAACGGCTGGGGAGGATGCAGTGAATCTAGCAAACAACGGCGGTTTGCTCACCCTTCTTGCGGGATGTGCCGGAGAGAGGGGCCGTCATGGAGATCCTGGATCAGTCCTCCCACTTCCTGAACAAGGCGCGGATATCCACCTTGTCAACCTCGGGCAGGTTCGAGAGCGGCACAGGCGCTTGAAAGGCATGATGCGGCTGCGTTGATTTCCTTTTGCCGTTCAGCCGGTCCATCAGAATCGACAGCCTATTCGGGACCAAAGCGACGGTCGTCGTGACAAGCGAACTCATGGGCAACCTCCGAAATCACTGAATGCTGCATTGAAGGCTAAGCCCGACCACTCAGTCCCCCCAGAAACTGAGTTGGCCAACCGAGCTCTGGTGGGGGAAACACGCCGCCATTTTGTTTGTGCGGCCGCATCTCTCTCCCGCCTCCTGCCTGATCGCCCGATTTCGTGGAGTTCAGTGTCCAGGCTGGGTGCCGGTGAGTAGGTCGCGCGCCACCTCCCGCACCTTCCTGCGTTGATTGCGCGCCTCGCTCCTGAGCCGCTCGAAAGCCTGCTCCGCGCTCTCGCCATGGCGTTCCATCAACAGGCCGATGGCGGTACTGATCTCGCGGCTGTTCTGCAGGGCGGCCACCAGTTTTTCCTCGGCTTCGCGCATCACCGCCAGGTCGTGCGCGCGCGCCAGCGAGGTTTCCAGGGACGGCAGGATGCGCGGCACGTCGATGGGCTTGACCAGGTAGCCGAGCGCGCCGCCCTGGCTCGCCTCGCGCACGAAAACTTCGTCGTCATAGGCGGTAAGGAACATGAAGGCGATATCGCGCTCGCCCAGCCATTGACCCAGTTCCAGGCCGGACATGCCGGGCATGTTGACGTCCAGCACGGCCAGGTCGGGGCGGATGTCGGCACACAGACGCATGGCCTCCTCGCCGGACTCGGCCTCGCTGGTTCGATAGCCGGCCGCGCGCAGGCCATGCGCCAGGGTACTCAGGATGAGGCGATCGTCTTCGACCAGCAGGATATGGGACTGGATCATGGCGGGCTCGCGGGTTCGGATACGGGGGCTGGGGGTTGGATCATCGGCGGGGTAAACACCAGTTCGGTTTCGATCCACTCGCCGTGCTGGCGCAAGTTGAGGCTGGCGCCGCGCCGGGGCAGCAGGGTGCGTACCAGGTCGAGGCCGGTGCCGCAGCCCTGGCCGGTGGCGAGGTTGAATCCGGCCAGCAGGGGGCCGCCCCGATTGACGATGCGCAGCGTCGCCTGGCCGGAATCGCTTTCGAGCCGGATGACCATGCTGTCCACATCGCCGCCGTGCTTGATGGCGTTGTGGATCAGCTCATTCAGTATCAGGGCGACACTGACCACCGCACCACCTTCCAGCCAGACATCGCTTCCCAGCGACTCTTCCAGACGCGGTGGCTGCGACAGCAGGGCAAGCGACGCGGTGGCGTCGATGACTTCACGCAGCAATTCGCGCAGGCGCAGCTCGCTCTGCGGCATGCGGCCTTGCAGGCCATGCACCACCGCGATGGTATTGATCTGGGCCATGGCGGCTTCGAGCGCAACCTGGGTATCCGGGTGCTGCACCATGTGCTGGCGCAACAGGCCGATGACACCCTGCAGGTTGTTCTTGATGCGGTGGTGCACTTCCCGCACCAGGGCGTCGCGCTGCGCCGCCTCGTGCAGCAGGCGCTCCTGCTCGGCGTGTTTCTCGCCGGTGATGTCCTTGGCGGTGAAGGTCATGCCCTGGCGCAGGTCGCCCGGGACAATGGGCGCCGAACTCAACGCCACGTCGATGATCCTGCCGTCCCTGCGGCGCCAGCGGGTCTCGACGCTGCCGATACCCTGTTCACGAATTTGCCGGTATATCTCCTCGCCGACCCTGTCGAAATCCGCCTGGCCGGGATAGATCATGCGCTCCGACCGGCCGATCAGTTCCTCCGCGGCATAACCGCTCATTCGCGTCATGCCCTCGTTGACTTCCTGGAACATCCGGTCCACCAGCACGCCGATGCCCACCGGCGCGGCACGCAGGATGCTGCGCGTGCGTGCCTCGCTCTGGCGCAGCTCCTCGGCCAGTTTCTTCGGCGCGGAGATGTCGCTGTGCGAGATCACCACGCCGCGCGCCCCGCCCTGTAGTGGTGTCACGCTGAGCAGGAACCAGCGCTGTTGCCAGGGTGCGTGGCAGGGGTATTCATGCTGGAAAAACACGCGCTTGCCGGCGAGCACTTCGCGGATGCCCTGCGCCACCTCGCGCGCACCCTCGCAGCTGATGCCGGTGGCGGCTTCGCAAATGCGCAGATAATTGGCGCCGATGTCGCTGTGTTCCGCCGCTTGGCCCGCCACGCGCGCATTCTCGTCGGCAAAGCGGCGCCAGGCGGCATTCACGTCGACGATGGTGCCTTGCGCATCCAGCACCGCCACCTGGGTGCTGACGGCGTCGAGCACGGCTTGTTTGAACTGCTCCGCCGCCTGCTGGGCCAATTCGGCATTCTTGCGGTCCGTGATGTCGCGCGCCACGGCCTGGATCTGGGTGAGGCTGCCGGTGGCATCGAAAGAGGCACGATTCACGAACTGCATCCAGCGCACGTCCCCCTGGCCCGAGGTGACGCGGTTCTCGATGACCGCCACCGGATTGGACGGCGACAGGGTGGCCAGTCTCGCCTCGATCATCGCCACGTCGTCCGGGTGGGCACACAGGCGCCAGGTGGTGTCGATGAGTTCCTCCTCGCGCTTGCCGAAAAAGCGGCAGAAGACCGGGTTGACGAAGGTCAGCGTGCCATCGGCGCGCAGGCGGCAGATGAGTTCGGTCTGATCCTCCACCACCGCCCGGTAGCGTTCCTCGCTGACGACCAAGGCCTGTTCCGCCTGCCTGCGCTCGGTGACATCCCAGATGAAGCCGTCCAGCCATTGCAGCGCACCCACGTCGTCGAAGACGCCGTGACCACGCTCATGCACGATGCGGGTATGGCCATCGCAATCCAGCAGGCGATACTCCAGCTCGAAGTCCTCATGTTGCGAGACGCCGCGCTCCACCTCACGCCATACCCGGTCACGGTCGTCCGGGTGGATGATGCTGGCGTAGGTACGACTGCCCTGGAGGAAATCGCTGGCGGGGTAGCCGGTCAGGCGCTCCACCTCGCCGCTCATGATCTCCACCGTCCAGTCCGCATCGAGCGCGCAGCGGTAGGCGATGCCCGGCAGGCTGGAGACCAGGCTGCGGTAACGCTGTTCGCTCTCCGCCAGGGTGCGTTCCGCCCGCGTGCGCTCGCTGATATCCACCAGCAGGCTGAGCAGATGACGCTCCCCGTTCAGCTCGATGGACTCCATGGAGACCAGGCCGTCGCCGATGTCGCCGGATTTGCGTCGAAAACCCAGTTCCATATTGTGCAGGGACCCCGTCGCCCGCAGTCGTTCCAGCACCTGGCCACGCTTTTCCGCCTCAGCCCAGATACCCAGTTCCAGGGTCGTCTTGCCGACCAATTCCTGCGAGGCGTAGCCCACGATCTCCAGCAACGAGTCGTTGAAATCGACAATCCGGTCATCCGCCTCCCGGGTGATGGCGATGCCGATGGGCGCGGAGCGGAACACGGTGGCGAAACGCGCCTCGCTCTCGCGCAAGGCCAGATTGGCAGCCTTGCTCTCGGTAATATCGCGGAAAAAGGCATAGAAGCGACCGCCGTTGTAGCCAGACAGGTAATAGACGCTGGCCTCGATGTCGATCTCCCGTCCGTCCTTGCACCGGTGTCGTGTTTCGAAACGGTCCTGCCCCTGTTCGATGATGCGCTGAATATGCGCGTGGGTGACTTCGGGTGTTTCGATGGCTTCCAGATCGCCCAACGACAGCGCGCGAAGTTCTTCCCGCGAATAGCCGGTCATGCGGCAGGCGGCCTCGTTGGCTTCCAGCAGACAGCCTTTGTCGTCGGTAATCCAGAAGCCGTCCATGGCGGCCTGGATGATGGTCTGATAACGCTCTTCCGCCTGGCGCCGTTCGGTCATGTCCTTGGCAAGGCCGATGCTGCGATAAACCTCGCCGTCGGCGTCGCGGATGGGAAATGTGCGCACCCACAGCCAGCGGGTCTGGTTCTCTACCACGACGCGATATTCCAGGTCCAGGCCGCTGGCCTGGAGAAGCTGCTGGTCGTAGGCGGCGGCGACTCTGTCCCGGTCTTCCGGGTGAATGCTGGACAGGAAGGAGCGGGCATGCCGGTACAGGCTATCCACGCGCTTGCCATACAGCCGTTCGTAGGCCGGATTGGCGTACACGAAGCGGTTTTCGCGCAGGTCGCGAATCCAGAAGGCTTCGTCGATGCTCTCCGCCAATTGCCGGAAGCGCGCATCGGTCTCGCGCAACGTCGCCTCGTTCCTGAGCTGCGCGCTGATGTCGCGGGCGACCGCGACGATCAGGTGTTGCCCGCCCGATGCAAAGGGGCGCAGGCGGACTTCGACCGGGAACGTGGTGCCGTCCTGGCGCTGATGCTGCGTAGTCAACGTTTCCGCGCCCGGCCGACCCGCCAGCACGGCTGCGAATTGCTGGCGCAGCATGCCGCGGTTCATCAGCGGCTTGATGTCCTGCGGGCCAAGCTGCAGCAGTTGTTCCCGACTGTAGTCCAGATTGGCGCAGGCACTGGCGTTGACATCGATGAAGCGCATCGCTTGCGGGTCGATGAGAAAGTACCCGTCCGAGGAGCTGTCCAGCGCGGCACGGAATCGCTCGGCCACCTGTTCCATGGCAACGCGCGCGGTCAGGTCGCGCAGCACCGCCAGCACTGCCGGGCGGCCTTCGTAGTCGAAGGGAAAGGTGACGACTTCCACTTCAACAAAACTGCCGTCGGCGCGCAGCACCTTGATCTGCGTTGGTGCGCCCGGGGGCTGGCCGGCCAGGCAGGCCTGCTTGCATGCCGCGCAGGCCGCATGGGAATCGGCGTGCACCAGATCAAAGACCGCCATGCCATGGGCGGCACCGCTCGCCGGCAGCCCGAGCAGATGCGCCAGCGCCGGATTGGCGAAGACGATGCGGTCGTCCTGCATCACCAGAAGCGGCTCGGGCAGGTTCTCGACCAGGCTGCGATAGCGCTGCTCGCTCGCTGACAGGGCGGCATCCAGTTGGATGCGCTCGACGATTTCGCCCTGGAGACGGGCATTGGCCGCACTCAGTTCGGAAGTACGTTGTGCGACCTGTTCCTCCAGCTGCTGGCGATATGTCTCGGCTTCCCGTTCGGCGTGCCATTCGGCGGTAATGTCACGTGCCGTGCCGACCAGGGCCATGACCCGGCCCGAGGCATCCAGGCGGGGGTGGCCCAGCAGGCGGAAGACGCGCTCCGGAGCGGCCGTGCTGCATAGGTGAACATCGATCTCGCCAGCCGGTTCGCCGCGCAACAGGGTTTCCACCGCGCCCAGAATGGCGGGCCGGTCGGCCGCGCACGCCAAGTGCAAAAACGTGTCGAAACGCGGCTCGAATTCACCGGGCTCCAGTGCCAGCATGCGCATCAGCTGGCCCGACAATTCAACGCGGTCCTCGCCTATATGCCACACCCAGCTACCCATGCCGGCTAGCGCCTGGGCTTCGGCCAGATGCGCTTCACTCTCCTTGAGTCGACGCAACAGTGCATGCCGGTCGAGCGCCAGCTCCACGGCGCGGCGCAACTCATGCCCGTCATAGGGTTTGTGCAGGTAGGCAAACGGCGAGGTGGCGCGTGCGCGCGCATACAGTTCCTCGTCGGAATAGGCGGTCAAGTACAGCACCGGGATGTCCCAGCGTTGCGCCAGGATGGCGGCGGTTTCGATGCCATCCTGGCCACCCGGCAGCACGATATCCATGATCACCAGGTCGGGCTGGCCGGACTGTGCCTTGCTCAGCGCTTCGTCGCCATCGCCCGCGATGCCGATCACCTGATATCCGACCTCGCGCAACTGGGCGGAGAGCAGGCGCGCGTGATCGGCATCGTCCTCGACGATGAGAATGCGGACGGGGGCGACGCTGTGACAGGTCATCGTGGATACACGCGGTTATCGCTGGGCGATCTCCAGGCTCAAACACAAAAAGAGAACAAGAATGCCGTACAAAATGACCATTAATGGTGTGCTTGTAAATCCTGTACGAATTGCCTAGCATGCAAACACACCGCCAACCCGGACCTCGTTGGCGCTTTCCCATCGGCATCAGGAGAGCACATGAGCGTTCGGGTTTTTGCTTTATCGGCAGGACGGGGCGAAACATGAAGCCGCCCGGGGCGCCCGCAAGCGGTGCGCCGCAGTCCCATGCCTTCGATGCGGGAGAGATCCTCGAGCGCAAAGCCTTTCTGGAATTCGGCCCGCAGGATGGCGAACGCCTGCTCGCCCTGCATGAGCGCATCGAACCCGCACGCGGCGCCTTCACCGAGTCGTTTTACAGTCATCTCCTCACATTCGAGCCGATGCGCCGCCTGATGCCGGATGCGCAGACACTGGAACGGCTGCGCAGCAGCCAGTCGGCGTATTTCAGCCAGTTGACCGCCGGCGATTATGACGAGGCCTATGTCACCAATCGCCTGCAGGTCGGCCAGGTGCACCAGCGCATCGGCCTGGCGCCGAAGTGGTATATCGGCGCCTATCGCAAATACCTGTCCGGGCTGATGCCGCTGGTGTGGGCGCAATGCGACGGCGATACCGAGCGCTTTCTCGCCAGCTTTGACTCCCTGCTGAAGGTTGTGCTGTTCGACATGGGGTTGGCGCTGGACAGCTACTTCCAGGCCGAGCACCGCCAGCTGCAGGAAATGAAGGATTACGCCGACCGGGTGATCTGCACCATGCCCAGCGGCCTCATGGTCCTGGACGCCGGCTTGCGGCTGCGCACCATCAACCGGGCGGCGCGTGAAATGCTGGGTCTGCCGGAGCAGGAGCCGCTGCAGGGACGCGCATTGGACAGCCTGCTGTCCAACCGCGCCCTGCTTGGCCTGGCACGTGAGGTCCTGCACAAACAGGAGGCATCGCGAGCCCTGGTGGTCGGCCCGCTGCCGGAACTGGCGGGCCGCATCCTGTCGTTGACCCTGTCCGCCAGCACGATCGAGGAAGAGCCGGCGCTCATCCTGCAACTCGAGGACGATACCGAAAGCGTGCGCGCCGAGGCTCATCTTGCGCGCTTCCGCACCGCGCTGGACGCCACGGACGACGCCATCTTCCTGATCGACCGCGCACGCATGCGCTTCGTCGATGGCAACGAAGCCGCGTGCAGCCAACTCGGCTATTCCCGCAGCGAGCTGCTGACCCTGGGGCCGCAGGACATCAAGCCCCTGTTGACCGAGGCGGAGCTGGCCAGCCACTTCGATCGCGTGCTCGGCGAGGCGCGCGGCATCGGCCGCCTGGAAACCCTGCATCAACGCCATGACGGCTCGACCTTCCCGGTGGAACTGACCCTGCATGGCTTCATCTCCGAGGGCCGCAAAATGCTGGTGGCGGTGGCGCGCGACATCAGTCAGCGCAAACAGGCCGAAGCCGAGCTGAAGGAGAGCGAGGACCGCTTCCGCGCCACCTTCCAGCAGGCCGCCGTGGGCATCGCGCATATCGGGCCGGACGGACGCTGGCTGCGCGTCAACGACAAACTGTGCGCCGTCGTCGAGCATCCGCGTGAAGAACTGCTGCGGCAGGATTTCCAGAGCATTACCCATGACGAGGATCTGGTGCGTGAACTCGCCCTGATGCGTCAGGCCATGGACGGCGACATCGACAGCTACCGCCTGGAAAAACGCTTCCTGCGCCGTGACGGCAAGCCGGTATGGACCGGCGTCACCGTCTCGCTGGCGCGCACGCCCTCCGGCCAGCCCAAGTACTTCATCGCGGTGATCGAAGACATTTCCACGCGCAAGCACACCGAGGAATCCCTGCGTCTGGCGCAGCGCGCCCTGGAGGCCAGCGGCAACGGCATCGTCATCACCGATTGCCGCCAACCCGACAATCCCATCGTCTACGTCAATCCGGCCTTCGAGCGTATCACCGGCTACAGCGCGGCCGAGGCGCTGGGCCGCAATTGCCGCTTCCTGCATGGGGAGGACCACAACCAGCCCGGCACCCGCACCCTGGTCGAGGCGGTGGCGAACACGCGCGAAGCCAAGGTGGTGGTGCGCAATTACCGCAAGGACGGCCGCCTGTTCTGGAACGAACTGCTGGTCGCGCCGGTACGCGCCGAGGACGGCACCGTCACGCATTTCGTCGGCGTGCAGAACGACATCAGCGAGCAAAAGCAGGCGGAGGAAAACCTGCTGCATATGGCCACCCATGACGCGCTGACCGGCCTGCCCAATCGCAACCTGTTGCAGGACCGCATTGCCCAGGCCATCGGCTATGCCGATCGCCTGCGGCACGAGGTGGCGATCCTGTTCATCGACATCGACCGCTTCAAGAACATCAACGACAGCCTGGGCCATGGTGTCGGCGATACGCTCATCGTCACCCTGGCACAACGCCTGCGCCGCGCGGTGCGCGCGGTGGACACGGTGGCGCGCGTGGGCGGCGACGAGTTCGTCGTGGTGCTCACCGATATTCAGCGTGAAACGGACGTCAACCAGGTCATTTCCGGCCTGGTGACCTCCATCAGCGAGCCGGTTGCGGTGGACGGCCATGAACTGACGGTGTCCGCCAGCATCGGCATCGGCCTGTATCCACGCGACGGTCAGGATGTCACCAGCCTGTTGAAGAACGCCGATACCGCCATGTATCGCGCCAAGGATGCGGGCCGCAACAGTTTCCGCTTCTACACCCAGGAGATGAACGCCGACGCGGTGGCGCGGCTGCATCTGGAGAATGACTTGCGCAATGCCATCCAGGGCGACGAATTGCTGGTGTATTACCAGCCGCAGGTGGATGCCAAGAGCGCTCGCATCATCGCGGCGGAGGCGCTGCTGCGCTGGCGGCATCCCAGGCACGGCCTGGTATCTCCGGCCGAATTCATTCCGCTGGCGGAAGAAACCGGCCTCATCGTGCCCATCGGCGAGTGGATATTGCGCCAGGTCTGCGCGCAGATGCGCGCCTGGCACGAGGCCGGCCTGCCCGAGGTACGCGTGGCGGTCAATCTGTCACCGCGCCAGTTCCGCCAGCCGAACCTGGTCGAGATGATCGTCGACGCCGTGCGTGACTACGAGTTGCCGGCTGGTTGCCTGGAGCTGGAGATCACCGAGGGCAGCCTGATGCACAACCCGGAGGAAGCCGAGCGACTGCTGACCGAGCTGGCGCGCCATGGCTTCGACCTGTCGGTGGATGACTTCGGCACCGGCTATTCCAGCCTGGCCTATCTCAAGCGCTTTCCGTTGCATGCGTTGAAGATCGACCGCTCCTTCATCATCGACATCGAAACCAACCGCGACAGCGCGGCCATCGCCGCCGGCGTCATCGCCCTGGCGCACAGCCTGAATCTGAAGGTGGTGGCGGAAGGCGTGGAGCAGCAAGGGCAGGTGGAGTACCTGCGCGGGCAACGCTGCGACACCATCCAGGGCTATCTGTATGGCCGGCCCATGCCGGCGGAAGCCTTCACTGCATTGATGGAAACACAGGCATGTCCGACGTCATCGATACCCCAGAGCCACGCGATACGCTCCTGATCGTCGACGACGAGGCCAACATCCTCGCCGCCCTCGCTCGCCTGTTCCGTCGTGACGGCTATGCGCTGCTGCAAGCCACGAGTGGCCGGGAAGCGCTCGCGCTGCTCGCCACTCATGAGGTGGGCGTCATCATCACCGACCAGCGCATGCAGGACATGAGCGGCGTGCAGCTTCTCGCCACGGCGCGGGAACGCTGGCCGGATAGCGTGCGCATCATCCTCAGCGGTTACACGGAACTCTCCAGCGTCACGGATTCGGTCAACCAGGGGGCGATCTACAAGTTCCTGACCAAGCCGTGGGACGATAAATCCCTGCGGGACACCGTGCGCGAGGCGTTTCAGTTGCATCGCGTGACGCGCGAAAACACCGGGCTCAACGCCGCCCTGCGCGAAGCCAACGCGGCGCTGACACTGTGGAACCGGGAACTGGAGCAGCGGGTGGCGCAAAAGACGCGGGAAGCGCTGCGCAACCTGCACGTATTGCGCGCCGCCCAGGAAATCGTCGCCCACTTGCCGTTGGCGGTATTCGGCATCGATTGCGACGGCGGCCTGGTCATGGCCAACCGGGCCGCCGCGCGTCTCTTGCCGGGTTCGTCCGCCCGGCTCGGTGAAACCGCCGACGAGATCCTGCCCACCACATTACTCACCAGCGAGCTTGACGTCGCGGGCAAGGGCCGGGGCCGACTCGCGGATGGGCGCGGGATCAGTTTCTGGCGCTATCCGCTCGGTGGGGCGTCGACATCCATGGGTACCGTCCTGGTGATCGAACATGTCGAACCTGAATGAGCACGCCATGGCCATGACCGCGGCGCCGAGCGTGGATGAAATCTTTCGCGGCCTGAACACGCTTCCCGGTCTTTCGCCCGCCGTGCAGGCCATGCTGCCGCGCCTGGCGGATGACGATTTCGAAGTCGCCGAGCTTTGCGGGCTGCTTGCGCAGGACCCCTTGCTGGCGGCGCGGGTGTTGCGTCTGGCCAATTCGTCGTTTTATGGCTTGCCCAGGCAGGTGGGCAGCCTGCAGGAAGCCGTCATGGTGCTGGGCACCAGCAATCTGCGCGGCCTGGTGCTATCCACCGGCCTGATCGCCGCGTTCGCCGATGCCGGGGCCACCGCGCGCAGCCTGGCCACGGCTGCGGCGGCCGGCGCCCTGGCGCGCGCATTGCGGCGCGACGCCGGGCTCGCCTTCACCGCCGGGCTGCTGCACAACCTGGGCGAACTGCTGTTGGGACACTTCGCCGCGGCACGTTGGCAAACCCTGGAAGCGGAAGGCATGGCGGAAGAAACCGCCAGCGTGCGCCTGGCAAGGGAACGGCAGTCCTTCGGTTACGACAATTGCATGTTGGCAGCGGAGATTGCCAGCCAGTGGCGCTTTCCCATTGAACTGCAGAACGCCTTGCGCCGGCACCGCCATCCACCCGATGACCCCCCGGAGCCTCTGGCCGACCTGGTGCACACGGCCTGGGTCATAGAAAGCGGTGACGCCGCGCCGGAGCGCACCTTGCTGACGCCGGCCGTTGCCAACCGTCTTGGCCTGGACGGCTCCGATGGGACCGCCGCGCTGGCAGCGGCAAAGCGCGCGGCAGAGGACAGCCGCCGCTCAGGTGGGAGAATGTAACTTGGGCTGGATCAGAAACCGCAATCCGCGCCGGGATGAATTGCGCCCTCATTCCCTGAATCGCCAACACACCGCATTGGGCGGCTATTTCCTGGTGTGGGACAGCGAGGTGATCGACATCGATTATTACGAGATCCCCGCCACTAGAACGGGCAACGAGCAGGATGACGGGTACTGGCTGAGACCCGGGGTGGTGGCATGGCAGCACCTGCCGATGCCGCCGGACAACACAGAGGAGGAGGAGGACCATGGTGCATATCGGAGAGATCGATGAAATGCGGGCCACGCCCGCCAGGCCGGCCCAGTGGCATGGCCACGCGTGCGACACCCACGACAAAGTTCTGTTGGAAGGTATATTCGATGCCATTCCATCGCCGATCGCAGCGCTTGACGCCAGTGGCCTGATCGTTTGCGTGAACCATGCCTGGCTCAGTTTCGCCGAGGAATACACTGACAAGGTGCAAGCCTATGGCGTGGGCAATAACTACCTGGAGGTCGTGCGTGCCAGAGCAGAGCGGGGCGATGGCAGCGCGGCACATGCCCTGGTGGGGTTGAGGGCCGTGCTACGGGGTGAGAAACCCAGCTTCGAGCTGGAATTTCCTTGCCAGGGTCCCTGCAAGGAACGCTGGTTCCTGATGCAGGTTTCGCCCCTTGCCGCGCAGGCGGGCTGTGTGGTCCTGCATGTCGACATCACCGCCCGAAAGAAAATGGAACAGGACAAGGCCAGGCTGGCTTCGATTCTGGAAGCGACCACGGACTATGTCGGCATCGCCGACGTCCATGGCCGCGAGCTCTATGCCAACCGCGCGCTGCGCCAGTTGCGCGGCCTGGGTTTGTCGCCGCACGATCCGCTCGGCAATGTCATTGATTGCCACCCGGAAAGTGACTATCGCAAGATCGTCGAGGAGGGCATGCCGGAGGCAGCCCGCATGGGTGTCTGGTCCGCTGAGGTGGCAGTTCGGGATGCCTCCGGTCGCGAAATTCCGGTTCATCAGTTGATCCTCGCCCACCCTGATGCAACGGGAAAAATCGACTTCTACTCCACCATCATGCGCGACATCTCGGAGACGCGACGGCAGGCCGATGAATTACGCCGGGCCTATGACGAACTGAAGCGCACCCAGGAGCAAATGGTGCATTCGGAAAAGCTGGCCTCCATCGGCCAACTTGCCGCCGGCGTCGCGCACGAGATCAACAACCCCATCGGCTATCTGCATTCCAACCTGGGCACCCTGGGGCAGTACGTCCAGGATGTACTGGCCATGGTCACCGCGTTCGAGCGGGCCGTGGAAGGGGCTGCCGATCCCGTGTGTCGCGCCGGCCTGGAACAGGCCAAGCGGGAGACGGACTTCGCGTTCCTGGTGGAGGACATACCCAAGCTGCTGGAGGAATCGCAGGAAGGCATCCAGCGCGTGCGCAAGATCGTGCAGGATCTGAAGGATTTCGCCCATGCCGGCGACAACGAGGACTGGCAATGGCAAGACCTGCGCCACAGCCTGAAACGCACCCTCAACATCGTCCACAACGAACTCAAGTACAAGGCCGAGGTGCATCTGGATTGCGAGGACATCCCGGAAATCCGCTGCCTGCCCGGCCAACTCAACCAGGTGTTCATGAATCTGCTGGTCAACGCCGCGCATGCCATCGAAAGCAATGGGGTGGTGCGGGTGCGCACCTGGCATGAAGCGGGATGGGTGTGGGTGGCGATCACGGATACCGGTTGCGGCATTCCACAGGGGGTCATCGACCGCATCTTCGACCCGTTCTTCACCACCAAACCGGTGGGCAAGGGTACCGGCCTGGGGCTGTCGATTTCCTACGGCATCGTCAAGAAGCATGGCGGCCGCATCGAGGTGGAAAGCCAGGTGGGCCGGGGCACCACTTTCCGCGTCGGCTTGCCGGTTGAAGGGCCCGAAGATGCCGAGTAACGGACGCAACATGGCGGCAACGGCGCCCCCATCGCAAGGAAGTGACGTGGGCGATATCGCCCTGAAAAGCACCACACGCCCTTTGCTCCTCGGCCTCGCGAGCATGCTGCTGCTGGTCGGCATCGGCATGGCGGTGGGCGTGTTCCAGTTGCGCCAGATGGCACAGACGCTGGACGACGTGGTACGCGAGGATGCCACCGCGGTGTCGGCCATCGTCACCATGATGCGCAGCGCGCGCGTGCGCCTGCTGCGTCTGAGCGAGGCGCTGGAATTGAGCGATCCGTTCGAGCGCGACGAGAAACTGCTGGAATTCGAACGCCTGGAAGGCGAGTTCGGTGGCGCGCGTCAGCGTCTGCTGCGGTTGCCCCTGAGCGCGCAGGAGCAGGCGCTGCGCCAGCGCCAGGATGCCCAGCTTGGGCAACTCATGGGGCATTTCGACTGGATCCTCGCGCGGGCGCGCGGTGACCAGCTGATTGCCGCCCGGGACGCCTTCAAGGCCAACGCCATTCCTACGCAAAGCCACATGCTGGATACCCTGATGCGCTGGGTCGAGTTGCGCCAGGTGCAGCAGGGTGCACGCGCCGAGCAGGTGCGCGCACAGCAACGCAGTGCCGTTGCCATGATGCTGGGCGTCGGTCTGGTCACGGTATTGCTGGGCGGACTGGTGGCGGTGCTGGTGTATCGCTGGAACCGGCGCGCCATCGGCCGTCTCACCGAGCAGCAGGCCCGCTTGCGCACGGCGTTGGCGGAACAGGCCATCCGCCAGCGTGCCCTGGACGAACATTCCATCGTCAGCATCACCGATGCCGCCGGCAACATCACTTACGCCAACGACAAGTTCTGCCAGGTCAGCGGTTACTCGCGGGAAGAACTGCTGGGCGCCAACCACCGTATCGTCAACGCCGGCCATCATCCGCCGGAGTTTTTCCAAACCCTGTGGCAAACCATCGCCGCGGGCCACATCTGGCGGGGTGAGGTGAAGAACCGGGCCAAGGATGGTCACCCCTACTGGGTGCAAACCACCATCCTGCCGATGCTCGACACGCACGGCCTGCCCATGCGTTACATCTCGGTACGCACCGAAATCACCCACATCATGGAACTGGAAGAGAAGGTGCGCGAGGCCAACGTGATCCTGCAGAGCAACGTCGTCGCGCGCACGCGGGAACTGGAACTGGCCAAGCAGCAACTGGAGCGGGAACTGGCCGATCGGGTACGCACCCAGGCCGAACTGCAACACAGCTATGACGAATTGCAGACCCTGCACCGGCAATTGCAGGAGGCCCAGCAATACCTGATGCAGTCGGAAAAACTCGCCGCCGTCGGCCAGTTGGCGGCGGGCATGGCGCACGAGATCAACAACCCCATAGGCTTCGTCACCTCCAATCTGGCCATGCTGAGCCGCTACCAGGACACCCTGACGCACTTGCTGGAACGCTATCGTCAGGCGGAATCCGGCCTCGCCGAAACGGTGCGCAACGACTTGGCCGACCTGCGCCGGAAAGCCGACCTGGATTTCCTGCTGGAGGATGCGCGCGCGTTGTTGGAGGAAACCCGCGGCGGTATCGAGCGGGTGCGCAAGATCGTGCAGGACCTGCGCAACTTCTCACAGGTGGACAGCAGCGGCGAGTGGCAATGCGCCGACCTCAACCATGCGCTGGATAGCACCCTCAACCTGCTGGGCGAACGTTTGTCCGGGGGGGTGGAAGTGCGGCGCGAATATGGCGCTTTACCCCGGGTGGAATGCCGTCCCGCCGAACTCAACCAGGTGTTCTTCAACCTGATCAACAACGCGTTGCAAGCCATGCCGGAGGGCGGCCGACTGACCCTGCGCAGCGGCCAGGAAGGTGACCGGGTCTTCGTGGAGGTCGAGGACAACGGCGTAGGCATTCCGGACGCCGTGCGCCCGCATATCTTCGAGCCCTTCTTCACCACCCGGCCGGTCGGCCAGGGCGCGGGTCTGGGTCTGTCGCTGGCCTACGGCGTCATGCAGCAACATGGCGGCGGGATCAGTGTGCGCAGCCTGGCCAGCGTTGGCTCGGCATTCCGGGTCAGCCTGCCGGTGCGTCAGGGCGCGCAAGCGGCACAGACGGGTTAGTCTGATGCTGGATATCGTCCTGGAATCATTGCGCGCCCTCATCCTGGCCGGCATCTTGCTCGTGCTGTGGCGGCGGGGCGGCAAAGATCAAGCGATGCGGACGTACCCGGGTTGGAGGCCGATCCTGGCTGGCTTCGGCCTGATTCTGTTCGGTGCAGTACTCGACATCACCGACAACTTTCCCGCGCTCAACGCGTATGTGCTGATCGGTGACACGGAGGTCGAGGCAGGGCTGGAAAAACTGGTGGGTTATACGGGCGGATTTCTGCTGCTGTTCCTCGGCTTTCTGAACTGGGGTCCGGCAATGAATCGGGAGCATCGTCGACAGCGGCAGCTCATGGCCGCCATCACCCGTGCCCAGGGCGCCTTCATCAGCATGGTCGACACCCGACTGGCCTTCGACACGCTGCTGCAGGACCTCCTCGACCTCACCGGCAGCGAATACGGTTTCATCGGTGAGGTGCATCAGCGGCACGGCCAGCCCTACCTGAAAGCCTACGCCATCACCAACATCGCCTGGAATGAAGAAACCCAGCGTTTCTATGCCGAGCACGCGCCCCAGGGCTTGGAGTTCACCAACCTGAAATCGCTTTTTGGTGCCGTCCTGCTCAGCGGCGAACCGGTCATCGCCAACGACCCGGCGCGGGACCCGAGGCGCGGCGGCCTGCCGCCGGGGCATCCGCCGCTGCATGCCTTTCTCGGCCTGCCCGTGCACGCCGGCGGGCGCATGCTGGGCATGCTCGGCATCGCCAACCGGCGCGGCGGCTATGACCAACAGTTGATCGAGTACCTGCGCCCGCTGTTGAGCACCATCGGCCAGTTGGTCGAGGCGCGCCAGGCCGTGCTGGCGCGCCAGGCCATCGAAGCCTCGCATCAGCGCCTCTCCCTGGTGGCCAGCCGCACCACCAACGGGGTGGTGATCACCGACCGGGAGGGGCACGTGGAATGGGTCAACGCCGGTTTCGAGCGCCTCACCGGCTACACCCTGGCGGAGGTCGTCGGGCGCAAACCCGGCGAGGTGCTGCATGGCCCGGCCACCGATCCGGCGACCGTGGCGGCGATGCGCGCGGCATTTGACCGGGGCGCATCGTTCGAGGTGGAAATCCTCAATTTCGCCAAGGACGGGCACGCCTACTGGATCAATCTCAGTGTCGATCCGTTGCGCGACGAGGCGGGTCAAATCCAGGGCTACATCGGCATCGAGACCGACATCACCCGCCGCAAGCAGGCCGAGGAGGCCAGCCTTGCCGCCCACGCCAGGGTCCAGGCGGTGATCGACGCGGCTTCCCAGGTGTCCATCATCGCCACCGATGCGGATGGCCTGATCACCCTGTTCAATACCGGCGCGGAAGCCATGCTGGGCTACAGCGCAGTGGAAATGGTGGGTCGCCGGACGCCGGAGACGATACACCTGGCCGCCGAAGTCGAGCAGCGTGGCCGAGAACTGAGCCGGGAAGCCGGCCGTTCCATCGCCGGCTTCGATGTGTTTGTCGAGCATGCCCGCCAGGGCCGTCACGAATCCCGCGAGTGGACCTATGTCGGCAAGGATGGCTCAAACTTCCCGGTGCAGTTGACGGTCACCACCATACGCGGCGCAGGCGGTGAGCTGCTGGGTTTTCTCGGCATCGCCGTCGACATCGGCGCGCGCAAGGCGGCGGAGGCCGCGCAGGCGGCCAGCGCACAACATGTCCAGGCCGTGCTGGACCATGTGATCGACGGCATCATCACCATCGATGGCCGGGGTATCGTCGCGTCCTACAACCAATCGGCCGAGCGCATCTTCGGCCACACGGCGGCGGAGGTGATCGGCCACAACGTCAGCATGCTGATGCCGGAACCCCATCGCAGCCGTCACGATGGCTACCTGGGCAACTACCGCAAAACCGGCGTGGCCAAGGTGATCGGCATCGGCCGCGAGGTGGAGGGACAGCGCAAGGACGGTACCACCTTCCCGATCGACCTGGCGGTCACCGCCATCGAGCGCGACGGCCAGCCCCTGTATATCGGCATCGTGCGCGACATCACCGAGCGCCGCCGCCTGGAACGCCTGAAGAGCGAATTCCTGTCCACGGTCAGCCACGAATTGCGCACGCCGCTGACCTCCATCCGCGGCGCCCTCGGCCTCATCGCCGGCGGCGCCTTGGGCGTGCTGCCGGAGCAGGTCGGGCAACTGGTCGGCATCGCCCACAAGAACAGCGAGCATCTGACCCATCTGATCAACGATCTGCTGGACATGGAGAAAATGGCGGCCGGCGGCATGCATTTCGAACTGCAAGCGCAGAAACTGATGCCGCTGGTGGAGGAGGCCATCGAGTCCAATCGCGCCTACGGTGCGGAACGCTGCGTATCATTCCTGCTGACCGCCCGCGTCGACGATGCGGTGGTGCGCGTCGATACCAAACGCTTTCTGCAAGTCATGGCGAACCTGCTCTCCAATGCCGCCAAGTATTCCCCCGAGAACGGCCAGGTCGAGATCGCCGTGGCCCGGCTGGAGGATCATGTCCGGGTGTCGGTGAGCGATCACGGTCCCGGCATCCCCGCCCACTTCCGCGCTCGCATCTTCGAAAAATTTTCCCAGGCCGACGCTTCCGATACCCGCCAGAAAGGCGGCAGCGGTCTCGGCCTGGCGATCACCCGCGAACTGGTGCAACGCATGTCCGGGCAGATCGGTTTTGATTCGCTCGAGGGCGATGGGGTCACCTTCCACGTTGATCTGCCGTTGCCGGCCTGCATGGACGTCAACGAGCGAAGAAACGTGGCCGAGGCGGAAATCCCCGGCGCGCCCCGACTGCTGGTGGTGGAGGACAATCGCGATGTGGCCGGCCTGTTGGCGACCCTGTTGCGGCGCGCCGGATTCAACGTCGATCTGGCCGGCGATGCAAGCCGTGCCATGGCCTTGCTTGCGGCGCAGCACTATGCCGCGATGACCCTGGACCTGAATCTTCCGGACCGGAGTGGCGTCGAGATCATTCATGCCCTGCGCGCATCGCCCGAATACCGTAATCTGCCGATCATCGTCGTCTCCGCGCATGCGCATGAGGGCCAGCTGCTGCTGGCGGGCGAATTCGATGCGGTGGACTGGCTGGCGAAGCCGTTCGACGAAACCCGCCTGCTGTCCTCGGTGCGCCAGGCGGTACATGGCGATGCCGGCACGAAAGCGCGCGTACTGCATGTGGAAGACGATGCCGATCTGCTGCAGGTGGTATCCACCCTGGCACGGGAGATCGCCGAGCTTGTCCCGGCACGCACGCTGGCCGAGGCGCGTGCCCTGGTTCGGCACGGGCCATACAGCGTGGTGATCCTGGATCTGGACTTGCCCGACGGTTCCGGCTGGAGCCTGATGGCCGATCTGCACGCCTTGAATCCGATGCCGCGCGTGATCATCCTCTCCGGCCACGAAAGCTCGGCCAGCCAGGCCGATGCGGTGGCGGCCGCCATGGTGAAATCCCGCATCTCCAACGACGAGTTGCTGGCCACTCTGAAGCGGGTGATCCGGCAACCCGCGAACAGTATGGAACCCCATCATGCCCAAGCTTGAACGCATTCTTTGCGTGGAAGACGACCCGGACATCCAGGCCGTGATCCGGCTGGCCCTGGAGAGGGTCGGCGGTTTTACGGTCATGCTGTGCGCTTCCGGACGCACGGCGCTGGACAGCGTGGCCGGCTTCCGGCCCGACCTGATTCTGCTCGATGTCATGATGCCCGGCCTGGACGGCCCCGGCACGCTGGCGGCGCTGCGCCAATTGCCCGGGGCCGCCGCGCTGCCGGTGATCTTCATGACCGCCAAGGTCCAGCCCGATGAGTTGGATCACTATCTTTCCCTCGGCGCCCTGGCGGTGGTCGTCAAGCCGTTCGACCCGATGACCCTGGCGCACGAAATCCGTGCCCACTGGCAACGGCACCATGGCGGCTGATTCTTCACAGGCCCGCCGCATCCTGGAGAATCTGCGGCAGGGCTTCATCGACAAGCTGCCCATGCGCCTGGCCGCCATCGAACAGGCCTGGATCGACTGCTACATGGCCAGCGACCCGGCGCCGGCGCTGTACGAACTGACCCGTCTGGCGCACAGCCTGTGCGGCAGCGCCAACACCTATGGGCTACTGACGCTGGGCGATGTGGCAGCGCAATTGGAAAACGGCTTGCGACCCTGGCTGGCCAGTGAAACGGCACCCGATCCGGCAGCCCGGGCGGAGTTCAATACGCTGGTGGCCCGGATGCGCGAGGCCGCCCATACCCTGCCCGAGTTGACGCCTGAAAGCACGCCGGCAGCGAGCGAGACGGCGGCATCCAGGGCGCTCGTCTATGTGCTGGAGGACGATGCGGCCCAGGCAAGCTTGTTGCGTGCGCAATTGGAGCATTTCGGCTACCAGGCGGAGGTGTTCGACAAGCCGGGCGAGATGTCGGCCGAGGTGGCGCGGCAGCGCCCCGCCGCCTGCATCCTGGACATCATCATCGATGCGGATCAACAGGCCGGCATCGCCCTCGGTCATGAACTGCATCGCGACGACCCCAAGCTACCGCTGATCTACTCCAGTGTGCGCGACGACATCGAAGCGCGCCTGGGAGCGGTACGCGCCGGTGGCCAGGCCTATGTGACCAAGCCGGTCGACCTTCTCGGCCTGGTGGAGGAACTGGACCGTGTAACCGGTCACATGACGGAGGCGCCCTATCGCATCCTGGTGGTGGAAGACGACGACTCGCTGGCGCGCTATTTCGGCACGCTGCTGCGCGATGCCGGCATGGAGACGAGGACGCTGAGCAAGCCCTTGCGGGTTCTGGATGCCGTGGCGGAATTCAGTCCCGACCTGGTGCTGATGGATGTCTACATGCCGGACTGCACGGGCGCGGAACTGGCCCAGGTGATCCGCCAGCACGGTGAGCATGGCGCCTTGCCCATCGTGTTTCTGTCCGCCGAAGGCGACGCGGATGTCCAGTACACCGCGCTGCGCCATGGCGGCGACGCTTTCCTGACCAAACCCGTCGATGCCCGCACACTGATCCGCGCCGTCAGCATCCGGGCACAGCGCACCCGGCTGCTGAACCGGATGATGGTGTGCGACGCCATGACCGGACTGCTCAACCACCGCCGCATCAAGGAAATGCTGATTGGCGAGGTGGGGCGTGCGCGCCGTGCCAACACGTCGCTGAGCATCGCCATGCTCGATCTGGACCACTTCAAGTCGATCAACGACCGCTTCGGCCACGCCGCCGGCGACCGCGTCATCAAGAGCCTGGTGCGTCTGCTGCGCCAGCGTCTGCGCGGCAGCGATCTTGTCGGCCGCTATGGCGGCGAGGAATTTCTGGTGATCCTGCCCGATTGCCGGCGCGATGCCGCCTGGCGGCTGATCGACGACATCCGCGCCCGCTTCGCCCGCATCGAGCATTGCGGCGAAGGGTCGGAGCAGGTCTTTTCCGCGAGCTTGAGTGCCGGCCTGGCCGAGTTCCCGCTGGTCGACACGGCGGAAGCCCTGCTGCAGGCGGCCGACAACGCGCTTTATGAAGCCAAGCGGCAGGGCCGCGACCGCATCTTATGAAATGGGCCGGCAGCCTGGCGTTGCACGAGCGCGCGGGTGACAGCCCCGGACTCAAGGCGCGTCGTGGTGGTGGCATGAACCCGCCCGGGTCGCTATGGCGCGCCATCCTGTTCCCGCTTGGGGCTGCCCTGCTGGTGCTGATCCTTCTGGCGGTCTATGCCGTCGATCGCATGAATCGCCAGCATGTCGCCGAGACCATCGCCCATCACCAGCGCCTGGTGCACAGCCAGTATGAACAAAGGCTTGCCAGCGAAGCTGCCGCGCTGGGCGCGCTGTTGGACGTGCTGACACGCGATGCGCGCCTGATCGAAGGCTTGCGGCGACGGGATCGTGCCGCGTTGTTGCGCGACACGGCGGACTATTACCCGAGCCTGCGCGATCGGCATGGCATCACCCACTTCTATTTCACCGGTCCGGATCGGGTCAATTTGCTCCGCGTGCACGCTCCCGAACGTCATGGCGATGTGATCGATCGCTTCACCACCCGGCAAGCGGAACGCAATGGCGCCGAAGCCTGGGGCGTGGAACTGGGGCCGCTGGGGCTGTTCACGCTGCGCGTGGTGCGTCCGGTGTTCTCCCGGGGTCGACTGCTGGGTTACATGGAACTGGGCCTGGAGATCGGCCATGTCATCCGCGCCATCGCCGCCGGCACCGATGCCCATGTGCATCTGCTGATCGACAAGCGCTGGTTGGACCGGGCCAAATGGGAGGCGGGCCGCGCGCTGCTGGGCAACATTGGCGATTGGGATCGCTTCCCCGACCGGGTTCTGATGCAATCCACCGCGCCGCCGGACGCGGTGCTGCTCGCGCGCCTGTCGGACACGCCGGCCACGAGGAGTGCCCTGCTTGGTTGGGAGGAACTGCGGGAACCCCTGGTTCAACCCCTGCGCGATGTCGCCGGCCGGGAAGTCGGCGTCATGGTGGTGACGCTGGACGTCAGCGCCATGGCCGGGCAGTCACGCTGGCTGGCCGCCATGGTCATCCTCGTCGGCCTGGCGCTCGGCATGGCCCTGATGGCCGGATCCCGCTTCCTGCTGCGCCGCGTGGAGCTGCAACTGAGCGCGGCACAGTCCGCCGAACAGGCCGCCTTCGCCGAGCGCGAAGCGGAGTCGGCCCGGCACCTGTCGGCGCTCGCCAACCAGGAAGAGCAGGTGCGCCTGCTGCTGAATTCCACCGCCGAAGCGATCTACGGCGTCGATACCCAAGGGCTTTGCACCTTCGTCAACCCGGCGTTTCTCGCCATGATGGGCTATGACCGCGTCGAGGACGTGCTGGGACGCGATATCCACGCGCTGATCCACCACAGCCACGCGGACGGCCGCCCCTATCCGGGCGAGCACTGCCAGGTGCACCGGGCGTTGCTGAGCAACACGTCAACCCACGCCGACGACGAGGTGTTCTGGCACAAGGATGGCCACGCCATTCCGGTGGAGTATTGGGCGCATCCCATCCGCCGCGACGGCGCCGTGGCCGGGGTCGTGGCCGCCTTCCTCGACATCAGCGCGCGCAAGCGCGCGGACGCCGAGTTGCGCGCCAGCGAGGCGCGCCTGAAGGAAGCGCAACGCCTGGCGCAGATCGGTGACTGGGAACTCGACCTGGCCAGCGGTCGTTTGACGTGGTCCGCACAGATCTACCGCATTTTCGAAATGGAGCCGGCGCAGTTCGGCGCCACACTGGACGCTTTCCTCGCCTGCGTCCATCCCGACGATCGCGCCGAAGTGGAACGGGCCTACGCCGATTCGGTGGCGCGCCGGCAGCCTTATGACGTCGTGCATCGCCTGCGTATGGCCGACGGCCGCGTCAAATACGTGCACGAACGCGGCGAGACCCATTACGACGCGTCCGGCCGGCCCACGCGCAGCGTCGGCACGGTGCAGGACGTCACCGAGATGAAGCTGTTCGAGCAGCGCCTGCAGCATCAGGCGTATCACGATGCCCTCACGGGCCTGCCCAACCGTGCGCTGCTGCAAGCGAGATTGCAACAGGCGCTGGAGCGCGCGCGCCGCCATGGCCACCGCGGCGCCCTGCTGTTCATCGATCTGGACCAGTTCAAGCACGTCAACGACAGCCTGGGCCATCTCGCCGGCGACGCCCTGCTGATCGAGGTGGCACGCCGTATTCGCGCGCGCGCGCGCCGCGAGGACACGCTGGCACGCCTGGGCGGCGACGAATTCGTGGTGTTGCTGGAGTGCCTGGATCACCCGGAAGATGCCGCCACCCTGGCGCGCGATCTGATCGCCGCGCTGAACCTGCCCACCACCCTGGAAGGCGGGCACACCCTGTACATCGGCGCCAGCATCGGCATCTGCGTATTCCCCGACGATGGCGCGCAGGCCGAGACCTTGCTGCGCAACGCCGATGCCGCCTTGTTCCAGGCCAAGGGCGCCGGGCGCAATACCTATCGCTATTACACCGAGGCGCTCACCCTCGCCGCGCGGGAGCGCCTGGAACTGGAACTGGGCCTGCGCCGCGCCCTGGAGGCCGGCGAGTTCCTGCTGCATTACCAGCCGCAGGTCATGTCGGCGGATCGCGGGCCGATCGGCGTCGAGGCGCTGGTGCGCTGGCGGCCACCGGACGGCGATCTGGTACCGCCGGCGCGCTTCATCCCCGTGGCGGAGGAAACCGGGCTCATCGTCGCCATCGGTGAATGGGTGCTGCGTTCCGCCTGTGCGCAGGGACGCGCCTGGATGGACGCCGGCCTGCCGGCCCTGACCATGGCGGTGAACCTGTCGCCGCGTCAATTCCATGACCCCGAACTGCTGACGAAGATACGTCGGGCGCTCGACGAGACCGGATTTCCGCCCGAACGCCTGGAACTGGAAATCACCGAGGGCGTGGTCATGGAACAGGGTGAGCATGCGATCTCACTGTTGGGCGAGCTGAAGGCGCTGGGGGTAATGCTGGCGATAGACGACTTCGGCACCGGTTATTCGTCGCTGGCCTATCTGAAGCGCTTTGCCATCGACAAGCTCAAGATCGATCAAAGCTTCGTGCGTGACATACCAGAGTCGCTCGACAGCATGGAAATCACCGCCTCCATCATTGCCATGGCCAAGAACCTGCGCCTCAAGGTGCTGGCCGAGGGAGTGGAGACGGAAGATCAGCTTGCCTTTCTGCAGATCCATAACTGTGACGCCTGTCAGGGATACCTGTTCGGCCAGCCCGTTCCGGCCGACGCGTTGGTGGGCTGGCTGACAGTGAACACAACACCTTGACCCCTCGATCCTTTTTCCGGAGAACACGCCAGACATGTCCGAAGCTGCGCCATTACCCGCCCCACGCATCATGTTGGTGGACGACGAACCCAATATCCTGACCAGTCTGCGCCGCCTGCTGCGCGCCGAGGGCTATGCCATCCGCACCGCGGAAGGTGGCGAGCAGGCCCTGAACATGCTGGCGGAGGAGCCCGCCGACGTGATCGTTTCCGACATGCGCATGCCGCAGATGAGCGGCGCGGAGTTCCTGAAGATGGCGCGGGAACGCTGGCCCAACACGATGCGCATCCTGTTGACGGGTTTTGCCGACATGGCTTCCACGGTCTCCGCCGTGAATGAAGGCGGTATTCATGCCTACTTGAGCAAGCCGTGGGACGAGAGCCACTTGCTGCAAACCCTGCGCGGCATGGTCGAGCGCAAGCACTTGGCGGGTGAGCGCGATGCGCTGCTGGAACTGACCGCGCGCCAGAATCAGGAACTGACCTTCCTCAACGAGGGGCTAGAAGACGCGGTTCGCGCCCGTACCGCGGAACTCAAGCAGACAGCCACGTTTCTTGAGTTGAGCAACCGGAAACTCAAAGAATCCTTTTTCACCTCGCTGCGCGTGTTCTCCAACCTGGTGGAACTGCGCCAGAAGAATCTGGGCGGCCATGGCAAGCGGGTCGCCGACCTGGCGCGCAAGATCGCCGTACACCTCGATCTGCGCGAGCAGGAAATCAACGACATCACGGTGGCGGGACTCCTGCATGACATCGGCAAGATCAGCTGGCCGGACGAGATGATCTCCAAGCCGCTCAGCGTGTTCACCCCGGAAGAGCGCTGGCTGGCCATGAAGCATCCGGTGGTCGCCGAAACGGCGCTGATGGAGTTGGACAGCCTGCGCGGAGGCGCGCACATCATTCGCCACCATCATGAACATTTCAGCGGCAAGGGCTACCCGGATGGCCTTTCCGGCCTGGAAATTCCCATCGGTTCACGCATTCTGGCGGTCGCCAATGACTATGACGGTCTTCAGTTGGGCACGATCACCCAGCGCCGCCGCTCAGCCGCCGAAGCGTTGAGCATGATCAAGGATGGCAGCGGCACACGCTACGACCCGTCCATCGTAACGGCCTTCCTGGAAGTCATGGGCCAGTCGGAAGTTCAGGCCAGCGCAGGTCCGGAACACAATATGGCGGTGTCAGAACTGAAGCCCGGCCTCCGACTGGCGAGGACCTTGTTCAGCCATGATGGGGTAATGCTGCTGAACAAGGGCTATGTGCTGGATGACCTGCTGATCAGACAGTTGAAGAAATACGAGGAGAGTGCCGGGAAGCTCACGGAAATCTGGGTGGCCACCCCATGATTTCTGGTTCAAGCCGTTGCGGCTTCCCGGTGCTTCTTAACGGCCCCTCTCCTTGGCTTTGATGGCTTGGTGGGGGAGGCGTGTAGTTTGAGCCCCAAGGCCTTCACCACCTTCATGATGGTGGTGAACTCCGGGTTGCCGTCAGCAGAGAGGGCCTTGTAGAGCCCCTCCCGTGCCAGGCCGGTATCCTTGGCTAATTGGGACATGCCACGGGCGCGGGCAATATCCCCCAGGGCTGCACGGATCAGGCTTCCATCGCCTGGGTCTTCCTCGACACAGGCCTCGAAATAAAGGGCCATGTCTTCCTCGGATTCGAGGTAGTCGGCGGCATCCCAACGGGAAAATTTCTCAGCCATGACCTACTCCTTCCACTCCTTCGCAATCTCGATGGCGCGGGCAATGTCCGCATCCTGAGTTCGCTTGTCGCCGCCGGCCAGTAGCACAATGACTACAGGACCGCGCCGCATGAAATACACCCGGTAGCCGGGGCCGTAATCGATCCTCAATTCAGAGACGCCTTCTCGCAACGCCTTGGCGTCACCAAGATTGCCTTCTGATACTCGACGCAGGCGCGCATTGATGCGAACCATGGCTTGCCTGTCTCGAAGGC